>Ga0299906_10003141_pt1 | contig 13620 bp, 8 predicted proteins | sample RVTome_14_FD_200259 | JGI IMG/M metagenome (GOLD analysis project Ga0299906, IMG submission 200259) | Soil microbial communities from uranium-contaminated site in the Upper Colorado River Basin, Wyoming, United States - RVT145D125 (version 2) ...
GCTGATGGCCGACCGCGAGACCCGCCATCTGGTGCTCATGCTCGCGCCGTACCTGCTCGGTCTGGGGGTGCTGATCGCGCTTCCGGCCGTCGTCACGTTCGCGCTCTCGCTCTACGAGTACGACCTCATCCGCTCCCCGCGCTTCCTCGGCCTCGACAACTTCAGAGAGCTCGCCGACGACGAGATCTTCCGTACCTCGCTGCGGAACTCGCTCATGTTCATGGCGTTCGCCGTGCCGATGCGACTCGCCGGCGCGCTCGCCCTCGCGCTCCTCCTCCACCGGCGCTTTCGGGGCGCCGGGGCGTACCGGACCTCCGTGTACCTGCCGTCCGTGGTCCCCGACGTCGCGTACGCGCTGCTCTGGCTGTGGATCTTCAACCCCCTGTACGGCCCGCTCAACCTCGTGCTGATGGAGCTGGGCCGGAGGCCACAGTGGCTCACCGATCCGCTGCACGCGCAGTGGGCGATCATCGTCATGAGCCTGTTCCTGATCGGCGAGGGCTTCCTCGTCGCCCTCGCCACGCGCCAGAGCCTCCCGCGCGAGCTCTACGAGATCGCGGAGCTCGAGAGCGCGAAGCCCTGGTACGTGTTCGGCCGCGTCACGCTCCCTCTGATGGCGCCCACGCTCCTGCTCCTGCTCTTCCGGGACACCATCTTCAGCTTCCAGGCGACCTTCGTCCCCGCCCTGATCGTGACCGAGGGCGGCCCGCCCCCGTACGCGACGACATACCTCCCGCTGTTCGTCTACCAGAACGCGTTCGAGTACCTGCGCTACGGCTACGCGGCGGCGGCGACGCTCGCGATGTTCGCCGTCACGGCTGCGATCGTCTACGTCCAGTACCGCATCGTGCGCCGCTGGCGGCACGCGTTCGTCGTGTAGGGGCGAGGGCGAGGCAAGCCTCGCCCCTACTCCTCGGCGATCTGACCGAGGTCGTAGCCCTTGAACTTGAGGCTCTCGGCCGCCTCCATGATCTGCAGCACCGACTCGAGCTGCGCGATTCGGTTGTTGAAGTCGTCGATCGTCCGCTGGTCGCCTCGCTCTGCGGCATTGCGAAGCCGCTCGAGCTCGTCGGCGTAGATGCGCAAGCCCGCCGCGATCTGCGTGTTCGCCGCTTCGGCCTCCTCGGGAGGGGTGACGTCCTCGAGCTCGCTCGCCGCCTCGCGGAGCTCGGCTTGAGCGTCCTCGACGCGGCCGGCGAGCTCCGCCAGCGGCACATTCGTCCGCGCGAACGCCTCCTGCACCTCGGCGTACACCGACCGCACCTTCTCCTCGTACTCCGCCTTCGACAACTTCGCGTTGCTTCCGCCGGCGCACGCTGCGACCGACAACGCAGTGAGCGCCGCGAGGGCTACGAGCGTTGCGCGAGTCACCGTGGGAACCCTAGGGGGCGGGAGAGGCCGGCGCGAGCACCGGCCTCTCCTCGGCCTTCTCCTATTTCTTGTGGATCTGGATGTTGCCCTTGCTGAGCGTCCCGCTCCGCGTGCCACCGGGGTCCATGGTCAGAGAGAAGGCGTCATTGGTCGAAGCCTCGCCGCCGTCGACCACCTCGAGCACGAAGTCGACGGTCTCGTTGTTGTTCCTGCCCATACCGCGGACCTCGCCGTGCGAGGGGTCTGCACACGTCGCCGACGAGAGGGCGGTCGAGCGGAAGTCGGTGCTTCCGTCACGGTACGAGACCGACCCCTTCGGCGGGATTCCGACATGGACGTTGAGGCTGAACTTGCCTCCGCTTCCCGCGAGCGTCCCGCCGCCCGTGATCTTGCACGCCACGCCGGTCGGACCGCCGCCGCCCGGCGGCAGCTTGAAGTCCATGGACGGCGTGTTGTCGAGCGGGTAGAGGAACGTCTGGAGAGTCTGGACGGGCGAGGCGGGGTTCCCGAGCGAGAACGCCGTCCCGTCGTAGAAACGGGAGCCGACCTCCGCGGGCACCTCGGAGGGCCGCTGCCCGTGACCCGTCGGCCCGCTCAAGGCGCGCAAGAGGGAGCGTGGCACGCTGAGCCGGATCGTCCCGGTGGTCTGGTTCACGTCGCCCTCGATCGGCTGGTCGCCCGGATAGAGGATGCACTTCTCGCTCGCAGACGAGCCTGGTCCGGCTGGGGCGCACGGAGTCACCCCGGTGGTGAAGTCGTTGTAACCGAACGAGAACCCATCGAGAAGGTTCCAGCGGGCGGCGGCGGCAACGTCCTGGTGACCGTTCGTGAATCGCCACACCCACAGCAACGACTGCGACTGCGTCCGCGCCAACGTCTGTTGAAGCGCTGCCGGCGACAGGTCGGCGACCCGCATCGTAACCGTGAACCCGCCGTTCGTGACCTCCGTGTTGTCGAGGAGGTCGAGCTCGGGGCCGATCGAGACCGAGGTGAAGTCGCCCGCCGCCTCGTTCGTCGTCAGCGGGTCGGGCGGCACCACCGCCGGGGCCAGGATCGAGTACGACGAGAGAGCGTCTCCCGTCTGATCGGTCGACGACTTCCTCTCGGGCGTCCGACTCGCGATCGGGCCGATCGTCCCGCCGCCGAGGCTTGGCCCGGCGATCTGCGTCACCACCATCGGTGTCGCCACGTGCCCGAGATCCTCGTCCGGCTTCTTGTTCGACCGGTTGAACGTGACGTAGATCTTCTTGTCGACCGGGTTGTAGTCGAGTGCGAAGAAGTCGGCCATCGAGCGGTCGCCCGGCGGGACCGAGAGGTCGCAGCCGAGGCCGTTGAGGCAGATCGAGTCGTAGTGGAAGGGATGCGTCGTCGCCTTGACCTGGCTGAAGGTCACGTCCGGGTCAACGCCGTTGAGCGACTGGTTGACGTAGATGTCCCACGTCGCGTCGAAGGTGCCGGTGTTCGGGTTGCCGTTCGTCTCGGTGCCGGCGAAGACGACCGCCACGCGCCCGGGCGCTCCGCCCGCTGTCACCCATTGGAACACCGTCGAGCGAACCGCGTCGCGGTCGACCTGGGTTGGCTGCGAGAACAGCGTCGGCCGCAGCGCAGGCTGAGTCGCGCTCAGCGCGGGATTCTCGCAGGCCGGATCCGCGCCGGTCAGCTTCGCCGCGCTGGTCGTGATCATGTACGTGTGAAACTCGGCGTTCTCGCCGTAGACGATGTAGATGTTCCCGGCGCTGTCGTGGTCCGCCGTGGCGAAGAGCGTGGTCGTGCCCGGCGTGATCGCGCCGCCGCAGTTCCTCCAGGTCGCGCCCCTGTCGGTCGAGAACGAGACGTTGATCTGGTTGCCGCGGTCCCAGGGGAAGTACACGAGCCCGTCGGGGAGCCCGTCCATCGGCTCGATGTAGCGGATCGGACCCGGGAAGCGGGGGTTGCGCGCAGCCCTTTCGGCGAAGGGACTGTAGGTCAGGCCTCCGTCGGTCGACCGCTGGACGACGACGTTTCGGGGAACCTGCTGGTTGTAGATGAGGAGAACCGTCTGGGCGTCGACGAAGGTCATCCACTGGCGATCGGCGCCGCCCCCCTCGTCAGTGAGGCCGTTCGCGAACGGGCCCCCGGACGCGAGGCTCTTTCCATTGTTCGGTGAGGTCGACGAGGCGAAGCCGGTCAGCGGCCCGAGGCCGGTGTACGCGTACTGGTAGTTCCCCCGGCTGTTCTTCTCGGTTCCGAAGGCGAGCCCGCAGTCGCCGCCGCCGCCCGCGCTCTGCTGGCCGCGCGGCGGGGTGCCGAGCAGGTGGAACTGGTCACCGCCCTGGTTCGGCGGCGAGACCTGCGCGTAGTCGGACGAGTTCGAGAAGCCGGTAGGGCCGCAGTCGTAAACGTTGCCGGCCTTGTCGATCTCGATCAGCGGCTCCGCCTGGTCGCGCTGGTTGTCCGAAGCCACAGAAGCGGAGAACGCGAGACCCTGGGCGGGAGCGGACGGCAGCGGGGGCTCGGGGACGGCCGTCGTGATCTCGATCTTGCCCTCGTAGCCGACCGGCAACGCAGCAGCGAACGCGCAGGCGAGAGCGTTGTACGTGCCCTCCGACAGATTGATCGCTACGACCGTCTCGACGTTCGAGCCGCCGTCGCTCGAGCCGACGGTCTCGCCGTCCGGATCGAGCACGGTGAGAATCTCGTCGTGCGTCGCATCCGCCCACGTGATCGTGAACGTGAATGTCGCTTCGAGCGTGTCGTACGTCCCGGGAGCGACGTTGATGGTGACCGCGTGCTGATCGGACACCGCTTCGAAACCGGAGCAGTTGCTCGTCGGGTTGGCACCGGGCGGAATCGTCCCCACCCACTCCGCCGACACCGTCTGTCCCTCCGTCGCCGGCACCGTCAAGGTGCTCGACGACGGCGTGGAGGCGACGCCGGAGCCGACTGCGAAGAGAGCGACCCCGGCCGCGAGGCCGGCCGCGAGCACGCCGACGGCGCGCGTCCTCCTGGCGAGAGCGAAGGCATAGAGCGAAGACAGGCGCCGTTGCATCACGACCTCCTCGAGTCGGGCACGCATCTGCCACCCCTGGCAGTGGTCACAAATGTGACACTAACACACCACTGGCAGGGGTGTCAATTCGACGTGCACCCTGCGCGACGCCGACGGCCGCGGTCGCCCGGCGTCAGCCCCCTGCGGTCGGCGCCACCTCGTCCAGCGTGAGGACGAACGCGCCGAAGTCGCCGCTGCCGGGGAACATCCCGACCTTCGCCCTGCTGACGGCGACCGTGTAGCTGCCGGCGGCAGGAGCGACGAGCGTGAGCGCCTGGGGCGTCTCGGCGGTCGACGGCCCACGCTCCGCGTTCGCGACGGCGTCGGTCACGCCCGGCGCCGCGAACGGATGCGTGCTCGCGAGCAGCGAGTGGTCCGGGCCGTAGACGTACAGATCGTAGGTCTCGTCGCCGAACGCGGCGTCGTGCACGCTGAACCGCGCCTCGGCGAGCCCCGGCCCGAACTCGACCGGGTACACGAGCCAGTCCGACCCGGCGCCCGTACCCGGGGAGCCCGCCACCGACGGCCACTGCGTGTCCCACTTCGCGTACACGTCCCCGGCGGACACGAACCTCGCCTGCGGACCGGGCATGTTCCCGCTCGCACGGTTGCCGTCGTGCAGCGCGACGGACGCGAAGACCGGCACGGCAAGCGCCTGACCGTTCGAGACCTGCACGAGGACCGTCCCCGTGTACGTTCCGGCCGGCGCGCCGGACGGGACCGAGACCTTGAAGGTCACGGTGGTCGTCTTCCCGGAGCGCACGTTCGTCGAGCCGCCGGGCAGCCTCACCCACGACGCCGGCAGCGCCGTGGAGCCGTCGGACGGCTGCCCTGGCGAGTAGGCGAAGCGCGCGCTCCTCGAGACGCCCGGAGCCGCGTGGAGCACGAATCGCTGCGACCGCGACGTGCCGGCGCGAATGGCACCGATCTGCCAGCTCCCCTGCAGGTCGCGCGGGCCCGTGCCCGCGGCAACGCCGGATCCGGAGGCGGCGCTGTACACGACGACGCCGTCCCGGAGCGCCGCAAGCGCCCGCACCGCGTCGATCTTCCCCGCGCCCTCGCCGAGCGGCCCGACGTGCGGGTCCGCCGCGCCGTTCCGCACCTGGTAGAGGACTTGGTTGCCGACGAGCGTCCCCAGGCCGCCGAGGATGATGCTGCAGAACTCCAGGAGCAGCGGGTCGGGCAGCGGCGGGCACGACGGTGTCGTCCCGAGGCCGGTGGACAGGATCCAGCGGGCCTCGAGCTGCCCGCCGCCGGCCGTGTTCATGAGCGCCGCCCGCACGAGCGCGTACGCCGGAGCCGTCAGCCCAGAGACGCCCGACGCCCCGGCGGGCAAGGAGCCGTGCCGGTCGCGGTACGCCTGTAACAGGAGCGCGGCCGTCCCGGCCGTCGCGGGCGTCGCCATCGACGTGCCGGTCGCCGTCGCATACAGCGGGTCGAGGCGCGTCCCCTGGTTCAGGTCGTTCTGCGCGAGCGCGGCGCCCGTCGCGGCCTGCGCGGAGACGATGTTGTAGCCGGGCGCGCTCACATCCGGCCGGAGCCAGAGATCGCCCGACGGTCCGCGCGACGAGAACGCGCTCAGCGACGGTGGCTGCGAGCCGGGCCCGGCGCTGCAGTCGTTCGCGCCCTGCTGGTATCCGGCGCACGTGTCGCCGGACAGCGTGTCGTCGTGATTGACGTCGTAGTCCTTCGCGGAGGCGCCCACGCTCAGCGCCTGCGCCGCGCCGCCCGGCGCCTCGAGCACGCTGCCGAGAAACGGGCCGCTGTTTCCCGCGGCGGCGACGAAGAGCGTGCCGTAGCGAACCGCGAGGCGATTGAGCATCTCGCTGACGAGGTCGACGTCGGACCCCGTGTTGAGGCGCTGCGGGCGCGACTCGGAGCCGAGGCTGAGGTTGACGATGTGCGCCCCGATCGAGCACGTCGTCGTGCCCGCCGGCGTCGCGGCCCATTCGAGGGCGGCGAGCAGGTCGCTGTTCAGGCCCGCGCCGGCGTCGGTGAGGACCTTCCCGACCGCGAGCTCGGCGTCCGGGGCGATGCCCGCGTAGCGGCCGTTGTCGGACGAGAGCGGCGTGCCCTCGCCGGTGCCCGTCGCGATGCCCGCGACGTGCGTCCCGTGGCCGTGACCGTCGGTCGCTCCCAGGAGCGGAGCGCAGCCGCCGCCGACGAAGCTCCGCGCGTCGACGACCTTCCCGGGATTGAGCAGGCTCGACCAGCGGCGGAAGTCGCGATCGTCGAGATCAGGGTGCGTCACGTCGGTGCCCGTGTCGAGCACCGCGATGCGGATCCCCGTGCCGGTGATCCCCTGGTTCCAGAGCTCGGGCGCGCCGACGTCGGCCGTCGTCGCGCGGGACTGGTCCACCTCCTGCTCCGCCTCCGTCGCGAGCACCTCGACAGGCGCCAGCCGCGCGACGGCGGGAAGACGCGCGACGCGCGCGGCCGTCCGCCCCGACGACACGACGGCGAACGCGTCGAGCGTCCGGTAGTCGCGGAGCACGCGCGCACCGGCTCGCTCGAGAGCGGCGCGGTGCGACTCCGTCTTCGGCGTGTCGAGCACGACGAAGTACGCGATCTCGCCCGCGCGATGGCCGGGCACGAGCCGGGCGATACGCGGATCGGTGCGTGCGGAGACGAGGCCCGCGAGGTCGCTCGCGAGCGCGGCCGCGTGCGGCTTCGAGGTTGCGGGCGTCGGCCTCGCCACACCGGCCGCGAGCATGTTCGTGGCAACGACGAGGACTGCCAGCGCGCACGCCCCGAGGACGACGCGGGCGCTGGTCACGCGGTCTTGCGCTCCGCAGCGACGCGAGCACTCGCCTCGTCGAACGTCAGACCTCCCTCCCAGACGGTCTCGAAGGCGATCTTCAGCAGCGTCGCGAGGGAGGGGTGGTCGACCACGATCATCGTCAGGATCGAGCTTCCCCCGACGGGGTCCTCGATCCCGAACATCACGATCTGCTCGTCGATGATGACGAGCTTCAGTGGGAGCAGCTCGACGAAGCGGGCCTGCTCGCCGGCCTCGATGTAGCGCCGGATCGCCTCGGCGGAGCGCGGGTCGTGGAGCGCGGAGAACTCATACACACTGCGGGCGGCGTGCGAGCTCACAACCTGGAGCCCCTCCTCGTGCTCGAACACCGGTGTCGCATACGGAGGCTTCGTGAAGACGAGGATCTCGTCCTTGATCCCGGCCTCGAGCTCGCCGAACCGCTCGTTGATCGCGCGCCGGTCGCGCAGCACCTCGATGTACTCGAGCGGGTCGGTGTGCTCCTGGCCCGCGAGGTAGGCGGGCGTGAGCGAGTCGACCATCGACGCGGTCTCGCGCTCGATGTCGGCGAGATCGAGCCGGTGCTTCGCGACGAGGCCTTCGAGGGCCTGGTCAGGCGGCGTCGCCGCGTACTTGACCGCCTTCCCGGGCCGCGTCGACGCGAGCCCCTTCTCGACGAGGCTCGAGAGGACGTCGTACACGCGCTGCCTCGGAAGGCCGGCGAGCCGCGCCGTCTCGGCCGCGGTCGAGGAGTCACGACGAAGCAGCGCGAGGTAGGCGCGGGCCTCGTAGCTCGTCAGGCCGAGCCGCTGCAGCCGCTCGAGATGGGCTCCGTCCACAAGATGCACTCTACGTAACCACGCCTCGTGGTTCAACTAATCCTTTCCCGAATGCCCCGGTGCCGGAGCGCGATCCGGCCGGGGGAGGGGCCGGGGGTAGCCGAATCGCGATCCGGGCAGCACGGGGTCCGGCCGCAGCTGGTCTAGTCGTCGTCGTCTTCGTCCTCGTCGTCCTCGCCGTCGCCGTCGGAGTCCTCCGCACATCCGTCCGTGCGGTCGTCCTCGTCCTCGTCGTGCTCGCCGTCGTCGTCGGAGTCCTCGTTGCCGTCGCGCACGCCGTCGCCGTCCGAGTCCGGGTCGTCGGCGAGCCAGCCGAAGATGTCCTCGAGCTCGTCGACGAGACCGTCGCGGTCGAGGTCGCCGGTCCCGACGCCGCAGAGCGCCGGCACGAGGTCGACGCACGCGAGGTCCTCGCACTCGTCGAAGCCGTACACGTCGAAGCCGCGGACCATGTCGCCCGCGTAGATGAACCCCTTGTACTCCTTGGCCGACCACGTCTCGGCGCCGGGCATGACGTTCCAGCCGAGCGTATTGCCCCACGACGTGAAGGGCGACTCGACGACGCCGTCGACGTCGCTGCGCGTGCGCGAGAAGTCGATGTGCCACACGCCCGCCCCGTAGTGGGCCGAGACCGCCTGGCGCCGGGGCAGGCTGGAGACGCCGTCGAAGCCCTTCTGGATCGATCCCGGAGACGCGGTGCCGTTGCCGCCGAGCCGGAAGACGTGGATCGTGCACGCGCGCTCCACGCGCCCCATGGCCGCGAGCTGTGCGGCGAGCACGTCCGGGAGGACGGTCGGGTTCGGATAGAACCAGCCGCCGATCCGCCTCGGGCTCGAGGGCGAGGCCCCCACGGAGGCCGCGACGCCCGAGATCCGCTCGAGCGCCCAGAAGTGCATCCCGCCGATCATCCCGTTCGGCGCGGTGTTGCAGCGCGTCTCGGACGTGCCGCCGCCTCGCTCGTCGGTGACGACCAGGATGTCCCCGTCCGACGTCACGTCGGACTGGTGGGAGATGGAGACGTCCTGCGGGTTCGCCGAGACGTCGCCGGTGGGCAGGCTGTCGTTCGGCGCCACGCCGATCGTCCGGACCGACCCGGAGAGGACGTTCCTGACGTCGACGAGCACCGTGTCGTTCCCGACCGCCGCGACGTACATCGTGCGGCCGTCCTTCGAGAAGTGGAGATCGTGCGGGCTCCACGTCCCCGGTCGGCCATTCGATATGCACTGCCCGGTCGCCGCGCCGGCGCACGCCGCGTTGCCGAGGCTCGCCGCCTGGACGATGCGGTACTTCCTGAACGGCTGGCTCGGACGCAGGTCGACGACGTCCACCGACCCGTGGCCGCGCGGGTTGACCATCGCGAGCCAGTTGCCGCTCGGGTGGATCGTCGCGTTGTGCGCGCCGCCGCTCGGAGACGCCGAGACGCAGCCGCGGAGATGCGTCGTGAAGCGCGCGGTCTCCTTGTCGAACTCGAGCCGCAGGAGGTCGACGCCGCCGCTCGCGCCCTTCCCGTGGAGGCAGGCCGAGAGCGACGGGTTTATGCCGGACGTCAGGGGATCGAAGCCCACGGTGACGAGGTCGCCGCGGACCTGGACGTCGTTCTGCCAGCCGCTGTCCGTGTACTGGCCGGCCGACCGCGGACGCGCCGGGTCGGTCACGTCGAAGATCTTCATGCCCTCGCCCATCGTGCCGAGGAACGCGTAGTCGTGGAGGCCGTCGTTCGCGAGGCGCGACTGGAACTCGACGTCCGTCCCGACGAAGCCGCAGACGTTCGCGACGTGGGAGATGTTCCGCGCCGCCCGGGGCACGGAGCCCGGCGTCCTCACGGACGAGCACGGCAGCGCGAGGTTGTGCGCCGGATCGAGCGGGTCGTTCGTCTGTGCCCACGCGACGCCTCCGACGGTCGCGAGGAGGGCCAGTACCGCGGCAACCAACACGCGGGCCGACATCTCACCTCGAAGCTGCGACTTCATCTGTACCTCCTCCCGGAACGGCCGACAGGCCCGCCGCATGCGGTCGGCGGGCCTGCGTCCGCTGTCAGCGCTCGGGAGCGCCTACTGCTTGTCCTCCGGCCTTGTCGTCCATCGTCATTCCGTGTACTCCGGGCAGAAGGGCGCGGCGTCGTCGTAGACCTTGAGCGAGCTCCCGGTCACGGCGCGTAGCGCGTTCACCCGCCCGTTGCCGAAGCACTCGTCGTACCCCTTCAGGCCCTGGTCGATCGCGCTCTTCTCGAGCCGCGACTGGACGCTGTCCGGCGACAGCGTCACGTCGCCGTTCGTGCCGAGCACGCCGTACTGGCTGACGATCAGAGCCGCGACGCCGGCCGCGTGCGGCGACGCCATCGACGTGCCGGAGATGGCGCCGTACGTGTTCCCTGGGAACGTCGACCAGACACCCGTCTGCGGGTTGCCGGTGCTGGTTCCGCCGGGCGCCGCGACGTCGGCTTCGCCCTGGCCGTAGTTCGAGTACGAGGCCTTCTGCTTCGCGTTGCCGAGCGCCGTCGTCCCGATGACGCCCGGGCTCTCGGCCGGAACCACCTCGCATTTGTTGCCCGACGGCGGATTGGCGAGGTCGGTGTCCGAGTTGCCGAGCGCGGCGACCGGGGCGACACCCTGCCTGCGGGCGTACTGGATCGCGCGCTCGACCGACTTCCGGAACGCCCGCTGCGTCGGATCGTCGAGGCACTTGAACTCCGTCGAGGCCTGGAACTCGTCGTCGTCGACGAAGAAGCTCATGTTGATCACGTCGAGCTTCTGGTCGCCGGCGTACGTGATCCCGTCGACGACCGCGTGCGCGTAGCAGTACCCGCTCGCATCGCACACCTTGATCGGGACGAGCGTCACGTTCGGCGCAACGCCGACGACGCCGACCCCGTTCGCCTGTGCGCCGACGATGCCCGCGACGTGCGTGCCGTGGAACGCGTTGTCGATGCACGGGTCGAGGGTGCCGACTCCGGGGCCGTTCGGCACGAACCGGATCGAGTTCCGTCCGCGGTAGCAGTCGACGTTCGTCGAGCCGCCCGGCAGCCCGTCGTCGTCGAAGTCGAGATGCAGGCCGTCGATGCCGGTGTCGAGAATGCCGACGTCGACCGCGCGCCAGCCGGCCTGGACCGCATGAGCCTCCGGCGCCTGGATCATCCGCATGCCCCACTGCTGGTTCTCGGTCAGGTCCTCCGATGCCTCCGGTCCGCCACCTCCGGGCCCGTCGTTCCGGCCCGGGACGCTCTTGACGCCGAAGTCCGAGCCGACCTCGTCGACGACCGCGTACGAACGCATCAGGTCGGCAAAGAGGGCGTTCGGAGACTCGACGACGAGCACCCCGATCTGGCCGAAGAGATCGCTGACGACCGTGCCGCCCGAGCTCTCGACGAGCGAGACGGCGTACTCGTGAGCGACGGCATACACGGCGTACGCCTGGTCGACCGCGTAGGTCCCGCCCACCGCGTAGTCGCCGCCCACGGCGTAGTCGCTGTCCACCGCATAGTCGCAGCCGACGGCGTAGTCGTCGCCGACGGCGTAGTTGCTGTCCACCGCGTAGCTGCAGAGCACGGCGTACGTGCTCCCGACGGCGTAGGTGCCGTCGACCGCGTAGTCGCCCGCGAATACCACGAGGTAGCGGCTCGAGTCACCGGTGCTCGCGCTCCCGGTGCCGACGGTCGATACGCCGACGAGCAGGACGAGCGCGAGAAGCGCTCCCACAAGTCTGTGACGCTTCAACATGTGCTGTGCCTCCCGAGATTCTGACACCTGACACCACATAAAGTGGTGGAGTCGCTCGACTGTACTACACCACTCTTCGGGGTGTCAACTACCCACGAATGGCGCGCCTCAAACCCTTCGACACCGCCACGGCCGGGAGTGGACGACGTCAGTCAGCGCGGTGTCGCGTAGCCGCGAATGCCGTCGACGAGGATCGCCGTGAAGCGGTCGGCGAGGTCGTCGGTGTCACGGCCGGGCGCGAGCCAGGTGTAGGCCCAGTTCGCCGCGGAGAGGACGAGCAGCGCGGCGGCCCCGGTGTCGAGGTCCGTCCGCAGTCCGCCCTTCTCCAGCCCTTCCTGGAAGAGCCCACGCCAGCGCTCCTCGTAGCGGCGACGCTCGGCGAGGATCTCCTCCCGATGCTCGCCCTCGAGGTAGCGCCACTCGCGGGTGAAGACGGTGGCGACGTCGACCTGCTCGGCGACGACGCGGAGGTGGCCCCGGAGCGCGAGCCGAACGCGGTCGGCGGCCGGCGCGTCCTCCGGGACCTCGTCGAGCGCGGCGTGGAAGGCGCGCGCGCCCTCGCGCATGGTCTGAAAGAGGAGCTCCTGCTTCGAACCAGTGAGCGAGTAGAGCGATCCCTTCTGGACGCCGAGCGCCTCGGCGAGATCGCCCATCGACGTGCCGTGGAACCCGCGCTCGGCGAAGAGTCGCGCCGCCTCGCGCGTTAGCTGGGCTCTGCGCGTGGGCATAATGGCGATGCTAACGACCGTTCGGTAGGAGGGCCAAGCCGTGGACACGCGCACGCAGGAGTTCCTCGAGTACGTGCAGTCGGGAGGCCAGGTCGAGACGACCGACTGGATGCCCGACGAGTACCGCGCGAAGCTGGTCAAGTTCATCGAGATGCACGGCAACTCGGAGCTCATGGGCGTGCTCCCGGAGCGCGACTGGATCCTCCGCGCGCCGACCCTGCAACGAAAGCTGGCGCTCACCGCGAAGATCCAGGACGAGGTCGGGCACGCGCAGCTCATCTACCGCGTCGTCGAGGACCTCGGAAAGCCGCGAAGCGCGTGCCTGGACGACCTAGTCTCCGGCAAGGCGAAGTTCCACAACGTCTTCCACTACCCGACGAAGACCTGGGGCGACGTCGGCGTCATCGCCTGGCTCGTCGACGCGGCCGCGATCGTGTCGCAGAAGGCGCTTCTCAAGTGCTCGTACGCGCCGTACGCGCGGATCATGAAGAAGATCTGCTGGGAGGAGTCGTTCCACATCCTCCACGGGCGCGACGTCATCCTCGCGATGGTCACGGGAACCGACGAGCAATTCGCCCTCGTGCAGGAGGCGCTCGACCGCTGGTGGGAGCCGCTCATGCATTTCCACGGGAATCCGATCCCGGCCGAGGAGGACCCGATGTACGTCTGGCGGATCAAGAGCCAGGCGAACGAGGACGCGCGGCAGGAGTTCCTCGACGGGTACGTGCCGCAGATCCGCGAGCTCGGCCTCGAGATCCCCGACCCCGCGCTCGCGAAGGACGAGGAGACGGGCGTCTGGCGCTACACCGAGCCCGACTGGGAGAAGCTGCGCGCGGTCGTCACCGGGCACGGCCCGGCGTCCGCGGAGCGGCTCGCATTCCGGCGGCTCTCGCGCGAGGACGTCGCCTGGGTCGAGCGGGTCGTGCTGGCCGAAGCGGCCTGACCGATCGCGGATGACCCGCCGCGAGCTGATCCGCAACCGAGGCCTGCTCGGCCTCCTTGCGCGCGACGTCGTCTCGATGACGGGGTCGCAGATGACGATGCTGGCGCTGCCGTGGTTCGTGCTGACGACCACGGGGTCGGCAGGGCGGATGGCGGTCGTGCTCGCGGTCGAGTCGGCGTCGCTCGCGGTCTTCGGCTTCCTGAGTGGGAACCTCGTCGCGCGCGTCGGCCCGCGCCG
>Ga0299906_10003142_pt1 | contig 13620 bp, 16 predicted proteins | sample RVTome_14_FD_200259 | JGI IMG/M metagenome (GOLD analysis project Ga0299906, IMG submission 200259) | Soil microbial communities from uranium-contaminated site in the Upper Colorado River Basin, Wyoming, United States - RVT145D125 (version 2) ...
CTCCGGCTACGGCACTGCCCGCGGGAGCGTCCAGATTTGTGCGCCCTGCAGGGCTTCGGGACGCAGCGCTGGCCCTGCTTGGCCGCAAACGTCTTGATCGACCGCGCATTGTCTCCTCGGCGCAGCCCACCCGGCTGCGCGTCATGAGCTACAACGTTCATAGCTGCATCGGCATGGATGGGCGGGTCTCTCCACGACGCATCGCCCGCGTCATCGCGCAGCAATCACCTGATCTGGTGGCCTTACAAGAGCTCGACCATGGGCGCCTTCGTTCTCGCGGCGAGGATCAGGCCTCGGCCATCGCGGAACAACTCGGTTACCAGGTAACCTTTCTTGCGACTGTTACGCGCGGCGCGGAGCGCTATGGACATGCGGTGCTGAGCCGCTGGCCAATTAGAACGGTCAAAGTCGCGGAACTCCCGACTCATTCGTTTAGCATTTGGCCGGAACCGCGCGGCGCCTTGTGGAGCCGGGTCTATCTCGGTGATACGCCGATCAACGTGGTGACTACTCACCTTGGCTTGAGCGCCAGAGAACGTCTCGCGCAGATGCAGACTCTGCTTGGCCCGGAATGGCTCGGTCCGATCCTCGACAGCCAGGCCATCGTGCTCTGCGGCGACTTTAACCTGCCGCCAGGAACCGCTCCGTATCGGCTTGCAGCCGATAGGTTGCATGATGTGGCGTCGGACGGCTCCGAAGCCCTATACACCTTCATATCAACAAGGCCGTTTGCTCGAATCGACCACATCTTTGCATCCGATCATTTCACCACGGAGCGCGCGACCGTTATCCGCAACTATCTTACCCGCGTTTCTTCGGACCATCTCCCGCTTCTCGCAGATCTCCGCGTTCAGCAACCAGTGCCGAAGGCGGTTCAAAGTTGAGGATCCAAAGGCACCCGGCAATCACCGACGAACCTGGAACCAAAATTGCAATTGCGTTCGCGGTGGTTCCGTTGAATTCTAGCAGGTCTGAAACGGGCCGTGGCTCAGCTTGGTAGAGCGCTTGAATGGGGTTCAAGAGGTCGTGGGTTCGAATCCCGCCGGCCCGATGTTTGCCAAGGCTGATAAGTAAAGGATCAGCAGGCGATCAGGAAATCGAATTGGCAATAAGGGCAACGGCCATTGCCCGAATATTGCCCTTAATGGCATACAGGCTGGGTCGGCCTCCAAGCGGCTCGCTCGACATGAACATGGTTCGGCTCGTCACTAAACGCTCGCACGGGAGCTGAACCGACTAGACGCTGGGAATGCACTATGATCCCCCTTGCCGATGACCAGTGGGAACGCTTCCTTGCGTTCGTTGAATCCAAGCTTCAAGGTTTAAAACCAATAGCCACGGTGGAGCTTCGAGAAATCCGGCAAGCTTGCTATGCAGATAGCGACGTGTCCGGCGAATCCCTCTGCGAGGCGCTTGAGGCGAAGCGTAAAGCAAAAGGGGTCGTGCATATCGATTTTTCGTTCGATTCGAGCAACCAAAAATTTACCTTTGAGCGGATGCCGAGTTTCCCGCACGCTTGACTCCGCTCGCGCGTTCTGCCCTTTGCGCGAATCTATGGAGATTAATTTTCCGAGGAAGCGCGACGATAAGAACAAGCTCTTGATCCTTGTAATCGAACGCTTGAATAAAGTCGAAAAGAGGCTGGCTGGTATCATTGCTGACGAGATAGCTCCGGCGCAACCAAAGCGATATTTTGTCGAAGAGATCCTTCTAAACGGTTCAATTGTTACTTTTGCGTCGAAAGTTAAGCTTTTTCGGCATTTGGCCGCAGCGGCTGGATGGCCTCAAATACACGAAGCTAGATTTCATAAGTTCATGCAGATCAGAAACCAGTTTGCGCACTGTTACGGAAAGGACATCGTCAAGGTTAAAGTCGATGCGACGGGAGAGTCTGTAAAAGTGACTGACGTGGACCATCAAATATTACTTGAATCGGTAAAGAACGGCGAACTCAAGCAGGTGTCGTTTGAGAAAGCCTTCCAGGATTTCGACAAATGTTACAACGAGATAATGAGCCGTTTGGATGCCGTCGATTTGATGAGGGCGGGCAGCAAAATTTCCTAGGATGCCCGCCACGGGGTTTCCTTTTGAGTCCAGCCGTCCCGACCTTCCCGCGCCCTACAGGCAAGGCGCGTACGTCGAAACGCGACCTTTTCCCGCCGGCCTTGCGTTCAAGCCTCCGCGCGGGAGCACTGGCGCCGGTTCATGGGTGCTCTCATGAATGGTAATCTCCGGGGCTACGTGGCCTTGCAGGATAACAAGGGCGAGGTAAAGGGCTGATTCCTCCATTGGATGCGGGGCATCTGTTTGGTGGTCCTCAATATGAAAAACTAATTCCGTGGAGGAAATATTCGTTCGGCGGAGTGATCGCAACCTATCAGACACTCGATTACGAGATCGATGCTCAAGTGAGCTACAAGGCCAACACAGAGGCCAACGGCTTCGAGTTCGGCGACGAGTTCCGCTTCGACGCCTCGCTGCAGTACCGCCTATGGTCGCGCGAGCTCGGCGGCGGCGTCCCGGGCTTCCTCTACGGCGTCATCGAGACGAACCTGCTGCATCAGGCGAAGAACGAGATCGGCGGTACCAATGACCCCAACTCCGGCGGCACCAAGCTGTTCCTCTCGCCCGGCCTCCAATACGTCACCAAGCGATGGGTGCTCGAAGCAATCGTGCAGCTTCCCGTCGTTCAAGACCTCAACGGCACGGAGCTCGAAGACGACTTCATCGTGCGCGCCGGCTTCAGGGTGAATTTCTGATGGCCATGATCAAAGGACGCACCGTGCTCAAAATCCTCGGCGGCATCGTCATCGTCGTGACCGTTCTGGCCGCGGCGGGTTGGATCGCCTTCGTGCCGTCAGCGAAGAAGCCCGGCTACGAATTCGTCAAGGCCTGGGGCAGCAAAGGCTCGGGCCCCGCCCAGTTCAGCGACCCGACGGGGATCGCCGTTGCCGATGGCGAGGTGTTCGTTTCTGACTCGCGCAACGGCCGCATCCAGGTCTTCGATCTCGACGGCAATTTCAAACGCCAGTTCGCCCACCCCGGCAAGGAGCCGGGCGAGCTTGGCCGGCCGATGAACCTGACGGTCCATGACGGCGAGCTCTATGTGCCCGAATATTTCAACGATCGCATCCAGGTGTTCGGATTGGACGGCACGCCCAAGCGAATCATCGGCAGCTCTGGCAGCGGTCCGGGTCAATTCAGCGCGCCAGGCGGGGTCGCCGTCGGCAAGAACGGCGAGCTCTACGTCGCCGACTTCTACGGGCAGCGAGTCCAGGAACTGAAGCCCGATGGCGCATTCATCCGCCAGTGGGGGGCGACGGGCCGGAAGAGTCACGAGGTCGGTAGCTTCTACCACCCAACCGATGTGGCGCTCGACTGAACGGGCAATGTCTACATGGCCGACGGCTATGGGAATCGGATTCAGGTGTTCGGTCCTGACGGGACTTTCCTCCGCAAATGGGGCGGCCCCGTTCGCGCGCGGCATCTACGGTCCGTTCAATGGCTGGTTCACGACGGTGACATCCATCGTTTTCGACGAGCACGGAAATCTGTTCGTCGCCGACTTCTACAACGACCGTGTCCAGAAATTCACGGCCAACGGCACATTTCTTACGAGCTTCGGCGACAAGGGGACGGGACCCGGCCAGTTCGATCACGCCATCGCCATCGCCGTCGCCGAGGACGGGGCCGTGTTCGTTGCGACTTCCTCAACAACCGCATTCAGAAGTGGCGGCCAAAACGGTGAGCGTGACCACGATCCGCCGGCACAAGCGAACACACCTATCCCACGGACCAGGCCGTATCGCGAGATGGCGGCCTCCAAAAACCGGTTGACCCTGCACCAAGGTGCAGGGTGTAGGTTTCATTTATGAAGGGGATGACCATCGGCCAACTGGCTTGCAGCGCGGGGGTGAAGGTCTCCACCGTCCGCTGCTACGAGCGGCGCCGGCTTCTCATGGAGCCACACCGGGGGGATTCCGGTTACCGGCATGAGCCGGAGACCGTGGCGCGCATCCGGCCATCCGGCATGCACAGGAACTCGGATTTTCCCTGAAGGACATTCGTGAATTGCTCGCTCTGCGCATTTCATCGTTGGCCACCTGCGGAGACATCAAGCACGCGGCCGAAGGGAAACTCGCCGACATCGAAGCGAGAATCCGCTCGTTGCAACACATGAAGCAGGCGCTTCGCAAGCTGGTGTCGGCGTGCGGCGGGCGGGGTGCGGTCGCGGAATGCCCTATTATTGAAGCGCTTGAAATGGAGGCGGCGAATGAGAGTTGAATTCATCACAGATAGGGATTGTCCCAACGTGCCTGCGGCGCGGTCGCAACTTTTGCGCGCCCTTGTCCGGGCGGGGCTGCCCGCACGATGGCAGGAGTGGGACCGCTGCGCGGCCGACACTCCGCGAACTGTTCGGAACTACGGCTCGCCAACGATCCTTGTAAATGGAAAGGACATCACGGAGGCCGCGCCATCCGGCGGCGCGGACTGTTGCCGGCTCTACCGTCGCCGCGGCGGACGACTTGCCGGAGTGCCGGAGGTTGGTGACATCGCCGAAGCGCTGCGCAAGGCCTGCAAGGCAGGATCAGAGGAAAAGCGCGCGGCGACCGCTCGTCCGGCGTGGCGTGAAACGCTTGTCGCGCTGCCAGCGGTTGTCATGGCCCTGCTTCCCAAACTGGCTTGCCCGGCGTGCTGGCCGGCTTACGCAGGAGTGTTGAGCGCGCTCGGTTTGGGTTTCGTCAATTACACGCCCTTCCTGCTGCCTTTGACGGTTCTGTTTCTACTCGTGTCCGTCGGTTCCCTGTTTTTTTCCGCACGGCGGCATCGGCGGATCGAACCGCTGGCCTTGGGAATCAGCGGTGCGACTATCGTGGTTGTGGGCAAATTTGTCTGGAACTCTGACATCGTGATGTTTGGCGGTCTGGCGTTCCTCGTGTGCGCATCGCTTTGGAACACCTGGCTGGCACGGAAAACCCGCTGTTCCGTCTGCGTCGATGGCGCAGGGGAAAAAAGCCATTGACTCTGCATCAAGGTGCAGGGCGTAGGTTCAAACAGAAAGGAAGTGAAAGAGAAATGAAACGAAAAATCGAAATCTTCAGCGCCGGATGTCCGGCTTGCGAAGAGACGGTTCAACTAGTCAACCGCATCGCCTGTCCCTCATGCGAAGTCAGCGTGCTGGACATGCGCGAGGGTGCCGTGGCGGAACGCGCGCGGACGCTCGGTGTCCGCTCGGTTCCTGCCGTGGTCGTCAATGGCGAGCTGGCCGATTGCTGCGCGGGACGCGAACCGGATGAAGCCGGGCTGCGCGCCGCCGGCGAGGGCAGTCCGCTGTGATGTCCGCACCCGATTGGGGTCTATCCGGCCAAACCCGGATAGCTGAACCGAGCAGCAGGCTGGACGTGCAGCCGGAGGATTTCCTATTGAAACCTTAAAAAGTGGCGATGTGGCTGGCAATCTGGAAGGCTTTCGCCAATGCGGTCAGTGATGCCGCGCCTGCGCTTGCTGTCGGGTTGGTGCTTTCCGCCGGCGTGCAATGGCTTGTCGAGCGCAGCCATTGGGGGGCAGGCGCGTTGTCGTGGGTGGCCCGATCCGTTCCATGCGCCGCTCTTGCAGGTGCCGTTTTGCCCGGATGTTCGATGACAACGGTGCCGCTCGCTCTTCCGCTGAAACGTCAAGGCGGGGGAGGGAGCGTTGTTGGCCTTTATCATCACGTCGGCGCTACCAAGCGTCAGTAGGCACGTGCCTACCAACCATCATGATGCTGCCCAAGCTGATCGGCGTAAAATTCACGTCGGCTTCGATGTGAAAATCGTTGAAACGAACGATCCCGTCCGGTCCGACGATGACCGTCCAGGGCGTTCCGCCCGTTCGGTAACTCCGCATGAGAGCGGACGGCGCTCCCGCGTTGCCGCTTTGTCCGACCGGGATTTTGAGCCCGTAACGCTGCGCGACTTCCTTCGCCCGGTCGAACGTGTTCGTTCCAAATCCCTCGAAGACGGTCTGGATGGCGACAATGCCGACTTTGGGATCGTCGCCGAATCGCTCGATGATTTTTTGCAGGGTCGGAAAGCCGCGCGCATGGCAGCCGGGACACCACGATTGAAAGCCGTAGAGATAGAGCGTCTTCCCCTTGTAGTCGCCGATGTTCAGATCCGTCTTGTCCGCGGGGAGATTGATCCACTCGCTCACTCCCCATCCTGGCGCTTCATGATTGAGAATGCCGAGCTGCGGGCGGTCCTGCGCGTTCATCGACGCAGACTCGATGAACGCGGTTATGATCGTGACCGCCCCAGCCGGCGACTCCAAAAAGAACCTTCGCTGGTGCAGCCAGGCTCTTTCTTTACCGTTCCGTCACGCCGGCCTTCTTGAGGCCGTCGAGATACAGCCGCAACTGCTCGGGTCGCTTTAGGTAGAAGAGTTTTCTCCGGGCGAACACGCGAGAGAACCCTGGTTTCTCCTCGAGGAGTCGCTCGACGGTCTTACGGGCGTCATCGCGCCGGTCGAGAAGGGCGAGGGCCGCGGCCTTGTGCGCGGTCGTCCAGTATTGGCAGTTTGGAATCAGGCTGGCGCGATCGGCCCATTGGATCGCGGCTTGGTAGTCGCCCTTGAAAATCAGTGCGAGCGCCCCGTAGGTGAGAAACGCCCAGCGCTGGGGATCGTTCGGGCTGAGGTCGATCGCGCGTTGAAACCCTTCAATCGCCTCCTCATAGCGCCCTTCATAGGCGAGTGAGTCAGCCAGCCCGCAATGAGCGGCGGCGAAGGTCGGGTTGAGTTTGATCGCGATCTCGTTTTCGGCGATGGCCATGTCGTATTCGCCACGGGCGAGTTGTACGCGGGCCTTCAGCGCGTAGAACACGGCGTTTTGGTCGTCGAGTTCGAGCGCCCGCTTCGTCGCGGCCAGTGCCCGGTCGAGCAGGTCGTCGGTGGGCTCGGTGTCCCAATACACCATTCCGAGGACCACAGCATAGGCCCACCACGCATGCGCCTCGCCGAAGTTGGGATCAAGTTCGCGACTGTGCTGGAGGAGCCGTTGCGCTTCCCGGTTCCCCTCGGTGGTGAACCGGAAGAAGTGCGCCACGCCGAGGTGGTAACAGTCCCACGCGTGCAGATCGCGGCTACCCGCGCGCAACACCTTCTGCCGCTCCGCGAGACCGATCTCCGGCTCCAGGCGCGCCGCGATCATTGCGGTGATCTCGTCCTGGACGGCAAACACATCCTCGAGGCCGCGATCGTAGCGATCGGACCAGAGGCTGATGCCGGTGGAGGCATCGTTCAGTTGCGCGGTCACGCGGATTCGATTCCCGGCCCGGCGCACGCCCCCCTCGACGACATACATGATCCCGAGATGGCGGGTGAGTTGCCGGACATCGACGGGGTTGCCCGTGCAGCCATAGGTCGTGTTGCGCGCGATCATGTCGAGCCACCGATACTTCGACAGATTGTTAATAATGTCGGTCGTGATGGCGTCGGAAAAATACTCCTGCTCGGCGTCGCCCGACAGGTTGGCGAACGGCAGCACGGCAACGACCGGTCGCGTCTGGTTCGAGCCGGCCGTTGCGGTATCCGCGCGCGCGGGCTTCGCATTGGACGGTTCGGGTGATGTCGGCGCGCCTGTGGTATTAATGACTTCCCCGACAAACCGGAATCCCTTTCCATGCACGGTGCGGATCAGGCGCTGTGCGCCGCCATCGTCGCCTATGGCCTGACGAACCGACCGGATCCGGCTGCTCAAGGCGGCCTCGGACACGATCCGGCCGTTCCATATCCTCTCGTGGATCTCGTCCTTGGAGACCATCCGCTCGCTATGGGTCACCAGCAGCGCCAGCAGGGAGAACACCTGGGGTTCGACCGCGACGGGCGCTCCATCCTTGCGCAATTCGAAGCGCCCCATATCCAGCTCGAAGGCGGCGAAGCGGTAAATCATCGGGGGAACACTATTTCGCACCGGGTGGCACGGGTCAATCCAGCGTTCTACAGAGGATCTGCAGGAATTCTCCACCGCACCTGCAAGCTTCCCGGCGGCGTTTTCGCCACTATGGACACCATGAGATCACTGACGACCTCGCGACCTACAAAAAAAGAAACACCAAGGAGATATCCAAAATGACCAACCTCACCACCCCCTCAATCGACTCGCCCCCGTCCGCCACGCCCGACTTGGCCTCGATCAAGTCCAAACAACGCGCGGCCTGGACCGCCGGCGACTACTCCGTGGTCGGCTCCACGCTCCAGATCGTGGGCGAGCGCCTTTGTGAGACACTCGATGTCCGCTCCGGCCAGCGCGTCCTCGATGTAGCCGCCGGCAACGGCAACGTCTCCCTCGCCGCCGCGCGCCGCTTCTGCGACGTGACGTCGACCGACTACGTGCCCGCGCTCCTCGAGCGTGGCAGACACCGGGCCGAGATCGATGGTCTCGCGATCTCGTTTCAGGAAGCGGACGTCGAGGCGCTGCCGTTCGCCGATGCGTCGTTCGACATCGTCACCTCGAGCTTCGGGGCGATGTTCGCGCCCAATCAGGATCAGGCCGCGGCAGAAATGCTGCGCGTCACCCGTCCGGGTGGAAAGATCGGTCTCGCGAACTGGACGCCGGAGAGCTTCATCGGCCAGCTCTTCAAGACGATCGGCAGGCACCTGCCGCCGCCCGCCGGGCTCAAATCCCCCGCGCTATGGGGCACGCGTGACCGCCTCAACGACCTGTTCGGCATGCACTCGAGCATGATCGAGATCAACGAGGAGACCTACGTTTGGCGCTACAAGTCGCCGCGCCACTGGCTCGAACTCTGGCGCGAGGTTTACGGTCCGCTGCAAAAGGCGTTCGGCGCCCTCGGCGAGGCCGCGCAGGAGCAGCTTGCCATCGATCTGCTCGCGTTGATCGACCGCTGCAACGTCGCCACCGACGGCACGATGGTCGTCCCGGCCGGGTATGCCGAGGTTGTCGTCACCAAGCGCACCGCCTGATCCCAACCCTGCGGCTCCGGCGCCGCGAACCCATGTGCCTAGCTCGCGCCCGGGTTCGCGGACCGACTGGGCCATCATTCCCAAACTGCCACCAAGAATTGGATCACGTTCTGCAATCGCTGCATCCGGCGACATCAACGCGCGGGTTTGCAACCTCCTTTTGACTGTTATGAACAGCGACAAAAACAACATCGACCCCGAGACACTTCGCCAATGGCTGACCGATGGCGCTTCCGATGGGGAGGCCGCCGTGCTCGATGCCTCGCTCGATCCTGACGTTTATGTGAGGATCGCGTCGGAACGGGGCTGGAAAATCACGCGCGTCCTCGAAACCCACGTTCATGCCGACCATCTGTCTCGGTCGCGACTGCTCGCGCAGACGGCGGACGCGGAACTATTACTGCCCGACCAAAATCGCGTCGCGTTTCCGTTCACGCCGATTCGCGATGGCGACTCGATTAGGATCGGTTCCCTTTCGCTAAAAGCGCTGCGCACTCCGGGCCACACGCCCGACAGCACTTCATTTCTGATCGAAGGCCAGGCGCTGTTCACCGGGGACACGCTCTTTCTCGCCGGCGTCGGCCGCCCCGATCTCGGTGCGGACAAGACCGGCGCACGGGAGCGCGCGGCGATGCTCCATCAATCGCTCCGTCGGTTGGCGAGCCTGCACCCCGGCACGCTCGTCCTGCCCGGACACCACAGTCAGCCCATCGCGTTCGATGCGCATGCCTTGGCGACCACGCTGGGCGAACTGGGGGCCAGGGTTCCGGCGCTTTCCGAACCCGAAGCCACGTTTATCGAATGGATTCTGGCCCGGATTCCACCAACGCCGCCAAACTATCTCGAAATCGTGAAACTCAACGAGGCCGGCCGGATGCCCGCAGGCAATCCGTCTGACCTGGAAGCTGGAGCCAACCGCTGTGCAGTCTCCTGATGCCGACACGATGGAAGTGAGCATGCGGACCGGCGGAGCGCCCCATGCTCGCGGGGTGGGCTTCGGACTGCGCGCCAATGCGGGGCAGTTCCTGTGGCTGCCTGCTGACCACGCCTTTGAAACAGGTCCGGCGAATCAGGCGGCCTCCCAATGTGGATCATGAGTCCGGCGACGCCTGACGCTCAAATGAGTGGATCGGGATTCGATCACGCATGAAGAATAAAATCGCGTCCTGGATGATCCGATTGACGGTGAGCGAATCTTCCGTGCGGCAGAGTTGGGTGTGGGCGTCTTGGCCGCGCTTGTCTTCCTGACCGGAGCATATCCGTTCCTGCGCTTCGGCAATGAAACCGAGGTCGCGCCCGCGCACGTTGGCCGTAACGACGACGCGGCGCTTGCCGTTCTCGCGGCTGATCTGGTTCGGGCCGGGCGCGATGTTGAAATCGGCGATCTCGGTATAGTGAACGCCCTCAGCGTGCTCATCGATTCGGCACGACCGGTGCGGCGTCTGGTGGAGATGACTTCGGGCACGCTCAACAGCAGTTTCTCGGCGATTTCGACGACGCGATTGGATTGCTTAAGTGTCGGTTGTGACCAGCAGATTCATTTTTAAGATTGTCCCACCAAATTACTTTTCCGCGGCATTGTCGTTTTAAACGTTGCGCAGCGGAAAATCCATCAAACTATTTTTCCAATGCCGAGGGCCGTGCGGGTTTATCTCCGTGCATCCTTGAGCACTTTTCGTGGTGAAGCCACCGCGCGGCTGTTTATCGGAGCTGACGTAAAGCCAATCATCTACTTCATCAATCTTGATATGCAGGTCTTGGTCCTCGAATGCGGGACGCACAGCCCGTGGGTCAGCGGCTATCTGGAGGTGGGCGAAAAAAGTACGAGGGTTTTTGCCCTTTGCGGAATTGAACTCAACAGAGCCAGGCAGATGCTGGCCACAGTACGCTAAATGGCTCGAAGAAATAAACCCAACCCTTAAAACCGTGAAAACAAACCTCCTATTCAAATTCCTTGGAATCGCGACGATTTGTGCAGCGATGGCAGGAACAGCCGTTGCCGGTCCGTCTGGCGGATACACGTTTACGTCTCTGATGGGATTTGGTGCTGGGTGCCCGATGAGAACGCCGCAAACAAAACTGGTATTCATCAGCAATCCAAAGAATACCGGTCTTTCTCGGATAGTCACCGGCTATCGCTACAAGGGATGCAATGGCAAGAGCGTGAAGACGATGACGTGCTCTGCCTCCAACCTCACGTGCTTGCAGATGATCAGAAGCTGATACCCGCAACGTTGAGCGCAGGCGGAAACCGAAGTTTCGCTCGCGAACAACTAAAAAATGAAAGACGACCTATCGAAATTGCTCGGAAGCTGGCAACCCGAGGTTCCGGAACCTGCTGACTTTCCCAGGAACGTCTGGCGCCGGATCGAACTAGCGCAACCGTCTCGCGGGGGATTGTTTCGATCGTGGTATGAAAACGTGCTTATCGTGCTCAGCAGCCCCCAAATAGCGATTGCAATGGCGATTTTGGCGGTATTCGCCGGAATTGCTGTTGGAAGTAGCGCTGCGCATTCAGATAACGAGACGGCTTACCTCCGTTTTGTAAATCCCTACGCGCAGCTCTCCGGCGTCCGATGAAACGCGGAGGCGTCATTTTGTTGGTTGTGCTTGGCCTTGGCGCAGCGATGGGACTCCTTTCGTACTACCTTTTCCAGAATCGCGGTTCGCCTGCCGATTGGTTACGAAAGGAGCTGTCTCTCAACGAAGAACAGTCTGCTCGGATAATGGCATTAAGCGCGGAATACGGACCAAAATGCGCGGAGATGTGCACTCGCATTATGCAAACCGACTCGCGACTGGCTGAGCTAATCGAATCAAGCAGAACCGTTACACAAGAGATCCGCGAAGCATTGGCGGAAAGTGACCGTGTTCGGACCGAGTGCCGGTTGAAAATGCTCGAACATTTTTATGAGGTCGCGGCGGCGATGCCCAAAGAAAAGCGCAAGAAGTATTTGGACATGGTTTTGCCTATGGTTCTGAACCCAGGAGAGATGGCCTCATCTCGCTTGAGTGTGATTGCTAGCAGAGGTGGCATCCAGGGGTTTGCATCGACGAAGGGGAGGGAAACAGAAACCCGACCGATGGCTGGCCGACAACTGGCGCAAGACTTGCCAACGAAATGATTCCAAAATAAATGATGCCGCTGTGAAGCTCTTCCCTTTGAGCGTAGCAATCGCTCTCGCGCTTACCATATTCTTAGCGCCTGTGCCACGGGTGTTTGCGGCTCAAGAGTGCGATATGTTTGGGGTTTCACCAGTTGAGGCAAGGAATTGTCACGGCTGTTGCGCGCAAATGAAGTGCTGCTCCGCGCCCAACAAGGCTGAGAACTCGCAGCCAGCTCTGCCTGGATCGAACAATCGGTCAGATTCCGGCTGCGATAATATGGTCGGCGTTGTTCCTGATTTTTCAATTCTTCTCTATACGCTTCCGCGCGATAGAGAGGACTATCGCCCCTCCGGGCCGACATCTGTCACTCCAGTATTTTCTTCATTGGCGCGCCTCTGCATCCGTTTGATCTGAGCAACTGGTTTTCCCGTCCGAAGTGTGCCCATTCATCGGCACAATTTCGACTTGGGCGTTCAGAAACACACGCATGCACTAATGAAATTATATTCTTTTTTACTCATCACTTTGGTGTCGGTTTGTCTCACGAGCCTGAACCAGGCCGCTGAAAAGCGGACGCCGCGGATTCGGGCTTGAGGCACACGGGCAGAAGTCTTGGGGTTAGGAAACGTGATCCACGTTTACTTGCTCTCGCCCCGCTAGGCTTCCTGGCGAATTTCAACCATCACACCAGAAATCCGCGCGGAGCGTTAGTATTACGACGCTTTTGCCGGTCGTTCTGGATTCCAGTGCGATAAGTCAGGCCCACTGACCCATGACAACCTTCCCGGAAGACGCGGACAGCTCCGCCATGCGCCGGCTGCGCGAGGGCGAGGACCTCGCGCTGACTGAAATCATGGAGCGGTGGCAGAGGCGTGTGACCAGTTATTTGTTGCGGTTTACCGGCAACGAGACGGTGGCCATCGATCTGGCTCAGGAAACCTTCGTACGGGTCTATCAATCCCGCGAGCGTTATCGTCCTAAAGCAAAATTTTCGACCTGGCTTTTCGCAATCGCGTCCAATCTTGCTCGAGAACATCTTCGCTGGTTAAAAAGGCACCCGACCGCTTCCCTGAACGAAGCTAATGAGGCTGAGCGCCCGTTGAGTGAACGGGTTGCCGCGGATGGGCTGAATCCCAGCGAAGCGGCAGAAAGCGGCGAGCAGACAAGAGCCATTCGCGATGCTATTATGTCGCTTCCCGGCGACCTGCGGGAAGCGGTCGTGCTTTTTGAATACGAAGACCTGTCGCACGAGCAGATCTCCGCGATCGCCGGCTGTTCGAGAAAGGCGGTGGAGACGCGGCTTTACCGCGCACGAGGCATTTTGCGGGAAAGGCTGAAACGCTGGCTGCTGTAAAACCCTTTACCATCTGGCACAAAAGTTGCTTACACTTATGAGTGCGTTTTCGATTCCTTCTGCAACTTTTCGCGGCAGTTAGTCTGTTCGCTTCGCTTCAGGTGCGTGCGGAGACGCTCGGGGAAATTCCTTTTCAGTATCGCGACGGATTTCTCTGGCTGAAAGTCGACGCAGCCGGGCAGCGCGAGCCGCTCAAT
>Ga0299906_10003143_pt1 | contig 13618 bp, 13 predicted proteins | sample RVTome_14_FD_200259 | JGI IMG/M metagenome (GOLD analysis project Ga0299906, IMG submission 200259) | Soil microbial communities from uranium-contaminated site in the Upper Colorado River Basin, Wyoming, United States - RVT145D125 (version 2) ...
CTCGACCGCACGCGGCATCTGGATCACGCGCTCGCGGCGGCCGGCGTGTCCTCCGGCACGATCGACTGCGTGCTCGCCACGCATCTGCACTTCGACCACATGGGGGGCGCCACCAGACGGGACGGCCGCGCGCTCGTGCCCCGGTTCGAGACGGCGCGGTGCGTGGTGCGCGAGGGGGAGTGGGCGGATGCCACGCACCCGCACGAGCGCAACAGGGCGAGCTACCTGCCGGAGAACATCGCTCCACTCGCCGAGGCGGGTGTTGTGGACCTGCACGCCTCCGATGCCGAAATCCGGCCCGGCGTCCGCGTCGTGCGCACCGGCGGCCACACGGCGCACCACCAGATCGTCTACCTCGAGTCCGGCGGCAGGACGGCTGTGTTCGTGGCGGACCTGATTCCGACGACCGTACACCTGCAGGATCCGTGGGTGATGGGCTACGACCTCTTTCCGGTGGACACTCTGCAGTTCAAGAAGCGGTTCGTTCGCGAGGCCATCGACCGCGAGCATCTCGTCTTCTTCGAGCACGACCCGCACGTGGCCGCCGGCTACATCCGCGAGCGTGACGGCAAGCGCTTCGTGGAGCAAGTGCTGTGACGGCGAGCCGCCGGGAGGCGAGCCCCAGTGCCTCTTCCGCGAACCGGCTCCGCTCGGTCCGCAACGCGGGCTACCGGCGGGGCGCGACACGGCTCGCTTCGCGGACCTATCGCGTAAGAACGGTTCGCTTCAGAGGCACCGTGGCTCACGCCCCGGCCACTGGCCAACCCGGAAACCCTGTAGCCCGTAGCCCGGAGCCCGACAGACCCCATGGACACAGCCCAGATCGGCATCATCGGCGGCAGCGGCCTCTACGACATGGTCGAGGTGATCGACCGCCGCGAGGTCTCCCTGCACACGCCGTTCGGTTCCCCCTCCGGCCCCTACCTGCTCGGCACGCTTCGCGGCAAGCGCGTCGCCTTTCTGGCCCGCCACGGCGCGGGTCATCGCCTGCTGCCGACGGAGCTCAACTTCCGCGCCAACATCTACGGCATGAAGCTGCTGGGCGTGGAGTACATCCTGTCGGCGAGCGCCGTGGGCAGCCTGAAGGAGGAGTACCGGCCGCTCGACATCGTGATTCCCGATCAGTTCATCGACCGGACCAGGGGTCGGATCAGCACGTTCTTCGGCGGCGGGCTCGCGGCGCATGTCGGCTTCGCCCATCCGTTCTGCCGGATCCTCGGCGGCCTGGCCGGCGAGAGCGCCCGGAAGGCCGGGGCGACCGTGCACGTGGGCGGTACCTACGTGTGCATGGAGGGGCCGCAGTTCTCGACGCTGGCCGAGTCGCGCCTCTACCGGAGCTGGGGAGGGGATATCATCGGGATGACGAACCTGCAGGAGGCCAAGCTCGCGCGCGAGGCCGAGATCTGCTACACGACCCTGGCCCTGGTGACCGACTACGACTGCTGGCATCCCGATCACGATTCGGTGACCGTGGAGATGATCATCGCCAACCTGACGCACAACGCCGCGTCGGCGCAGCGGGTCATCGCCGGTGCGGTGGACCGGCTGCCGTACGAGCGGTCGTGCGAGTGCGCCGCGGCCCTGAAGTTCGCGCTCATCACGAGGCCGGAGGTGATCCCGCCCGAGGTGCGCAGGGACCTGGCGCCCATCGTCGGCAAGTACCTGCCGGCCACACAGACGGAGGAGCCTTCATGAGACCGAGTACCGCCCGTTCGAGATCCCGCGCCGATTCGGCGTCGCCGACCGAGTCGTCGGCGTCCGCCCGTCGCGGCGTGGAGGCCGTCCGATGAGTGAGCGGCGATTCGACGTGACGGCCATCGGCAACGCGATCGTGGACGTGCTGGCCAAGGCCGAGGATTCCCTGCTCGCCGAGCATGGTCTGCCGAAGGGCGGGATGTCGCTCATCGATACGGCCACGGCCGAGAAGCTCTACGGCATCATGGGGCCCGGCGTCGAGGCCTCCGGGGGCTCGGCCGCCAACACCGTGGCCGGCATCGCGGCGCTCGGCGGGAAGGCCGCCTACATCGGCAAGGTTGCCGACGACCAGCTCGGCACCGTGTTCACGCACGACATCCGCGCCGTCGGCGTCACCTACGATACGCCGCCGCTCAGGGATGGCCTCCCGACGGCCCGCTGTCTGATCTTCGTCACGCCCGACGCGCAGCGGACGATGCAGACCTTTCTCGGCGCTACCACGCAGCTCGGTCCTGAGGATCTCAACCACGACTACATCGAGACCACCAGGGTCCTGTACCTGGAGGGGTACCTCTGGGACCAGCCGCAGGCGAAGACGGCGATGCGCGAGGCGGCACTCAAGGCGAGGGAGCATGGCGTGAAGGTGTCGTTGACGCTCTCCGACGCCTTCTGCGTGGACCGGTTCCGGAACGAGTTCCTCGAGCTCGCCGAGCACCACGTGGACATCCTGTTCGCCAACGAGAGCGAGATCCTCTCGCTCTACCAGGTGAAGAACTTCGACGACGCGCTACAGCACGTCCGCGGCCACTGTGAGATCGCCGCGCTCACCCGGAGCGAGAAGGGCTCGGTCATCGTCAGCGGGGACGAAGTCCACGTCATCGACGCCGAGAAGGGCGTGAAGGTCGTGGACACGACCGGAGCCGGCGACGCCTACGCCGCAGGCTTCCTGTACGCGTATACGCGTGGCAAGGATCTGGCCGCCTGCGGGCGGCTGGGCGGCATCATGGCGGCCGAGGTGATCAGCCACATGGGCCCGCGCGTGGAGGCCGACGTCAAGGCCCTGGCCGCGAAGGTCCTCTGAGCAGCCGGCTCGACCTCAGCGGTCGAACGACTCGCGACGCGCCGACTCGGTGAGCCGGATGACGTACCGGTCCGGGTCGGCGCGAAACCGCTCCTGGAGCTCGGCCAGGCTGCCGGCGCCGCCGTAGCTGATGGCCGAGCACAGGTGCTTCAGCATGTCCCGGAGCACGGGACGCACCGAGCCGCGCAGCGGCACGCTCACCTCGATCCCCTCGGCCCCGAGGGCCTCCACGTCGGACGACTCGGCGTCCTCGAGGTCCAGGCGATCGGCAATCGCCTGCAGGGATGCCATGCCGCGGAAGACCTTGAAGGGGACCTTGACCGCCTTGTGCGACTCGGGGATCACCACCGTCTTCTGCACGGCGTCGCCGGGGGTCTCGGTGGTGCCGGCCAGGACGCTCCCGAGCATCACCGTGTCGCCGCCGAAGAGCAGCGCCTGCGCGAGCGCGCCATCGCGCTTCACGCCGCCGTCGGCGATGAGCGGCACGCGCCCGCCGGCGGCTTCCCGGCAGGTGACGAGCGCCTCGACCTGCGGCACGCCGAAGTTGGTGTTGAGGCGCGTCGTGCAGCCCCCGCCGGGGCCGATGCCCACCTTCACGCCGTTGACGCCGCGCTCGACGAGGAAACGCACGCCCTCGGCCGTCGCGACGTTGCCGGCGATGAGCTCCACGTCGCCGAACCGGGCCCGGAAGGTCTCGACGGCGCGCGACATCACGGCCGAGTGGCCGTGCGCGATGTCGATGACGATCACGTCGGCGCCCGCCCCGAGGAGCTCGGCGGCGCGCTCGAGGTAATCCCCCTTGGCGCCGATGGCGGCGCCGACGCGGAGCCGTCCCTGCGCGTCACGCGTGGCAAAGGGGAGCTGACGCTGCTTGAGCAGATCCTTGGCCGTGACCAGCCCCAGAAGGCGGCCCCCGGCGTCCACCAGCGGAAGCTTCTTGATCTTGTGCGCCCGCATCAGCGCCTCGGCGCCCGGCGCGTCGATGGCGCCCTCGCTGACCACGAGCGCCGGGCGCGAGGTCATCCGGTCCGCGACACGGCCGTCGAGGTCCGCAAAGCGCAGGTCCCGTGCCGTGAGGAGGCCGGCCACGCGGCGGGCGTCGTCGACCACGACGAGCGTGCCGACGCCGGTGGTCCGCATCGCGTCGGCGGCCTCGCGAAGGGAGACGTCCGGCGCCACCGTGTAGGGGTCGGCGATCGTGCCGTGCTGGCGGCGCTTCACGCGCTCGACCTCCCGTACCTGCGGGCCGATGTCGCCCGAGCGGAACCCGCGGTCGATGATGCCGATGCCACCCTCCTCGGCCACGGCAATCGCCATGTCGGCACGGGTGATCGTGTCCATGTTGGCCGAGACGATCGGGCGCTGCAGGCGCAGATGCTCCGAGAGCCGGCAGGACAGGTCGATGGCCGCCGGGTCACGGCGCTCGATCACGCTGTACTGCGGCGTGAAGAGGAAGTCGTCGAAGGTGCAGCCGCGCACTGTGGAGAGGAGGTCGGTCACGTGGGTCGCCACCGGACGCGAGGACCGGGCCAGTGTGCCACGGAATCGACAGGACGCCGACAGGAACGTGTCGGAAACCTGCCAGCCCCGGGGCCGGCGACGCGCGCCTCGGGCCGAAATCGCCCCACAGTCGGTCGCCCTGGCCTGCGCGCCCGCGCGCGGGCGGGGTACACCGCGCCCTCCAGGCTACAGGCTTCGCGCGCTGACGCGGGCCTCAGGCTCCAGGCTACAGGGAGCCTGGAGCCCGTAGCCTGGAGCCTGATAGAGCCCGTGGCCCGAAGCCCGTCGGCCCCATACAATCAACCGCGTGATCGCCCTCCTGCTGACCGTGGGCGCCGTTGCCTGGCTGGCCCTGCTGCTTGCCGCCCCCGTGATGCCCGACGGCGTCGCGGCCCTGCTCGACGCCGCCGGCTCGATCCTCTGTCATCAGATCCCTGACCGGTCGTTCGTACTCGCCGAACACCGGCTGCCGGTGTGCGGCCGGTGCCTGGGGCTGTACGCCGGCGCGGCGGCAGGCGCCGTCCTGGAGGTGTCGCGCGGCGTGGGGGCTGCCGCGCGCGAGGCGCTCCCGCGTCGTGCCGTGCGATGGCTGCTCGGGCTCGGGGCCGTGCCGACCGTCCTGTCGCTCGTGCTCGAGTGGACCGGGGCCTGGAGCGGGTCCAACGCGTGGCGCTGCGCGGCGGGTGTGCTGCTGGGCGGAGCGGCCGCGGTGGTCGCGGTCCGTGCTGTGGCCGCGTCCGGAGCCGCACACGGCAGGCTGCTAGACTAACGGCCGATGCCCGCGACAGCGGCCGGCCGGGCCCAGGCCCCAGTCAGCCCGCTCCTGATCTGCCTGGCGGCCTGGATCGTGCCGGGCGCCGGGCACCTGTGGCTGGGTCGCCGGCAGAAGGGGCTGGTGTTCCTCCTGGTGCCCACGCTGATGTTCGCCTTCGGGCTCTGGCTCGAGGGGCGGTTGTTCCCCTTCGAGCCGTCGCAGCCGCTGGTCGCGCTGGCCGCCCTGGCCGACCTGGGTATCGGACTCCCGTACCTCCTCGCTCGCGCGCTCGGCGCGGGGGCGGGCCGCGTGGTCGCGCTGACCTACGAGTACGGCAACACGTTCGTGATCGTGGCCGGGCTGCTCAACGTGCTCGTCGTGCTCGACGCGTTCGACACCGCGACGGGGCGCAAGTGACGAGCCACCTCGGCCTCATGCTGATCTTCTCGCTCGGGGTGTCGGTGGTCTTCGCCGTGCTGATGCGGGACGAGCCGCGAGACCAGCTCCGCCTGGGCGCCCGGCTCTTCGCCGGCTTCGTGGGCGTCGGCCTCCTGATGGGCTGGCTGCTGTACCCGCTGCCCCTGTGACGGCCGCGTGCACGCTTCCTGGTCCCGGACAGCCCGGCTGACGTGGTTGTGGGCCCCGGTGCTGGCCTGCATGGCCGCGATCTACTTCGTTTCCGCGCTGCCGCACGCACCGCTTCCCGAGGAAGTGTCGGACAAGACGGCTCACCTGGTGGCCTATCTCGTGCTTGCCGTGTGCGCCGGCCGCGCGGCGGCCGGGGGGCTGGGCGCGGCGGTGACGCCGCGTGCCGCGCTGGTCGCGCTGGCGATCGCCACCGGCTACGGTGCGTTCGACGAGTGGCACCAGTCCTTCGTGCCCGGGCGATTCCCGGACGTCGAGGACTGGTACGCCGATGCGATCGGCGCCGTGATCGGCGTCATGCTGTGCTGGGGGTGGGGTATCATGGCCCCTCGCCCGGAGGCCTGAGGCTCGCCCATCGGCTCCGGACCGGCCGCGACCGCGGTGCGAGACGAGACACCACCGTGACCGAGCTGCAGGGCTCCCGCGCCGCCACCGGATACCGCTTCGCGCTCGTCGTCTCCCGCTTCAACGAGGAGATCACCGAGGGCCTGCTGCGCGGGGCCCGTGCGGTGCTGGCCGAGGCGGGTGTCCGCGACGAGGACATCACGATCGCCCGCGTGCCGGGAGCCTTCGAGCTGCCGCTGACCGCTCGACGGCTGGCCGCGTCGGGGCGTTTCGACGCGGTGATCTGCCTGGGATGCGTCATCAAGGGCGACACGATGCACTTCGAGTACATCGCCGGGGCCGCCTCGCGGGGCATCATGGACGCTGGCCTGCAGACGGGAGTGCCGGTCGGCTTCGGCCTCCTGACGACGCTGACCGAGGCGCAGGCGGTCGAGCGCGCGGCCGACGGTCCAGGGAACAAGGGGCGCGAGGCGGCGCGGGCCGCGGTGGAGATGGCCACGCTCGCGCGGCGCCTTCCGGGTGGGGCGGTCGGTGGTGACTGAGGTGGAGCCGTACGAGCAGACGCCGCCCGTCGACGCGCGGCACCTCGGACGGGAGGCCGCCCTTCAGATGCTGTACCAGCACGAGGTGGGGGGCATGTCCATCGTGGAGGTGTGCGCCACGTTCTGGGCCGGTGGTCCCGCCGGCGAGCCGCCACCGGCAGAGATTCGGGCGTTCGCCACCTCGCTGGCCGAAGGGGTCGCCGCACGCGTCGAGGCGCTCGATCCGCTGATCGCCGAGGCGGCCGAGCACTGGCGTCTCGACCGGATGAACGTGGTGGATCGCCTGATTCTCCGCCTGGCCGTCTACGAGCTCGTCCACGCGCCGGATACCCCCGGCAAGGTCGTCATCAACGAGGCGCTCGAGCTGGCCCACGCCTTCAGTGGCGACGACTCGGCACGCTTCGTCAACGGCGTCCTCGACGCCGTGTGGAAGGCGCTGGGGCGCGCATGAGCGGCGACGTCTCGGATCAGGTCCTCCAGCGCCGGGCGAATCTCGACGGGCTCAAGGTCCTCGGCGTGGATCCCTACCCACGTGGCTTCGACGGCGCCACTCCGATCGCCGCGCTCGTGACCGAGCATGGCGAGAAGACGGGGGAGGTGCTCGAGGCCGATCAGATCCGCGCGCGCACGGCCGGCCGGATCCTGGCGATTCGCAGCTTCGGCAAGGCCAGCTTCCTCCAAATCTCCGACGGCCGCGCGCGCGTGCAGATCTACATCCGCAAGGACTCGGTGCCCGAGATCGACTTCCGCGTCTTCGGGCTGCTCGACCTGGGCGACTGGGTCGGCGTGGAGGGACGGCTGTTCCGCACGCGAACCAACGAGTTCAGCGTCTGGGCCTCGGGACTGACGTTTCTCTCGAAGTGCCTGCTGCCGCTGCCGGAGAAGTGGCACGGCCTGCAGGACGTGGAGATCCGCTACCGCCAGCGGTATCTGGACCTCATCGTCAATCCGGACTCCCGGCGCGTCTTCGAGGTGCGGAGCCGCGCGGTGACGGCCGTTCGCGGATTCCTCACCGAGCGTGGCTTCCTGGAGGTCGAGACGCCGATGATGCAGCCGATGGCCGGCGGGGCGCTGGCGCGCCCGTTCGTGACGCATCACAACGCGCTCGACATGCCGCTCTTCATGCGCATCGCGCCCGAGCTCTACCTCAAGCGCCTGACCGTCGGCGGCATCGAGCGGGTGTTCGAGATCAATCGCAACTTCCGAAACGAAGGGATCTCGACGCAGCACAACCCAGAGTTCACGATGCTCGAGTTCTACTGGACCTACGCCGGCTACGAGGACCTCATGCGGCTCACCGAGGAGCTGCTGCAGCAGGTGGCGCTCGCCTCGATCGGTTCCGAGGAGGTGGTCTTCGAAGAGGAGCGGATTTCCTTCCGCCCGCCGTATCGCCGGCTGTCGCTGCGAGAAGGGGCGCGAGCGGCCGCGGCCCGCAGGTTGGGCCGCGAGGTGCGCGAGGAGGAGCTGCGCGCACGGGAGCCGGCGGCGGCGCTCGCGGCGCGGCTGGGCGTGGCCGCGCCTCCGGGCGCCGGCCCGGGTCGCATCGCGGCGGCCATTTTCGAGGCGCTGTGCGAGGGCGATCTGGTACAGCCCGTCTTCGTGTACGACTTCCCGACCGAGGTGTCGCCGCTTGCCAAGCAGAAGCCGGACGACCCCGACACCGTGGAGCGCTTCGAGCTGTACGTGGCCGGATTCGAGCTGGCCAACGCGTTCAGCGAGCTCAACGACCCGGCCGAGCAGCGGCGCCGCTTCGAGGCGCAGCTCGAGGGACGCAAGCGGGGCGATGAAGAGGCGCACGGCATGGACGAGGACTACCTCCGTGCGCTCGAGTACGGCCTGCCGCCGGCCGGCGGCGAGGGCATCGGCATCGACCGCCTGGTCATGGTGCTGACCGGCAGCCCGTCGATCCGCGACGTGATCCTGTTCCCGCTGATGCGCCCCCGTCAGGAGTGACGAAACTGTAATGGGGTCGGGCGTCACACGTGACGCCCGACCCCATTACACCATTACAGTTTCGTCACTCCTGACGGGGGCGCATGTCCACGGCGATGTGGGTGGCCTCGCCGAGGCGGGCGCGCGCAATCAGGCGCCGCTCGCCGAACAGGGGGTGCCGGAGGACCACTTCGTAATCGCCGAGGGGCCGCATGATGTTGGCCAGTGGTGTGTCGCCAATCCGATCCCCGTTGATGAATACCTCGGCCCAGGGCTCCGCGTTGATGTTGATGGGGGCCTCCGGTACCGAGATCCGGACGGGTGTCGCCTCACCGGGCCGCACCTCGACGGTGCGTGTCTGGCGGAAGCCGTACGCCTCGGACACGAACTGCAGCACGTGAGTGCCGGATGGCAGCAGCACGCGATCGAGCGCGTCGGTGCCGATGGTCTGGTTGGCGAGGACCACGCGCGTCGGCACGGGGGACGAGACCAGCAGCCAGCCGCCGGGGGCGGGAGGTGGCACGGGCGCCGGCACCTCGACCCACGTCACCTGGCGCGACACCCGCCCGCCCGCGTCGATGTCGACGACGGCCTCCTCCACGGACGCCTCGTGCTGCACGACGACGAGATGAGGGCCCGCCGCCAGGCTGACCGACAGCGGCGTGACGCCGTGGGGCTCTCCGTCCACGTGCACGACCGCGCCTGGCGGCTCGGAAATCACGTCGAGGACGCCGTCAGACGGCGGCGGTGGCGCGATCGGCTCGGGGGCCGGAGCCGGCCGATCGGCCAGGACGGCCCACATGGCGATCGCGCCGGCCAGGAGCCCGCAGATGGCCACCGCGGGCAGCGTTCCGCGTCGCGGGCTGGCCACGGGAACCGCGACCGGCCGGGGGGGCCGCGGGGGCGTGAGCCGGGGCGGTGGGGCGCCCGCGCGCGCCGGCGCCGCCGGCGTCGGCTTCGTCGGCTCCGGTTCGAACTCGAGCGTGGCGTCTTCCGGCGCTCCCGGACGCGGCCGATGGTCCGGCCTCGACGACCCGTGCTCCGGTCGTGAGCTGCCGGTCTGCGCCTCGGGCGGAAGGGTGCCCGGCCTGGTCTCGCGCCGCTCTGTGCTTCCGGGGATCAGATGAAGCTCTGCCACGCTGCTGGGCATAGCGCCCTGCGTGCCAGCTCCAGGCCGTGCAGTGCCGTGCTGGAGCGGGAACAGGGTCATCCGTCTCGACGACCGTTTGTCGCCGAGTCGCGGCACTCTCTGACCCCTCGCCCCGTGTACCATTCCTGCGCTCGGGCGCCGGACCTTCCTGATATAACGTGGTCTGAGTGCCCTTCGAGCTCTTCGTCGCCTTCCGCTACCTGCTCGCCAGCCGGCAGCACGCCTCGATCTCCCGCGTGTCGCTCTTCTCCACCATCGGCGTGGGCATCGGCGTGATGGCGCTGGTGGTGGCGCTGGCGATGATGACCGGCGTGCAGGGCGAGCTGCGCGACCGCATCCTGGGCTCGACGGCGCACGTCTACGTCTGGAAGGTCGGGGGGATCGACGACTATCAGGCCGAAGCGGCCTTGCTGCGGACGCTCCCCGGCGTCACGGGGGCGGCTCCTGCAGTCAGCGACCCTGCGATGCTGCAGTCGGAAACGGGCGACGCGCTCGTGCAGATCAAGGGGATCGACCCCGCGCTCGAGGGAGGCGTCACCGACGTCGGCACGTCGATGCTGCAGGGGAGCCTCGACGCCGTTGCGCAGCCTGACGAGAACGGCTGGCCCGGAATCCTGATTGGGGACGCGCTGGCGGGCGAGCTGGGTGTGCAGGTGGGCGACAGGCTCCGGGTCATCAGCGCCACTTTCAACGTCGTCGGGTCCGTCGCGGCGCCGCGCGCGCGTCCGGTGTGGGTGGCGGGTATCTACGCGCTCGGCCTCTACGAGTTCGACGCGGCCTACGGGTTCGTCCCGCTCGCCGCCGCGGAGCGGATGTTCGACAAGGAAGGGCCGGACTTGATGATGCTCCGGCTGGCCGACCCCTGGGCTGCGCCCGAGATCGCCGACGGCATCCCCCAGGCGCTCGGCCCCGAATATGTGGCCGAGGACTGGTCCCAGCTCAACCAGTCCCTCTTCTCCGCCCTGTGGCTCGAGAAGATGGCCATCTCGATCACGATCAGCCTGATCGTGATGGTCGGGGCCCTGAACATCATCTCGTCGCTCATCCTCCTGGTGCGCCAGAAGAGCCGCGACATCGCGATCCTCAAGACGATGGGCACCTCCTCGAGCCGGATCATGCGCATCTTCATGGCGCAGGGGCTCGTGATCGGCCTGGTCGGGACCGCCGTGGGCGGCTCGGCCGGGGCGCTGCTGTGCTGGGTGCTCGACACCTACGAGGTGATCCCGATTCCGGAGGACGTGTACCAGGTGTCGCACCTGCGCTTCGTCCTGCAGCCCCTCGACCTGCTGATCGTGGCGGTCGCGGCCATCACCATCTGCTTCCTGGCGACGATCTATCCGTCGCGGCAGGCCGCCCGGCTGGACCCCGTGCAGGCACTGCGGTTCGAGTAGGCGGCGGAGATGGCCTTTGTCGCCGTGTCGGGCCTGCACAAGTCGTACGAGCTGGCGGACCGGCGCCTGTCCGTGCTGCGCGGCCTGGACCTCGAGGCGGCCCACGGCGAGATGGTGGCCGTCATGGGGGCCTCGGGCGTCGGCAAGAGCACGCTCCTGCACGTGCTGGGAGGGCTCGATCGCGCCGACGAGGGCCGCATCATCGTGGCCGACACCGACCTGCGGACGCTCGACGACACCCGGCTGGTGGCGTTCCGCAACCAGCACGTGGGATTCGTCTTCCAGTTCCATCACCTGCTGCCCGAGTTCGACGCCGTCGAGAACGTGGAGATGCCCATGCGCATCGCGCGCTGGCCGAAGGCGGCCATGCGTGCGCGGGCGGCGGAGCTGCTGGAGCGCGTGGGGCTGCAGGATCGGATGACCCATCGACCCGGCATGCTGTCGGGAGGCGAGCAGCAGCGGGTGGCCGTTGCCAGGGCGCTTGCCATGAAGCCGGCGCTGCTGCTGGCCGACGAGCCGACGGGCGATCTCGACGAGAACACGGGCGCGGCGCTCCACGGGCTGCTCCGGGAGATGCACGCCGAGCACGGCCTGACCTCGATCATCGCCACGCACAATCCCCGCCTGGCCGCCGCCTGCGACCGCGTGCTGCGCCTCGAGCTCGGACAGCTCCGGCCCGCCTGAGCTGTCCGTCCCTGGTTCTGGCCCCTTCGAGTCCACCCGCCGATAAGGAGGGCGTCGTGAAACTGGCGGAGACACCCTGGAACGGCTCCCGGGCGTCCTAAGGGAGAGAGGTGTAGAGGCAGCGCGCGGCAGGCATCTGCCCGAAGCGTGCGCCGAAACCCAACGAAGCGCAGGACTTAGGCGTTCGCCTTCATTGGTATCGCCCAGGTTTGCCCTATAATGACGACGAGAGGGTTCGGTCAACGCAACCCCTAAACCCTAGGCAGGCGGGATGTTCGAACGCTACACGGAACGGGCGCGGCGAGTCCTCTTCTTTGCCCGGTATGAGGCCAGCCAGCTGGGCAGTGTCTCCATCGAGACAGAGCACCTCCTGCTCGGCCTGATCCGGGAGGGCAAGGGGCTGACGAGCCGGATTTTCGCCCGGTCGCAGCTGTCGCTCGAGAACATCCGCAAGGAGATCGAGGGCCGCACGGTCTTCCGCGAGAAGGTCTCCACGTCGGTCGAGATTCCGTTCAGCGCCGAAACGAAGCGCGTCCTGCAGTGCGCGGCCGAGGAAGCCGACCGGCTGCTGCACAACTACATCGGCACCGAGCACCTCCTGCTGGGCATTCTGCGCGAGGAGCGCAGCGTCGCCGCGTCGATCCTCATGGAGAAGGGGATGCGGCTGCTGACCGTGCGGGAGGACATCGTCCAGCTCCTCAACGAGAAGAGCACGTCACAGCGGGTCAAGGAAACGCCGCTGCTGGCCGAGTTCAGCCGGGATCTGACCGAGGCGGCGATGAAGAACCAGCTCGACCCGCTCGTGGGGCGCGGCTACGAGCTCGAGCGCGTCCAGCAGGTGCTGTGCCGCCGGACCAAGAACAATGCCGTGCTGATCGGCGAGCCGGGTGTCGGAAAGACGGCCATCGTCGAGGGCCTCGCCCAGAAAGTGGTCTACGGCGACGTGCCGCACTTCCTGGCCGACAAGCGACTGCTGGCGCTCGACATCTCCCTGATCGTGGCCGGCACGAAGTACCGCGGGCAGTTCGAAGAGCGCCTGAAGGCGATCATGAAGGAGCTGACCGAGAACCCGAACATCATCGTGTTCATCGACGAGCTGCACACGCTGGTGGGGGCGGGCTCGGCCGAAGGGTCGCTGGACGCCGCCAACATCCTGAAGCCGGCGCTGTCCCGCGGAGAGATCCGGTGCATCGGCGCCACGACGCCCGCCGAGTACCGGAAGTACATCGAGAAGGACCGCTCGCTCGAGCGCCGCTTCCAGGCCATCAAGGTCGATCCACCGGCCGAGAAGGAGACGATCGAGGTCCTGATGGGCGTGAAGGATCGCTACGAGCAGTTCCATCACGTCGAGTACACGCCGGAAGCCATCGAGGCGGCGGTGTACCAGTCGAGCCGGTACATCACGGACCGGTTCCTGCCCGACAAGGCCATCGACCTGGTGGACGAGGCCGGGGCCCGCGCCAAGCTCAAGGAAGCCGGCTACAGCGACGAGTTCGGCGAGATCAACAAGAGCATCCGCGTCGCCGTCGAGCAGATGGAGAACGCCGTCTCGCAGAAGGATTTCGAGAAGGCGCAGCAGTGGCGCGAACAGGAACTCTCCGCGCGGGAGCAGATGCAGTTCGCGCGGGAGCGCTTCGACGTGAAGTCGAGCGCCCGTCGCGTCGTCGTGACCAAGGGCGACATCGACGAGGTCGTCTCCAAGTGGACGGGCGTGCCGATCTCGTCGATCAACCAGGACGAGGGCGACAAGCTCCTGCGGATGGAGTCGGACCTGCACCGGCGGGTCGTCAGCCAGGACAAGGCGATCTCGGCCATCTCGCGCGCCATCCGTCGGTCGCGCGCCGGCCTCAAGAACCCGAACCGGCCCGTGGGGAGCTTCGTGTTCCTCGGGCCGACCGG
>Ga0299906_10003144_pt1 | contig 13618 bp, 10 predicted proteins | sample RVTome_14_FD_200259 | JGI IMG/M metagenome (GOLD analysis project Ga0299906, IMG submission 200259) | Soil microbial communities from uranium-contaminated site in the Upper Colorado River Basin, Wyoming, United States - RVT145D125 (version 2) ...
AGCCCGCTTCGCGGTCGGCCTACCCGCAAAGGGGCGCCGCATCGCGGGCGCGGAAGCCGCCGAGACACTCCTCGGAGACGTACCCTCGATCGTCGCGCGGACGTTGATGGCCGACGCCTACGACGAGGGAGTGATCGAGCTGCACGCGGCCGCGAACGAGGACGCCGAGGCGCTCAGGCTCATGGTGCAAGAGCGTGCTCTCATAGGGTTCGTCGCGGACGGAGCCCGGCTTCCACGGCGCTCGGGCGTCGACGACCGTCCCATGGACCCCGACGACGCGGTCCCCTTCGTGTCTCCGGAATCGCTCCGCGTGGACGTCGAGCTGCCCAACGCCGGGCGCGTCTCCGGAATGGGACTCGCGGTGGGCGTAACGCTCATCGTCGGTGGAGGCTTTCACGGCAAGAGCACGCTGTTGCGGGCGCTACAGGACGGAGTCTTCAACCATCGTCCCGGCGACGGGCGGGAGTTGGTGGTGAGCCGCACCGACGCGGTGAAGGTCCGCGCGGAAGACGGCCGCTCGGTCGCCGGCGTCGATATCTCGCCATTCATCGACGGCCTCCCCCTCGGCAAGGTCACCCGCAACTTCACCACGCCCAACGCGTCCGGATCGACGAGCCAGGCCGCGGCGATCGTCGAGGCCATCGAGGCCGGCGCGGGTGTGCTCCTCGTCGATGAAGACACCTCGGCGACGAACTTCATGATCCGCGATCGACGGATGCAGGCCCTCGTGCCCAAGCCGGCGGAGCCCATCACGCCGTTCGTGGACCGGGTCCGCACCCTGTACGAACGTCACGGCGTCAGCACGGTCCTGGTCCTGGGGGGTAGCGGTGACTACCTGGACGTCGCCGACCGGGTCGTTCGCATGACGGAGTACCGGCCCGAGGAGGTCTCGGGCGAAGCCCAGTCGATCGCGGCCTCGCTTCCCACGGGTCGCGCAGCGGAGGTCTCGGGCCCTCTCGAGGCGCCGAGGGCCCGAGCTGTGGATCGCACGTCGGTCGACCCGAGCAGGGGACGCCGCCCGACGAGCGTCAGAGTCCCGGACGACCGGACACTCCTTTTCGGCGCGGAGACGGTCGACCTCACGGGCATCGAGCAGCTCACAGGGCGGGCGCAGACCCGCGCCGTCGGCATGGCGATGGCCTGGGCCGTACGCGCCCTACCACCGGACGTCACCCGTCTCGTCGACATTCTCGACGGGGTCGAAGCCGTCGCCCTCGACCAGGGGCTTGACGCCTTCACGGATTGGCCCGTGGGCGACCTGGCCCTCTTTCGTCGCTTCGAGCTCGCCGCCGTGCTGAACCGACTCCGGCGACTGCGTGTAGACTAATCGCCCGCGTTCAAAGACGCGTAGCCCTCAGAACAACGAGAGGATAAAGAGATGCCCTCAGGTCTCGTCCGGACCGCCGTGCTCGGGCTCGTCATGACCCTCGCGGCACCGCCGCCGTCCGCGAGGGCCTGGCAGGCCGCGAGCGACCTCCAGCCCACCGCGAGCGTCGAGGGCATCACCGAGTATCGGCTCGACAACGGACTGCGCGTGCTCCTCTTCCCCGATCCGAGCAAACCGCAGGTCACCGTGAACATCACCTACATGGTGGGGTCCCGGCACGAGGCGTACGGGGGGACGGGCATGGCGCACCTCCTCGAGCACCTGCTCTTCCAGGGCACGCCTCGGCATCCCGAGATCACACGGGAGTTCAGCGAGCGGGGCGCGCAGCCCAACGGCACGACGAGCCTCGACCGCACGAACTACTACGAGGTCTTCCCCGCCTCGGGCGAGAACCTCGAGTGGGCGCTCGACCTGGAGGCCGACCGTATGGTCAACTCCTTCGTCTCCGCCGACGACCTCGCCTCGGAGATGACCGTCGTGCGCAACGAGATGGAGGCCGGCGAGAACAACCCGGTCGGCATCTTGGTCGAGCGAGTGCTCTCGACGGCATACCTCTGGCACAACTATGCCAACTCCACGATCGGCGCTCGCGCGGACGTCGAGAACATGCCCATCGAACGGCTCCAGGCCTTCTATCGGAAGTACTACCAGCCCGACAACGCCGTGCTCGTGGTCGCGGGCAACTTCGACGAGACGCTCGCCCTGGAGCTCGTCGCGGAGAAGTTCGGGCCCATTCCACGCCCCCAGCGGACGGAAGACGACGTGATCTGGCCGACGTACACGACGGAGCCCTCGCAGGATGGCGAGCGGTCCGTGACGCTGCGCCGTGTGGGTGATGTGCCTGTCGCGGTGGCCGTGTATCATGTCCCGCCGGGATCGCACCCCGACTTCGCCGCCGTCGACGTGCTTTCCTTCGTTCTGGGCGACAACCCCTCCGGCCGGCTCTACGCGGCGCTGGTCGACGCCGGGCTCGCGACACAGGCCGGCTCGGCGGCCTTCCAGCTCCGCGAGGCCGGCCCTCTACTCACGTTCGCCATGGTCGCGCCCGACGGCGACCTGGACGCCGCCCTCGGTGTCATGAACGGCACGGTGGAGGGCGTTCTCACGCGGCCGGTCACCGGTGAGGAGGTCGATCGGGCGAGGACCGCGCTCCTCAACGACATCAATAGATCGTTCAACTCCTCCGCCGGCATCGCCCTCCAGCTCTCGGAATGGGCCGCCATGGGCGACTGGCGGCTCTTCTTCCTGCACCGCGACAGGATCGATGCCGTCACCGCGGACGACGTGAACCGGGTCGCGCAGGCGTTCATCAAGCCGGACAACCGGACGGTCGGGCGCTTCATCCCGACCGACCGCCCCGACCGGGCGATCATCCCCGGGCTTCCGGACATCACGGAGGTGGTGGAGGGATACACGGGACGCGACGTGGTGGCGGAGGGAGAGGCGTTCGATCCGTCTCCGGAGAACATCGACGCGCGCACGGTCACCTACGCGCTGCCCAACGGGCTCGAGGTGGCTTTCCTCGCCAAGGAGACGCGCGGCGACGTGGCCATCGTGCGGATGCGGTTGCACTTCGGCGACGAGGAGTCGCTGATGGGACTCGGCACGGCAGGTGGCTTGGCGGGATCCATGCTCATGCGCGGCACGGAGGTCCGGGACCGACAAGCCATTCAGGACGAGCTCGACCGCCTCCAGGCCGCGGGCAGCGTGGGCGGCGGACCGACCATCGCGACCGGTCAATTCCAGACGGTCCACGACAATGTCGCGGACGTCGTGCGGCTCATGGCGGAGATCGCGCGACGGCCGGCCTTCAGCGAGAGCGAGTTCGAGATCGTGAAGGCTCAGCGCATGGCCGCCCTCGCCGAATCGCGATCGGACCCGCAGGCCCTCGCCCAGCTCGAGCTGACACGGTTGATGGAGCCCCGTGCACCCGGCCATCCCGCGTACACGGAGACGGTCGACGAGGCCATCGCCGCCCTTGAGCGCACGACGATCGACGACGCACGCGCCTTCTACCGTGACTTCTGGGGTCCGCAGAACGGCAACATCGTGCTCGTCGGAGACTTCGACGAAGACGAGGCCCGCGCGGCGATCGAAGAGGGGTTCGCCGACTGGGAGAGTCCGCGCCCGTTCCAGCGCATATCGACGCCGTTCGTGAATCCCGACGCCGTGAACGTGGAGATCGAAACGCCCGACCGGGCCAACGCTGTGCTCTTCGCGCGCCAGAACCTCGAGTTGCGTGACGCCGATCCCGACTATGCCGCGCTACTCATGGCTGGCGAGATGATCGGCGGCGGCGTGCTCGACTCGAGGCTGTCCAACCGGATCCGCGACCAGGAAGGGCTGAGCTATGCCGTCCAGGCGCTCGTCTCCGGTCACCCGGTCGACCCCAGCGGCCAATTCATCGCGGTCGCGATCTTCGCACCCGAGAACGTCGACCGCGTGGAGAGCATCCTCGTCGAGGAGCTCGAGAAGGTGCTCGCGGAAGGCTTCACGCAGGTGGAGCTCGATCGGGCCCGCCAGGGGTGGCTGGAGGGTCGTCGGCTCGGCCGGGCCCAGGACGGGAATCTCGCGGGCGGGCTGTCGCAGAACCTGTACTTCGGCAGGACCTTCGCCTTCGACGCCGCGCTCGAGGAGCGCGTGCGCTCGCTGACCGTCGATGAGGTCAATCAAGCGATACGCGACCGACTCGACCTCTCGAAGCTGAGCATCGTCAAGGCGGGAGACTTCGCCAACAAGCGAGTTCCCATCGGGTGACGGACGTCCCGAGGGATGGGGAAGGGTTCCTCCCGGCCATCCCGGAGAGGATCGCCCCCCTCGACCCGTCGGTGCACGGGCTGGCGCACGTCGGCCCCGCGGGGGGCCGCTTCCTCGTCGAGGGACGACATGCTCTCGTTACCGGAGCACAGTCGGAGCCCGGCGGCGTAATCGCCTTCCCGGGCGTGGGAACGGTCGCGGTCAACGTCCCTGGATCGGGCCGTGCGGCCAACGTGGTTCTGTCCCCCGGGCTCGTGCGCCGGCACTTCGCCGGGCGTGAGGGAATCACGGTCGAGACGCTGCTGGTGACGCCGGATCTTCCTCTCGTGGTGGTGTGGTGGGCGGGCGCCCCGATACCAGACGCGATCACCGTCGAGGTCGCGGTCGAGGGCCGCCCGAGCGCCGGCCGGGACGCTGGGGCTTCGATCGCCGGGACTGTCGAGCGCACGCCAGGCGGCTTCGCGCTCGACGTGGAGGGGACGGGCTTCGCCGTGGGCGTCACACCGCCCCCCGCCGCGGTGCGGATCGTGGAATCGAGCCCTGGGTGTGTGCGCGCGACGATCACGCCAACCGCGGCCGATCTTACGGCCCTGGTCGTCGCCGGTGGTGGTCGTGAGGGGGTGAGGAGAGCGTTCGCGGCAACCGCCCACCTCTCGGGACACGCCCGCCGGGCGGCCGCCGGGCCCGCCGAAGGCGGCCTGGTGGTCGACACCGGAATCGATGAGATCGACGACGGGGTCGCGTGGGCGCGGGTCCGCCTCACCGGGCTTCTCGACCGTCCCGGACCGACGCCCTCCGGCGGCCATTCCGGGGTCCGGGATCGCCGGGCGCTCCTGCTCGGGCTCGCCGCCTCCGGGGTGGGCGACCGAGCTTCGTCCGCCCGAGCCATGTCCTCAGTCGAGTCGTGGCGCGGCGACGACGACTCTCACCCCTCCGCAATGGAGGCGACTCTGGCGGCACGACACGCGTCGGTCTTCGGTGACGCATCGCGGGCGTTACGGATCGCGCGGGCGTGGGCGGCTCGCGCGTCGACGGATCGGACCGAGGACGCGCGCCAGTCCGCGGATGAACGGGAGCTCCGGCCGCTCGCCGGTCGTGCCCTCGCCGACGCGCTGCTGCACGCCGTTCCCGACGACGTGCTCGCGGCGCTACGGCGCCCAATTTCGAAACGAGCGGGCACCTCGCGCTCACTTCCCATGGTGGGCACCGCATCCCCGGAAGCGGCCTGGGCCGCGTGGCTCGAGGGCCTTCTGGCGGGAAGGCCCCGCCACCCCGTGCCCGGTGGCCTGAGTCCCGACATCGTAGCGCTTCGACGGGCAGCGGCGTCGTTCGCGGTGGACCCCGACGCCGCTTGGAGCGAATGGCGCCGCTCGCTGGGCGCGGGGCTAGCCTTCGGCCCGGACGGGCCAGCCACCTGGGACAACGAGGTGGACGACGGAGTGGACGCCTCCCGTACCGCCGAGATCCTCCTCGCCCTCGTGCACGGCCTGCTCGGACTGGCCCACGACGCACCCGCGGGTCGCCTCACGATGGCGCCCAGATTGCCCACGCACGTCAACACGTTCGCCGTGCGTGGCGTCACGTTGGGCGACGCATCGCTGCGACTCGGCTACGAACGGTCTGGCCAGAACCACGTCTTCACGCTCGATCCCGAGCTCGCGGCAGTTCCTCCGCTGATCGTCTTCGAGCCCACCGTGGTCGGCAGAGTCGTGGGGATCAGGATCGACGGGGCTCTGGCCGACCTCGATGTGCACGGGGTGGAAGGGCTCAGCCTGGTCCCGGTTCAGCTACCGCTCGATGGACCACGCAGGGTCGAGATCACGACCCGTTAGCGCCGCTCAGTCCTTCGCGACGGCGATATAGCCGCGCTCGACGAGAAGCGCGCGCAGGCGGGCCTGCCGCTCGGGGAGCGCGGTCTTGGCGATCGCCCGGGCGAATTCGATGCGATGGGACTCGCTCACCTTGTCGAGGATTGCGATCGGAGCACCGTAGCGCAGGAGAATTCTCTTGGCGTCGATGGCGACGGAATCATTCACGGCTGTTCGTCACTCTACTGGCTCGGGGGTTACGCCTCAGTGCAGGACGCCCGGCTCCTCATCGTCGTCGGGCTGGCCGAACTGGACGCCGGGGAGAACGAGGGGACCATTGAGGTGGAAGCGCGGAACCTCCACACGGAAGCGCTCACCGTCCTGGCGCACGAAGGTATAGTGCCCCTCCATGTATCCGACCGGCGACCGGAGCACGCAGTAGCTGCGGTACACGTGCGACTGGCCCGGCTCGAGGACCGGCTGTTCTCCCACCACGCCCTCGCCGTCCACCGTCGAATCGTCACCGGTCGAGTCGTGGATCAGCCAATGGCGGAAGAGAAGCTGAGCGGTGGTCTTGCCTTCGTTCGCCATGCTGATGGTATACGAGAAGACGAAGGTCCCGTCGGCCGGATCGGAATCGGCCAAGGAGAACCGAGGTCGGACTTCGACCCGGATGCCTTCCGTGGACTTCTCGTAGCGCATGGTGGCTCGTCAGTCAGGTTGGTCGAGACCTCCTGCTACACCCCCGGCGACGGAAAGTCTCGTTGCCCCGAGGCCCGCTCGGGCGACGTCAGCTCCGATCGATGACGACCGTGTGCTTCGAGCCGAACGAAAAGATGAGCGATCCCCCCAGGAGCTCGACCACAGCGTTGGAAAGCTCCTCGTCTTCGACCGTCACCGACACCGCGATGAGCTGCGTCGTGCTGGGATCGCCCGGCAGGCCACCCGGCAGGTTGAAGTGCTCGTACTTCAACTCGTAGCCGTTACCCTGGAAGCTGAAGCCTTCCGGAAGGAAATCGTCCAGCTCGGGTGGAACCACGCCCTGCGCCGCATCGGCGGGCCACTGGAATCCGTCGGCGTTGTAGTTGACGGTGGCGACCCGTACGACCTCGATATCCGCCGCGACTTCGGTCGCACGCGCCCGAAAGGTCATGCTTCGCAGGTTCGGGATTGCGAGACCCGCCAAAATGCCGACGATCGAGACCGCCATCAGCAGCTCGATGAGCGAAAAGCCGCCCCGTCGCGAATCGAGACCCGCGCGGCCGCGCGCCCACGTCCCCCGGGTGATCGTCATCTCGGCACCACCGTGTTCAGGTCACCCACGAAGTCCTGGGCCGACTCCGAGGAAGAATCGAAGAGAATCGTCTCGGAATCCACCGTTGTGATCAGGATATAGGCCGAGTCGCCCCGAATCGAGTAGTCGACACCCTGCGAGGCGAGGGCCCCCGCGTTCGCCTCCTCCAGCGTCGCGGGCAGGCGCCCGTTCTGTAGGCGGAACTGTTCGATGCGGGTGATACCCTCGAAGTACATGGCCCGCCTCGTCATCTCGACGCGCGCCTCGACCGGGCGACGGTCCTCGATCGGATTCACCACGAGGAACTCCGGCTGGGCGATCAGGAAGTAGAGCGCCAGCACGCCGAGGTTCACGCTCAGCGGCAGCATCCACCGGGGCGGCCCCTTGGGTGCCTCCTTCTTCTTCGCCGCCTCCTCGCGAGCCTGAGCGTGCTTGAGCACCTCCGCGACGACATCCGCGGCTTCCTTGCCGGGAGCCGCGTCCTTCGCGTGGTACGGCCTTACGTGTTCCTTTTCGCTCATCTGCTCCAGCGGGTTACAGATGGTGTGCGGGCGTGTAGAGGACAATAATAATGTCTCCTGTCTTCCCTCGCGCCTCTCTCGGGTCGACGCCACCCCGGGGGCTCCGTAGCTTCCCATGATGTCAACGCGCGCCCTTTCCCGCTCGGTTGAGGACTACCTCAAGGCCATCTACGGGCTTTCCGGCAGCGGGGACCCCGCCTCGACATCCGCGATTGCCGAGGCTCTCGACATCCAGCCGGCCTCCGTGACGGGCATGGTCAAGCGGATGGCCGAGTCCGGACTCCTCGAGCACGTGCCATACAAGGGCGTCCGCCTGACCGAGCCGGGCACGCTCGAGGCCCTCCGCGTGCTGCGCCGACACCGCATTCTCGAGACGTATCTCTGCGAATGCCTCGGGTACACGTGGGACGACGTACACGACGAGGCGGAACGCCTCGAGCACGCCGCCTCCGATCATCTCATCGAGCGGATGGCCAGGGCGCTCGGGTTTCCCAGCCACGACCCGCACGGAGCACCGATTCCCACGAGGGCCGGAGACATCGAGACTGCGGACCTCACCACGCTGGCCGAGGCCGAGCCCGGTGATCGGCTCCTGATTCGAGCGGTGCGCGACGAAGACTCGGCGGACCTGCGCTCGATGGCGGAGGGTGGCCTCGTCCCCGGAGCGCGGCTGATGGTCGCTCCCGGTGACGGGACGGCGGGCTCGGTGGGCATCGTCCTGGACGGGCGCGAGGGAGAGACGCGAATCGTCCCGGCCGACCTCGCCCGCCAGATCTATGTCGGCACGGACGACTAGGTTTGTCGGCCCAAACCATGCGCGCGTACTATTGCGATCACTTCGTCCTGCCCCTTCCGCCGAGCCACCGCTTTCCGATGGAGAAGTACCGACTCCTCAGGGCGCGGATCGCCGGCGACTTCGATATCGAGCTGGCCGTCCCGGACCCCGCCACCGATGAGATGCTTCGCCGCGTACATACCGGGGACTACGTGTCGAGCGTCCGGAGCGGGCGTCTCTCCAGGGAGAGAATCCGGCGGATCGGCTTTCCCTGGTCGCCCCAGCTCGTGGAGAGATCGCGGCGGTCCGTGGGTGGCACGGTCCTGGCCGCGAGGTCGGCCTTGGCCGAGGGCGTGTCGGCCAACCTGGCCGGGGGCACGCATCATGCGTTCGCCGACCACGGCGACGGCTACTGCGTCTTCAACGACGTGGCCGTTGCCATCCGCGACCTGCAGGCGCATGACGAAGCGGACCGCTGCGCGGTCGTCGATCTCGACGTTCATCAGGGCGACGGGACCGCCGCCCTCTTCCGGGACGACCCCGGCGTTCTCACCGTCTCCGTGCACGGTGCGGGCAACTACCCCTTCCAAAAGGAGTCGAGCGACCTGGACATTGCGCTGCCCGACGGTGCCGGAGACCACGACTTCCTGCGCGCGGTGGAGATCGCCGTTCGGAGGGCGCTCGACCACGATCCGGATCTCGTCTTCTTCGTCGCGGGCGCCGACCCGTTCACGGGCGACCGCCTCGGTCGTCTCGCGGTGACGAAGCAGGGGCTGCTGGAGCGGGACGCCCTGGTCTTCGAGCTCTGTGGGCGGGACGGAGCTCCGGTGGCGGTGGTCATGGCGGGCGGATACGCGCACGACATCGAGGACACCGTGGACATCCACGCCGCCACGGTTAGGGCCGCCGCACGATCGGCGCGGAGGCGCGAGGCCGCTCGAACCACGGAGGCGGTCATATAACGCCCCGGGCAAGGGACGCACGCACTCGATCGAGCGACGCCGCCGATCCCGCGGCTCTGGTCCGCCTCGACTCGTGGCCGCGTACGCGATTGGCGAATCTGCCGACCCCCCTCTACCGGGCCGGCCGGCTCGCCAAGAGCCTGGGCGTCTCACCGCTCTACATAAAGTGTGACAACGAGACCGGCTTCGCGCTCGGCGGCAACAAGGTCCGAAAGCTCGAGCTCGAGCTCGCGCCGAAGCGCGTCGCGGGCGTCACTTGCCTGATCACGGCCGGCGGCCCTCAATCCAATCACTGCCGCGTCACTGCGGCGTACGCGGCCCGGGCCGGGCTACGCTGCATTCTCGTGACTCAGGGACCGGAGCCCGAGCGGCCCACGGGCAATGCGCTCCTGCAGCGCCTCTTCGGCGCCGAGATCGTGATCGTGGCCGACCGTGCCGAGCGGACCGCCAGGATGCACGAGATCGCACGGAGGGTGGAGTCCGAAGGTGGTCGACCGCTCGTGGTTCCGATCGGCGCATCGACCGGCTTGGGGATCCTGGGCTACGCGATCGCGGCCGCCGAGCTCGCCAAACAGTTGGCGGTGGTCGACGACGGACGGGACGAGACGCTGCTGTTCGTGTCGGCCTCCTCCTGCGGCACGCTGGCCGGGCTCCTGCTCGGCTTCGCGCTCCTGGGACGAACCGATGTGCGCCTCTTCGGGGTCAGCGCCGACGCGCCCGCGGGCGAGATCCGCTACACCACGCTCGCCCTGGCCCGGGAGGGCGCCGCGCTTCTCGCTGCGCCCGTTCGGTTCGAAGGCGTCCACCTCGAGACGCTCGATGGGCAAGTGGGGGATGGTTACGGGATCCCGACGCCCGCGTCCAGGGAGGCGATCGAGCGGTTCGCCCGACTCGAGGGCATCGTGCTGGACCCCACCTATACGGCGAAGGCCGCCGCCGGCATGATGGCCTGGTTGGCGGCCAACGGGACGTCGGATTCGCGGCGAGTCGTCTTCCTGCACACGGGGGGGCATCCGGGCCTGCTCTCCTGAGGCGGCGGTTCAGTCGAACCAGGTGGTCAACCGCTCGAGTGCCCCCAGCAGGTCGGGCTCGATGTCGAGCACGGGACGCATGGGATCCTCGCCGAGGCGGCGCATCCTGCGTGGGACGCTCTCGATCGTGTGATTCAGGATCTCGAGCCGCTTGTTCACCTCGCTCCATCGCAAGGGCGTGGAAACGGGCGCACCCGGCTTCGGTCGCACCGTGAAGGGCGCCACGAGCAGACGGCCGTGTCCGTTCTGCACGAAGTCGACGTAGACCTTTCCCTCACGGCGATCGGGACTGCGCGTCAGCGTCGCGATATCGGGGCGCTTGGACACGACGATACGACCCAGCAGCTGACCCAGGGTCCTCGATTGCTCGTAGGTCAGACGCCGTCCGAGCGGCACCAGCACGTGGATCCCCGAGGAGCCGCTCGTCTTCGGGAAGCATGGCAGATCGATCTCCTCGCAGAGCTCGCGAATCGTGAGGGCGACGTCGACGACGTCCGTAAAGGGAGCGTCCTTGGGATCGAGGTCGAGGATGCACCAGTCCGGTGAGGCGAGCGACTCGATGCGGCTCGACCAGATGTGGAGGGGAATCGTGCCCAGGTTGATGACGTAGAGAAGCGACTCGACGTCTTCCGCCACGAAGTACGAGAGATCACGCTCGGACCCCTCGCTCCACACGGTCACCGTCCGGAACCAATCCGGCGCGTACGGCGGAGCATCCTTTTGGAAGAATGACTTTCCGTCGATGCCGTCCGGATACCGCGTCATGACGAGCGGCCGGTCCTCGAGGTAGGGAAGCATCCATTCGGCGATCGCCCGGTGGTATTGGATCAGGTCCCCCTTGGTGTAGCCCTCGTGGGGCCAGAACACCTTGTCGAGGTTCGTGAACGCAACGGACTTCTCCTCCACGATCTCGACCGGCTCGGGCCCGGCGTCCGCATCCCCGGGCGCGGCGTCGGACACGCAATCCTCGGCACGCTTGTCGTCGCGGAACCGCGAGAAGGAAGGTTGGCGCAGCACGCCCTGGTCGGTGCGCTCCTTGTACTTCACTTCGGCCACCATCCGGGGCCGCACCCAGTGATGGCCCTTCCCCTTCGGCACGGGGCCGGCGGTACACGGCGTTTCGTCGACCTCGATCGCTTCCAGCGCCTCGAGCACGTCGTCGAGCTGAGCGTCGGTGAACCCGCTACCCACGCTGCCCGCATACACGAGGTCCTGTCCGCTGTACTGGGCGACGTGGAGGGAGCCGAATCCCCCTCTCGCGCCCTTGGGGTCGGTCCATCCCACCACCGCGAAGTCGTCGACGCGCACCGTGCGTACCTTGATCCAGCTTCGGGAGCGGCCCCCGCGATAGGGCGCATCCGCCTTCTTGCCGATGATGCCCTCGAGGCGCATGCGCTCGACGTGCGCGTACATCGTTTCGCCCTGGACCGGAATGTGGTCCGTGTATCGGATGGGCCCGACCGTGGGGAGCACCTCCCGCAGGATCTCCTTGCGCTCCAGGAGCGGAAGCCCTCGCAGGTCGTGACCCTCGATTCCCAGCAGGTCGAACGCATGGTACAGGGCCGGAAGCTCGACGCTCGAGCGCAGCGCGTCCGCCTTGTTGAGAATCCGCCCGCGCCGCTGCAACCGGGAGAACGAGGGCATGCCTTCGGCGTCGTTGACCACGACCTCGCCATCGAGCACGAGGTCTTCGTAGGGAAGCCCGCGCACCGCGCGTGCGATCTCCGGAAAGGTGGCCGTGAGGTCGTGACCCGCCCGCGACCGGAGAAAGGCCACCCGCGCGCTGCGTTCCCCGAGAAGGCGATACCCGTCGTACTTGAGCTCGAAGATCCAGCCGTCGCGGGTGAAGGGCCGCTCCTCCGAGCTGGCGAGCATGAGGTCGACGTCCTGCGCGCGCAGGACCCGCTTCTTGGCTCCGGTCAGCGCCACGCGCTCGGCGAGCGCCTCGGCATGGGCATCGGCGTGTGGGAATTCCTCCACGGTGAGCCCCGAGTAGATCGAGTCGTCGGGGTAGTCCTCCGTCGTCGAGTCCGCGTCGAGATACGCGTCCCGCTCCTTGATGAAGAGCCAGGAGTTCGGGGCCTGCCTGGTCTTGACCAGCGTCCATTTCCCTAGAAGCTTGTGGCCCCTCAGCTCGAAGAGCAGCTTCCCCTTCTCCAGGCCCTCGTGCGGATCCTCCAGGGGGACCCAGACTCCGCGGTCCCACACGATCATGGCCCCGGCGCCGTACTCGCCCTCCGGAATGACGCCCTCGAACTCGGCGTATTCGAGCGGGTGATCCTCGGTCTGCATCGCAAGCCGTTTGTCGGCCTGGTTCGGCGAGGGACCCTTCGGAATCGCCCACGAGAGCAGGACCCCGTCGAGCTCGAGGCGAAGGTCCCAGTGCAGGCTTCGCGCCGCGTGCTTCTGAACCACGAAGACGCTCCCTCCCGCCACCACTCGCCCTCCGAACGGCTCCGGCGTTCGCGACGCCTTCCGCTTCTGGCGATAGGTCGCGAGGCGATCGTCCGGGTCCGGACTCACGGCGATGAACCGTCGACCACGATCAGGGCGTTGGCCTCATGTCCAGGAGGGCGGTGAATCCGAACGCCTCGAGCGTCATCCAGACGCCGAATCCGAGGTAGAGCAGCACCATGACGTTCGCCTCTCGTGATGTGAGCCGCAGGTCTCGAAGCATGAAGACGAGCATGACGATCGTGGCCAGCACCAGGAAGGCCATCATCGGCACGATCTGAGTGAAGTTGATCGCGATCGCGCCCGTGACCATGACCCCGGCGGGCACGGCCACGAGAAGGTCGAAGACGTTGCTTCCCAGGACGTTCGACAAGCTCGAGTCCGTGCGCCCGAGCACCGATGCCCGGACGCTGACGAAGGTGTCGGGCAACGACGTCGCGGCCGCCACGATGGTCATCCCCCACAGGAACGTGGGGGTCTGGAGGAGGTCCCCCAGGGTGATCGCGACGCGCAACAAGACCTCGACGGCCGCAACGATGACCCCGACGCACGCGATCACGAGTCCCCATTCCTTCAACCGATTGATCCCGGCCTGAGGGGGGTTTTCGTGGCGCCGACGCTTCACCTCC
>Ga0299906_10003145_pt1 | contig 13613 bp, 17 predicted proteins | sample RVTome_14_FD_200259 | JGI IMG/M metagenome (GOLD analysis project Ga0299906, IMG submission 200259) | Soil microbial communities from uranium-contaminated site in the Upper Colorado River Basin, Wyoming, United States - RVT145D125 (version 2) ...
TGCGAGTCACTGTCTACCTGCTCTTGGCACCGTGAGCGACGGCTCATGGCGAGGCGGTTGTGCCCACAAGGCTGGGTCGAAGAGGCCGAAGTGTTTTCAACCTCGTGAAATCGCCGGACAGCCAATGCCCGTAGCGCGGCGTCCGGGGAGACGAGAAGGTTCTGCACCTTCGCAGGCGGTTGGCCGGAGAATAGAGACTCGCTCGCACTCCCGACCCCAGCCGGACGGTCTTCCTGGAAGTCCGATCGGTGTGAGCCTCGTATCCTGCGGGATGCACAGCCACACCCTCGCCGCCCACTGCTCCTTTTCAAGCGCCGACGTGACCGCCGATCGGGAGCCGGGCGACAGCGCGCGGACTTCGTGGCGAACGACACCCCGTGCCCGAGATCGTCACACCTCGGTACTCGCTTGCCGGACGTGCGGGCGAACTCCCGCAAGCCAACGCGGATGCTGGACAAGGAGAGCCTGGTGCGGCCGCTCGCTGAGGAACTTCAGTCGCGTGGGCTTGCCATCTGGTACGACGAGTTCGAGCTACGTGTGGGCGATAGCCTGCGCCGATCGATCGACCGAGGTCTGGCCGAAAGCCGCTTCGGCATTGTCGTGCTCTCGCCGGCCTTCTTTGCCAAGGAATGGCCGCAGTACGAGCTCGACGGCTTGGTCGCGAAGGAGATGGGGGGCAGCAAGGTGATTCTGCCGCTCTGGCACAAAGTATCGAAGGACGAGGTTCTCGGCTACAGCCCGGCGCTGGCTGGCCGGCTGGCATTGAGCACATCGGAGTATCAGATCGCGGAACTGGCCGAGAAGCTGAGTCGCGAAATCAACCGTGAAGGCTGATGAGTCGGGGGGTGTCCAGCGTGCACGCGGATCCGCGGGTCCCCCATGGCTCGTTATGATCGGTGCAAAATGGAGCCCGCTGAGCTCATCCGCAGAGCAATCCACGAGAAGAACCTGATCGAGTTTCAGCTCCAGGGCCTTCGCCGGATCGCCGAGCCGCACCTGCTCGGCCTCTACAAGGGCGCGCGCCAGCTACTCTTCTACCAGGTGCAGGGCGAGAGCCGGTCGGGAGACTTGCCCGCCTGGCGGCGTGCGGATCTCGCGGAGATGTCGGGACTCCGGCTCCTGGAGGAGGGCTTCGAGGGGCCACGGCTCCCCTCGGAGCGCCACACCCAGTGGGACACCGTGCTGGCCCGGGTGGAGTAGCTGAGGCGGCGGACCTGTCCTGTCCTGAGCTCGTGCCAGAATCCGCCGACGTCGTGGCCGTGCCTACCGCGAGCCTCGCGAGGACGGAGCTGGCCTGAGAGTGATTGGATGCCTGTAACGAGTGCCCGAAGAGAGCGCGGCGGCGGCCAGCTTCTCCTGCACGGAACGTGCGAGACGGAGAAGGTCCTCGCTGCCGGCAGCGGGCCTCGTGCCATCGAAGACAGCGCGTTCCCGTTCGAGCGCTTCGCCGACGTCGCTGAGCTCGAGAGCTGGCGGAAGGAGGTTCACCGCCCCGTCTACCACATCCACAAGTGGTGGGCTCAGCGTCTCGGCTCTGTGTTTCGGGCGCTCCTGATCGGAGCCTTCGCCCCAAAGGGGGCGGACGTCTGGCGGCTGTTCTACGAGCCGGTGCGCATCCCCGGCAGGGTCGTCTTCGATCCTTTCATGGGCAGCGGGACCACAGTCGGGGAGGCGCTGAAGCTCGGAGCCCGGGTAGCGGGGCGCGACATCAACCCGGTCTCCCACTTCATCGTGCGCAATGCCCTCGGGACTCACCCGCGGACCAGGGTGCTCGAGACGTTCCACGCGATCGAGAAGGACGTCGCCTCGAAGATCAAGCGTTTCTATCGAGCGAAGCTGAGCGACGGTATAGTCGTCGACGTCCTGTACTACTTCTGGGTGAAGGTCGTCGCGTGCCCCGGGTGCAGCGCGGATGTCGATCTGTTTTCGTCTTACGTCTTCGCCGCGCATGCATATCGGCGCCGTGTCCCTGAGGCGCGGATCCTCTGCCCTGCATGCGGCGAGGTCAACCACGCCCGCTTCGATGCCGAGTCGGTCGAGTGCACGCGCTGCGCGGGCACCTTCAACCCCCAGGTCGGCTCCGCAAGAGGGAGCAAGGCCACCTGCCCTGCCTGCGCGCAGGTCTTCCCGATCGCGCGGACTGTGAAGGCGACGGGCCAACCGCCGCGGCACAGGCTGTACGCGAAGATGGTCCTGAGGCCGGACGGCGAGAAGGAATACGTCGCTGCGGATGCGTACGACCGCAAGCTCTACGAGCGGGCCGCACGGGAGCTGTCCCGGCTCGGAGACGGAGCGTACCCGGTGGTCGAGATCGAGCCCGGCTACAACACGAACCAGGCGCTCAACTACTGCTACAGCTCGTGGCACCAGATGTTCAACGCGCGGCAGCTCTGCTGCCTGAGCATCCTCGCCGAGCGGATCCGCGCGATCCCCGAGGAGAACCTGCGGGACCTGTTCGCGTGCCTCTTCTCCGGTGTCCTCGAGTTCAACAACATGTTTGCCTCTTTCAAGGGTGAGGGGACCGGAGCGGTGCGGCACATGTTTTCGCACCACATCCTGAAGCCGGAACGCACTCCGCTCGAGGCGAACGTCTGGGGAACGCCCCGAAGCTCCGGGTCATTCACGACGCTCTTCGAGAGCCGCATCGTGCGTGCCCTGGACTACTGCGAGGACCCCTCAGAGATCCGGCCGAGCCAGCGGAACGGCAAGCAGAGTGCCGAGAAGGTGTACGGCCTCTCGGCCCCGCTCGGCTCCTCGAATGCGGCGAGCTGGGCGGACTTCGAGGAGGGGAAGACCCTCTACCTCTCGTGCGGTGATTCGGGCGAGACCGATCTGGAGCCCGAGAGCGTCGACGCCGTCGTGACGGATCCGCCTTTCTTCGACAACGTGCACTACTCGCAGCTCGCCGACTTCTTCTACGTGTGGCAGCGCCACCTGCTCCGGCGCAACGGAAACCACGTCCGTCACAGCACGCGTGCCCCGGCCGAGGTGCAGCAGACCGATCCGGACGTGTTCGCCGAGCGGCTCCAGGGCGTCTGGCGGGAGTGTCACAGGGTGCTGAAGCCGGACGGGCTGCTCGTCTTCAGCTACCACCATTCGCGCGGAGAGGGCTGGCGGTGCGTCCTGCAGGCCCTGGTCGGCGCGGGTTTCAGGATCGTAGCCGTCCACCCCATGAAGGCCGAGATGTCGGTCGCCATGCCGAAGCACCAGGCGTCTGAGCCGATCGACCTGGACGTGATCCTCGTCTGCAGGAAGAGGGGCGAGGCGGCGAGCGGAAGCATCGACCTGGGCGAGACGATCCGGGATTCTGGTAGGGACGCCGAAGGCCAGATCAGCCGCCTGCGTGATGCGGGGCGCCGGCTGAGCCGCAACGATGTCCGCATCGTGCTGATGGCGCAGATCATCAAGCGTCTCTCTGAGCGGCAGTGGGCAGCGGCTCTCGTCGAGCAACTCGACCAAGCCGCAGCGGTGATGGAGTCGGAGATCGACCGCCTCTTCTCGGCTGCCCGCCCTTCTACTCCCCGGGCGTGATCTCGAGCCGGAACTGTCCGCGGGCCTGCGTCCTGTCGGTGCGGGCGACTTGGGGGAAGGGGTCGTCCCGCTCGACCACCGAGTGGCGCGCGGGGACGTCCTCGCGCACCCGGTAGCAGTGGAAGACTGCCGGGTCTTTGTCGGGGATGGTTCGACGGATCACGGCGACCCGGCGAAGCCGAGGGAACTCCTTTCCGAGATCTGCTCTCGCGTGAACCAAGGTGACCTGGTGGTCGAGGAATGGGGCGCCGAGTGGATTGGCGAAGATCAGCATGGGGCGCTTCCGATCGGCGCCATCGCCGTAGGTCCCCAGGCCGATCGCCTTCGTCCTGCGGCCAACGATCGAGAGGTAGAGTTCGAAGTCCGCGTTTAGAAGATCGCCATCGCACAGGGTCATTGCCGTCAGCCTGTAGTAGCCCGGCTCTTCCTGGACTGCTTCCTGGCACACGAAGAGGTAGAAGCCCTTGATATCAAACGGGCTTCGATTGCGGTCATAGACGCGAACGGTCCCGCACGGTGGAGTGGTGTTGAAATCCATGCCGGACGCGCGGGCGACCGTTCCACTGCGCCGCCGTTCGAGCTTCTTGACCTCGACGCCTACGATGCGGGCGAGGTCGTCGCGGAGGCTTTCGCGGGGTGTGCCATTGCACGAGGCGGGGCGAGCCAGGACCAGGTCGGGTGTGATGAGTGGGCCGGAAGCCTTGAAGCACTGTACGTCCCGCGGGAGCTTCTTGGAGAGTGAGAGCTGAATGTACTCATCGAGAGGATCTCCCTGAGTGTTTCTCTTGTCCCTGAGGGCGTAGGTCGTGGGGACCGCCCGGGCACCGAAGAACACCTCTCGAAGGACGTGGAAGGCAGCAACTGTCAGGTCGGTCATCGGCTCCGCTAAACACCCAAGCCCGGGCGGGGCGCGCACTCGCCTTCGGTCATGAGCCTGGTGACGCGGCTGCGAGTCTACTACAAGGACCGCGAGGCGCCGGCGAGGGCGGCGACTCAGGTCCCCTCAGCAGGCCGAAGTCGATCACGGGATCGACCCAGCGTCTCCAGGTGAGCGCGACGGCGGTGAGCAGGGCCGCGAGCACGATGGTGAGGCCCGCTCCCGATCGCGGAGACGCGGCTGGGGGCACGCGCGCATCCTACTCCCAGGTATTGCCCCGGCGGCCCCCGAGGGCGGAGCTCACCCGTTGCGGAGGGCCTCGAGAGGGTCGCCCCGGGTGGTCCGCCAGGTAGGCCCGTGGCACGCGGCCAGACTCCGGCGCCCACGAGATGCTGTCGCAGGTCACAAGCCGCCGGCTTCGGCACATGAGCTGCTGTTCCAGGTCACGAGCTGCGGCTCGCACCCTGACGCTGGTGCGCGGTGGTACGAATGGGTGGGCTTACCCTCAGGCTCGTGTTCCCGTGGAGCAGGTGGGACGGGGCCGACGACGGGAGATCCTGCTGGATCCCGCCGCCGCCGGCCCGGGAACGGCCCGAGCTGATACCCGCCCGGGCACCTAGAGAGAAGCGGCGCTTCTCAGCTCCACGTCCAGGTGCCGGGCCTTGAGCAGTGCGCGTAGCGCGAACCGGTCGAGGATGGCGCCGCGCAGGCTTCTCAGGAAGAGCTACTCGGCGAAACCTTCGGATGCGGCGTCGAGGGGACCCTCGAGACCTCACACCGGCCCCGCGGACGAGGAAGAGGGCGCGCCCCGCTGGAGCCTTCGGGTCATGGGTGTCCCCTTCTCCGGGTGGGCCGCGCCCCGGGGCGGATCAGAGGCCGATTATGTCGCCGGTGAGCGGCGCAATCGAAGGCGCAGGCGGTGGCACGCCTCGGGGTGGCACCAACCCGCATGGCTGCCGGGTCTTTGCGGGAGTCGAGCGCCGAGCCTCGAGGTCGGGAGCGGCGATTGAGCGGGCGGCTCCCTCTCCTCCGCCCTGCAGTGGCCTGCGGGTGAGCTTCGCCTCCCCATCAGCTCGGAGTCGAGGCGGTCGCTGCGGTGGTACTCTCGCCTCGCGAAGGCTGCCCCCCCGGTGTAGAGCGGAATCAGCAAAGGACGCCCCATGGTGACTCGGAGCAGGCGGCTGCGTCGCGCCGTCAAGCTTTCGGTCAGGACGGCGGTCGTGGTTCCGCACGCCGAGCGGTTGATCGCCACGATGCGCCAGCGCTACCGGGAGCGCGGGGGCGCCTCGCCGTCGATGGTCTGGATGATGTGGAGGGTGCAGTCACTGGACGCCCTGACGTCGACCAACAGGTGGCGCCCCCGCGCTACATCACTCCCGAGCGAGCGATAGGGAACGTGGCCGACGCCGCCGATCGCCTCGTCGAGTACTACTGCGACGAGGCTGGCCTCCTCCTGGAGCAGTCGGGCGGGGGCATCCTGGCGCCTGAGACGGGATGGCTTCCGCCGGTCGCCATGCCGGCGCCGTGGGAGTCTCGATGAGCCTGACGATCGAGGTTCCGGACCCGCAGCGATTCGTCAGCGCGATGCGCGAGCAGCACGAGCGTTCCGGGGGTGCGATCGACGTCGGGGACATGACCGACGAAGAAGCGCTCGCCGTGGCAGACCTGAAGATCGAAGAGATGCTCGCCCACCCGCGCCAGATCAGCAAGGAGACGGCGATACCGAGCGTGCGGGCGGCCGTGGAGCGATTCCTCCTGAAGGCTCTCGCTGACGCCGGGGTGTACGTCGAATCCCTGAGCGTGGGGATCGCGCGGCGCGTGCGCCAGACCCGCCCTCCCCGAGGACAGCGAGGCCGCGACGCGCAGCGACGGCGGTTGCTGCGCCGCCGCGGGATGCGGTCTCGATAGGGAGTCCGGAGACCTGCCGAGCGGTTGGGGTGGCGCCACAATCCCCCTCGCGCTCGTCCGGGGCGGTGGGGGTCCTTCACCTGCCCCCGTCGTTCTCACCTGATTCGGGAAGAGGCTGCGGGGCGGGCCGGCGTGCGCCAGGTGCAGGAGCTGCTCGGGCACAGGAGCCTCCAGACCACCGCGCTCTACACCCGGGTCGAGGTGGAGGATCTGCGGGCCGTGATCCGGCGCTGCCACCCGCGGGAGCGAGCGTGGAGGGGAGAGGCGTAGAATAGGCAAAGCCATGCGTACCGTGGAACTCGATGACGAGCTCGCCATGCTGCTGGAGAAGATCCAGCAGCCTCTGGAGAAGGCCACCCGCGAGGCGGCCGTGCTCGAGCTCTACCGCCGCGACGTCATCTCCAGCGGCAAGGCTGCAGAGCTGCTCGGTATGCAGCGCCTGGACTTCATCCGCTACTCGGGCGAGCTGGGGATTCCCTACTTCCGGATGTCGAAGGAGGAGTGGGAGCGTGAGAAGGCGACCGTCGACGCATGGCTCAAGTCGTAGCCGACACGAGCCCACTCATCGCCCTGCAACAGATCGGGTGCCTCGACCTGCTCGAGACCCACTTCGGAAGCGTGCTGATGCCGCCGGCCGTCGCGGCTGAAGCGCTGAGTGTCGATCGGCCCGAGTGGCTGGTCGAGCGTCCGCTCACGAAGCCTCTTCCCCCTGAGGTCGCGGGTGCGGGGCTCGGATCGGGAGAGAGCGCAGCCATCGCTCTCGCTCTCGAGCTGTCCGCCGATCGCGTGCTGCTCGACGAGATGCCGGCGAGGAATCTGGCCGAGCGGCTCGGCCTCCCGCTCGTCGGGACGCTCGGGATCCTGCTGATCGCTAAGCGCAGCGGACTGATCGAAGCGATCCGAGAGCCGATGGACGCACTCCGGCGCACCGGCTTCCGCATGTCGACGGGCCTGTACGAGTACCTGCTTCAGGAGGCCGGCGAAGGCCCGTGATGAGCGGCGGCCTCGAAGCGCCGTCCCCTCTTCGCCGCAGCTGCGCGCCTCCGGACCCCGCGTACTTCCGCATTGAGTGGAATGCAGAAGGCGAGCTGACACGCGGACCGGACACCCTGCTCGACCTCGTCGTCAGGCGGCGCCCCTGGGCTGCGGGCCTCCCGCGGCCCGTCTCGCCCCACGTGGTGCGGCACTCCTGCGCGACGCACCTGCTGCGGGGCGGGGCCGGCGTGCGCCAGGTGCAGGAGCTGCTCGGGCACAGGAGCCTCCAGACCACCGCGCTCTACACCCGGGTCGAGGTGGAGGATCTGCGGGCCGTGATCCGGCGCTGCCACCCGCGGGAGCGAGCACGGAGGGGAGAGGCGTAGAATGGGCCAAAGCCATGCGTACCGTGGAACTCGATGACGATGTCGCCGCGCTACTCGAAGCGGAACAGCCCCTCGAGCGAGCCGCCCGCGAGACGATCGTGATGGATCTCTTTCGGCGCGGGAAGCTCTCGACGGGGAGGGCGTGCGAGATGCTGGGCTTGGACCGCACGGCCTTCGCCCAGCGCGCCTCCGAGCTGGCGATCCCGTACTTCCTCATGAGCAAGGAGGACTGGGAGACCGAGAAGGCGACGATCGACGCATGGCTCGAGTCGTAGCCGATGCGAGCGTCCTGATCGCGCTCTCGAACATCGGGCGGCTGGATCTGCTCGAGCGGGTCGTCGGGGAGGTCGTGATACGCCAGCCGTGGCCGGCGAGGTGACGCGCGGCATGGAGCTCCCGTTGTGGGTGACCAAGGGGTGCCTCGATCGACCGCTGGACGCGAGGGTACGCGAGGCCGAACTCCACCCCGGCGAGAGTGAAGCCTTGAGCCTTGCTCTCGAGCTGCAGGCCGATCCCCTCATCCTCGACGACCTGCCCGCCCGTCAGCTCGGGAAGACGCTCGGCCTACCGATCGTCGGGACGGCGGGCCTCGTCTTCGCCGCGAAGCAGAAGGGCCTGATTCCGGCCGTGCGACCGGTGCTCGACGCGCTGCGCGCGAAGGGATTCCGTCTCAGGCAGGGTGTCTACGAGGAGATCCTCGAAGCTGCCGCCGAGGCTGATCCGAGTACGTGACCAGCGCCGCGCTTTCACCGACGCCGCGCACTGAACAGCCGGACCCTGCCTGCGCCCTGGGTTTCGACCCCGCGTACTTCTGCATTGAGTGGAATGCAGAAGGGGAACTCACGAGGGTGCTGAAAGACTCAGTAGAGGTCGCCAGCTTCAAATGCGACCCGCTGGGGAGGAGGGTCGAGAAGGTCGCGGGTGGGGTCACCACGAGGTGGGTGTACGACGGCGCGGACATCCTTCGCGAGACGGATGGCGCGGCCACCTCGATCTATGTTCAGGGGCCCGGAATCGACGAGCCCTTGAGGGCGGAGACGTCAGTAGGCTACGCCTACTACCACGCGGATGCTCTCGGGTCGATTGTTGCAACGACGGATGTAGCAGGCACAGTCACATCCTCGCGGCGATACGACGCGTGGGGTCGAATCGAGGTGGGTGCGGCTCAGGAGGGGTACGGTTTTACGGGTCGAGAATGGGATCCTGAGACCGGCCTCTACTACTATCGAGCGCGCTACTACGACCCGCACAGCGGACGATTCATCAGCGAAGACCCGATCGGCTTTGCCGCCGGAGTCAACTTCTATCGCTATGCATCCGCCAATCCGACTGGCTTCATAGATCCCTTTGGCCTCACCGAGCTGGTGTTCGACGGGCGCGGTGTGACGATTCGCGACGACAACGGCAACTTCCAAGGTTATGTGCCAGCAACGTCTGGGCGCCCTGGATCGACGGATCCCAGAGCGCCGTGGGAAGGCCCGATTCCCGAAGGGGACTACAGTCTCGATCCCGCAGAGATCTCCGAAGGGAACTGGCTCCGAGATTTGTTTGGCGACTGGGGCGACTACCGCGTGCCGCTCAAGCCTGTCGAGGGGACAGAGACGTTTGACCGGAGTGGCTTCTTCCTTCACGGAGGGACTGAGCCGGGCTCCGCCGGATGCATCGACGTTGGACGGCGGGATCGGCACATCTTCGACTATCTGCTGCGAGAGGGGGGCCTCGTAGACGTGAGGGTCCGATACCCGAGCTCAGGTCCACCACCGGTTCAGTAGTCATGACGACGAGACTAGTTCGATTGGTCTTGGCGACGGTCTTGATTGAGGGTGTGTGCCTCATTGCCTTCATTTGGATCGGCGGCGCTGACCAGGGTGCCTCAGCGAAGCTGGCTTGCGTTGCCCTTGGTGCGATAGGGGTACTGTGTATCATGACGGTCGCGGCACGAGTGATGTCTAGCAGTGCCTTGATGCGGTATTGCATAGCCGTCGCGATCGGGAGCACTGCGTTCTTCGAGAGCCTGGCCTTCGGGCTCTACCCAGGACTGGCGAAGGGACTTGACTTCATTAGCGCAGCGCACCTGGCGCGGACTGGCATCGTGCTGGGTCTTCTCGCCGTACTTCACGTAGCAACAGCTTTTGCCATTCGTGCGGCGACTCGAGTACAGAGAGGAAGCCCGAATACGTGAGCGCCAGCGGCCTCCGCCGCGCTTGGAGGCGGCGTCACGCAGCGTGAAGGGCGGCCAGGAGTGCGGTCAGGCTGCGCGCCGCCGGCACGCCGCGCCTGCCCTGGACCGGCGTGGCCGGGCTGGCGTGCGTCCTTGTCTCGGGCCGCACGCCAGCGCCGCGCGGGCGGCCGCGCGTGGTGGTGGCCGCCGAGACAGTCCCTGGCGATACGCCTGCGGGCGGAAATACGCGAGGAGGGTCCCGACCTCGGCGGCGCGGTCTCCCTCAACGGGTGAGCGGAGCGCTGCAAGATAAAGGCGGTAAACCCGCCCTTCCGCTCCGTGTCCACTCCGCGGTGCTGGAACGACTTACGGCCGGCGAGGTGGGTTAACCCGGACAGCGCCTGCTCGAGCGTCTCGCGGCTCGAACGAGCCTCAGTCGCGCTCGCGAAAGGACCCCGTCGAGCTCGAGTACCTGGCGGTGGCTCTGCCCGAGGGTGCCAAGGCCGGACAGGGCCGCACGGTGCGCTACAGGCCCCTCGAGCGGGTCCGGAGACCGAGATCCTCGGCCTCCTCACCCCGGCCGAGCTGCGGGCCCTGATCGGCGGCTGATGCGTCCCCGCCCAACTTCGCCACTTCGCCACCCCCCGCCAAAACGGGGTGGCGAAGTTACCTCCCTCGAGAGGAAGCCACTTAGCTCGACTTCGCCACTTCGCCACCAAAACCAGCGAGGCAGGGTATCGGCGAAGGCCGAGTCGCTCGTCGGGCTCTACGCGGACGAGGCCCTGGTGCGCTACGCCCCGCGCACCGCGCAGAACTACCTGCGCCACGTGCGCCAGCTCCTCGCCTGGCTCGAGGGGCGGGGGATCGGGCTCGCCGAGACCCGCTCCAGTGACCTCCTGGCGTACCAGGGCGAGCTGCTGCGGCGCCGGCGCCCGAAGGGCAAGCCCTACACGAGCGGCGCCCACCGCAACGCCGTGATCGCCCTCAAGAGCTTCTTCCGCTTCCTGCACCGCCGCTCGTACCTGCTCGCGGACCCTTCCGCGGCGCTCGAGTACCCGCGCACGGAGCGCCGCCTGCCGCGGGTGATCCTGAGCCGGGACGAGGTCGTGCGCCTCCTGAAGGCGGCCGCGGCGAGCCGGACGCCCACGGGCTTGCGCGACCGCGCGATCCTGGAGACCTTCTACGCGACGGGGATCCGCGTCTCCGAGCTGAGCCGCCTCACCCCCGACGACGTCGACACGGAAGAGCGGCTGCTGCGGGTCGTGCTCGGCAAGGGCCGCCGCGACCGCAACGTCCCCCTGACCCGGGCCGCAGCCCGGGCGATCGAGGCCTACTACGCCGAGGGGCGTCCGCAGCTCGCAGGCCGCAAGGGAGCCCGCTATCTCTTCCTGGCGAACCGCGGTGGCTGGATGGACCCCTCGACGCTGAACCGCATCACCCATCACTGGGCGAAGCGGGCCGGCATCAGGAAGCGGGTCACGTGCCACACCTTCCGCCACAGCGTGGCGACCCACCTGCTGCGCGGGCGGGCGGACATCCGCCACATCCAGGCGCTGCTCGGCCACGCGTCGCTCGCGACGACGCAGCGCTACACCCAGTTCGAGATCTCCGACCTCAAGGACGCGGTCCGGCGTGCGCACCCGCGGGGACGCTGACCGCTTCGCACAGCTCCTCGCCGAGCACGTCGAGGACCTGCGCGCGCGGCGCTCCTCGGCGGCCACCGAGACGCTCGCCCGGCAGGTGCTGCCTCGCCTCGTCTCTCACTTGAGAGAAGAGGGCGTCCTCGACGTGCGGGGTGCGGGAGGAGCAGCTCGTCCGCTACGCGCGGCGCCTGGCGGTGCACTCGCTCAGCACGCAGGCCGTCTATCTCGGGGCGGTGAAGCGCTTCTTCTCCTTCCTGGAGCGGCGAGGCGTCCTGCTGCGGAACCCGGCCAGCGAGCTGCGCGCGCCGCGCGTCGAGCGGCTCCCGCGGCGGCCGCTCAGCGTGGCGCAGGCGCGGCAGCTCTTCGAGGCGCCCGCGGGATCGCGGGTGGAACGCCGCGACCGGGCGATCCTGGAGCTGCTCTACGGGACCGGCATCCGCCGCGGCGAGTGTCTCCGGCTCGACCTCATGGACCTCGATCTGGCCGAGGCGGCGCTCTTCATCCGGGACGGCAAGGAGAGGAAGGACCGGCTCGTGCCGGTGCCGGGGCGCGCGAGGCAGGCTCTCGACGTTTATCTCACCGGGGTCCGCCCCGAGCTGATGAAGGACCCCGGGGAGGGGGCGCTCTTCCTGACGACGCGCGGGACGCGGGTGAGCCAGAGCCTGCTCGACCTCGTCGTCAGGCGTCGCGCTCGGGCGGCGGGGCTGCCGCGGCCCGTCTCGCCCCACGTGCTGCGGCATTCCTGCGCGACGCACCTGCTGCGGGGCGGGGCCGGCGTGCGCCAGGTGCAGGAGCTGCTCGGGCGCAGGAGCCTCCAGACGACCGCGCTCTACACCCGGGTCGAGGTGGAGGATCTGCGGGCCGTGATCCGGCGCTGCCACCCGCGGGAGCGGGCCTGGAAGGGAGAGGCGTAGAATGGGAGTCGAGGTGAAGCCATGACCACCGCCGTCGATGCGATCTACGAGGACGGTGTCTTCAAACCCGAGAAGCCTTTGGACCTCAAGGAAAAGACCAAGGTCCGTTTGGTGATCGAGGACGAGGCCGCAGTGACGACTGACCACGACCCCACGGGATGGAAGGCGGTCGATGAGCTCGTCGGCTTCATCAAGGACGGGCCCAACGAACCCGTCGGGCGGGATCACGACAAGTATCTCTACGACAAGTGATCTTCGTCGACACGAGCTTCCTCTACCCGCTCTTCTCGGCCAACGACCCAGACCACGCTCGCGTCGCCGAGGTGCTCGAGAGCTACCGCGGTCGAAGTACCCGCGACCTGTTCGTGACGAGTAACCACGTCGTCGCCGAGACGATGACGCTGATTCGCATGACACCGCCGAGGAGCCACGCCGCAGCCGTCAGAGCGGCCGAGAGCCTCTACGCCGAGACACTCGGACGTGTGCATTGGGCGAGCGTGGAAGAGGAGCGAGCGGCCTTCGCGTACTTCAAGCAGCACCAAGACAAGGAGTACGGCTTCGTCGATTGCCTCAGCTTCGTCCTGATGGACAAGCTCGGTATGCACGAGGCATTGGCTGTCGACTCCGACTTCACGCACCGCTTCACCGCGCGCCCTGGCCCTCCCGAGGCATAGCCTGCGCTGGCTGCGACTCCGACCCCACTACAAGGTGCTCTCGGCGCTGTCGAAAGCCCCGCGTACTCTGCATTGAGTGGAATGCAGAAGGCGAGCTGACACGCGGACCGGACACCCTGCTCGACCTCGTCGTCAGGCGGCGCCCCCGGGCTGCGGGCCTCCCGCGGCCCGTCTCGCCCCGCGTGGTGCGGCACTCCTGCGCGACGCACCTGCTGCGGGGCGGGGGCGGCGTGCGCCAGGTGCAGGAGCTGCTCGGGCACAGGAGCCTCCAGACGACCGCGCTCTACACCCGGGTCGGGGTGGAGGACCTGCGGGCCGTGATCCGGCGCTGCCACCCGCGAGAGCGGGTCTGGAAGGGAGAGGCGTAGAATGGGCAAAGCCATGCGTACCGTGGAACTCGATGACGAGCTCGCCATGCTGCTGGAGAAGATCCGGCAGCCCTTGGAGAAGGCCACCCGCGAGGCTGCCGTGCTCGAGCTCTACCGGCGCGACGTCATCTCCAGCGGCAAGGCTGCAGAGCTGCTCGGTATGCAGCGCCTGGACT
>Ga0299906_10003147_pt1 | contig 13607 bp, 15 predicted proteins | sample RVTome_14_FD_200259 | JGI IMG/M metagenome (GOLD analysis project Ga0299906, IMG submission 200259) | Soil microbial communities from uranium-contaminated site in the Upper Colorado River Basin, Wyoming, United States - RVT145D125 (version 2) ...
ATCTGTGCCGGAGTAGGGTCGTGGAGATCAAGGTCATCGATTATATCGAAGTGAGACTCGGGCGAGAGTTGAGTTTGGGTCACGTATACTTCGGCGTGAGCCTTGAGACAGGGGAGCCCTGATGGGGATCGTTGTGCAGAACATCCGCAGAGCCGCGGCGGAAACCGTCGCGGCTCTCGAAAGCTACGGCGTCGCGACAGTGCACGAGGCGCAGGGCCGCATCGGCCTGCTGGCGCCGCGTATTCGGCCGATCTATCCGCACGCCCGGATCGCGGGCTCGGCGGTCACGGTGAGCGTGCCGCCCTGCGACAACTGGATGATTCACGTTGCCGTGGAGCAGTGCAAAGCCGGCGACGTGCTCGTCGTCGCGCCGACGTCCTACTCCGATGCCGGCTATTTCGGCGAGCTGCTCGCATGCTCGCTGATGGCGCGCGGCGTCAAGGGGCTCATCATCGACGCCGGCGTGCGCGACATTCAGGCACTGGAGGAGATCGGCTTTCCGGTCTGGTCCAGATGCGTCTATGCGCAGGGAACGGTCAAGGAGACGATCGGCAGCGTGAACACGCCGGTCGTCTGCGCCGGCGCGATGATTCATCCCGGCGACGTGGTCATCGCCGACGACGACGGCGTTTGCGTGATTCGACGCCGCTCGGCGGAGCAGGTTCTGGCGCAGGCGAAGGAACGCGAGCAGAAAGAGGCCGCGACTCGCGCGCGGCTCGAGGCCGGCGAGCTCGGGCTCGACATCTACGCGATGCGCGAGCGGCTCGCGGCCAAAGGCCTCAAGTACGTCGACCAGGCGGATCTGGATTAGCGCCCGTGTTGACCGCGATTCCGGTGACGCTGATGCGCGGCGGCACCTCGAAAGGCGCCTATTTCGACGCCCGCGATCTGCCCGCCGACACCGCTACGCGCGAGCGGGTGCTGCTCGCGGTCATGGGCTCGCCCGACGTCCGTCAGATTGACGGGCTCGGCGGCGCTCACCCGCTGACGAGCAAAGTCGCGGTGATCTCACGCGCGTCTCTTGCCGAGGCCGACGTCGATTATTTGTTCCTGCAGGTCGGCGTCGACCGTGCCGAGGTGTCGAGCACGCAGAACTGCGGCAACATTCTCGCCGGCGTCGGGCCGTGGGCTATCGAGCACGGTTTCGTCGCCGTCGCCGGGGCGGTGACGCCGGTGCGCATCCACATGGTCAACACCGGCGGCATGGCCGTGGTGCACGTGCAAACGCCGCGGGGCGAGGTCGAATACGCCGGCGACGCGCGCATCGACGGCGTGCCGGGCACGGCCGCGCCGATTCCATTGGACTTTCGCGACGTCGCGGGCTCGAGCTGCGGCGCGCTGCTGCCGACAGGTAACGTCGTCGATGCGATCGACGGCGTCGAGGCGACCTGCATCGACAACGGCATGCCCGTGGTCGTGCTCAGAGCCGCGGACTTCGGGCTCAGCGGCGCGGAATCGCCGGCCGAGATCGAAAGCGACGCCGAGGTGAAGCGGCGCGTCGAGCGAATCCGGCTGGCGCTCGGCCCGAAAATGAATCTCGGCGACGTGAGCGCCAAGACGGTGCCGAAGATGACCCTGGTGTCGCCGCCGGCCGCGGGCGGCGTGATCTCGACCCGCACGTTCATCCCGCATCGCGTTCACGAAGCCATCGGCGTGCTCGGCGCCGTCAGCGTCGCCACCGCCTGCATGCTGCCGGGGTCGGTCGCGGCCGCCGTCGCGGGCCTGCCGCCGCGAACGGGCGCGCAGCGGCTCGACGTCGAGCATCCGTCGGGGTTCTTCACCGTCGAGATGGAGCTCGAAGGCTCCGGCGGCTCGATCGTCGTGAAGCGCTCGGCGCTGCTGCGCACCGCGCGCAAGCTCATGCAGGGGCGGGTGTTCATTCCGTCTAGAATAGCCAACCCATGATTATCGACTGCCACGGCCATCAGACGCTCGCGCCGAAGGCGCATCTCGAATTCAGGGAAGCGCAGCTTAAGAGGCTGAAGAGCCCGTCGCTGCCGCGCCCCGTGCCGCACGGCGCCTCCGACGACGAGATACGCGAGATCATCGCAAGCAACCAGCTGCGGCTGATCGAGGAGCGCGGCGGCGACCTGACCCTGTTTTCGCCGCGCGCCTCGACGATGGAGCACCACGTCGGGGACAGGGAAACCGTGTGCGACTGGGCGCGCGCCTGCAACGATCTCGTGCATCGCGTTACCGGGCTCTTCCCGGATAACTTCGCCGGCGTGTGCATGCTGCCGCAGCGGCCGGACGCCTCGCTGGCCGACTCGGTCGCCGAGCTCACGCGCTGCGTCGAGGAACTCGGCTTCGTCGGTTGCAACCTCAATCCCGATCCTTCGGGGGGCCGCTGGACGGCGCCGTCGCTGATCGACGGCTACTGGTATCCGCTCTACGAAAAGCTCGTCGAGCTCGAAGTGCCGGCGATGATCCACGTGTCGGCGTCCTGCAACCCGGCGATTCACGCCACCGGATCCTATTACATCGCCGCGGACACCAATGCCTTCATGCAGCTCCTCCAGGGCGATCTCTTCAGGGATTTCCCGGACTTGAAGCTCGTCATCCCGCACGGCGGCGGCGCCGTGCCCTATCACTGGGGCCGCTATCGCGGGCTCGCCGACATGCTCGAGCGCCCGCCGCTCGCCGAGCACGTCATGAAGAACGTGCTCTTCGACACCTGCGTCTACCATCAGCCGGGCATCGATCTATTATTCCGCGTCATCGACGTCGACAATATCCTCTTCGGCTCGGAGATGGTCGGTGCGGTTCGCGGCATCGATCCGGAAACGCGGCACTACTTCGACGACACGGCGCGATACGTCAATGCATTGGATATCTCCGACGAGGACCGGGCGAAGATATTCGAGGGTAACGCCCGGCGCGTGTATCCGCGCCTCGATCGACTGCTGAAGGCGAGAGGCCTGTGATTCCGGCGGCGGAAGTCTTGCAGAAAACTCCGGGCTGGCTCGACTGGGACGCGAGCCCGTCGATCCCGGCCTTCAAGCCGCCCGCCGGAGCCGTCGACGCGCATTGCCACGTCTTCGGGCCCGCCGAGCGTTTTCCCTACGCGGCCGAGAGAAAATACACGCCTTGCGACGCCTCGCGACAGCAGCTCATGGCGCTGCGCGAGCGCCTCGGCTTTGCCCGCAACGTCGTCGTGCAGGCGACCTGCCACGGCGCCGACAACCGCGCGCTCGTCGATGCGCTGACGCATTCGCGCGGCACGATGCGCGGTGTCGCCACCGTGAAGCCCGACGTCGGCGACACCGAGCTCGAGGTGCTCCACATCGCCGGCGTGCGCGGCGTGCGCTTCAATTTCGTCAAGAGGCTCGTCGATGCGCTGCCGCGCGAGCCGCTCGAGGAGATCGCGCAACGCGTCGCGCGGCTCGGCTGGCACGTCGTCATCTACTTCGAGTCGCAGGAGTTGCCGGCGCTCTACGATTTCTTCGCCGCGCTGCCGGCGACCGTGGTCGTCGATCACATGGGCCGGCCCGACGTCGGCAAGCGCGTGGACGGGCCCGAGTTCGGTCTGTTCCTGCGGCTCATGCGCGAGCATCAGAACTTCTGGTCGAAGGTGTCCTGCCCGGAGCGCCTGTCGCGCACGGGCCCGCCGGGCTATGACGATGTCGTGCCGTTTGCGCGCCGCGTCGTCGAGGAGTTTCCGGATCGAGTGCTCTGGGGCACCGACTGGCCGCATCCGAACATGAGGTCGCACATGCCGGACGACGGCAAGCTCGTCGATTTCATCCCCAGGATTGCGGTAAGCGCGGACTTGCAGCGCAAGCTTCTCGTGGACAACCCTATGCGCCTGTACTGGTCCGAGGAGAAGCGCTGATGGCGCTGTCGAAGCCCTACGCCGATATTCCCGGAACGACGGTGTTCGATTCCGACATGGCCCGCCGCGGCTACCACTTGAACCAGTTCTGCATGTCGCTCATGAAGGCCGCAAACCGCGAGCGCTTCAAGGCGAACGAGCGCGCCTACGTTGACGAGTGGAAGATGGCCGAAGAGCAGAAGCAGGGTGTGCTCGCGAGGGACTACAAACGGCTCGTCGAGCTCGGCGGCAACATCTATTTCCTCGCCAAGCTGTTCTCCACCGACGGCAAGACCTTCGTGCACGCGGCGGCTCAGATGACCGGCATGCCCGAGGACGAGTACAAGAAGATGATGCTCGAGGGCGGGCGCTCGCCGGACGGCAACCGCTACGTTGGAGAAAAATAGGCGTGGCGAGAATCACCGCCGGCGTCTCGACGTCGCACATCCCGCTGATCGGCCGGGCGATCGACACCAATAGCACCGAGGACCCTTATTGGAAACCGGTGTTCCAGGGCTACGAGTTCACCAAGCGCTGGCTCGCGGAGAAACCGCCGGACGTGATCTTTCTCATCTACAACGATCACGCCTCGGCCTTCGATCTGCGCATCATTCCGACATTTGCGATCGGCTGCGCCGAGGAGTTCAAGCCGGCGGACGAGGGCTACGGCCCGCGGCCGGTGCCCCTCGTCAAGGGCGCGCCGGATCTGGCCTGGCACATCGCCCAATCCGTCATCGAGCAGGACTTTGATCTGACCATCATCAACGAGATGGACGTCGATCACGGCCTCACGGTGCCGCTGTCGCTGATGTTCGGAAGACCCGAGGCCTGGCCATGCCGGGTCATCCCGTTCGCGGTCAACGTCGTGGTTTACCCGGCGCCGAACGGGCGCCGTTGCTATCTGCTCGGCAAGGCGATCCGCAACGCGATCCAGTCCTTCGACGAGGATCTCGACGTGCAGGTTTGGGGCACGGGCGGCATGAGCCATCAGATTCAGGGGCCGCGCTCGGGGCTCATCAACCAGGCCTGGGACAAGCGCTTTCTCGACCGGCTTGCCGACAGCCCCGAGGAGCTGGCCGCAATCCCTCACGTCGAGTACATCCGCGAGGCCGGCTCCGAGGGCATCGAGATGGTCATGTGGCTGATCATGCGCGGCGCGCTCGGCGACGAGGTCAAGGAGCTGCATCGCCACTATCACGTGCCGGCGTCGAACACGGCCGTCGGTCACATCGTGCTGGAAGCCTCGAAATGAAAGTCGTCGTCGCCGGTGCCGGCGCTTTCGGCCTGAAGCATCTCGACGGCATCGAGAGCATCGACGGCGTCGAGGTCGAGGCGCTCGTCGGCCGGCGTCTCGAGCCGACAGAGCAGATCGCCGCCGACTACGGCGTCCCGCATGCGTTGACGGATCTATCCGCGGCGCTGGCGCTGCCCGGTATCGAGGCGGCGATCCTCTGCACGCCGACGCAGATGCACGCGAGCCAGGCGATCGAATGCATGCGCGCCGGCAAGCACGTCGAGGTCGAGATCCCCGTCGCCGACAGCCTGGCCGACGCGAAGAGAGTCGCCGACGCGCAACGAGAGACGGGCCTCGTCTGCATGGCCGGCCACACGCGCCGCTTCAATCCGTCGCATCAGTGGATTCACAAGAAAGTCCGGGCGGGCGAGCTTGCGATTCAGCAGATGGACGTGCAGACCTATTTCTTCCGCCGCAGCAACATCAACGCCAAGGGCGAGCCGCGGTCCTGGACCGATCATCTGCTCTGGCATCACGCCGCGCACACCGTGGACCTGTTCCAGTATCAGACCGGCGAGCGGGTCGTCGAGGCCAACGCCGTGCAGGGGCCCCTGCACCCGGAGCTCAGGATAGCGATGGACATGTCGATCCAGCTCAAGACCGAGAACGGCAAGCTCTGCACGCTATCGCTCTCCTTTAATAACGACGGGCCTCTCGGGACGTTTTTTCGCTACATCTGCGACAACGGCACCTATATCGCGCGCTACGACGATCTCGTGACCGGCCACGACGAGCCGATCGACGTCTCCAAGGTCGATGTGTCGATGAACGGCATCGAGCTCCAGGACCGGGAGTTTTTCGCCGCCATCAGGGAAGGCCGCGAGCCGAGCTCGTCGATCCGCCAAGTATTGCCGTGCTATCAGGTTCTCGGCGACCTCGAGAGGGCGCTCGGATCTTGAAATGCCAGGTCGCGATCGTCGGATCGGGCCCGGCGGGCTTGCTACTCGGACATCTGCTGCGGCAGGCGAGCTTGAGCGTCGTCATCGTCGAGCGGCACTCCGCCGAGCACGTGCTCGGGCGCGTGCGCGCCGGCGTGCTTGAGCAGACCACCACCGATCTGCTCGAGCGCCTCGGCCTCGACGCGCGCCTGCGCGCCGAGGGCCTGGTGCACGACGGCGTCAATCTGACCGACGGCGAGCGCCTGATTCGCATCGACCTGCCGCGATTGACCGGCAAGCACGTCACGGTCTACGGCCAAACCGAGATCACCAGGGATCTCATCGATGCCGCCGAGGCGCGCGGGCTCGAGATCATCTGGGAAGCACAGGACGTGGCGCTGCACGACATCGACAGCGACACGCCATACCTCGAGTTCACCAATGGCGGCGCCCACGAGCGCGTCGAAGCGCGCTTCATCGCCGGTTGCGACGGTTACTACGGCCCGTCCCGCAAAGCCGTTCCGAAGCGCGCCGGGCGCGAGTACGAGCGCGTCTATCCTTTCGGCTGGCTCGGCGTGCTCGCCGACGTGCCGCCGTGCAATCCCGAGGTCGTCTACGCGAATCACGAGCACGGCTTCGCGCTCGCCTCGATGCGCTCGCTGACGCGCAGCCGTTGTTATGTGCAGATACCGATCGACGAGCCCATCGAGAACTGGCCGGACGAGAGGTTCTGGGACGAGTTCGAGCTCAGGCTCGGGCCCAAGGCCGGCGGCTCGGTGACGCGCGGGCCTGCGATCGAGAAATCGATCGCGCCGATACGCTCCTATGTGTTCGAGCCGATGCGCCATGGCAGCCTGTTCCTCGCCGGCGACGCCGCCCACATCGTGCCGCCCACCGGGGCCAAGGGTCTGAATCTCGCCGCCTCCGACGCCACCTATCTCGCCGATGCGCTCATTCGCTGGTTCGCCGGCGGCGACGAGTCGGGCGTCGATAGCTATTCCGAGCGTGCCCTGGCGCGAGTGTGGAAGGCGGAGCGGTTCTCGTGGACCTTGACGAACCTCTTGCACCGCTTTCCGGAGACCGGGCCTTTCGAGAGGCGCATGCAGATGGCGGAGTTTCAGTATCTCGCAAGCTCCGAGGCGGCGCAGAAGTCGCTCGCCGAAAACTACGTGGGGCTGCCGCTGTGAGCGTCGGGCTGCGTTCGCTCGCAGGGCGCAAGGTGCATCCGATCGGCCTCGGCTGCATGAACCTGAGCCACGCCTACGGCGAGCCGCCGCCGCGCGAGCAGGGCATTGCGGTCTTGCACGCGGCCGTCGAGCTCGGCGTGACGCATTTCGATACCGCGGCGCTCTACGGCTTCGGCCGCAACGAGGCACTCGTCGGGCCCGCGTTGAAGCCTTATCGGGATCGCATCGTGCTGACGAGCAAATGCGGCCTGCACGGCGTCGACGGCAAGCGCGTCATCGACGGGCGGCCAGCGACGCTGAGGTTGATGCTGGAAGCGTCGTTGACGCGTCTCGACACCGACGTCGTCGATCTTTACTACCTGCACCGCTGGGACAAGTCCATGCCGCTCGAGGACAGCCTCGGCGAGATGGCGCGGATGGTCGAGAGCGGCAAGGTGAGGGCGCTCGGCTTGTCCGAGGTCTCGGCGGCGACGCTCAGAAAAGCCCACGCGCTGCACCCGATCGCCGCGGTGCAAAGCGAGTATTCGCTTTGGACGCGCAATCCTGAGATCGCGATGCTCGATGCCTGCCGCGAGCTGGGCGTCGCCTTCGTTGCGTTCTCACCGCTAGGGCGCGGCTTTCTGACGGAGGTCGATCTCGATCCGCCGGGCTTCGTCGCCAAGGACGTGCGCCGCACGATGCCGCGGTTTCAGGAGCCGTTCTTCTCGGGCAACGCGCGAATGCTCGAGCCCTACAGGGAGATCGCGAAGGCCGCGGGCTGCACGCCGGCGCAGCTCGCCCTAGCGTGGCTGCTGCACAAGGCGCCGCACATCCTGCCGATCCCGGGCACGACCTCGATCGAGCATCTGCAGCAGGATCTCGCCGCCGCGGCGATCATGCTCGGCGCCGAAACGGTCGAGAAGCTCGATGCGTTGATCAACGAGCGCACGATCGCCGGCAAACGCTACTCCGACGCGAGCCTCGCCGAGATCGACAGCGAGGAGTTCGCCTGACGCGTCTCCCGGCGGCGGGCATCCAGGCCTAGATCTCGCCCCAGACCTCGCGCGCGACCTCAATCACGAGCCTGAGCTTGTCGGCTTGCGCGCCGATCTCGATCTCGTTGCCGTGCACGGTCGAGGAGAAGCCGCATTGCGGCGAGAGCGCCAGTTGCTCCAGCGGCAGGTACTGGGCCGCCTCATTGATGCGGCGCTTGATGTCGTCCTTCGATTCGAGCTCGCCGAGCTTGGTCGTCACCAGCCCGAGCACGACGGTCTTGCCCTTGGGCACGAAGCGCAGCGGCCGGAAATCGCCGGAGCGGTCGTCGTCGTACTCGAGGAAATAACCGTCGACCTGAAGCTCGTTGAACAGCGCCTCGGCTACGGGCTCGTAACCGCCCTCGGCGGCCCAATAGCTTCTGAAATTGCCGCGGCACAGATGCACGCAGACGGTCATGTCGAAGGGCTTGTCGGCGATGCAGGCGTTGATCCAGCGCGCGTAGCTGCGCGGCAGCTCGTCGGGGTCGTCGCCGCGCGCGCGCGTCGCTTCCCTGAGCTTCGGGTCGCAGAGATAGGCGAGGTTGGTGTCGTCCATCTGCAGATACCGGCAGCCGGCATCGGCAAGCGACTTGATCTCCTCGGCGTAGGCCTTGGCGACGTCGGCGTAGAACTCGTCCATGTCCGGATACGCCGCGGTGTCGATGGCGTCGCGGCCGCCGCGAAAGTGCAGCATCGTCGGTGACGGGATCGTCACCTTGGGCACCGCGCCTTTGGTCACGATCGGCTTCAGAAACTTGAAGTCCTCGAGTTGAATGGGCTTCGAGTGGCGGATCCTGCCCCTGACCTTCATGACGGGCGGCGCGTAGTCGAGCTCGCCGTCCTGGCGATGAAACTTGACCTGAATCCCGCCTTCCTCGACCACGCCGTCGAGCTGCGTCAGAAAATCGACGTGGAAGAAGGTGCGGCGAAACTCGCCGTCGGTGATTCCCTTGAGACCGAGGTCCTCCTGAAACCTGACGACGTCGCGGATGGCGGCATCCTCCACGGTTCGAAGCTCAGCAGCGGTGATCTCACCGTTCTGACGCCGCCGGCGCGCGTCCAGCAACTGCTTCGGCCGCAGGAAGCTACCGACGTGATCGGCCTTGAAGGGCGGTTGCATCGACATTGCCGGGATCTCTCAAGTCGCCTGACGGAAGAAGCTTAACAAGAATACGCAAACGCCCGCGATCGCGGCGGCCGGCACCATGACGAGAATCACCTGCGTCGCGGTGAGCCCCTGGCTCAGCAGCGCGCCTGCGAGCAGCGGGCCGACGACCGAGCCCACGCGCCCGACGGCGACGCTTGCGCCCGAGCCCGTGCCGCGCACGGCGGTCGGGTAGTAGGCCGCGGCGACGCCGTAGAGCGAATAGTTCGCGCCCATGAGAAAAAATCCCGCCGCGCCGCTGAAGAACACGATCGCCTCGAGGCCGCCGGCGTCGCCCAGCAGGATCAGCGAGCCGACCAGCGCGACGTAGGACGTCGCGAGCGGCCAACGCGGGCCGAACTTATCGACCAGCACGCCGAACAGCAGCGCGCCGGGAATGCTGCCGAAGTTGAACCACAACGACGCCTGCGGTGCGATCACGCGGTCGAGGCCTTTCGCCGCGACCAGCGTCGGCAGCCAGTTGAGAATCAGATACAGAATCAGCAGGGTCGGCAGGAAGGTGAGCCAGAGCAGCAAGGTCGGCGCCGCGCGCCCTTCGCCGAATAGTGCGCGGCCGATGTCGGTACGCTTCGACGCCGATTGCTTGCTGCGATCGAGCGTCTCCGACATCCGGAGATAGAGCGCCGGCACGATCACCAGCGGCAGCGAGCCGCCCATGTAGAACAGCACGCGCCAATCGAAATCCGGCGGCAGGATCTGGGTGACCAGCGCCGAGGTGCCGCCGCCGAAAGGCAGCCCGGAGAACATCGCCGCGGCGATCACGGTGCGCCGCTGGGGTGCGCTGATTTCCGCCGCGACCGCCATCATGTTCGGCAGCGCCGCGCCGAAACCGAGCCCGACGAGGAAACGCACGATGAACAGCGGCGCGAACCCGGGCGCCATCGCCGTGCCCAGCGTGAAGATGCCGAACGTCGTCACCGCGCCCATGAACACCGGCTTGCGGCCGATGCGGTCGGCGAGCCAGCCGCCGATCGAGGCGCCGATCACGATGCCGATGTTGCTGATCGCGAAGATCCAGCCCATCTGCCCGGACGCGAGGCCGAGCTCGGGTGCCAGGCGCGGCGCGGCGACGCCGATCGCCTGGATATCGAAGCCTTCGAGTACCGCAACTGCGAAGCACAGCGCGACCGTCACGACGGCTGAAGACTGACGGCCGGGGCCTGCGGATTGAATGGTGCTGCTCAGCCGCGCCTCCCTTGGCGTTCTTGTCGTAAGGCCGTCAGGCCTCGCGGCCCGCAGCGGTGAGGATCGTGACAGTAGCATAGAACTCTCCGGGGCCGCGCAACGGCAACCTGAAGGTTGCATATCGAGGAAATCGGCGTTCGAGAAAGTCGTCGAGATCAATGCGCCGGTTGGGCGTGTCTGGCGCGCGCTCACCGACTTCGAGGAGTTCGGCGAGTGGTTCCGAGTGAAGTTGGACGGGCCCTTCGAGCCGGGCGCCGTTTCGAGAGGAGAGATGACCTATCCGGGCTTTGAAGGCTGGCCGTGGCTGGCCACGGTGGAGCGCATGGAGCCGGAGCGGCTGTTCTCGTTCAGGTGGCACGACTACGACTCGAAATCCGGCGTCGATGTTGCCGAGCAGCCGGCCACGCTCGTCGAGTTTCGCCTGCAGGCGATACCGGAGGGCACTCGGCTGACGATTACGGAGTCAGGATTTTCGGCGATACCCGATCCCCGCCGGTTCGAAGTGCTGCGGGACAACACCCAGGGATGGAACATCCAAGCCCGGAACATCCTCGCCCATGTCGCCTCGGCACACTGACTTCATTCCCGCGGAAGCGGCACCGGTGTTCGCGGCGCTCGGCGACTCGACGCGATTGTCGCTGCTGTCGCGCCTCAGGGACGGCAGGCCGCGGTCGGTCGCCCAGCTCACGCAAGGCATGGGACTGACGCGCCAGGGCGTCAGCAAGCACCTGCGCGTGCTCGAGCATGCCGGCATGGTGAACTGCGAGCGCGTCGGGCGCGAGAGCAGGTATGTGTACGAGCCCGCCGGAATTGCCGAAGCGGCGAACTATCTGGAGCGCGCCTCCAAGCAATGGGATCAGGCTCTGGCGCGGCTCAAGGCGGCCGTCGAGAACGAGTAGGCCGGCGCGGGCTATCAGCGCGCTCCCGGGCAGCACGTCGAATCGATTCTTCGGTAGCCGCTCACGAGCCCGTTCTCGAACTCGACGTTACAGCATTGCAGGAGCGCCCTCCTGAGCATCGCACGTGCGCGTGCGGCTCTGCTCTTGACCGCAGAGACTGAAACACCTTCGGCCTCCGCGAGAGCGCGCATGGTCGCGCCCTGAAACTCGGCGGCGATCAGCGTGTCGCGGTACAGCGGCGGTAGCTTGTCGATGAATGGCCTGAGGCACAACGAGAGCTCCTGATGCATCCTCGGGTCATCGGTTTCCTCATTCGGGATGTCGTCGCTCAGCGCTTCCATGGGCATTCCCGACGAGCGGAAGTAATCGGCCAGCGTCGTGCGAGTCGCCGCATACAGCCAGCCGCCGAGATTGTCGATGCGTCGCCCGATCTGCTTCGAAGACAAGGCCTTGAGGAAGACGTCCTGCAACAGATCGTCCGCGACGGTCGGATCGGGCAGGCGCCTTCGCAGATACGCTCGCAGGCTTCGTCGGAGCCCCGCGAAGGCCGCCGCCAAGTCCTCAGTGGCCGGCTGGGTTGCCATTAGTCGTCAGCAGCATTGCGCCCGGTCTTGCGCCGTAGGTTGAGGGACGCAACAGGGCGCTGCCGTGGCCGATCCGTGAAGCGGAATGCAACAGGCGGTGTCGTGCGGGGCGGCATCCTCACCGAAAGTCGGCGCATCCAAGATCGTGCGGAAATGCTCCCACGCCAAGCCCTGCGGGTCCACCACCCAATGCTTCTCGCTGTTCGCATAGCAGCAGGCGGCCGCGCCCTGGTCCAGCACCGCACCTTCGCCCGCGGTGTCCGCCAGCCGCTTGAGGCTCTCCAGCTCTTCAGCGGATTCGGCTTGGATGCCGAAGTGATTGACGCCGGGCGAGCGCCCGCGCGCCGAGATCGCGAAATTCAGGAGCGGATCCTCGAGCATCCATTTGGCATAGTCCCGCTCCAGCTTCGCCGGCTCCTGCCCGAAGAGCTTGCTGTAGAAACCCACGTTGGCGGCGAGGTCTTCGACCGTCACGTGCACATGAAATCGCCTCATTTTTCGTCTCCTATCCCAGGGTGCCATGACCCATGTCATAGCTTTAGACGGAGAAAGCGGCGAATGGTCGCACGGAATCCGCATAGACGGCGCCGGTGGTAAAAAAGAAAGCGCCTCGGCTAGTAAGGGCGAAGTGGTGTCCCGGTCTTGCGGGCTGGTCAAGCGTCGTGCCTGATCCTGCTGCCGTAAACGCGTATGACAGGAATGGACGGCAAGTCCACTCCCTCTAGACATCTCACATTGATCGCCCATCCGTCAAACGGCAGTATGCCTTGGCGTAGCTCCTGTTCCGTTGGATCGCTCGGCCGGCGGAATGGCAGGATTCCGCACGCGTGGCAGAAATAGTCTTTCGCGGTTCTCGATCCCATCGGTAAAGCGAAAGCTCATCCCAAGACGTCAGCAGTCTTAGCGCCTGCTTTGGCACCCGATGAGCAAGTGCGCCTCGTTTCTGGCAGATAGAGCAGTCACACGAGCGAACGTGATCAATGTTTGCGTCCACCTCGAATCGCACAATGACACGACCCTCGATATCTCATCGTTGTGCTGCCGTGGCATCTGCGGCTGAACGACGGAGCTCGTACCGGTGCTCGCCGCCATCCGTGCTGCCGGCGTATGCCCACCCTGCCACTTCGTAGAATCGTTGTGCGCGCGTGCGAGGCTCCGTCGTTAGCCAGAGCCGGTCGAGTCCCTGTGACCACAACCAGCCAATCATCGTGTCATGGAGCTTGCGGCCGTATCCGCGCTTTTCGTGATTGGGATCGACGAACAGCGCCCAGATGCTGCCCGTTCGCGCATTGCCGATTGCAAAGCCGACGATCCTTGCATCGAGCTCGACGACCCAGCCGCGGCCGGTCTCCTCGATCGCAGCAACGTAGTCTTCTTCATTGATTGCGGTTGATATGAGCCGATTCTCACGTACCGACAAACGTATGCGATGCATCGCCTCGATATCGTCGCGGCGCGCTTCTCGTAGACGGGCGTTCATGCACGCGTCCGTCAAGCGGCTCCCGGCGGATGCTCGGCGAACCACTCGGCGATTGCGGGCATGCTCTCCTCGAAATCGCCCGGCGCGGAAAAATTCAGGACGCCGGCGCGG
>Ga0299906_10003149_pt1 | contig 13604 bp, 7 predicted proteins | sample RVTome_14_FD_200259 | JGI IMG/M metagenome (GOLD analysis project Ga0299906, IMG submission 200259) | Soil microbial communities from uranium-contaminated site in the Upper Colorado River Basin, Wyoming, United States - RVT145D125 (version 2) ...
TCCCTGCGCGCCCACGTTGACGGCTGTCGCGCGGACGCGCGCCGTCCACTGGCCGATTTCCGGGTTGACGATGTGGGTCTGCTCCACGTTGTTGACCGTGTCGGCAGCGCCGCCGGTGGTTGAGACGCCCCCGCTGAAGACGTTGCCGCGATAGGTCGTTCCGCCGGGCGAGATCAGCTCGAGGTCGAGGTTGTTGATGAAGGCCTGGCCGGCGCCGGCGGAGGCGGGCGGGTCGGTCCAGACCAGCGTGGCGCGCAGGAAGGCGCTCCCAGTGACCTGCACGAGCTGATCGACGACGTCGTTGGTGCTGAGCCCTTCGTTGTTGAACACATCCACGGCGATGGTCGTGCGCTGCTCGCCGTCGAAATGCAGCGCGTTGTCCGCCAGCAGCCGGCCCCAGCCCTCCTGGTTGCTCGGATAGCCGCTGACGCCGGTCATGTCGACGCAGGCGTTGAGCAGCGTGGCCTTGACCAGCGCGCCGGAGGGGACGAAGGCGCTGGCGCCGTCCGGGAAGCCGAGCGGGTAATAGCCGTCCTCGTAGTACTGCCGCACGAGCGCGGCCAGGCCGGTGACCGCCGGACTGGCCATCGACGTGCCCGAGAGGTTCGTGACGCTACAGCCCGTGCTGGCCGCCGACGACGTCGTGTTGCAGCCCGGGGCGTAGATCTCGGGCTTGCGGCGGCCGTCGGAGGTGGGGCCGGCGCCGCCGGTGCAGTGGCTGGCCTGGCTGGGCGTGTCGCTGGTGGCGCCGACGGCGAGCAGGTTCTTGGCGTTCTCGGGGTTCTTGAGCGTGCTGGTGTTGGTGACGGCGAAGAACACCAGCGACTCCTCGTTGTCGTAGGAGAAGCTGTCGATGCCGCGGCAGAGGCTGTTGTACGAGGTCGTGCCGTCGTCGCCCCAACTGTTGGTGTGCACGCGGGCGCCCTGGCCGTGGTGCTGGGCCAGATTGTTGTACATCGCCGTCTCGGTGAAGCTCGGAATGTCGTCGAACACGATCTTGGCCAGGTAGGCCATGCCGCGCGTGTTGTCGTCCGCGAAGTTGTCGCCGCAGGCCGTGCCCGAGACGTGCGTGCCGTGCGAGGAGGCGCCGAGCGACGTGTTGTACGCGAGGATCTTGCGGTGCGTCGGGCCGATCGGGTTCGTGTCGTCGAACGAGCAGTGGTTCACGTCCAGCTTGCCGTCCATCACGCCGACCACCTGGCCCTCGCCGTGGATGCCGTTGTCGTACAGCGGCGTGACGTTCGTCTGGTTGCTCTGAATGATCCAGCGCGTGGTCGCGTTGCGGAAGGTGACCTCCGGCGTCGGCTCGACGAACTGGACCTGCGGCAGCGACGCGATCTCATCGACGCGCGCCAGGGGCGCCGTCAAGGTGATCAGCGTGTCGCCGGCCAGCGTGTCAAGCCCATGGATCAGCACGCCGGGGATCGCCGCCAGCGCGGCGAGCACGGCGTCGGAGTCGGCGTCGTCGAACAGCGTGACGTCGAGCAGCGCCTGCTGGTTGAGCGCCATCTGCTGCCGCTCGGCGGTCGCGAAGGAGCGAGCGCCGATGTCCGGGTCGCGCTTCCAGGCGGCGCGGTACTCGCCGACCCACGCGACGAACTCGAGCGCTCGCAGGTCGGCCGGCGCGACGCCGCGCAGCGCTACGATGTACGCGTTCTGGGGCAGGTAGTCGCCGAGCTGGACCCCCGCGCGCAGCAACTGCGCGCGTCGCTCCGGAGTGATGGGGCCGTCCAGTTGCACGACATAGTGCGCGGACGCGTCGAAGGACTGGGCCGTCGCGTCGGCCTGCCGCAGGTCGTTTGCCGCCGACGTTTCCACGGTTCCCGTGCGAAGCGCGAGTTGGCCGGCCTGCGCGAAAGCGGAGGCCGCGAGCACAACCTGGATGGCTAGAAGCCGGCTACTTCCGAACATGAGCTTTGTCTCCTGAGGTTGGCAGAACGGCTGAGCCGACGCGCACAGAAAGGCCGCGTCCCCAACAGAACCGCGCGACGGCTCACTGCGCGCCCGCGTATCGCGAAGAATGCGAAGCTCCCGCTTTCCGAACTGCTTGTGACGCCAGTATAGGGGATGGCGCGCAGAGATTCGAGAGCGCGAACGGTCTGATAAATCGAGTATGCCCGGGACGCCGCGAGCGCTCGCGCCTTTTCCTCGTGCGTCCGAGGACGGCACGCGGCGCGGGGCTTTATTCGCGGCCGGCGATCAGGAACGTGCAATCGTCCTGCGGGAGCGTGGCGCCGCGGTAGCGCTCGAGCTGTTGCGCCAGCAGGCGGGCGAAGTGTTGCGCGGCGCCGCCGTTGGTCTTCGCGCCGACCTGCCGCAGCCGCTCGATCAGCCCTTCCTGTCCCAGCATGTCGCCCTTCTCATCGGCGATGTCGGTCAGGCCGTCGGAGTAGAGCGCCATCCACTGCCCGCGCTCGACATGCCCGGCGCCGCAGAAAAAGTCCATCGTTTCGAGCCCGAGCGGCACGTTGCGCGTGCGCGGGAGCTCTTCGAGCGCCGTCCCCGGACCGACGATCGCCGCGGGCGGATGACCGGCGTTGGCGAACTCGAAATCGCCGCTCTTGGCGTCGAGCAGGATCGCCAGCATGGTGACGAAGGACATCTCGGGCAGGTATTCGCAGAGATACTCGTTCAGCGAGCGCATCAGCTCCTTGAGCGAGCGCCCGCCGCCCATCCCGCTGTGCACCATGGCGTGCAGGTCGCCGGTGACCAGCGCCGCCTGCAAGCCCTTGCCGCACACGTCCGCCACGGTCAGCAGCACGCGCCCGTCGGGCGCTCGCACGGCGTCGACGTAATCGCCGCCCACCCAGCGGCAGGGCTCGAAGCCGATGGCCACGTCGAGCCCGGCGAAGCTGGGCTGCTTGGGCAGCAGCCGGCGCTGAATCTCGTGCGCCTGCTCCAGCTCGCGCTCGATGCGCACGTGGACCTCGGCCTGCTTGCGCGACTTCCAGGCGGTCTCGGCTTGGCGGAAGAGCGTGGCCGCGAGGGACGCCAGCGTCAGCCACTCGCGCGTGCCGTACTGCGCCGGGAGCACGACGTAGAGCAGGTCGAGCCAGTCGTCGTCTTCGTACAGCGGGCAGGCCAGGGCGGCGATCTTCAACGCCTGGAAGGAGATCGAGAGCTCGGCATCGACCGGGCCGACCGGCGCGTTGCTGGCCAGGACCGGGGCGCGCGTCTCCCAGAACTTCTTGAGCAGGGTCTTGGAAATGTGCGCCTGCCCGTTCGCGCCCGCCAGCGGCTGCGCCCGCATCATGACGCGCGGCGATTCTTCCGGCTGCGACTTGTCCATGCGCAGGGCGAGCGCCGCCTGCCCGACGAAGCTGCGGCTCACCAGCAGATCGCAGAGCAGGCGCATTCGCCCCGCGGGATCTTCCGTATCGATCAGCCGGCTGCCCAGGTCGGTGAGGCCGGTCAGGTGCGAAGCGGCGATCGACGGGCCCTCGCGGTCGTCCAGGGTGCTCACCGTGCAATCCGGCGCGTCGTCCAGCGCGACGCGCGTCAACTGGTCGAAGCTGCCCTGATCCATGCGGTCGGCCGGACGGGCCAGGCGGATCGTGAAGTCGCCGAGCTGCACTTCGTCCAAGCCGGCCAGCACGCGCTCGCGGACGCGCTGCCCGTTCACGCGGACGCCGTAGCGGCTCTGGAGGTCGCGTACCCACCAGCGTCCGAAGGGGTCGCGGAAGAACTCCGCGTGCCGCCGCGATACGGTGTCGTGTCCGATCTGCACGTCGCAGTCGGGCAGCCGCCCGATGACGGCGCGCTCACGAATCACGTGCCGGCCGACGACGTGCTGGCCGCGGGCGCGGATCTCAATCTGCGCCTCGTTGAGCTGGAGTTTCAGAGGCTCGGGCATTTTGCTCGGTCAATGCGGGTCGGCGTTGGCGCCGACGCGCCCGGCGCAGTGTAACCGCTGGCCGCCGCTTTCGGCCAGTGGCAATCACTCACCCGCTCGGCTCGCTCGCGCCCGCTCCGCTCCCCACAGCCCGGCCAGCTCGATCAGCAGGTCCACCGCCGCCTCCATCTGCTCCAGGCAGGCGAACTCCAGCGGGGAGTGAAAATTGTGCATGCCCGCCGACAGGTTGGGCGTCGGCAGGCCCATCTCGCTCAGGCGCGAGCCGTCCGTCCCGCCGCGGATGGCCTTGAACGTCGGCTCGATGCCGAGCTTTCGGTAGGCGGCGGCGGCGAGGTCCACGGCCCGCGGCTCGCGCGTCAGATACTCGGCCATGTTTCGATACTGCGGGCGGATGTCGACGTCGATCTGCGCGTGGCGGTGCTCGGCGGTGATGGTCGCCGCGATGTTGCGCAGGATCGCGGCCTGCTCTTCGAGCTCGCGCGTCTGGAAGCTGCGCAGGATGATCTTGAGCCGCGTCTGCGCCACGCCGCCTTCGATCGTGTAGGGGTGCAGGAAGCCGTCGCGGCCGGCGGTGGTCTCCGGAGCGCGCGTCTGCCAGGGCATGCGGCCGACAAACAGCGCCGCCAGCCGGATGGCGCTCAGCAGCTTGCCGGTCGCGTAGCCGGGGTGCGTGTTGCGGCCGGTGATGGTGACGGTCGCCAGGTCCGCGGAGAAGGTCTCGTTCTCGATCAGGCCGGCGCCTTCGCCGTCGAGCGTGTAGGCGCAGGCGGCGCCGATCTGCGCCACGTCCAGCTTCTCGCAGCCGCGGCCGATCTCCTCGTCGCAGGTGAAGATGACGCGGATGCGCCCGTGGCGGACCGATCGCTGTTTCAGCAGCCGCTCGGCGGCGGTCACGATCACCGCGACGCCGGCCTTGTCGTCGGCGCCGAGCAGCGTCGTGCCGTCGGTGGTGATGAGCTTCTTGCCCTTCAGCTCGGCCAGTTCGGGCGTGTCGGCGGCGCGGATCACCTTGCTCGGGTCGCCGGGCAGGACGATGTCGCCGCCGGCGTAGTCGCGCTGCACGACCGGTTTGACGGCGCGGGCGGTATACTCGGGGGAGGTGTCGAGGTGGGCCAGCCAGGCGATGGTGGGGGCGCCGTCGGCGGTGGGCGGGATGTCGGCCCAGACGAGGCCGTGCTCGTCCTGCCGCGCGTCGGCCAGGCCGATCTGGCGCAGCTCGTCGGCCAGCATGCGCCCGAGCTCGCGCTGCCCGGGCGAGCTGGGATAGTCGCGCGTCTCGTCGTTGGCGGTCGTCTCGACCTGCGTGTAGCGGCAGAAGCGGTCCAATAGACTCATAGAGTTCTCCGCGCGGGCGTGGGCGCCTAGTCTCCGCTCGCGGGCCGGCGCTTCCCGGCCGAGGCCGCTGGCGCTGCCGTCTCGGGTCGCCCGGCGCTCGCTGGCGCTCACGGTTCTGATACAGGCTCTAAGCTAGGATAGGGCCGCCGAGCACGGAAGGACAAACGCGAAATGCGGACACACGTCCGGCGCCGCGGCGGAACACGCGACATTGTGCTGCTGGGCCTGGCTGTCGTCGTCGGCGCGGCGGCGCTGCTGCTGGCCATGCGCGGCGAGGAGCAGGCGCCGGCCGACGAGTCGACGTGGGTGTATTTCAAGTGCGCCAAGTGCAGCGCGGTCTTTCATCTGAACGGGCGCGAGATCGACGAGGCGCTGCGGGGCGCCGGCGCCGGCCGGGACGGGCGCTCGCTGGCGTTCCGCTGCAAGCAGTGCGGCGAGCTGGCGGCCGAGCGCACCGGAAACCCGGCGCTGGCGCCGGGCTAGGGCGCCGGCACGGCTGAGTCTTCGAGCCGCGCCCCCCGATCAGAGCCGCGCCCCCCGATCAGAGCCGCGACCGTCAGGGAGCGCAGTTTGCAGCTCGGAGCGGTCGGCCGCCAGCGCAGCCGTGGGAACATCTCTGATGCGCTGGGCAACGCAAACGCCGCTCCCTGGCGGTCGCGGCTCTGAAGGGGACGGTGGCGCTCCCTGACGGTCGCGGCTCTGATCGGGCGATGGGCGCCGACGCTCGAGCCCCAAAAACCAAGCGTGCCGGGCTGACGGGCTGGTAGTGTCTCGTCAAACTGAGACACTACGGACGGGGCTACCAGGCCCGGATTTAGATTGACCGGGCCTCTGAAAACGATAGTCTGGACGCGTGGAGGCGCTGGCGCCTCGCGCCTGTCTTGCCGTTCGGGCCGACACGCTCGACGACGGGAGACCCTCGATGAAGAAGCGCGCCGCGGGCTTTACGCTGATCGAGCTGCTGGTCGTGGTCGCGATCATCGGATTGCTGATCTCGATCCTGCTGCCGTCGCTTCGCAGCGCGAAAGAGCAGGCCCACACGGTCAAGTGCATCGCCAACCTCAAGCAAGTCGGAAACGCGATGCTGATGTACTTCGGCGACCACAACAACTGGTTCCCGTTCGAGAAGCGGAACTGGCCGGAAGCCGCCCCGGGGAAAATGGGCGGGTTCGTCGTCTCGGCGTTTCATTACGGCGGGCATCCAGGCCGGCCCGGCGCCAACGGCGAGGGTTCGGCGACCTTTGAGCACCCCAGGCTGCGCGACACGTTCCGGGGCCGGCCGTTCAATCCCTACCTGTACGACAATCTGTACGACCAGCTCGAGACCATGGCCGACGTCGGCACGGCGGAGTTCGAGGAACGGCGCAAGAGTCTCACGCTCTTTGAGTGTCCGAGCGATACGGGGGGATACTACAACAACAACACGAACACGTTGACGGACGAGTACACGCCTATTCACTGGCGGCACGGCAGCAGCTACGACATCAACTATCATTTCATCTGGCGCTGGGCTGCGCTGCGCGCGCCAACGGAGCACAGGCTACGCTACCTCGAGCGCAGCAACCGGTTCCTTCAAAAGCAGCGCGAGCAAAACGTTTCTCGCTTCGTCGTTCTGGTCGAGGATCCGTTCGACTCGGCGGGTTGGAACAACGTCCCGAAGATGGGTTGGCATGGGAAATGGAACAAGCACAGCTTCCTGTTCCTGGACGGCCACTCCGCCAACGTCTACGCGGACGCATCGACCGGATTGGGAAACTACGGGCCAAATTGGAAAACAGCGGGCAGAGGGCTGCGCCCCGACGGTAGCCCGATCCAGTGGTTCAACAACCCGGACGATCCGGATTACCAGTATCGCGACCTCGGGCCGTAGTGTAGCGCCTCGGAAAACCCTGAGTCTCTCGGGTGGGGCAGGCATCTTGCCTGCCGGCGCGCGAAGGCGGGCTGGAAGCCCGCCCCACCCAGGGCGCCGGTCGCGCGATTCCCGAGGCGCCACACCTGGTCGCCAAAGCGGCGGCGCCGGGGCTGGCTCAGAACTTGGTCGGACGCGGAGGTCCGGCGCTACGCAGGCGCCCGCGGCGGAACGCATCATGATCCAGCCCTTGCCCATCCTCCCCGAGCCGTCCGCCAGCGAAGCCGAGTATCAGCAGACGATCGCCGAGATTCGCCGCCATCTGGAAGCCGTGCGCGACTTGCCGGGGCTGGACACCTTTCAGAAGACGCGCGCCTTGCCCGCGGCCTTCTTCGAGCACTTCAACGCCGCTTTGGCCGCGTACGACCGGCTGATCGACTACGTGCTGGGCTACAAGGGCGAGGACCAGCAGATCCAGTGCAAGCGCGGCTGCTGCAACTGCTGCGTCGACCTGGTGCGCGGCATGACCACGCCCGAGATCGCCAATATCTATCACTACGTGCGCACGAACTGGGACTTCGAGGCCCGCCGGCAGGCCTTTACCTATCACGCCGAATCGGCCGAGCTGTTCACCAACCTGCTGCTGAAGCGCGTGCAGCCCGGCGAGCCGCCCGTCACCGGCCGCGACGACCGCATCGCGCAGACGCACATCGAGTACAACCAGCAGAAGCGGCCCTGCGGCTTTCTGAACCAGCAGACGGGCGAATGCCGCATCTACCCCGTGCGGCCGCTCGCCTGCCGCTATTTCTTCAGCTTCGATCCGCCCGAGATGTGCACGCCGAGCCACGAGATGTACCTGAAGCGCAGCACGCGGACGGTGCACCTGCCGGAGGAGGTCCACGCGCTGATCCGCGCGATCGACCACAAGTTCGGCTTCCGCCCGCTGAACTATCTCTCGGGCGCGTTCTGCCAGTTCGCGGCGGAGGTGATGCGCGGCGCGGAGATCGCCGTGGCGAACGGCGCCGCCGGCGCGCCGCTGGCGGAGTGAGCCTGGAACCTGCGCCCAGACCGCGGATCCTCGCCGCCGGCGGACGATAGAGCCTGTGAACTATTCCCGTGGGGTACGGGCGCCCCCGCCCTTCCCGTCACGGAACCGACGGTCTATGCTCCCCGAAGCAACGGGCGTCCCCGCCCGTTCCCGTCACGAACCGACGCTTTCTGGGCCTGGTCCATCGCTCCTTGAAAATCGCGCCTCATTCGCCCTGCGAACCGCGTATCGCGGCGCCGCGCCGGCCGCGAGAATCAGGAGCGCCAGCGACGCGGGCTCGGGGATGGCGTAGAAGCCGAAGGTGAACTCGCTGAGCGGCGCCGGATGGTCACGCGTCGCCGACGCCACCTGGTATTCCGCCAGCAGGATCCCCGGCGCGGGCGAGGCGGCCACGAAGATGTCCTCGGTGGCGAAGCCCGATTGCGCCGGGAAGTTGCGCAGCGTGACGCGCGCGATGAAGCCGAAGTCGGGCACGTCGGCGCCGTCGGGCGAGGGGGGGAACTGGAGGAAGGCGATGTTCAGAGAATGGAAATCATAGCTCGCAGTATCGGACGGGGCCAGATAGCCGCCGGCAATCGCGGCAGCGCCATTCGGGCCGAAGCGCTTGTTGGAAAACTGCTCCCGTGGCACGCTGACGAACGACGCGAACTCTCGCTCAGGCGACTCACGGCCCGGGGCGGTAATCGTGGTCCCGTCGTTGGGGTCAAAGACAACGTGCTGCTCAACCCCTGAGGCCACCGGCGCCCCCGAGATGCCGCCGACCGTCCACCAGTCCGCCTCGTCCGGCACATCGATGAACACATCAGCCGTCACGTAGTCCGCGCCAAGCGCGCTCGCATCGACCTGCGTGACGCCCAGCTCCACCTGCGCCAACGCCGGGCCGCCGGCGACCCAAATCAGCCCAAAGACCTGCCCGCTCCGAGTCATCGCGATGCCCTCTTTACGGGTCGCCGCTCGCCAGGAATCGTGCGAGCGTCGGCGGCATTCCGAGCTTTCAAGAGCGGCGCCGCAGGTGGATAGCTTACCCGCAACTCGAGCCGAACACCGACAGAATCAGCGCCACGTCCGTGATGTCCACGTCCATGTCGCCGTCCAGGTCGCCCTGCTCCGGCGTGGCGCCGCCGACCGTGCCGAAGTTCGCCAGCAGGATCGCCAGATCGCTCAGGCCGATGACGTCGTCGCCGTCGAGGTCGCCCAGGCAGGCCGCGACGGCCGCCTCCAAGGCGCCGCGGTCCACCAGCGGCGGAGCGCCGACGCCGGTGTCGGGCGCGGCAGGCACGTCTACGAAGCGCGCGGCGCCGGCCTGATCGAGCGGCGTGGCCTCCGCGACGTTGCCGTCCTCGTCCGCGTCCGCCGCGTCGGCCGGCACGAGCGAGTTATCGCCGGCGTCGATGGCGGGCGAGCCGCCGGCCAGGCTGAGGTCGTCATCCGGCGTGCCGGCGACGTTGTCCGCCCCGTCCGGGTCCGCCAGGAGCGGATCGAGTCCGTTGTTCGCCGTTCCGCCATAGGCGCCGCTCCAGCCTTGCAGCGTCGAGGACTGGATGGCGCTGAACGGGTTCGCGAAGTGATAGAGCTGCGCGAGCTCGCCCGGCGCCTGCGTGTGCGCGTTGCCCCACAGGATCGAGTTGTTCAGCGTCACGTGCGGCGGGTCGCTCGCGATGCCGCCGCCCGCGAAGCCGGCATGGTTGCCTACCAGCGTGCAGTTGCTGAGCGTGGCGCTTCCGCCGCCGACGTTCGAGAGGCCGCCGCCGTGGCTGTCGCTGGCGACGTTGGCGCTCAGCACGCAGTTCGTGAACGTGGGGGCGCCGGCCGAGTTCTCGACCGCGCCGCCGGACCACTGGGCCATGTTGCCGAAGAAGCCGCAGTTCACGAACGCGGTCGCGCTGGCGGTCCAGGTCGCGGCCGCCCCGCCATAGGTGGCGTCGTTGGCGGTGAACTCGCAGGCCACGAACGCCGGCGCCCCGCCGTTGCTGACCGACGCGCCCCCGGACCAGACGACGCTGTTCTGCGTGAAAACGCAGCGACGATACGTCGGGCTGTCGTCGAAGTGATACACTGCCCCGCCGTCGTCGGCGGCGTTCAGCGTGAACTCGCAGTCGAGCAGCGTCGCGTCGTTGCCGTTGTAGCTGTAGAGCGCGCCGCCGAAGACCGCGTCGTTGTCCTCGAAATAGCCGCGGTCGATGATGATCTGGCCATCCTCGCCGTTCATCATCGCGCCGCCGCCGTTGAAGCTGACGTTCTCGATGAAGTCGCACTGCGTCAGGCTCGCGCTGGCGAAGTAGTTCGACACGCCCCCGGCCCAGTCCGCGTCGTTCTGTTCGAAGCGGCAGCCGTCGAAGGTCGGCGCGCCGCCGAAGTTGTTGTCCACCGCGCCGCCCGTGCTCGCGCCGTTGAGCACAAACTCGCAATCGGTGAAGCTGGGCGATCCGCCCGTGTTGCTGACCGCCCCGCCGAACTCCGCGCCGTTGAACTCGAAGCGGCAGCCCGAGAAGGTTGGCGAGGTCGCATAGCACAGCACGGCCCCGCCCGCCGTCCCGACCGCATTGAGCGAGAAGACGCAGCTCTCGAACGTCACCGCGCTCTCGTCCTCGATCGCCGCCGCCCCTCCGCCGTACGTCGCGACATGGTCGGCAAAGCGGCAATTGCGGAACGTGGCCGCGCTGCACCGCGCGCGCACGCCCGCGCCGGCGTCGTGCGGCCAACCCGGCTGGTCGGCGGCGCCGTCGGCGACCGTGAAGCCGTCCAGCACGGCGGTCGGGCCGAGGTCATCCACGTCGAGCACGTGATAGCAATTGTCCACCGAGCCCGGCGCTCCGATGTCGCCGCTCAACGTGCTGACGTTGGCCGCGACGTCGCGCTGCGAGAGCAGCGTCTCGGTCCCCGCAAAGCCGCCGTACAGCGTCACGCCGTCCGCGAGCCGGAAGGAGCGCAGCCGATCGCCCGAGCCGCCGTCGGGCAGATACGCGCCGGCCGCGACCCAGATTTCGCTGACGGCGCCGCGCGAACGCGTGGCCGTGCAGATCGCCGTCTGCACGTCCCGCATCGCCGTGGCCCAGCTCGCGCCGTCCCCCCCCAACGGCGCGTCGGGGCGCGCGTACAAACGCGCCGGCGGCGGGGCCGGCAGCGTGCTCGGCCGGAAGTTCGCGACTGTAAAACGCGTGTTGTTGATGGTCAGCGTGTTGTTGCAGGAGCTGTTCGGGTCGTCGCCCGGCACGCCCAGCGGACCGGGGTTGCCCAGCGGCCCATTGTAGTCCTGGTCCGGGTTGGCGAAGTTGTAGACGGTCGCGCCCGGCGGATAGGCCATGATCGTCTTCCACACGCCGCCCGGCTCGCGATAGCCGTAGGAGTAATTGTAGAAGCCGGCCCCCTCCGGGGCGTTGTCGCGGTCGTGCGCGCAGCCGAAGTTGTGCCCCAGCTCGTGCGCGAACGTCTCGAAGGCCGCGTTGTCCTGCCGCATGACGCCGAAGCCGAAGCGGCCGTCGTCGCCGGGAAAGAGCGTAAACAGCGAGAACGCGGCGCCGCCGCTGTTGAGGCTGTTCACCCACAGGTAGACCAGGTCGGCGCCGTACGTGTCGCGCTCGGCGTGCACCGCGTCCAGGAAGCCGTCCGCCGTCTCGGTCAGCCGCGGCAGGTCGATGCTGTAGTCGCCGGTCTCGGCGTACGCGATCAACGCCTTGCGAACGATGCGCACCTCCACCCCGATGAGGCTGTCGGCGAAGGCCTGGTTGGCGATCGCGGTCGCGAGGTCGATCAGCGCCTCGATCTGTGCCGCCCCGCCAGTCGCGTCGCGCGCCGCGGCGGTGTACACCACCATCACGTCCACCGTCGCCCCGTCGTCGCAGGCGTAGCCCGCCAGCGGCGTGCCGGCGGTCGGGCAGAGCGGGACTTCGCCCCGCTCCGGGTTGGCGAGCAGCTCCGGCGTCGCGCCGCCGCAGTAGTCCTGCGGCGGACCTTCGGACGCGAACTCGCGCACGAGAAGCGAGCCATCCGCGGCCGTGCGCAGGTCGAAGTCGCCGAGCGGCGGGGCATGAATGGCGCCCACGAGCACGGCGCCTCTCCGCACGAGCGTCACGCGGCTGTGCTCGACGCCGAGGACCGAGCCGAACGCGTCGAAATCGCCGCCGCCGCGCTCCGCGACGCGATTGATCCGCACCGTGATTTGGACGTCATCGAACAGGCGCAGCTCCGCCACGTCGCCGTCCTGCGCGGCGCCGAGGCGCTCGGCGTCCATGACTCGCGCCGCCCGCAGGACGCGCCCGGCGGCCTCGGTCACGGCGCTGTCTGCCACCGGATGGCGGACATCCGCCGCCAGGGTGTTCGGAAGGGCCAACGCCAGGGCCGCGCAGAGCAGGGCACGAGCAACCGACCAAGGGCGGGTGTGGGACCCGGTGTGGGACCGGGTGTGGGACCGGGTCTGGGACCGGGTGTGGGACCGGGTGTGGGCCCCGGTGTCGGACCCGGTGTGGGCCCCGGTGTGGGACCGGGTGTGGGACCGGGTCTGGGACCGGGTGTGGGCCCCGGTGTCGGACCTGGTCTGGGACCCGGTGTGGGCCCCGGTGTGGGCCCCGGTGTGGGCCCCGGTGTGGGCCCCGGTGTGGGACCGGCCAATGGCCGGTCCGTTGCAGGCCATGGGCGACAAGCCACGCGTCTTAAGGGAGCTTAGAGCGCGGTGATACATATGGGACTCCCCGGATCACGAGAACGGCCGTCTGACTGTAGCGCCTTGCGCGGCGCGATCTCAAGTACAGGCGCCGGGGGCCTCGATTCGGGGCCATATTCGCGCGCGGAATCGGCGGCCGCGGTGTCCGCCTGTCAGAGCCGCGACCGTCAGGAAGCGGTGTTTGCATGTCGGAGCGCGTCGGCCGCCAGGGAAGCGCTGGGAACCTCTCCGATCCGGGCTCCGCTCCCTGACGCTCCCTGACGGTCGCGGCTCTGATGCGCGCCGACGCTCGAACCCGAAAAACAAAGCGTGACCGACCACTGGCGGCGGTCGGCAACCTGCGGTCCGCCCGGCTGTGCTGGAGCTTCCGGCGCGGCTGCAAACGCGGCGTGCGTTTTCCGCTGTACTCGATGACCTGACGTACTCGGCTGCCAGCTCGGCGCGACGCTCGCTGGCGCGTCGGGCTCGACCCTCGCTGGCGCGTCGGGCTCGGACGGGCGGCCGCACCCGGATGGCCCGCCCCGGAGCAGGCAGTCCGGCTTCATTTCCGCCAGCGGACGCTATACTGGCGTGATTGCGGCCGGCGCGCGAAATCGATCCCATGGGCCGATCTCATGGGGCGATGACGCCCGCCACGACGGATCCTGGCGAAAGTGGGAGAACCGACAGCGGTTGCATTGAAGTGACGACGATACATCATTTGCCGGCCAACGGAGGCGCGCAGCGACTCAGCAGTCGTAATCCGGCATCATGATCGACAAGAAACTATCGCAGATCGACGCCGCAGACATCCAGAGCCTGATCGATAATCAGGTCTCCGAGTCTCGGACGATTGAATACAAACTCAACATGCCATCGG
>Ga0299906_10003150_pt1 | contig 13597 bp, 12 predicted proteins | sample RVTome_14_FD_200259 | JGI IMG/M metagenome (GOLD analysis project Ga0299906, IMG submission 200259) | Soil microbial communities from uranium-contaminated site in the Upper Colorado River Basin, Wyoming, United States - RVT145D125 (version 2) ...
CGACGTCGCCCGGCTTCGCCTCGCGGCGCGCCGGCTCAGGCCGGCTTGCGGGCGTGTTCGGGGCGGAGGAGTCCCTCCTGCACCACCGACACCACGAGGCGTCCGTCGCGGGTGAACAGGCGGCCCGTGGCGAAGCCGCGCGCGCCCCGGGCGATCGGGCTCTCCTCGGAGTAGAGGAGCCACTCGTCGGCGCGGAACCGGCCGTGGAACCACATGGCGTGGTCGAGGCTCGCGAGCTGGTAGCCGGTGGCGATGGCGTCCATCGCGTGGGGCAGGCCGGTGGCGTCGAGCAGGGTCATGTCCGAGGCGTACGCCACCATGCACTGGTGGAGCGCGGGATCGTCGGGGAGCTCGCCGTCGACGCGGATCCAGAGGTCGAGGCGCGGGGGCAGCTTCCCGGGCTTCACCGGGTCGAGGTCGGTGACGTGGCGGATGTCGATCGGCCGCTTGCGCAGGAACCAGGCGGCGCCCTCGCCCATGCGCTCGGCCAGCGGCCGGAGCCGCTCCTCCCAGCGCGCGAGGCCTTCGGGACCGGGCACCTCCGGCATCGCGATCTGGTGCTCGGGGCCGCGCTCCTCGCGGTGGAAGGAGGCCTCGAGGTGGAAGATCGCGCGCCCGTGCTGGATCGCGGTCACCCGGCGCGTGGTGAAGGAGCGCCCGTCGCGGGTGCGGTCCACCTGGTAGAGGATGGGCCGGCCCACTTCGCCCGGGCGCAGGAAGTAGGCGTGGAAGGAATGGGCCAGGCCGGTCTCGACGGTGCGCCCGGCGGCGGTGAGCGCCTGTCCGAGGACCTGCCCGCCGAACACGCGCTGCCAGCCCTCCTGGGGGCTCTGCCCGCGGAACAGGTTGGTCTCGAGGGGCTCGAGGTCGAGGAGCTCGAGGAGGTCGCCGAGGGAGGAGGTCACGCGCGCGGAGCTTACCGCTTTGCGTACACTTCGCGGATGGGCGAGACGCTGCGGCGGATGCGCGAAGACTGGGACGCCGTGGCCCAGAACGATCCCGCCGCCCGCAGCCGCTTCGAGACGGCGCTCTGCCACACCGCGCTGCACGCCATCTGGGTGCACCGGATCGCGCACACCCTGCACTCCCGCCGCGGCCTGCCCACCCTTGCGCGTTTCCTCTCGGCGCTGGCCTACGCGTGGAGCGGCGTCGAGATCCACCCGGGTGCGCGCATCGGACGCCGCTTCTTCATCGACCACGGCAACGGCGTGGTGATCGGCGAAACCGCCGAGATCGGCGACGACTGCGTGCTCTTCCACAACGTCACGCTCGGCGGCACCGGGAAGCACGACGGGAAGCGCCACCCCACGCTGCGCGACCGCGTCTTCGTCGGCACCGGCGCGACGCTGCTCGGTCCGCTCACCGTCGGCGAGAACGCGAAGATCGGCGCCGGCTCCTTCATCCACATGCGCGACGTCCCGGCGAACTGCACGGCGGTGGGCACGCCGGCGCGGATCGTGAAGCGCGACGGCGTGCGCGTCGAGAGCGAGCTGCCGCGCGCGCGCCTCTCGGAGGCGTCGATCCCCGTCGCGATCCCCGGCGAGGGCGGGCGGCGTCGCGAGCGCTCGGCGTCGTGAGGCCCGCCGCCGAGAAGCTCCGCGCGCTGCTCCCGCGCCCGGGCCTCTTGCGCATGCCCTGCTGCTTCGACGCCCACTCGGCGCGCCTCGTCGAGCGCGCCGGCTTCCCGCTCACCTTCATGAGCGGCTTCGCGGTGGCCGCGGCGCGCGCCGGGCTGCCCGACACGGGCCTCCTCTCCTACGGCGAGATGCGCGACCAGGGCCGCGAGATCTGCTCCGCCGTGGCGATCCCGGTGATCGGCGACGGCGACACCGGCTACGGGAACGCGCTGAACGCGAAGCGCACCGTCGCCGGCTACGCCGACGCCGGCTTCGCCTGCGCGATGATCGAGGACCAGCTCGCGCCGAAGCGCTGCGGACACACGCGCGGCAAGCAGGTGGTGGAGCGGGAGGAGGCCGTGGCGCGCGTCCGCGCGGCCGTCGACGCCCGGGACGAGGGGGCCGGCATCCTGGTGATGGCCCGCACCGACGCGCGCGCCCCCCACGGTCTCGACGAGGCGCTGTGGCGCGCGCGCGCCTTCGCCGACGCCGGCGCCGACCTGCTCTTCGTCGAGGCGCCCCGCGACGAGCGCGAGATGGAGCAGGTGTGCAAGGCTTCACCGCTCCCGCAGATGGCGAACCTCGTCGAGGGCGGCGACACGCCCTGGCTCGCCCCCGACGCCCTCGAGGCGCTCGGCTATCGCATCGTCGCCTATCCGCTGACGCTGCTGTCCGCGGCCACCCGCGCCATGCAGCGCGCGCTCGGGTCGCTCGATCGGGGCGAGCCGGCGGAGGAGCTGCTCTCGTTCGAGGCCCTGCGCGAGCTGGTGGGCTTCGACCGCTACGATGCCGAGGCGTCGCGCTACGCCGTTCCGCCGGCGCGCTCCGGCGAGGAGGAGGGATGAAGGTCCAGGCGATCGCCGTCTCGGAGACCGGCGGACCCGAGGTGCTGCGCCTCGAGGAGCGGGAGCTGGCAGAGCCGGGTCCGGGCCAGCTGCGCATCCGCACCCGCGCCGCCGGCGTGAACTTCATCGACGTCTACTTCCGCACCGGCGCCTATCCGCGACCGCTCCCCTTCGTGGCGGGCCTCGAGGGAGCCGGCGAGGTGGAGGCCGTCGGACCCGACGTCGCGGACGTCGCCGCCGGCGATCGCGTGGCGTGGTCGAGCGTTCCCGGCTCCTATGCGACGGGGCTCCTCGCCCCCGCGGCGAGCGTCGTTCGCGTGCCCGAGGCGGTCGCCGACGAGGTCGCCGCCGCCGCGATGCTCCAGGGCATGACCGCCCACTACCTCGTGCACGGCACGCGTCGCACCGGCCGGGGCGACACCGCGCTGGTTCACGCGGCGGCGGGCGGGGCGGGCCTGCTGCTGGTGCAGATGCTCAAGGCCGCCGGCGCGGTGGTGTTCGGCACCTGCTCGACGGTGGAGAAGGAGGCGCTCGCGCGCGCCGCCGGCGCAGACGAGGTGATCCGCTACACCGAGCGCGACTTCGCGCCCGCGCTGCGCGAGCTCACCGGCGGCCGCGGCGTCGACGTCGTCTACGACTCGGTGGGCCGCACCACCTTCGAGGGCAGCCTCGCCTGCCTGCGTCCGCGGGGGATGCTCGTGCTCTTCGGTCAGTCGTCGGGCGCCGTGCCGCCCTTCGACCTCGCCCGCCTGAACGGGATGGGCTCGCTCTTCGTCACGCGCCCCTCGCTCGCCCACTACACCGCTACCCGCGAGGAGCTCGAGGAGCGAGCGGGCGCCGTCCTCGCCGCCGTCGCGTCGGGCGCCCTCGACGTGCGCATCGGCGCCGAGTTCCCCCTCGCCGAAGCCGCGGCCGCCCACCGCGCGCTGGAGGGCCGGGCGACGACCGGGAAGGTGCTGCTGCGGACGTAGCGGGGGAGGAGCTTTCGATGAGTCGCTTCGAGCTGGAGGCGCTCCGGGCGTCCACGGACCGCGGTCCGGTCACCATGCTGAACCTGGTGAAGTACCGGGAGGTCTCGACGGACGGCAACGGGTCCGGACGCGACGCCTACGAGCGCTACGCGAGCAAGGCGCGTGGCTACGTCGAGCGCGTCGGTGGCAAGGTGCTCTGGGTCGGTGTGATGGCCGAGGCCGCGCTCGACGAAGGCGACAACGACACCGACTGGGACTGGGGGCTGCTGGTCTGGTACCCGAGCCGACAGGCGTTCATCGACATGGTGACCAGCGAGGACTACCTGGCCGCCAACGAGCACCGCGAGGCCGGCTGCGCGAAGCGCCTGATCCTGGCCTCGCAGACGCTGCTCCTCGAGCCGCCGCCCACGTCCTAGCCCGGCGCTGGCCGGGTCGTCGATGGGAGCGTCGGCGCACGACGCACTCGCGTCGATGCGGGATCTGGTCCGAATGCGCCGTTCGGCGTGTGGGGCGAGAGCCTCGGTCCCGCCCGCGGACTACCGGCTGCCTCCACCTCCCGGCACGTCGTCCGGATCGATCCGTCCCCCGCCGCGCCGCAGCCAGCCCTCGCGAAGCAGCCAGCGCCGCCGAGCCCCGCCGGAGGAGGCGGCTCACCCTCGGCTCCTCGGCTTCCAGCGATAGCGATCGAGATCGACGCGGTCGCTCGCGTCGAAGCGCACCCCCTCGCGCTCGAGGAGCTGGCGCTGGATGCCGTCGGCGCCGGGCTCGGCGCGTCCGCTGACGCGGCCCTGGGCGTTGATCACGCGATGCCAGGGGACGGGTTCGTCGGGGCCGAGGGCGTGAAGCGCATAGCCCACCTGGCGCGCGTGTCCGCCCAGGCGGGCCAGCTCGGCCACCTGCCCGTAGGTGGCGACGCGCCCGCGCGGGATGCGGCGCACGACGGCGTAGATGCGGCGGTAGGCGTCGTTGCCTGCGGAACCCCTCGCGGCCATGCCCCCATTGTCGCCGATCCGGAGCCGTCGGGTATCCTCGCGCCTCCCCTGTGGCGAAGATCACGCTCTACGGATCGGCGCGGACCCCGTTCAACGAGAAGGTCCGCCGAGCGCTGCTCTACAAGCGGCTGCCCTTCGAGCTGTGCGAGCCCCGGTCCGCCGAAGACTACAAGCGCTGGAACCCGAAGAGCGGGATGCTGCCGGTCGTCCACCTCGAAGCGGACGGCGTCGTCGAGATCATCGAGGACTCCACGGCGATCGTGTACGCCCTCGACGAGCGCCACCCCGATCCGCCGCTGCTCTCGCCGGACCCGACGGTGGCGGCCCAGCAGCGTCAGCTGGCGAACTGGTCCGACGAGTCCTTCCTCTGGTACTTCCTCAAGTACCGGCGGATGGTCGGCGCGGGGGAGATGCAGCTCCCGCTGGCGAGCGACGTCGAGCGGCCGCCGCTGGCCCCTGCGCCCGGCGACGACGAGCGCGGCAGCGGGGCGCTGCGACGCTTCGCCGCCTGGCTGCGCGCCGGGGGTACCTGGGAGCGGCCGATCACGGGCCTGCTGCGCGAGATCGGCCTGCGTCTCGACGACCTGGTGAACTTCCTCGGCGCGCGCCCCTTCTTCTACTCCGAGCGGCTCTCCATCGCCGACCTCGGCGTCTACGCGATGCTCTCCACGCTGCGCAACGGCTCGATCCCCGGCGCCGAGCGGATCCTCGCGGTGCGCCCGAGCCTCGTCGCCTTCATGGCGCGCGTGGAGGAGGAGACCTCGTCGGCGCCGCTGGCGGGTCCGTGACGCGCGCCCACGAACCGGCCGTGCAGGTCGCGCCGTCATGACCCGCGCAGACAAGGCCGCGCGCATCGGCCGCATCCTCGACCGCCTCCATCCCGAGGACGCATCCCCCGTCCCGCTCGACCACGTCGATCCCTACACGTTGCTGGTGGCCGTCGTGCTCTCGGCGCAGTGCACCGACGAGCGCGTGAACCAGGTGACGCCGGCGCTCTTCGCGCGGGCCGACACGCCCGATGCGATGGCGAAGCTCGACGTCGCCGACATCCAGCACCTGATCCGCTCCTGCGGCCTCGCCCCGCAGAAGGCGAAGGCGATCCACGCGCTGTCGGAGATCCTGCGCGACGAGTGCGGGTCGCGGGTGCCGGCCGATCTGGTCGAGCTGGAGAAGCTGCCGGGCGTCGGCCACAAGACCGCCAGCGTCGTGATGGTGCAGGCCTTCGGCGTGCCCGCTTTTCCCGTCGACACGCACATCCACCGCCTCGCCGGTCGCTGGGGGCTCTCGAAGGCGACGAGCGTCGCCGTGGTCGAACGCGACCTCAAGAAGCTCTTCCCGCCGGAGGACTGGGGGAAGCGCCACCTCCAGATCATCCTCTTCGGCCGCACCCACTGCCCGGCGCGCGGCCACGACCTCGCGCGCTGCCCGATCTGCTCGTGGGCCGCCTCGAAGGCGCGGGTCGCGCGGGAGCAGCGGGGAAGGCGGCGTGCCTGACCCGGCCGACCTCGTCCTGCGCGCCCTGCGCGTCGAGGACGAGGCCGCGGCGCGCCGGGCCCAGACGCTCCTCGCGCGCGAGGACTTCCCGTTCCTGTTCGACTTCGATGCGACGGGGGACTTCGCCACCTACGTGCGCCGCGTCGAGGGCCACGGTCCGGCGGCGAAGCTGCACTTGGAGTTCCGACGGGAGGGGAGGGCGCGAACGTGAAGCTCGCCGGAGCCTGGATCGTCGTCACGGGGACCTCGCGCGGCATCGGTCCGGGCTAGGCCATCGCCCCGAGAGAGCGCCACGTGAGATAGCCGAGATAGAGCGCCATCAGCACGACGGCCTCGGTGCGGATGATGTGGTTGGCGCGGGTGGAGGAGACGCCGAAGAGCAGCAGCGACAGGGCGCCCATCACCAGCAGGTCGAGGTGGCCGCCGGCCGGGACCGGGACGGGGGCGATGAGGGCCGTCAGGCCGAAGACGAGCAGCAGGTTGAAGATGTTCGAGCCGACGACGTTCCCGATCGAGAGCTCGGCGTGGCCGCGCAGGGTGGCGATCATCGACGCGACGAGCTCGGGAAGGCTCGTTCCGAACGCGAGGATCGTGAGGCCGACGATCACCTCGGGCACGCCGAAGGCGCGGGCGAGGTCGGCGGCGGCGCCGACGGTGAGGTCGGCGCCCCAGACCAGTCCGACGAGACCGACGCCGGTGATCAGCCCGCTGCGCGAGAGACCCTCGGGGCCCTCGGCGCCGACGCCCTCCGCCTCGCGCGCGGCGGTCTTCGCGCTGCGACCCTTCACGAAGTCGCCCACCGTGTAGTAGAGGAAGACGCCGAAGAGCAGCAACAGGAGCAGGCCGTCGGCGCGATCGTAGACATCGACACCGAGGCCCAGCACGCTGTCGAAGCCCATGATGAGCGCGGCCGTGGTCGCGAGCAGCATCATCGGGATCTCCCGCGCGATGACGAGGCCGGTGATCGGGATCGGACGCACGAGTGCGGTGGTGGCCACGATCACGCCGATGTTGGCCATGTTCGAGCCGATGATGTTGCCGAAGGAGATGGCGGGCCGACCCTCCCACGCGGCGATGATGTTCACGGCGAGCTCGGGCGCGCTGGTGCCGAAGGCGACGACCGTGAGCCCGATGACGAGCGGCGACACACCGAGCGTGCGCGCCAGGCCCGTGGCGCCCCGGACGACGGCCTCGCCGCCGACCATCAGGAGCGCGAGTCCGGCGAGGAGCACGACGATGTCCAGGGCCATGGGTCCGGAATGCTAGCGGCGGGCCCGGGAAGGGCGAGGAGGGTTCGCCCTCCTGCGCGGCGTGTCGCCCCTACGTCCCCACCCGAACGAGGTGGAAGAGGGGGGACTCCGGGTCGCGATCGCGGCGCAGGTCCACGGCGCCGTGGAGCGCCCAGAGATGGTCGCCGGCGGGGTCGAGGAGCACATGGCTCGCCTCCCACTCGCGCGGGCCCCGCGAGACGAGGCGCGTGTGGTGCGCGCGCCGGGCATCGGGCGTGAACAGGATCTCGCCGCACTCGGCGTGATAGGGCGCGAGAGCCTCCTCGAGGCGGGTGGCGTCCCAGGGCTCGTCGGCGTCCGGGGCGAGCCAGTGGACGGCCTCCTCGTAGTCGCGAGCCGAGAGCGCGCGGACGAGCGAGAGCAGCTCCGAACGGACGCGGGCGGTGAGCAGGCGCGGCTGCGCGGCGAGGTCGAAGCGGGGCGGCTCGGGGTCGGCGCCCCCGGCGCCGGCGCGCTCGGCGGGAGGCGCCACGAGGTCCTCCCACGCCTCGAGCAGGCTGGTGTCGACGTCGAAGAGCGTCGCGCGCAGGAACGCGATCGTCTCGAAGACGGCATCGGTCTTCGCCGCGAGGGGAAGCGTCTTCACCAGCGTGTTGTGGACCTGCGAGAGGTAGCGCAGCAGCAGCCCCTCGCTGCGCGCGAGACCCAGCTCCCGGACGTAGTCGCGGAAGCCGACGTAGCGCTCGACGAGGTCGCGGGCGATCGACTTCGGGCGGACCTCGTCCTCGCGCGCCCAGGGATGGTGCTCGGCGAAGACGCGGAAGGCGCCGCGCAGGAAGTCCTCCTCGGGCTTCGGATGGGTCACCTCTTCGAGACGGCGCATGCGCTCGTCGTAGTCGACGCCCTCGGCCTTCCACTTCGCGATGGCCTCGCCCTTCGCGCGGCGCGCCTGCTCCTGGAGGATGGGTCGCGGGTCCTCCTGCACCGCCTCGACGACGGAGAGGATCTCGAGGGGATAGCTCGCGCTGTCGGGGTCGAGCGCCGCCGCGGCCTCCACGAGGAAGAGCGACAGGGTGTCGTGGAGGGCGAAATCGCGCTGGAGGTCGGGGCCGACGCGCACCGCGCGGCCGCCGCCCAGCGCGGGCACGAGCTCCAGCACGCCGGCGGTCACCAGGGAGCGGAACAGGACCGCGGCGCGGCGTCGTTGACGCGCCTTCGAGGCGTCGCTCTCGTGGCTGCGCTCGACGAGCCGGATCACCGCGGCGTAGTCGGCGCCGGTCTCGCGCTGCAGCACCGCGAGGATCAGACCGTGACTCACCTCGAAGCGCGAGGTCATCGTCTCGGGCGGCTTCGCCACCAGCTGCTCGAAGGTGTCCTTCGTCCAGGGCACGAAGTCGGGCGGCGGCTTCTTCTTCGCCGCCTTCTTCCGGCTCGCGCCCCGCTTCGCCTTCGCCTCGTTCCGGCGGTTCTCGATCACGTGCTCGGGGGCCTGACACACCACGCTGCCGCGGTCGTCGAAGCCCTTGCGCCCGGCGCGCCCCGCGATCTGGTGGAACTCCCGCGCGCGCAGGATGCCCACCTTCTCGCCGTCGAACTTCGAGAGGCGGTTCAGCACGACGGTGCGGATCGGCACGTTGACGCCCACGCCGAGGGTGTCGGTGCCGAAGATCACGCGCAGCAGTCCCTCCTGCGCGAGCTGCTCCACCAGGAGGCGGTACTTCGGGAGGAGCCCGGCGTGGTGCACGCCGATGCCATGGGAGAGGAAGCGCTTCACGTCCTTCCCGTAGGCGGTGTCGAAGCGGAAGCCGCCGACGGCCGCCGCGATGGCGTCGCGCGTCTCGCGCGCCACGAGCTTCGCGCTGGTGGCGCCCTGCGCCAGCTCCCCGCACTCGCGCTGGGTGAAGTTCACGACGTAGACGGGGGCCTTGCCGCGAAGGACCAGGTCTTCGAGCGTCTCGTGGAGGGGCGTCTCGCGATACTCGAAGTCGAGCGGGACGGGGCGCACGTCCGAGTGCACGTGGGCGACCGCGCGGCCGGTGAACGCCGCGAGCGGCTCCTCGATCGGCGCCGTGTTCCCGAGCGTCGCCGACATCAGCAGGAACTGGGTGTGGCGGAGGATCAGCAGCGGGAGCTGCCAGGCCATGCCGCGCTCGCGGTCGTCGTAGTAGTGGAACTCGTCGAGGACCACGCAGGGCGCGTCCGTCGCCTCGCCGCTGCGCAGCGCCATGTTGGCGAGTACCTCGGTGGTGCAGCACACGACGGGCGCCTGGGGATTGATGCTGGCGTCTCCCGTCAGCATCCCGACGCGCTCGGCGCCGAGCTCGTCGCAGAGCGCGAAGAACTTCTCGCTGACGAGCGCCTTCACCGGCGCCGTATAGAAGGAACGCTCGCCGCGGCACAGCGCGCGAAAGTGCAGCGCCAGGGCCACGAGGCTCTTCCCCGACCCGGTGGGCGTCGAGAGCACGACGTGCTTGTCGGCGAGCAGCTCGAGGATCGCCTCCTCCTGCTCGGGATAGGCGTCGAGACCCTGCTCCGACACCCAGCCGAGGAAGGCGTCGAGGATCCCGTCCGCCGAAGCGCCCGGTGCGATGCGCGCGCCGAGGGTCAAAGCGCGGCGAGCGCCTCGAGCGCGGTGAGCAGCTCGCTCTCGTCGGCGCCCGGCACCTGGGTGCGGGCGATGAGGTGGGTCATGCCGAGCTTCTCGCGGTGTCGGGCGATCTCGTCGGCGACCCGCGCGGGCTCGCCGAAGATCGCGAAGTCCTCGGCGTCCCCGGCGCTGGCCCGGCGGATCGCGGCGGAGGGCGCGCGCGCGAGCGCCATCGCCTGACGCTGGAGTGCGTCGCGCACGCGCGCCACGACGTCCCGGTCCGGATGCGCGAACACGGTGCGCATGATGGGCACGGCGAGGGCGGCGGCGTCGTGACCGTGGCCGGCGAGGGTCTCGCGGTGCGCGGCGTAGTTCGCGACGAGGGCGGCCTCGGTCTCGATCGGCGACGCCAGATAGGGCAGGCCCAGGCGCCCCGCCTGCTCGAGCGCCTTCGGTCCGAAGGCGGCCACCCAGATCGGGGGATGCGGGCGCTGCACCGGAAGCGGCGCCAGCACCGCCGGCGCGCCCGGCACGTCGCTCTCCTCGCTCACCGCCTCGCCCGCCCAGGCGCGGCGCATCGCCGCGAGCGAGGCTTCGAAGCGATCGCGCTTCGTGCTGCGGTCCACCTCGAAGGCCGCGAAGAGCGCGCGGCGAAAGCCCCGGCCGACGCCGAGGATCAGGCGGCCGTTCGACAGGCGATCGAGGACCGCCACCTCCTCGGCGACCTGGATCGGGTGGCGGATCGGGAGCAGGTAGGAGGTGGTGCCGAGGCGCAGCCGCCGGGTGCGCGCCGCGATCGCCGCGTGCCAGAGCAGGGGCTGCGGGATCGGCGGCGGCGCTCCCGCCGCCGTCGCGGCGAAGTGTCCCTCGGGCAGCCAGAACGAGGCGAACCCCAACGCCTCGGCGCGCTCGGCCTGGGCGCAGAGCGTCTCGGCGTCGCCGCTGGAGGGCGTGCGCCAGGGCGTGATGCCGACGTGCAGACCCGACACCCCGGGAAGCTAGCGCGGCCGGGCGCGGCCCCGTCCGCGTCGGCGTGCCAGACCCGCGAGCAGCGCGCTCCCCAGCACCCAGGCGCCCGTGCCGCCCGCCTCGGGAACGACGCGTGCTCCTTCGTCGCTGTCCCCGACGACGGCGAGGGGCCCGGAGAGCGCCACCTCCGACGGCTCCCCGGGCGTGGCGAGGAGTCCGAGCTCCACCGGGGACGCGGGGTCCGAGACGTCCACCACGCCAAGCCCCGAGAAGCTGTCGGCGACCAGGGCGATCCCGCCCGAGACGACGACATCGAGCGCGAAGTCGAGCTCGTCGATCGACGCGATCTCGACCGGCGCGGTCGGAACCGAGGCGTCGATGATGCGCAGCCCGGTGGTGACGTCGGCGACGAACACCGTGCTGCCCGAGACGTCGATGCCGACCGCGAAGTCGGGTGTGTCGAGGGAGCCGATCTCCGCGGGCGAGGTCGGGTCCGAGACGTCGATGACGCGCACGCCCGAGAAGCCGTCGGCGACGAAGGCGAGGCTGCCCGAGAGGGCGACGTCGCGCGCCTGATCGGGCGTGTCGAGGAAGCCGATCTCGACCGGCAGGGTCGGATCGGAGACGTCGATGATGCGCAGCCCGTCGAAGCGGTCGGCGACGAAGGCGATCGAGCCGGAGACGGCGACACTCAGCGCATCGCTCGACGTGTCGTAGAAGCCGACCTCGGCGGGGAACGCTGGATCGGAGACATCGACGACGCGCAGTCCGGCGCCCGCGTCGGCCGCGAAGGCGTGGCCGGCCGCCAGGGCGATTCCGTTGGCCGAGCCGGGCGTGTCGACGCTCCCGATCTCGGCCGGCGCGACGGGGTCCGACAGGTCGAGGGAACGCAGCCCCGCGGCGTCGTCGGCGAGGAAGGCACTCGAGCCCGCGACCGCGGCGGCCAGCACCTGGTCCGAGGCTCCGACGGCGCTCAGCTCGATCGGCAGCAGCAGGGCGGAGAGGTCGGCGATCCGCAGCCCTCCCGCGCCGTCGGCCAGCAGCGCGAGCGCGCCGGCGAGCGCCGCGCGGGCGGTCGAACCCGCCGTGTCGAGTCGACCGATCTCCCGGGGCGACGAGGGCGCCCGCACGTCGAGCGCGAGGAGCCCGCCGTCGCCGATCGCGACGACCGCGATCCCGCCCCACGTGCGGACGCTCGTGGCGGGTTCGGTGGTCGCGTGGTTGGCGAGCGCCAGCGGAGTCGTCGGGTCGGAGACGTCGAGCACCACGAGGCCCGCCGCGCCATCGGCGACGAAGGCCAGCGTCCCCGCGATGGCCACGCGGGTGGCGACGCCGGGCGTGTCGTAGCTGCCGAGCAGGGACGGGGTTCCCGGCGCGGAGACGTCGACGATCTGCAGACCCGCGCTGCCATCGGCCAGGTAGGCGGTGTCGCCGACGAGCGCCACGCCCGTCGCCGTCCCCGGGCTGTTCCAGGTGCCGAGCGTCGACGGCAGGTCCGGGTCGACCGCGTCGACGAGGACGAGGCCGGCGCTTGCGTCGGCGAGGGCGAGCAGGGTGCCGGAGGCGGCCACGTCGGAGAAGGCGTCCGTCGCGGCGAGGCTTCCCCGCTCGTCCAGCAGCGCCGGGTCGGTCACGTCGAAGACGAAGAGGGATGTCGCGGTCACCGCGTACGCGGTGTCGCCCGCGAGGGCCAGGGCGCGCACCGGCGCGGGGAGCCCCGCGCTGTCCAGCAGGGCCGGCGCGCTCGGGTCGGAGAGATCGAGGCTCTCGAGGGAGCCGCTCGCGGGAGTCTCCACGCCGAAGCCCGCGAAGGCGGTCGTCCCCGAGGCGGCGGCGTCGAAGGCGTCTCCGACGCCGGCGTGCACGCTGCGCTCGAGCGGCGCGCGCAGGAACTTCAGCTCGGCGAAGCCCACGCGGCTGCCGCCCGGTCCGAGGCCGTCGCCCGCGTGGTTGTCATCGACCGTGACGCGCACGGTGTCGGCGCGCACCGGCTCGGGGAAGTCGAAGAGGCGCGGCGTCTCCCCCGCGAAGTCGGGATTGGCGAAGCTCCCGACGAGCGTCCATGACGCGCCGCCGTCGTGGGACGCCTCGACGGTGAAATCGCTCGCCTCGTCGCCGGCGGCGGGGGAGTGTCCCCAGAAGACGAAGCCGCTGAGCCAGTGCTCGAGACCGAGGTCGAAGGTGAGCTGGGGCGGGGCGCCGGGCGGCGGAGGCGCGAAGTAGTCACCGGCTCCGCCGTTGGGCTCGTTCGTGACCCAGCCCGAGGTCGCGTCGACGATGGGATCGTCCGCGCTCGCGAAGCCGGCGAGGTCGGTGGCGAGGCCCAGCAGGTTCGCGGCGGGGTGCAGATCGGTGGCGGCGGTGCTCGAGGCGACCGAGCGGGGCGTGACGAGGCGGCTCGCGACGGCGAACGCGGACGCCTCGCCGAAGCGCACCTCGGCGAGCCCGACGTACTCGTTGGCCGACCCGCTGTGGGCGGCGACGAAGGCGAACTTCACCAGCCGCGCCGTCGCCGAGAAGGGGATGCGCTGCGGACCCTCCATCGCGCATCCGCAGGCCTCGAGCAGGCCCCAGGCGCCGAGCGAGGTGAAGGACGAAGCGGCGCTCGGATCGCTCCCGGTGGAGACGAGGATCTCGAGGGAGGCGGGGCCGCGCCCCGTGGCGCTCGACTGGTTGTACTGCCAGATCCAGGCGCCATCGAGCGCGCGCAGCGCGCCGAGGTCGAACACGACGGCCTGGTCCGCCACGAGCGGCGGCGACCCTGCCGGTCCCCCGAGCCCGCCGGTCACCGGGCCGGCGGCCCACATCGTGTCGCCGGCGGCGTGCGCGTCGTGGCCCTGGAGCTCGACCGGCCCCGTCCCGGAGAGGCCGCTGCCGTCGATCAGACGCTGCGG
>Ga0299906_10003151_pt1 | contig 13596 bp, 15 predicted proteins | sample RVTome_14_FD_200259 | JGI IMG/M metagenome (GOLD analysis project Ga0299906, IMG submission 200259) | Soil microbial communities from uranium-contaminated site in the Upper Colorado River Basin, Wyoming, United States - RVT145D125 (version 2) ...
TAAGGCACCCACATCTACGATAATAAACGGCTCGTTCGCCCTTTCCGATTGCTGATGGATCGCGCGGGCCACGAGTTCTTTGCCCGTGCCATTTTCACCCAGGATTAGCACGGAGGCGTCGGTAGCCGCGACCTGCTCAATAGCCGTAAGCACTGGGTTCATGGACGGAGCGGTCGCAATAAATGGGCGATGGTCCTGATTGAAATGATCCTGCAATGCCTTTTGCCGGGACCTCAATTCCCGGTTTTCTTTCCGGGCACTTGCCTGCTGATAAGCATTTATCATCGTTGTGACTAGCTTTTCCTTATCCCAAGGTTTTGGGAGAAAATCGACGGCACCTTCCTTAATGGATTTCACAGCAAGTTCAATATCGCCGTAAGCCGTTTGGAGTACCACCTGCGATTGTGGTGAGAGAATCCGGATGCGGTTCATCCAGAATATTCCCTCATTCCCGGATGTACTGCCGGCTTTGAAGTTCATGTCCAGCAGGATCACGTCAAACTGCTGTTGCCGGAGTCTTGTTTCTAAGGTTTTGGGAGCGGAAAGTGTTTCAATGTGCTCAAAATAGTGCTTGAGAATCATCCTGGAAGTGGTCAATACATAGTCGTCATCATCAACGATTAGAATAAAGCCCTGGTATTTTTTCATGAAGGCGTCCGTAACCTAATTAAATTTACACTCTTAATGACCCAAGCGCAAACAGGATACCAAGAGTCAGAATCGCTTTATTTCACAACGTGGTGCATTTCGGGCAATTCATTGTGTTTTAAAATGGAACGATTGCGTAGCGAGATGCAACAGTGCGATTAAAGGGGATAATTCCCGTCACCTCCTCATCCGGACTTCAGGGAGGAACTCTATTGGGCTGTGGCCGGACTAATGATCGATGGTACTTCGCTGATCAAATTTGCGCGTATGCCCTCCCTGCACTGCTGGGCGCACTTAATGATCAAATCCGTCCGAAAGGTCTTTGATTTCCTTCCGTTCGACGAGGCCTACAATGCGCACATACGTTTCTCCATCGGGAAAATGCCTTATAACGGCTTCGCCAATTTCAGCATTCATCCTTGCAGCGAGCTGCTTGGTCACGGACTCATTATTCGGTAGTGCAAAACAAATGGTTTTCATTACGCATGCTGATTTTCAAATTGGAGGCATAGCTCATAGCCTTCTTGCAAAATCCTTTCTTTCCTCACCAGTGTGATTCCAATATTGTCGACCAATTCCGACTTTTGACACAGTTCTTTACAAAGGACAATTTTCCTTTCAAGCAACTGCTGCTTCTCAGCCCTTGTTAGCGTTGTCATTGACGTTATCGGGTGTAAGCCAGAAGCATCAATTAATTCATTGAGGCTGCCTTTCTGGGGATAGTCCCATCCTAACAAATGAAGCCCTGCACAAGAACCATATTGAATAGCATCATTGGTGAATCTTGTGTTGGTGACAAGCCATCCTTGATGAAATTTCACACCATGTCCCGCTAGTGTTTTCCATTTCCTTTCGACATCGAGAAAACGAGCATATATATAGAGTGGAATCTTCACATCACTCTTTATACCAGGCTGATTATGGAATTTACATTCAACCATAAAATGCTTATCACCTTTTTCTGCCACCACATCAATTTCATGGTTCACACAATTACCCTCCACGATCACACCCACTTGAACACTAAAGCCCTGGAACTTTAGTATCTCAGATATGAATTTTTCAAACGGGTATCCGGAAGGCCCTAACTCCATAATCGCCTGCTTAAGTTTATAACGAGCCGCATAGGATTTGGAAGTTTTCCGTAGGATATTGAATGCATGTTGATAAATCTTTTTGGTGGAAATACCGTCATGTAAATGTGATTTTAATTTTTCTTTCACTTCTTCAATAATCGCATCATCAGCCCCGGAGCGATGAAGAGAATGTTCAAGCTTCTTCCATGAGAACGGTACCTTTTCTCCGGAAGCTTTTGTAACCACGATCGAGTTTTTGTAATCGCTCATAACTAAAGTTAATGACTATGGGCTTTTACAGCTCCTCTTTTTAAAATGAATTCGCTATTCAGTAGGTAGGCTCCTGTTATTACTACACGTTCACCCTCACTTACGCCAGAAAGGATCTCTACAAATGATTTGTTTTCAATACCTGTCTCCACCGTCCTGCTCTCAAACATACCCGGCTCAACTTCAATCCAAACCATTTTCATTCGTCCGATCAGCAAAGCCTCTTTTGGAACCACCAGCGTTTCCTTCTGATTGTAATCAATGGTAACGCGGGCCATCATACCAGGCTTTATCAAATTGTTTTCATTATCTATCTGGAAACGTACCACGTTTACCTTCGAATTTTCCTCGAGTGTTGGATTTTCAAAAACAATTTTACCTTTAAATATCTTTTGAGGAAGTGCGTCAATTTTTACGGAGGCTTCTGTACCCACATTCAAGTATCTTATCTCATTGACATACACTTCAGCCTCGATCCACACCGTGCCAAGATTTGCTACTTGAAAAAGTGGTTTTCCTATTTCTGTGTACTCTCCTTCATTGACAAGCAGTTTAATAATAAAGCCGCTGTATCCACTGTAGTATGTTAGCAAAGCAGAGGCTTGCTGATTTTTTTCAAGGGCTTTAATCTGCTGTTCAGTCATTCCCCACAATTGCAATTTCTTTCTTCCGCTCTGAATCAATTCGTTTACCGTAGTTTGCTGTGCCGGGAATTTATCAAGTTGTTGCATAGCGGACAGGTAGTCATTCTGGTCTGCAAGCAGTTCTTCACTATAAATGCTATAGAGTGCCTGACCGCTGACAATTTGTTCACCTTCCTGCCGAATAAAAAGTCGATCAATTCTTCCCTTCACTCTTGCCGTTATGATTGTGGCTTTATTTTCATTTGCTGATACTTTTCCGACAAAGGTTGTTTGTGTTTTTATAGTAGTTAATTTCACAGTATCAATTGCAATATTGGCAAGCACTTGCTTTTCCTCATCCAACATCACCATGTTTGAATGATCTTCTTTGCTTTCATTTTTACTTTCCACTTTTACTAACTCCATGTTACACACAGGGCAGGCTCCGGGCTTATCAGATCGAACAGACGGGTGCATGGGGCACGTGTAATAGAACTCTGCGGCTGCATGTTGATGCTCTTCCTTTTTACAGGATGAGATCAGCAGTAAAGAGAGTATCGTTAATATGGTAATGTTAATTTTCATGGCTTTTCATTCACAATACTTTCGCGATCCACCATATAACCTGCATCTAAAGCTATCTCTTCATTGCCCTCCAGTCCGTCTAGTATTTCGGTAACGTTGTTAGAGAAAATTCCTGCTATAACAACCCGTGGTTCAAATAATCCAATTCCGTTTGCCGATACGCCAATTTTTACCCACACAATCTTGCGCGTACCTAAATCAAATACAGAAGATGCAGGAATCGTAAGTGCACTTGTGCTGGTTGAGAATTCTGCCTTGATCAATGAATTGATCTTAAATGAGCGCAATGGATTATCGAGATAAATTCTCACTTGAGTGAACCGTTGTTTTTCCTGATAGACAGGTTCCACCAGATCAACTTTTGCTTTAATTTGCTCCGCTTGTGCTTCTGAATATAGAATCACGGAGTCTCCCTTTTTTATTTTCGCTTGTGATGCAATGTCGGCTGATAGAATCGCCCACACCTTTCGGCAATCGTTCACTACAAACAGGGTTTGGCCTTTGTTCACATACATGCCTTCTCGTATCTGTGCCGCTGACGTTATTTCTGAATTACTGTTTTCGGATGAAACGCCCGTCATTGAACTCATTTCTGAGGGGGAAGAATTCATCACCCCCGTAGAGACGGGATCTGAGGAAAACCGGATAAAACCATCTATCGTAGAAGTAATAGAAATTGTATGCGTCACTACTCCTGACTTTTTGATTTGCAGAATTTGACTTTCAGAAAGTCCGAGTAGTTCTAATTTTTCTTTGGCCTTTTCAGCCAGGCTGTCTTCAGAGGTTTTAAGCAGGAACAAATATTCTTCTTGGTAGGTACTCAGTTCGGGACTGTAGAGTTCAGCTATTAGTTGTCCTCTTTTAACGTATTGAAAATTGTACTTAATATAGAGCTTCTCAATTCTTCCAGAAATTCGTACAGCTACTTTATTATTCCTACGTTCGTCAAAAGCAATGTATCCGTTAGCTGTTACTGTTTTTTCATTTGATCCCCGTAATGGCTTGATTGTTTTTTGAGAGGATAAGACAACCTGGTTGACCGGACGGGAAACAAGATCGATAGCTTCCTTACCGTTGTGGTCGGAATGAAGCGTATGATCTTCTTGTGTCTGCTTTCCGCAGGCAGTTACCATGATCAGGAACCATACAATATGTAATCCTCTTTCAGTCATTACCTTGTCTCGGTTTCGTATTCGTATTCTGTTTGAAGCTTTAAGAGAAGTTTTAGTTTATCCAATTGTTCCCATCGCTTCATGAGCAGCATTTCCCAGGCGTCAAGCAGTACAAAGAAGTTTCCGGTGTTTTGCTTGTACGCTATTAGGTTTGCTTCCATATTTTTCCTGTATGACGGAATAATATCCTTTTCGTAATTCACGTATTGTTCCTTTTCGTATTTGAGCATGGAGAGCGTTTCATTAATCATTCGCGTAGCCATGAGTTTCATGTTTTCTTTCTCACGGCCCATAGCCTGAATATCATAGTTCATGGATTGTACCTCTGTTTTATACATCTTGGACGACCAAGGTGCAATAGGTATAGTAACCATTCCCATGATGCTGAATTGATCAGGCATGCCCAGCATTGTCATGTGACTGACACGCAATCCAAAATCAGGTTTGCTGCCGGTTGCCATCCATTTCCGGTTTAACTCCATTGACCGGATGTTGTTGGTCATGCTATTAATGTCGCTTCGTTGAACTGAAGAAGTGTCCTGCACGAATGTTATTGAATCATAATTTTTCAGCACTACAACAGTATCTATTTCAAAGAAGGTATCTGTTGGGCGATTCAATAGAGTATTGAGACCGATATCACTTTCGCTGATTTCAGCATTCAACATTGACTTCATATTGTTTAATTCCTTAGCCTTGGCTTTGGCCTTAAAGATTGTGCTGAGATCAGCCTGGTTGATTGTGTACCGCGATTCTGAAATTGTGATAAATAAATTCAGCAGTTCACGACTTTCATCCACGAGTTCTAGTTTTCTTTCAGCAACAAGTCTTTGATAATAGAGCGCGCGAACTTCGCTCCGTAAAATGTTTTTTGTCCATTCAGCATTATTTTGTTGGACCACTTTCAAGGAAGAATAATAACCTCCTTTTGCCCGGAGCTTGGCTGAGTTGGGAATCATCTGCTCGGCAGAAAACATGATGGCAGCCCAATTCATTGGATCGTCCTTTTGTTTGATCATATCCAATTGATAAGGGAACGAATTCAACCCTGCGGAGAACGTTGGAGGCATCCAGCTTTTACTTCCATCTGCTTTGGATTGAAGAGACTTGATCCGAGAATCATATTGCAGAACAAGCGGATACTCAGTCTCGACTTTGCTGATAATTTGTTCAAGACTAAGTTTGACAGTATCCTGGCCGTACGATGGAGTTATCCATAATAGAGCGCAAACAACAATATAGATTTTCAGCCTTTTCATTTGCTAACGATTTATCTCAGTATGTTGAAGACTTGCTTCCTTTTTTACTTCAGTACCTTCCACGGATGTTTTGCAATCGCCAAGCGTGTGTTTCAGGCACCACCGGCAATACCAGCCGCCAAGTAGAAAACAAATCACTTTGTTAAACCATCCCTTCGATTTTTCATAGCTTATCGAAAGCTCTGCCTTTGTATTGTTCCCGTCTTCTGAGATTTTCAATTGCATTCTATACCAGAAATAGATAATGACTTTGGGATCACCGATTGTTTCCATATCTTTTCTTTTTTCCATTAAGCCACTTGGTAACCTCAACCGTAAAATCCATCTCCATCCACATTACATTGCCTGTCCACCTGTACTTGGAACCAAGACCAGTATGATGTGGCGTAATAAATTCCAAATTCAATTTACCCCCCATCATGGGCATTGAAGACTTGGTCATGTGCATTCCGGTAACTCCTAAGTCGTCCGGGCATTGAAACACCTTTTCAGGTGTTGCGTTGTATGTTTCAGTTCTGCTAAGCGTTTTCATAGTTAATTTTTTTTATTCTTTAATTTCCAGGTATTGAAGTTTGCCACCCTTTTTGAGTTCTCGCTCTTTAACAACCTCATACACTACAGGTAAAACGATCAATACAAACAACGTAGACGTGATGAGTCCAAAAACAAAAGGTATGGTGATGGGTTTCATCACATCACTTCCGACTCCTGTGGCCAGTAGTATCGGCAGAAGTCCAACCATATCGGCAATCACAGTCATCAATTTCGGTCTGACTCTTAAGACAGCTCCTTCAAATACAGCATCGTTTATATCTGCATTCTGAATACTATCTGACGAATTGCCTTTACGCATCGCCAATTTCTGGATGGATTCATTCATATAAACAATCATGAGAACACCAGTCTCTACCGCTATTCCAAACAAGGCGATGAAGCCAACCGCTACCGCGACTGAAAAATTAACATCAAAGAAAAACATGGAATACACTCCACCAATTAACGCTACTGGCAAACTGGTGAGCACAATCAGCATTTCCTTTACAGACCTGAAAGTGAAATACAAGACAAAAGAGATGATCAGCAACGTAATTGGAATGATGATCTTCAGACGGTTTTGGGCGCGCACCTGGTTTTCATATTGCCCGCTCCATTCAATAAAATATCCCTTGGGCAATTTTCGGAACTCATTCTCAATTCTCCTTTTTGCTTCGCTCACCACACTACCCATGTCTTTGCCTCTAATATTAAAGAGTACAGTGCCTCGTAGCATAGCATTCTCCGAACTGATCATGGGTGGCCCTTCTGAAATGGTTATTTCTGTTACGGCTGAGAGTGGAATAGTGCCATAACTGACTGTCTGAATAGGAATGCGGTTGATTTCGGAAAGATCGTTTCTAAAATCCTGAGCCAGACGAAGACTAACGGTGAATCGCTCTCTCCCTTCAACTGTATTGGTCAGGTTCATTCCACCAAGTGCTGTCTCAATGAGCATGGTGACTTCATCCGTGCTCAAACCGTAGCGGGCTAACTCTTCGCGGTTAATTTTGATATCAAGGTATTTTCCTCCAGTAAGTTGTTCAACGTATAAGTCAGCGAGGCCTTCGGTTCCAATCAAAGCGCGTTCTATTCCAAGTGAAATGTTATAGATACTGTCAATATTTTGTCCGTACACTTTAATGCCTACATCGGTACGAATGCCTGTTGAAAGCATATTGATCCGGTTGATGATAGGTTGTGTCCAGCCATTAGTAACTCCAGGTATCTGAACTTTTCTATTTAGTTCAGCAATTAATTTCTCCTTTGTCATTCCCTCACGCCATTCATCACGAGGTTTAAGAATGATAATACTTTCGATCATACTGAGAGGCGCATTGTCCGTGGCGGTATATGCTCTTCCTGCTTTACCAAGCACATTGACTACTTCAGGAAATTCTTTGATCAGTTTGTCCTGCAATTGAAGAATGCGCTTGATTTCGGAATTAGATGCGTCTGGCAGTGTTACAGGCATGAAGAGAATAGAGCCTTCGTCCAATGGAGGCATGAATTCTGATCCCATTCTCAACAACATCGGAATACAACCGAGGCTAATGATAAAAGCAATTGCTATTACTGTTTTCTTCCAGCGCAAGCAAAGTCGCAAGACAGGGCTATACAATCGGATAAAGAAATTAGAAATGATATTACGGCTTTCTGGGACAAGCCTTCCCTTCATCAAAGTTCTCAGCAACATGGGCACAATAAAGAGCGCAACGATAGCCGAGCCTATCATCGTAAAAGTCTTGGTGAGAACGAGGGGGGAGAATAGTTTTTGTTCTTGCCCTGTGAGAAATAGAATTGGGAAAAAGGAGATAAGTGTTATCAGTATGGAATAGAACACAGCCCTGCCGACCACTCTCGAAGACTTTTCGATAATACTGATCCGTTGTTCTTCTGGCAGTTCGCTGGTATGGCCTATCCGTTCCTTTTCCATCACTGTTCAGATTAAGGTTTAACAACTGCTTGTGTAAGCTGTCGATACGCATTTTCTGTCATTACAATACCGGCATCCACCAGATCACCAATAGCCAATGCAATTCCACCGAGTGACATAATGTTGAGGCTGATGCCAGCGTATCGTATAATCATGAAGCCAATCAATACAGAAAGCGGAATTGTAATGATCGCCACCAACGCACTGCGGAAATGAAAAATGAAAATCATCACCACAAGGGATACGATGAGTATTTCCTCCCATAGGGCTTCTTTAAGAGTAGCGACAGCAGCTTCGATCAAATCACTCCGGTCATAAGCAACTTTGAGTTTTACTCCGGCAGGTAGTCCCATCTCAACATCTGCCAATCGTTCTTTCACTCGATCAATAACGACTTTAGCATTCTCACCATAACGCATTACCACGATACCCCCAACTACTTCACCATCGCCATTTTCGTCCGTGATACCCAGTCGCAAGTCGCTGCTCATTTGAACAGTAGCGACATCGGAGATTTTAACAGGAATAGATTTGTAAGTGCCTAACGAAATATTTTTGATGTCGTCAATAGTTCTGATGTACCCTAACCCTCGGATCATGTAACCGGTTGAGTTCATTTCATAAGTACTTCCACCAACATCGCGATTGTTTCCGGTGATTGCCCTAGTTACATCCATCAATGGGACATCGAAATACACCAGTTTATAAGGATCGATCGTAACCTGATACTGTTTCTGAAAACCACCAAACGAGGCAACCTCGCTTACTCCCTCAACATTCTGTAATGCAAACTTGATATACCAGTCTTGCAGGGCACGAAGTTCTCCGAGATTAAATCCGGGAGCATCCAGTGTGTACCAGAAAATATGACCAACGCCTGTGCCATCCGGTCCTAGTGCAGGAGTAATTCCTTGCGGCAAAAATTGCTGTGCATAGTTTAGTCTTTCTAGTACGCGCGTTCTCGCCCAATAAATCTCAACATCGTCCTTGAAGATGACGAAGATAAAGCTCATGCCAAACATCGATGAAGCCCGGATACTTTTAATGCTTGGAATGCCTTGAAGATTGGAAACAAGCGGATATGTAATTTGATCTTCAATGATTTTGGGATTGCGTCCCATCCACTCGGTATAAATGATTACTTGATTTTCAGACAAATCGGGGATTGCATCTACCGGAGTTGTAGCAACAGCGAAGATACCTCCTATGACGATCAGGAGTATTCCTAACCAAACAAAGAAGCGGTTGTGTGTTGACCACGAAATAATTTTCTCAATCATAATTATTCCTTACTCCATTAAGAGCTTTTTAATACACTGCGCTGTCAGGTTATCTTTATTGAAGCGATAAAACGTTCGGCCTTCTTTAATCTCTCTTTTTAGGACTCCACTCTTTTTCATGATACCCAGATGCCGCGATGTAATGGATTGCTCAAGGTGTAGCGAGCAATAAATATCCTTTACCATTATCTGATCACAACCACAGTTGCACATCAGGTGAAGAATGGCGAGCCGTTCCGGATGTGCAGTCGATTTCAATGACTCTGCAAGATCATTCCAGTCGATTTCTGATTTTATTTTAGCTTTTGCCACGGTTCTGCTAATATACCAAATTGCAGATAGTTGCATACCTGTAGAATGACTAGTGTCAATTCACAGGATGATTTTAGTCAGTAAAAAGGGTTTTCTGGAATTATAGAGACTGGGCAAGGGAGATTTCGTTAACAGATTCAAGGTAGAGCGACAATATTAAGGCCCGCGTCACAATTCATATTCCGATGGGGTGCCCCTACCCCAACAATCAAGATTGTGGCTTGTTGTTTCTGCAATCTTGACCAATGCTTCGTGAGTCAAGAAAGCCTGATGACTTGTGATAAGAACATTTTGAAATGTCATTAACCTGGCGATTACATCATCGTGCAGTACCTCATCAGAATGGTCTTCGAAAAAGAGTTGACTTTCTTCCTCATAGACATCCATGCCAAAGAACCCGATCCTTCCCGATTTCAGGGCATCGATTACTTCTTTCGTGTTAACCAATCCACCCCTCTCGTATTGATTAGCATTGCTCCGCGTTTCATGTTATTGATACAGGCTTCATTAATTATGTATTTGGACTCATTTGTTAGAGGAAGATGTAACGTGATAATATCCGATTGTTTGCATAACTCCATACATTCAGTGTAACGCACGTTGTACCTGATTTTTAAATCTTCATTTGGAAACGGGTCGAAGGCTAGTATTTTGCAATTAAACCCGTGAAGAATACGCGTAACGATGCTGCCGATCTTGCCTGTGCCAATGATACCCACTGTCTTGCCCGACATGTCAAAACCAGTAAGTCCATCCAGTGAAAAATTCAAGTCACGAACCCTGCTGTGGGCTTTCATCAGCTTGCGATTAAGGGCCAGCATTAACGCGATGGTGTGTTCGGCAATAGCGGCAGGCGAATATTCAGGAACACGAGCAACTCGAATTCCTAATCGGTTGGCTTCCTTCAAATCGACATGATTGTAACCCGCTGACCGAAGGGCTAATTATTTCACTCCAACCCCATTCAATCTCGCCAGGACTGGTGCCGAAGCATCATCATTTACAAAAATGGAAACGGCCAAGCTTCCTTGTGCCAAACTTGCCGTTTCCAAAGTGAGTCTGGTTTCCAGCAAGCACAACGTGTGCTTGGATATAAATCCCTTGATGTATTCCCTCTCAAACTTGTGAGTACTGTAAACCGCGACTAGCATGATGAATAGTTAATTACCTAAACTATTTGAATAAATCCTGTTAACCTTATACACTTTATGGTATGAATCAAACTGCACAAGGTCAGCGTCAGCCTTAAATTCAGTATCCAGAGCATCATGAAATTTATGATTGTCCGGGAAAGCATTCTTCAAGTTAGTAAGGGTAAGCCCGTTAACTTCACCGGCTGCTGAGATGCTGAAATAATAATTCATTGTTGCCTTCTGATTTTTGGAGCCAGGCAATTCAATTACATACAAGAGGATTCTTTCCTGTGCATTCATGACTTCATAATGCTTGTCAATGGCTAACTTGTAGACCTTGTCATTACAATCCCTGTATCCGAAGATTTCACTTTTCTTCAAATTATGAGGCTGCTTGTCATGAACTATTGTTATGTAATCCTTGCCCAAAAATTCATTCAGTTTGATTTTGTGTTTCTCAGTTTTGCAGTCAATAGCATACGCGAGCTTTCCAGATTCGAAGTCAGCTGCGCTCATATAAACACCGCTGGTTTGTGCTTTTGCGCCTAAGAAAGTGGAGATCAAGAGAACTGTTGTTATTGTTTTATAATGCGTTTTCATGGTTTCTAAAATTTAAGATGATTAATAGAAAATTTAGATAATCCGATAATCCGTTTAATGGCCTATCCCAAACCAAGGTTGTTGGTTTGATTTCAAGTTGTAGTAAACTATTAAATAAGCAAAGCCCGGTTTGTGAGGTAAATGGGGTTGGCAGTAGTTATCAAAGGGCCAGTGTCGATCGCAATAGTTTCCTGACCCATTTGCAGAGGGAGTAATGCACTAAAACCTAAACATTGCTGAATGATAGACAAAACGTAAATTTCATCGAATGAAAACATGACTTGATTGTCGTAGTCATCACTAATTTTTAACTCGTAGGATGAGTTGTGACAGCCTGGACAGTTGTCCTCGCAGCAATTTCCTGGTTCAATAAATACTGTTAAATGATCGAAAGTTTCATAGCAGAAATGACACTTAATTAACATCCCTGTATTGAAGGATATATATAAAAGTACAAACGATATAATCCACAATGCTTTCATCATTTAGAGCAATGCTCATTACGGACTCGCTTCAAATGTGGCAATATGCTGAGAGGAACTTTATGATATTAGTTACGGCACGAACTGATTTTTGGCAGCTATCTTACCCTTAAACCAGAGCATATTTACACTTGCTCTTAATAAAGCTCTCAACGAGTAATGTCCAACAGTGAAAACAAGTTCAATCTTTAAACCATAAATATGCGAGGCGCGCTACTGGTATTGATTATGCATCATGGGTTGATTGGTTGACTCACTTGATGGGCTTTTCGAAAACATTTGGTCTTGCCACGGTCAGTCAATTGAGTCAATCTGTAACGAAGGTGAACGGAGCGATTTGGTTTGCTGCCACCTTACTTTTTATAGTCACCGCTGTCGTTTTATTTCTTCGCATCGATTGGTGGCGGATGCTGGCAATAGCTGCCATACTAATTTCTCAGTACCTGATTTTTACAACCTGGCAGGATGCAAAATTCGGAACAATAGCCAACGGCCTTATTCTCCTTGCACCCGTTGTGGGATTAGGAGCAAGATTCACAAGCAATATCAGCGCAGGTACTCCAATGAGTGGCCCGATAAGTCCTGCAAAAGCCTGACCGGAATTGATACCAAATACGCCATCGGCTACTGCTATAGCTAGTTCAAAATTGTAACCTGTTGCAGTAAAGGAGACTGCAGCATTTTCTTCGTAGTTGGCTCCAAATTTTCTTGATTAGACAAAACTCAATACGAAAATGACGATGAAGTAGATTACCAATGGTATGGCAATACGAACTGCATCAAACGGAATGTCTACAATCGTTTTGCCTTTAAAACTGAACATGATGACGATAGTAAATATTAAGGCTATCAATGTAAATGGACTAATTTTTGGAAGTACGTTTTGCACATACCACGCTTCGCCCTTTGCTTTCTTAAAAAAGTAGCGTGTTAAAAATCCTGCTATGAACGGAACACCGAGATATAGAAACACACGCTCTGCTACATCGCTCATGCTCACATCCACCACAGAGCCTTTAATGCCAACGCGGGTAGATGGGCATGAAATGTCAGAGAACAAAGCCCATTTTCATAGAGTTTGATTTCAAGTTATTCAAGGAACATTCCCATCTCCTGATCCAGCGCCACGTGCTTGGATAACATTAGCTGTAATCGGATAGAGCGGATAGACACAAGGAAGTAAACTGGCAAGAAATCCTCCTAAGAATAAAAAGAAGTATGAAGCAATCGAGGTATTGCCTCCGGCAAGTTTTCCTTCAATCCACGAATTCATTTCAGCCAGACCAGCCTGAGCAAATACCCAAGCCGGAAGACTGACAAAAATGGCTACTAATAAAAATGAAAATATTCTCCTTGAAGTCATTACGAATTAGGCCTTGATCAGAGAGAATGCGTACAGGATTTCGCGGCCAATCTGGTGAACGCGTTCGGTGTATTTTGCAGCTTCCTGCGGTGTTCCATCAAATTCTTTAGGATCGTCATACGGAGTGGCAATGCGAACAGTAGCTCCAACTACCACAGGGCAATTCCGATCTGCCTGAGAGCATGTCATCACGGCACCAAATCCATTTTTAGAATTTCCTTCACCATCATATTTTTTAGAGAATGCTCTGATGGCAACACCACCATCAGCAAAACGAACTTCATAAACCGGGTTTGTACTTTCACTGGTTTTCTTGATTTTGA
>Ga0299906_10003153_pt1 | contig 13592 bp, 9 predicted proteins | sample RVTome_14_FD_200259 | JGI IMG/M metagenome (GOLD analysis project Ga0299906, IMG submission 200259) | Soil microbial communities from uranium-contaminated site in the Upper Colorado River Basin, Wyoming, United States - RVT145D125 (version 2) ...
CCACGCTGCGGGGCTTCGTCACCGACCGGGCGAACGGACAGGCGCTCGAACTGGTCAATGTGGCTGTGGCAGCGCCGGGTGGCCCGGTCAAAGGCGGCGTGACGAGCCGCGACGGTCTATACCTCATCCCCAACATCGACCCCGGCCGGTATGCCTTGCGCGCATCGTTTATCGGCTATCAGACCTATGTCGATACGCTCGACCTTGCCGCGGGCGAGCAGCGTACCGTCAACATCGCACTGGTGCCCGGTGATGCGGCGCTCAACGAAGTGCTCGTCGAGTCTGAGCGTACGTCCGGTGCCGCCCGCGTCACCGCCGGGCAGCAGACGGTCCGCCCACGCGACATCGAACTGATTCCCACGCCCGACCTGTCGGGCGACCTGGCCGGTTTTCTGACGACGTTGCCCGGCGTCGTGGCAGTCGGGGATCGGGGCGGGCAGCTCTTCATCCGGGGCGGAGAGCCTTCCCAGAACCTCGTGCAGATCGACGGCGTGTTGCTCTACCAGCCGTTTCACGTCCTGGGTTTCTACTCGGCGTTTCCGGCGGACTTGCTGAGCCGCGCGGACATCTACGCCGGCGGCTTCGGGAGCAAGTTCGGCGAGCGCATCTCGTCGGTCATCGACATCACGGCGCGGAGCGGCAACAACCAGCGTTTTGCGGGTGCGGTGACGCTTTCTCCGTTCATCAGCAGCGCTCGCCTCGAAGGGCCGCTCATCCGAGATCGCCTCTCGCTGCTGGCGTCGGTACGGCGGTCGCTGGTCGAGGAAGGGGCTGCGCGGCTGGTCAGCCAACCGCTGCCTTTTACGTTTGGCGACGCTTTCGCCAAGCTGCACGGCATCGTCTCGAAGAACAGCCGGGCGTCGATCCTCGGGTTGCAGACTTACGACCGGGGTGTGTTGACGGAGGATACCGGAGGCCTGCCGCCCGAGGAGATACGCTGGACGAACCGGGCCGCCGGCGCGCGTTTCCTGGTGCTGCCGCACCTGTTTTCGCTCTCAGCCGATGTGCGTGCCTCCTACTCGTACCTGGAAACCGATCTGGGACCCCGGGAGGCACCGAGCCGCCAGTCGTCCATCGAAAACGCCGACTTTGCCGTCGACGGCACCTTCTTCGGGGAGCATGCCGATGTGGACGTCGGCATCGCGTTGAAGCTCCTCACGCTGAAGAACCGGCTGGGCGGGTTGTACCAGAACATCGAGGTGCAGGACGAGGACCTGGAGCATGCCTCCGCCTACGTGGAGCCCGAGTTCAAGGTGGGGGCGGGTTTGCGCGTGCGCCCCGGCTTGCGGGTGCAGTTCTTCGACGTCCGGTTCGATCCGTTTCTCGAACCCCGGTTGCGGGTCGTCTGGATCCTGGGCGCGCACCAGTTGAGCGGGGCCGCCGGGGTGTATGACCAGGCGATCCTCGGCCTCAACGACCGGCGCGACGCGGCGAGCGTCTTCACGGTGTGGACCAACGTACCACGGCCTCGGACGGACCTCGAAGACGTCCGCGCCGGGCGGGCGCAACGGGCCGTGCACGCCCTGCTCGGCTATCGGGCCACCCCCGTCCCCTGGCTCGAAGTCTCCGTGGAAGGATTCTACAAACGGCTGTCCAACCTTTTCATCGGCGAATGGACGGCCTTTCCCCGGTTTACCACGCAACTGCAACCCGCCACCGGCCGGTCCTTCGGCTTCGATGCGCGCCTGGAGATGCAGGGCGCGAAGGTCTACGGCTACGTCAACTACGGCTTTTCCTCGACCGAATATGAAGCCGAGCAGGCGTCGCTGCTGCTCTGGTACGGTGAGGAGACGCTCCAATTCCATCCGCCGCACGACCGGCGGCACCAGGTCAACGCCCTCATCAGCGGGGCCGTCCTCGGGTTCGAGGTGAGCGTGCGGTGGGAGTTCGGCTCGGGGTTGCCGTTCAGCCAGGCCCTGGGGTTCGACGGCTTCGCCCTCATCAACGACATCACCAGCGCCGGCGACGTACCGGGCTTCCGGCGTGTGATCTACGAACGCCCGTTCAACGCCCGCCTGCCGACGTATCACCGCCTTGACGCGTCCATCGAGCGAACCTTTCCGCTGGGCGTCGCCGATCTCACGTTGCAGGGGAGCCTGATCAACATCTACGACCGGAGAAACCTGTTCTACCTCGACGTCTTCACGCTCCGGCGCGTCGATCAACTCCCGCTGGTGCCGTCCCTGGGGCTCAAGCTCGAAATACCATGACATGGTTTCGCCGTCCATACCGGAGTGCGCCAGGATCTGCCGAAGGTCTGTATGGGGGTGTGGGGGTGGGGGGGTTTGGGTGGGGGGCGTCACCGCCGTGGCGCCGGGCAGGGCATCGTTGGTGGTGGGGTTTCCTTCCGGCGGCGGCCTTGCTCCTCCTGCTGCTCAGTGCGTGCGAGGAGGACGTCGTCGCTGTGCTGGGGACCGATCTTCCCTATTCGATGTACGGTGCCCTCACGCCGCAGGCGGATACCCAGTGGGTTCGTGTTTTTCCCATCGAAGGCCGTTTGGAGCCGGCCCCTCCCGGACTGCTCGACGCGCGCGTCACCTCGACGGACCTGGCGACCGGCGACGTGCGCGTATGGATGGATTCGCTCATTCAGGAGACAGACGGGCAGTATGCCCACGTCTTCTGGTCGGCGTTCCTGACGCCGTTTGAAAGGACCTATCGGTTGGAAGCGGAACGCTCGGACGGCGCACGGGCGCACGTCGAAGTGACCGTGCCGCCGGCTTCGACGCTTGAGTTGCCGGCGCGGACCGACCTGGCGCCGGCCTTCTTGCCCGTGTTTGTGCGCGGCGAGGTGCCGAACCTGATCCGCGTCGAGGTAACCTATCGATACCGCTACCGGACGCCGCTCGGGATTGAGATTGGGGAGACGACCCTGGCGTACGACCAGGAAAAGCGGCGGGTGCAAGGAGGATGGATCATCGACGTCACCCCGCGCAGCGACCTGTTGCAACTCCAGCGCCTCATCGAGCAGGGCATTACCGTCGATCCGGCGATCGGGCTGAAGCTGGCGCGGGTCACTATCCGGCTCATCGTGGCGAATGCCGCCTGGGATCCGCCCGGCGGCGTCTTCGACGCGGACGTGCTGGTCCAGCCGGGCACGCTGTCGAACGTGGAGAACGGCTTCGGCTTCGTCGGCGCCGGGTACCGGCTGAGCGATACCTGGATCCCGCTGGATACGATCATCGTGGGGGATTAGGCTGTTAGCTTTCAGCCGTCAGCGATCAGTTCGTTTTTTGAGGCTGAAAGCTGATCGCTGAAAGCGCTACCCCCCTTTTCTTAAAGCATTATTAGCGAAAGGATCTCCGGGTGGCGGGTAAATTGTAGCCTTTGTTGTTGCATCTTAGCGAGGGGGCCTCGATGAATATAGCGGTGTGCATCAAGCAGACCCCGGATACCACCACCCGGGTCAAGATGGCTGCCGACGGCGCGTCGATTCTGGAGGATGATATTCAGTGGATCATCAACCCGTATGACGAGTCGGCCATCGAACAGGCGCTGCGCTGGGCGGAGGAGCACGGGGGCGAAGTGACGCTCGTTGCGCTGGGGCCGCCGCGTGTGGAGAAGGCCCTGCGGGAGGCCCTGGCGATGGGTGCCCACCGGGCCGTCCGGCTCGACTGCGATCCGGTGCCGGTCGATCCTCGGGTCACGGCCAAGGCGCTCGCCGCCGTGCTGGCCGAAGGGGCTTATGACGTTATCTTTGCCGGTCAGCAGGCCGTCGACGACGATCACGCCCAGATCCCGCAGCGCATCGCGCAGGCGTTGAACGTGGCCTGTGTGACCGCCGTGGAGGAACTGCACCTCGAAGACGGCCGGGTGCGGGCACGGCGCGTGCTCGAAGGCGTGCAGGAGACCGTCGCCTTTCGCCTCCCTGCCGTTCTCGGCGTCAACCGGCGCCTCGTCGATCCCCGGTACCCGTCTTTCAAGGGAATTATGCAGGCCAAGAAGAAGCCGGTCGAGGTGCGCCCGGCTGTGCTGGATGCCGAGTACCTGGTCATCGAGCGCCTGTCTCGTCCACCGGAGAAGTCGGCCGGGACGGTTTTCAACAACGGCGTCGACGCGGTCCCGGAAGTGGTTCGCCTGCTGCGCGAAGAGGCCCGGGTGATTTGAGGCGCTCGCTGCGCTCACGGTCCGTGGTTCGTGGTCCGTTGTAGGCTGCGGGCTGGGCTGTATTTGCTCTGGGACAACCGACTACTGACAACGGACCCCTGACAATAAACAGAGGCGATCAATATGTCTACGATTCTCGTCGTCACCGAACTCCGGCAAGGCGCGATACGGTCCGTCAGTTACCAGGTTTATTCGGCCGCCGTGGCGATGGGCCGCGCGACGGGCCGGACGGTGACCGCGCTGATGATGGGGGGAAGCGGGCTGGACGCGCTGGCGGAAGCCCCCGGACGGTACGGGATCACCAAGACGATCCTCGTCGAAGACCCGAAGCTGACCCCGTACAGCCCCGACGCTTACGCGGCGGCCGTCGCCCAGGTGGCCGAGGCCGCTGAGGTCGTCCTGATGGGAGCGACGATGACGGGCAAAGACCTGATGGCCCGCGTAGCGCAGCACCTGGACGTTGCCCTGGCCCAGGAGTGCACCCACTTCCGCGTCGACGGGGACGACGTGATCTTCACCCGACCGCTGTTTGCCGGTAAGGTCCTGGCCGACGTCAGGGTGACCTCCCGCCCGGTGATGGCGACGTTTCGCCCGAAGGCGTATACGCCGGTGGAAGCACCGTCGTCCGTGCAGGTCGAACGCAGGCAGGTCCACGTGCCGGAGCCGCTCGTCGTCGTAGAAGCCCTCACGCAGCGTGCCTCGGAAAAGCTGGACGTCACCGAGGCGGACGTCGTCGTCAGCGGCGGGCGGGGAATGCAGGGGCCGGAGCACTGGGGCCTCCTGGAAGCCCTGGCCGACGCGCTGGGAGAGGGCACCGCCCTGGGGTGCTCGCGGCCCGTCTCCGACGACGGCTGGCGGCCTCACGAGGAGCACGTCGGGCAGACCGGCCGCACCGTTGCGCCGGACCTGTACATCGCCTGCGGCATTTCGGGGGCGATCCAGCATGTAGCCGGGATGGCATCGTCGAAGTACATCGTTGCCGTCAACAAAGACCCGGAGGCGCCCATCTTCAAGGTAGCCGACTACGGCATCGTCGGCGACGTGTTCGACGTCCTGCCCGCGATGACCGAGGCCGTTCGGGCGTTGAAGGCCGCCGACTGAGCATTGCTGCGTGTCTGCGAGGGTGCCCGGCGGAGCGGCTATTTTTGCAAGGTCATCGTGCGGGTGCGGACGGTGCCGTTTGCCTGGAGTTTGTACAGATACACGCCGCTGGGCAGGTGGTCCGCGCGAAAATCGGCTGTGTACGACCCGGCAGACAGGGCTTCGTTGACCAGCGTCGCCACCGCCTGCCCGAGCACGTCGTAGACGGTGAGCGTGACGTGGCCGGCTTCCGAAAGGCCGAAGAGGATCGTGGTGCCGGGGTTAAACGGATTCGGATAGTTTGCGTCGAGGTGAAAGGCGTCGGGCACGTCCGCCGAGGCCGTCTCGATCGACGTCGGGTTGCCGCCGCCCTGGCCTGCGGTGGCGTAGCCCGCAGCGATCGGCAAGCCTGTGATCGGGTCCAGGGTGATGCTGGCGCTGAGGGTTTCCTCGGTCACGAACTCGATAAACCGCGACGTCGAAATGACGGTGCCCATGAGGGAGGTCTCCAGGGTTTTCGAGAGGCGCAGGCAAGGCGCCTGGCCGGCCGGCGTAATCAGGGTGCCCCAGCCGTCCACCACCGACGTTGTGGTTATCTCCGTCGTGACCTCGGTCCCGAGGGCGTCCGTGGTGATCGACGAGGTAGACGTCCAGGAGGTGCCGTCGGTGAGCGGGAAGAAAAACTCCCGTTCAGGGGGCGTGATTTTGGACGTGCTCATGTCCTCTGTGCCGTCCATGTCGAAGTCGCCGAAAGCAATGGAGCCGTGCGTGTACAGGCCGTCGTTGTCCACGGAAAAAAACGCATAGAGGGTACCGGGTAGGTCAGGATTCTTCGCTGGGTCTGAGAAGGCTACGTAGTCGGCGCCGGCGAAGGCGGGGTCGTTCGATCCGGGAATGGACGACGACAGGGGCAGGATGTCGATGACGACCTGCGCGCCGTCGCCGTAGGGAAAGGCCGTAAAGTCGTAGGTCTGGTTGCCGCCGGTGGCATTTACAAGCGCCTCGATGCCGGTCGGGTTATCGGAGACGAACGAGAGGGACGTAAACTCGCCGAAGGCCGGCTGATACTCATCGGCCGTGATGGTGATTTGCGCCGTTGCGGATACAGGCAAGAAGATGGAGAGGAGGGTCAGGGAAGCTAAGGAACGAGGCATAGTGGTTACGGTCTGGTGATTGGAACTTCAGGAGGATCCCTGTTTCAACGCGGCCTAATAAAGGGCATTGTGTTAATGAAAAGCAAGGCGGCCGTGATCCTGCCGGCCCACTCCGGCGCTGCTTTCTTTCTGAGGCTGAGGGCCGGTGGGTCAGCCACCCGATCCGTCGCCGCCCATTGCTTCGGCGACGAGGCGGGCGATGTCTCGGGTGGCGAGCCGGTCTTCGCGGCGCGTCTCCTTGATGCCGTCGCCGATCATGATCGAACAAAAGGGGCAGGCGGTGCCGACCGTCGTAGCCCGGGTCTGCGTAGCCGCTTCGTCCACCCGGTTCTGATTGACGCGCGGCTTGTCTTCGTCGAGCCACATGCGGCCGCCGCCGGCGCCGCAGCAGAACCCTTTGTTGCGTGAGCGGGGCATCTCCTCTAGCGTCACGCCGGGGAGGGCCTTGAGCACGGCGCGCGGCGCGTCGTAGATGCCGTTGTGCCGGCCCAGGTAGCACGCGTCGTGGAAGGTGATGGTTTGTTCGACAGGTCGGTTTAGCGGAATCCGGCCCGCCTTGATCAGGTCGTCGAGGAGTTCGCTGTGATGCAGGACGTCGTAGGCGCCGCCCAGCTGGGGGTATTCGTTGCGGATGGTGTTGTAGCAGTGCGGGCAGCTGGTGACGACCTTTTTGAAGCGGTGGGTATTGAGCGTCTCGATGTTTTGCCGGGCCATCATCTGGTACAGGTATTCATTGCCCACGCGCCGGGCCGGATCGCCGGTGCAGACCTCTTCTTTGCCCAGCACGGCGTAGTGAACCCCGGCCGTGTTGAGGATCTTGACCAGCGATTGCAGGGTCTTTTGCCCGTTGGCGTCGAAAGCGCCCGCGCAGCCGACGAAGACCAGGTATTCGACGTCGCCGTCGGCCTCGCGCATGCGGGGTACGTCGAGCCCGTCGGCCCAGGCTTCGCGGTCTTCGGGAGGGCGGCCCCAGGGGTTGCCCCGGTTTTCGAGGTTTTTGAACGTATCGGTGAGTTCGGGCGGGAAGCGGCTTTCTTCGAGCACGAGGTGGCGGCGCATCTCCACGAAGCGATCGATGAAGTCGATAAAGAGCGGGCAGGCTTCTTCACAGGCTTTACACGTCGTGCACGACCAGATCGTCGCGTCCCGGATGACGTCGCCGACCAGAGCCGGTCCGTCGGCGCGCGCCGGTAGGGCTTCACCCGGGCCCTGTTCCAGCATCTGCAAGATCCAGGGCGTCTTTTCGTACAGGTGATGGCGCATGTCCTCGTTCACCTTTTTCGGCGAAAGGGGCTTCCCGGTAGCATACGCCGGGCAGGCCGACTGGCAGCGTCCGCACTCCGTGCAGGTGTAGACGTCCAGCAGGTCCTTCCAGTCGAACTGCTCCACCTCGGACACCCCGAAGTTTTCCAGCGTCTCGTCGTCCAGGTCCATGGGAGGCAGGGCGCTCGGCGCCAGGTTGCGGAAGTAGACGTTGAAGACCGAGGTTACCACGTGAAAATGTTTAGAGACGGGCAGATAGGCCAGGAAGAAGAAAAGGATGATCATATGGAGCCACCAGGCGCCGGTGTGGATCGTCCCCAGCACGTCGGGGCTCAGGCCGGCCATCATGCCGGCGACGATGTCGGCGGTGTAGGAATACGCCTCGCCTGTGTCCGCGTCCCCGGCTACCAGGGCGCCGTTGGCGGTGAAATCCGTGATCATCAGCAGGCCGATCATCAGCAGGACGAATGCGGCATCCCACGACGGGGTGATCCGCTGCGGGCGGAGGACGGTCCGGCGAAAGGCGGCGACGAGCACCATCGCCAGGACGACGATTTCAAACGTATCCCGCAGGGCGATGTAGGGCGGGCCGAGAGGGCCGTCCGGCCCGAAAAGCGGCAGGTGGAATCCGGCGGCATAGACCCGGCCGACGAGGTGGAGGCTGTTGATCGAGACGGCCAGGAAGCCCCAGAAGATGAAGGCATGCATTACGCCGACGCCGAGGTGCCGGGCGTCCAGGATGCGTCGTTGACCGAGCCAGTAGATGAGCACCCCTTTGAGGCGTTGCCATGGTTCGTCGAAGCGATCCAGGGGGCGGGCAGCCAGGAGCACCTTGACGCGGCGTTCCATCAACAGGTAAAACGTGCCCGCAAAACCGAACAGGATGAGGGTAAAGAGGGTCTTGGCAAGGAGGGTGTCCGTCGGAGCCATGAGGCGGAAAGGGATGGATCAGGAGGTCAGGGGTTTTTGAGGGCGCGGGTTCCTTTGAGCTTACAGGATTATCCGGAGTTGGTCAATGCTATAGGCGCGAAGGTTTGACGGCGGTGCCGGGTGAACCAGTCGGGTTGCGGGCCCTGAGGAGGGCCGGGGTGTAGCGGAGGTGTTGCGGTACTTTTACGCTTTTGTAACACGAGTAAACAGCGGAACAAAAAAGCGCGGCTGATCATACGTAACAGCACGCGGTTGCTGCTTCCTACACGGTCTGTGAGGGATAGGATTACAGCCATGAGCGCCTGTTTCCTGAGAGGCGTACCAGGGCGTCGATGTCATGGAGTACGCCGCGGTAATCGTATGATACCCTCCGTCAGTCCTTCTGGTACGGATAGTTCAGTCCGGAAGTCTTGCTACGCACCATGCCTACCCCCCAACCCCCTAGGACGGACCGATGCCCAACACCTCGGAGAAAAAAATAGCCCCTCTCGCCGCACGCCCTCCTGCGCGGCTCGGGGAAGACGTATGCGGCTCCTCGTTTGCTTTCGACACCGGCAGGAAGCGCTTTCAAGGCCTTGAAGACCCGCCCGAGGCGATGCTCGTGCTCAACGCCGGCGGCGAAATCGCGTGCATGACGCAGGCTGCACGCCAGCTGCTCCGCTACCGCCCCGAGCAACCCATGGCGCCCTCTTTCTTTGCGCATGTCCATGCCAAAGATCTGTACCGGGTCTTGCGCGATGTGGCGGAGATGACCTGTCACGGCCTTCGAGAGGCGGCGTGGCAGGTGCGATTACGGACGGGGCAGGGGGGCTGGCACTGGGTGCGGGCAACCGTCGGCAACCAGCTTGATCAACCCGAGCGGTCGATCTGCATCTACCTGCACAAGCTGCCGGCGTAGATGGCGTCCAGGCAAGGTGACGGGGTTGTGCCCTGTGGAGAAAGCCGTATGATCACCTACCGATGGAATGGTTGTTTGCAGCGCGTCTTTATATGCGATGGGTGCGGGGCGAAGATCCAGGACCCGGGCGCCGTGCGTTTGCTTCGTGAAGACGGTGCCTTGCCTGAAGAACAGCCCAGCTACACCCACGACGAATGCGTCGAGGCTTTTGTGCGGCAGCACAGGGGGCGGTGGGAAGCGTACCGGCTATCCTCCGCCACCGCCGCCTGGTATATTTGACGCACTCAATCCAGGCTGAACCACGCTGCGTCGAACGCGACTTTTTTGTTTTGCGTGATGGCTTCATGGGCCTTGACGGCCACCACTACGGCCTCAAACCCGCGCTGATAGTCCGCCGCCGGAGGGTACGGGCCGAAGGCATGGTTGTCCATAAAGTCTTTCAGGGCATACCAGAGCGGCGACTCTACGTTCGGGTCGTCCGCGGTGGGATCCTGGTTTTGTGCATCGAGCTTGGTCGCGTTGGCAAGCAGCGCGATGCCGGTTTCCTTGTAGAACTTGTCTTTGCGGGCATAGACTTCCCAGCCGAGCATGGGGGCGTCCACTTCTTTGAACATCCACGCTTTGCCGTTTTCCCGGAAGATGACCGTGCTGTCGCTGCCGAAGTAGAGTTCATAGGCGGCGTCGAACGAGCTGGCCAGGGTAGCGTCGTAGAGCAGGTGCACGCCGTTCGGGAATTCGAAGACGGCCTGGATGGTGTCGGGAAGCTGGCGCCCATCGTTCCACAGCATGATCTGTCCGAAGCCGGTGACGGCCACGGGCAGGGCGTCGAGGATCCAGAAGGCCACGTCGAGCTGGTGCAAACCCTCTTCGCCGATCAGGCCGAGAGAGACATCGGGGTCGAGCCGCCAGTTGAGGGACCGTTCCCGTTCCCGGCTGGGCGAGGCGCGGCGCCAGCTTTGCTTGGCATGCCACTGGGCGCGGGCCATAGTCGGCCGGCCGAGGGCACCGCTTCGGATGAACTGGAAGACGGAGCGGTGCTGCGGGTTGGAGCGATAGAGTTGACCGACCTGGAAGATCTGGTCGCTCGCTGCACGGGCGGCCTGGGCGATGGCCTTTGCGTCCTCGACGGTCGAGGCCATCGGCGCTTCGCAATAGACGTTCTTGCCTGCTTCGAGGGCGGCCTGGGCGATGTCGCGATGCAGGTGAGTGGGGGTGGCGATCAGGACGGCCTGTATGTCCGGGTTGTCGAGTACCTCGCGATAGTCGGTGTGGGTGGTGGCGTCGGGGACCTCGCGCTGCACCCGGCGCAGCATCACGTCGTAGTCGTCACAGACGGCTACCAGGTTGGCTTCGGGCAGCCGCGCCATCGTCGCGGCGATTTCGCGGCCCCATTGTCCGAAGCCGATGAGGGCGCAGTTGACCGGTTCCCGTGAGACGGATCCGTCGGGCTCGGGGCGCAGCGGAAGGGGGGCGGCTTTTATTTCGGTAGCCCCGGAAAGGCCGAAGAGCGTGGCGAGCGAGCTTTTCTTGAGGAAGTTTCGGCGATCCAGCTTCGAAGGATCCATGCGTTCGGGGTAGTTAGCGGTCCGTATCGTGGTAGCAAGCCTGTCCGATTCAGACCTGGTGGACCGGCATGCGGTGTTGAAGAATGTCGAGGGTGTCCGTTTCGTCGTGGGTACATACGATGACGGCTCGCAAGGTGTCCTCGAACGAGGCAAAAAGGTCCGCCGCGTCGAGCCCCAGGACGAGGAGCGCCGTCGAGAGGGCGTCGCACACCGTCGCCGAGGGGCCTGCCACGGCGGCCAGGAGCGCACCCTGCGCCGGGTGGCCGGAGCGGGGGTCAAGCACGTGCCCATAGGTTTTTCCATCGGCTACGAATGCTTTTCCCCAGACGGCCGAGACCGACAGCGCTTCATCCTTGAGGTCTACGACGGCCAATACGTTCTCGTCCGTTGCCGCGCAGGAAAGGGGCGGCGCCTTCGGTACGGCCACGGACCAGGTAGGCTGCTCCACCGGCGTTCCCATGGCGTGCATAGTGCTGGTTCCTCCGTGCAGAAAAGCGCGGGTCACGCCGGCCTCTGCCAGGATCAGCGCAGCCTCTTCGATGGCGTATCCTTTGCCGATAGCGCCCAGGTCGAGCAGCACACCGGGGCGAGCGAAGGCGACGGTTCGGGCAGCGTCGTCGAGCGACACCAGGTGCATGCCCGTCCGTTGCCGGGCTTCCGCCAGCGCATCCGGGTCCGGGAGGGTGCCGGTGCCGCCCGTGAAGCCCCAACACCGCATCAGCGGCGCGAGGGTGAGGTCAAAAGCCCCTTGCGTGATCTTATGCAGGTGTTGGGCCGTTTGCAGCAGGCGGAACAGGCGGGGCTCGACCGGCACGGGTCCCCGGGCCGCCTGTGCGTTGATCCGGCTGATCTCACTCGAAGGCCGGTAAAAGCTCAACTGGACTTCGAGCCGGGTGATCTCGGCCAGCGCCTCCTCGCCGGCCGCTCGCAACGAGACCTCGTCGTCGCCCTGTACGACGAGTTCGAAGCGTGTAGCCATCGCCTCCAGGGCGAGCCGGACGGTGGTCATCGTGTGTACTGTGTGGGAGTATGGGGGTATCGGCGTGTGGGGGTGTCATTTTTCCTCCCATACCCCCACACATCCATACCCCCACACGTCCATACGTCGTTTACGACAGATCCAGCGTGCCGTAGGTAATCATCGGGATCTCCTTGCCGCTGCCCGTTGTGAGCGTGCGCTTCTTCTCGTCCAGGAAGAGCATTTCGCCCAGGCGCTCGGACATCTCCGCCATCGAGATGATCGCCTGGCACCGGATGGCTACGTCGATGTTGCCGTTGGTTTCGGTGTCGTTGCGGATCGCGTCGAAGAAGTTGCTGATGTGCGCCGGGATGCTGACGCCGGGCTCAATGTTTTCGTGCGTCTCCTGGTCGACGAGGTCGGCGAAGGGGCGCTCGGGGCGCAGTTCGAGCGTGCTGCCCGAGAAATAGAGCGTGCCTTCGTGGCCCCGGATGACCTGCGGGAGCCCCTGCTCGTTGACCGAACTGCCCGTGATGAGCATGCAGAGGCCGCTCGGGAATTCGGCCAAGAGCTGCGTGTTCTCCGGCACGTCGCGGTCATCGGGACCGACGTTGGCATCCATGATCGTCTTGTTGCCGATGGAGCACACGCGCTTCGGAAACTCGGGATTGCCTGTGGCGATCAGCAGGGGATGGATGCGGTGGGCCAGCAGGTCGCCCAGGATGCCGGCGCAATAAGGGTAATACTTCCGCCAGCGATGGAAGTGCTGGGGGTCGAAGGGGCGGTCCGAAACCGGGCCGAGCCAGGTCTTCCAGTCAATGGTCTTGCCCGGTTCGAGTTCGGGTTCCAGCTCATAATAGTTCCATTCGCCGTCCGGGGAATTGCGCATGTACGAGTCCTGCGCCAGCACCAGCGGGCCGATCTTACCGGCGCGGATCAGCTCGGCGGCTTTGTGCCATTTGCCTTCGGTGCAGAACTGCGAGCCGATCTGGAACTTCATGCCGGTCCGTTTGACGGCGTCATAGACCTGGAACGCCTCGCCCAGATACCGCGTCATCGGCTTCTCGCAATAGACGTGCTTGCCGGCGTCCATGGCGTCGATGGCGATCTGCGTGTGCCAGTGGTCGACGGTGCCGATGAAGATCGCGTCGATGTCCTGGCGGTCGAGCAGTTCGCGGTAGTCTTCGTAGACCATCGGCTTGGCCTGGCTGCCCGCGGCCTGCCGCGCACCGTCGAGTGCGGCCAGCGACTCATCCCTGCGTTTGGAGAACAGGTCGCAGGCAGCGGCGCCCACCGCGTTGAGTTGATATTCATGACGCGGGTTGCCCTCTCTGTCGCGGTTGGTGACGTTCAGCAGGTGTGAGTTGAAGCCCTGCCCGCCTACGCCGATGAAGCCCACGACGAGCTGATCGTTGGCGCCGAGTACCGGGGCCACCGTCGGTGCTTGCGGCTTTTTCGCCGGGGTCCCGGCCATTTCTTCGGCGATCTTGGGAGAACACCCGGCCATGACGGCGGTTGCGGCCAGGGCGCCTTTCTTGAGGAACTCCCGGCGCGATTCGTTGCGGTTGGTTGAGGTGTGCTTCTTCTTTTTCATCGGCTCCCTGAATAGCATGGTGGTGGAGTTGTTGCCTGACCTG
>Ga0299906_10003155_pt1 | contig 13589 bp, 11 predicted proteins | sample RVTome_14_FD_200259 | JGI IMG/M metagenome (GOLD analysis project Ga0299906, IMG submission 200259) | Soil microbial communities from uranium-contaminated site in the Upper Colorado River Basin, Wyoming, United States - RVT145D125 (version 2) ...
CCTCCTTGTCACCCACCAACGGGATGATGACCGGCATCTGCCATCCACTACTCATACATCCCGTTCTACAACCCCACCGTGACAAAAACACCGCACCCACCCCAAAATCGGCGACCAACCCTCAGAACCGGCCACGACCGGGAGGCCCACGCCTGCCGTGAGCAACCCAATCCACGTCGGGGGGTCTCCGTAGAGGCCACACCGCCACGATCCGTGTCGCAGAAACCCGGTACCGTGAGGCTCCGGCGACAGGAGACGAGAGTGAGGGTCGAGTGCTTCGGGTGCGGCGCCGCGATCGAGGCCGGCGACGCCGAGGCAGTCGCCGACCGATTCGTGGACCACGCCCGAGACAGCCACGACTGGTCCTACCCGGAGGAGGCGATCCGCAATTACGCCCGTAACTACGCCGAGGCGGTCGAGCGACTCAGCAGCGAGGTGGAGCGGCTACCCGAGATCGGTGAGATCACGGTGCACGCGGTCACGGCGGAACACATCGACTACTGGCTCCGGTTCTTCGACCGCGACGCCTTTGCCGGCAACCCGGACTGGGCATCGTGTTACTGCCTCGAACCCCACGATCCGGCGCCGCCGGAACGACCGGAGCGCCCCTGGCGCGAGATACGCAGCACCATGGTCGAGCGGATCGGCGCCGGCCGCACGTTCGGGTATCTCGCCTATGTCGACGAGACGCCGGCGGGATGGGTCAACGCCTCGCCGCGTTCCGACTACGCCCTCTATCGACTCGTCGATCCGGAAGGTCCCGACCCGGCGTCGGTGATCGGCGTGTCGTGCTTCGTCATCGCCCCGCCATTCCGGCGCCACCACGTCGCGTCGACGCTCCTCGACCGCGTGATCGCCGACGCCCCGGCACGTGGGGCGTCGTGGATCGAGGGGTACCCGCTCAACGACCCGGAGCAGGCCGAGAGCCAGCACCTCTACCGCGGCACCCGCTCCATGTACGAGGTGCGCCGGTTCGACCCGATCGAAGTGCGCGAACGCGACACGGTGATGCGCCGGCCGGCCTCCTGACCCGAGCAGTCCGCCAGAGGAACCGGGTGCACTTGGGGTTTCGACCCGTCCTGTAATACCGTCGCGCCATGGCCAAGATCCACGGAGGACAGATCATCGCCCGGGCCCTCAAGGCCGAGGGGGTCGATGTGGTGTTCACCCTCACCGGCGGTCACATCGTTGCCATCCTCGATGGCTGTCGTCAGGAGGGGATCAGGCTCGTCGACGTCCGGCACGAGCAGACCGCGGCTCACGCCGCCGAGGCCTTCACCCGGCTGACGGGACGGCTCGGGGTGGCGATGGTGACGGCCGGCCCCGGAGTCACCGACACGATCACCGCGGTCGCCACTGCCTATCAAGCCGGGATCCCGATGCTGCTCATCGCAGGAAGGCACCTGATGAGGCAGGAGCTGAAGGGCGGTCTCCAGGAGATGGATCACACCAGGCTGTTCGGCTCGATCACCCGGTGGGCGGCCACAGCCTGGCAGGCCGACCGCCTGGCCGACTACGTGGCCACCGCGGCCCGTCACGCCTTCGCCGGCCGTGGCGGGCCGGTGTTCCTCGACGTCCCAATGGACGTGCAGTTCGACACGGTGGAGGAGACCGCGGTGGTACCCGCCTCCGGCTACCGCCAGGGTGAGGGGTATGGAGTCGATGACCTCACCCTGGATCGGATCGTGTCGATGCTCGACTCGGGCGACAAGGTGATGATCTTCGCCGGGGCGCCGACCCGCCCCGGGAAGCCGAACCGCCTCGCCGACCTGGCCGAGGCAATGCAGGCACCGACCTTCGTCAACTCGCGGGCCCGAGGGTCCCTTCCCCATGGTCACCCGCTCTTGGGCAGCCACGTCCGCTCCCAGGCGATGGCCGAAGCCGACGTGGTGCTCGCCCTCGGGGTGGACTGGGACTTCCGCACCAACTACGGGGAGAGGATCGCTGCGGGCGCCGTGGTGATCCAGATCGACGCCGACGCCTCCAAGGTCGGTTGGAACCGCAGGGCCGACATCGGAGTCGTCGCCGACCCGATGACCGTGGTCGCCCAACTGGTCGCCCGGGCCGATGACCTGAAACGCAGCAAAACGCCGCCGTGGGCCAAGGAGATCATGGACGCCGAGGCGGAGAAGGCGCAGTGCGCAGCCCGCGAGGCCGAGGACGACTCCTCGCCGGTGATGCCACAGCGTTTCGCCAGGGACGTGGCCCGCTTCTTCGGTGAGGACTCGATAGTTGCGGTCGACGGCGGCGACATCGTCTCCACCACCGCCCGCTGGCTCAGAGTTTCGACGCCGGGCCACGTCCTCGACCCCGGCCCGTTCGGGACGTTGGGCACCGGGCCGGGTTATGCCATCGCCGCAAAGGTGCTGTTCCCCGACAAGCTGGTGGGGATCGTCTTCGGCGACGGGGCCTTCGGCTTCAACGGGATGGAGTACGACACGATGGTCAGGCTTGGTCTCCCCATCATCGGGGTGGTGGGCAATGACGGCGCGTGGGGCAACATCAAGACCTTCCACGCCATGATGTTCCCCGAGCGGTTGGTTGCCGCCGATCTGGGCGTCCGCCCCTACCACGAGATGGTAAAGGGACTCGGCGGCCACGGAGAGATGGTGACCGATCCCAGCGAGATCACGCCGGCCTTGGAGCGGGCCCGTGGCTCCGGTCTTCCCTCACTCGTCAACGTTCATCTCGCCGAGACGATGCGGATGTCGTCGAACTACAGCCAATGACCCGGCGAGCTCGACCAGACAACTTCGATCCCGGTTCCGAAGCAGCACCGGGCACCCGGCACCTCGAGTCGGCGATGGACGTCGTCGACGACGATCCCGCGACGCCCGAGGAGCATCACACGCGTGTCAGGCTCATACCGGTGAGGCTTGGGCGGCGAGGACGGTGGGACGAACGACAGCTCTCCCACCAGCCCGACCCGGAACTCCCCGCGCCTCACCGAATGGTCGCCTCGCCGCTCGGGCAGAGGCACGCTTGAAAGTTGGCCCTCTCCCCCGAGCTGGCGGCATTATCGGCGCAAGTGCTCTCGATCACCCCGCCTGGAGGATGGCGGCAAGTCGCTCGACAGCTCCGGCCAGGGTGCTCGGGTGCTGATGGCCGTAGCCGATGACAAGGCCGGGCCGGTCCGTTTCCGCAACGGCATAGTCGCCGAGGGGACGGGCATCGAGACCACTCCGTTGGGCGAGTGACACCAGCTCCCGTTCCTCGCGACCCGCCGACGGGTACACGAGCACGTGGAGGCCGGCGCCGGCGCCGGCGATGGTCCATCCCGGGAGGCGGGCGGTGAGCTCGGCCACGAGACGGTCGCGCCGGGCCTGGTAGCGGGTGCCGGTGCGCCTGATGTGTCTGTCCATCTCCCCTGAGGTGATGAACTCGCTCAGCGTGGCCTGCTCCCAGACCCCGGTGGCCAGGTCGGTGGCGTACTTGGCCTGGGCGAGGGCGCCGACGAGAAGGTCGGGAAGGACCAGCCAGCCAATCCGCAGGCCTGGCGCCAGTGTCTTGGAGACGCTCCCCCCGTAGGCCACCACGTCCGGTCCCAACCCTTGGATGGCGCCCACCGGCGAGCGGTCGTAGCGGTATTCGGCGTCGTAGTCGTCCTCGATGACGAGACCACCCTTGGCCCGAGCCCACTCCAGGAGACGGTGACGGCGATCGGGTGACATGACCACGCCGGTGGGGAACTGGTGGGCCGGGGTGACCACCACGGCCCGAACGGCGATCGTCTCCAGAACGTCGACCCGCAGGCCTTCCTCGTCGACAGGAACCGGCCGACACACCATGCCTACCCGAGTGAGCTGGTCCCGCAACCCCACCGACCCCGGATCCTCCACGGCGATCTCGGCGATCCCGCGCCCGAGGAGCACCTCCCCCAGCAGCCGGGTCGCTTGGGCGAAGCCATTGACCACGACGATGAGATCGGCCGGGGCGATCACCGCACGGGCCCGACCCAAGTAGGAGGACAACGCCGAACGGAGGCGAGCCAATCCGGCCGGGTCGCCGTACCCAAGATCCTCGTTGGTCAACTCGGCGAGCGCCCGAGATGCCGCCCGTAGCCAGACCCTCCGGGGAAAGAGGCCTCCCTCCGGCAATCCGGGATTCGTGGGCGGTCGGTAAGTCCGATGTGGCGCCGGTGCCACGGGTGCCAGGGTGTCGGCTACCTGGGTGCCGGCACCGTGGCGGGCATTGAGGTATCCCTCGGCGGTGAGCTGCTCGTAGACCCGGACCACCACCCCCCGGGACACGCCCAGATCAACGGCCAGCAACCGCGACGGGGGGAGCCTGGTGCCAGAAGGCAGCGACCCGTTGCGAATGGCGGTGCGGAGACGGGTGCCCAGCGCCTCCGAACGTTGCGGCCGGGGGACGTCGTCGAGGGACACCTCGAGCAACGGGCCGAGATTGGTCTCTCTTGGAGTGGTCTGATTGGACTTCGGCACGAGACCATTATCGCCATACCCTGCATAGCTGTGTCCAGTCAGACCGCCACGCTGAGAGAGGTCGCCACCGCGTCGGCTCCGGTGGCGGCGGCGATCGGGATATTCGGTGTGGTGTACGGAGCCGCCGCCAAGCCGATACTCGGCCCGCTCGCCACCGTCTTCGCTTCGGTGCTCATGTTCTCCGGCGCCGCCCAGTTCACCATCGTGGCTCTGGTAGGGGCGGGAGCGAGCACCGTCGCCGTGCTGGGAGCGGTGACCATGCTCGCCCTCCGTCATCTTCCGCTGGGCGCCGTCGTCAGAACCCGGATCAGCGGCCCGCTCTGGAGACGTCTGGCACTTGCTTCCTTCCTCACCGACGAGACGGTGGGGCTTGCCTTGACGCTCGGAGCCCCTCCCCACCAGACCATGCTGGTGAGCGGGGTCCTGGCCTATTCCTCATGGGTCATCGGCACCCTGATCGGGGTGGGAGGCGTCTCCTTGGCCGGGATCGAGGACCTGGCCGGCGCCCTCTTCCCCGTGTTGTTCGTGGGCCTCACCGCCCTCACCACCCGAACCCGCGGCGACGTCGCCCGCTCGCTCATCGCCGCCCTAGGAGCGGTGGCCCTCATCGCGTTGTGGCCACAGGCGGGCGCCCTCGGGGCGGTGGCGGTGGCGATGCTGGTGGCGATGGGGTTCCGGCGATGACCCTGGCGGTGCTCCTCCTCGCCACCCTCATCACCCAGGGCAGCAGGTGGGCGGCGTTGTCCCTCCCAACGGCTAGAGGGGCGATGGGTCAAGTGGTGGATCGGGTGCCCGTTCCCCTCTTCGCCGCCCTCGCCGTGGTCAGCCTCACCGGATCCGACGGTCGCCTGACGATCGATCCCCCGCTCGTCGCTGCCTGCGCCGGTGCGCTCCTCACCGTCCCCCGCCGCTCACTCCTGCTGACGCTGGCCGCCGGCCTCGCCGGGTACGGGGCCGCCACGCTGGTGTTGTGAACCCGCCCGGTCGATCATCGTTCGCCTCTCACCCGTCAATTTCGTGATGCCGTCCCAAACCGCCTCGGGCGACGCCTTGATGTACACCCGATACACCTGTGTGGTCACGGCGGTCTCCGCGTTGGTGGTCATGCCAACTCCTTTCCCTCGAGCTCGTGCTTGAGCTCGGCCAGCGCCGAAGCCCGGCGCTCCTTGTACTTGTCGATCCATCGATCGTGGATCAGCCGGATCGGCACCGGGTTCAGGAAATGCAGCTTCTCCCGCCCCTGACGGCGCGTGACCAGTAGCCCTGCGTCCTCTAGGACGCGCAGGTGCTTCATGACGCCGAAGCGGGTCATCTCCAACTCGGACTCCAGGTCGGTGAGCGTGCGGCCGTCACGAGCGAAGAGCCGATCGAGCAGGAAGCGGCGCGTCGGGTCGGCGAGCGCCTTGAACACACGGTCGTCATCGGTCATGGGTGGGACAATAGGTGACCACATGGTCACATATCAACTCGGCAGCCACCCCGCGGTGCGTGCATAGAAGTCCTCGAAGGCGGCGCGGTCACCACGTGCCAGTCTCCGGCGGAGCTCCCTCTCGTTCGCGCGCGACCACGTCGGCCGCGCTGACGGGCTGCGGCCGCATGAAGCCCTCGAAGAAGGCCGCGAGCTCGCCATGGGCCTCGAGCGGCAGGACGTGGGCGACATGCTGGTCGGGCCGGACGATCACCATGCAGCCCTGGTCCCGGTCGATGTCTCTCATCTCGAAGACGTCACGGCCGCCGCTCAGGTCGGCACAGAACATCTTCTCGTAGTCGCGCAGCCCGTACCGGCCCTTGCGGGGTATCAGGAACGCCGGCATGGCCTCCACCGCGAGGGAGCGATGGTCCTGTTGGAACACGGCCCGGACGTCGATCACCGAGTCGACCTCCGCCCCCGCCGGTGTGTACCTGCGGACGGGAGAGCCGGCCGCTTCGAGGAGGTAGTCGCAGAGCCTCGCGATACCGGAGGACGGCGTCAACGGATCCTCGGCGCCGGCGAAGGCGAACAGGCGCCAGCGCCCATCGGCCTTGACAACATGGCCCAGGTGGACGGGCTTGGCGTCGGCCAGGCGGATCGCCGGCGCCGAGTGGAAGCGCATGCCGACGGGCAGGCCGCGGGCCAGGCGCTGGTGGATCGGCGGAGCGCACAGCACCGAGGGGTGGTACTGGATGGTGGTCCCCGCCGTGTACCGGCCGTGGCGCACGAAGTAGCGCTGGAACTCGGCCGGATCGACGCCTCGGCCGTCGGGATCGGAGGCCGACCGCGGGGCCATGCCGATCATCTCGGCCCAGACGCGGTCGAAGTCGATCAGCTCGTTGGCGACGGCCCGCCGCTCGGCGGAATAGGTGTGCAGGATCGTCGGCGAGCATCGTCCCAGGAGGACCGAGGCAAGTTTCCATCCCAGATTGAACGCGTCGCGGATCGCAACATTCATGCCTTGGCCCGCCTTCGGGCTGTGTGTGTGGCAGGCATCGCCGGCGATGAAGACGTGCGGCAGGCGCCACCCGACCTCCTCGTCGGCGACATCGTCGAACTTGTCGCAGAGCCGTTGGCCGATCTCGTATACCGACCACCAGGCGACCTCCTTCACGTCCAGGCTGTAGGGGCGCAACACGCGCCGGGCCGCCTCGATCAAACGATCGACCGTGATGTTGCGAGCCGCCCGCTCGTCCTCGTCGAGCTCGATGTAGATCCGGGCCAGGTAGCCGCCTTCGCGAGGGATGATCAGGAGGCTGCCGTCCGCAGCCGACTGGACGAGCGTCTTCAACCGGATGTCGGGGAAGTCGGTGACGGCGAGCACGTCCATCACGCCCCACGTCTGGTTGGTCGAGTCTCCCCGCAAGGCCCGGCCGATGGATGCGCGCACCGTGCTGTGGGCGCCGTCGCAGCCGACGAGGTAGCGGGCGCGAACGTTCTCGACCTGGCCCTCATGGTCGGGATCGACCCGCTCGATAGTGGCGGTCACGGGGTAGGCGGGCCCGCCGTCGACCACGGGTGCTTCCCGGTCGATGGTGACATCGACCAGCCGACGGGCATAGTCCGGCTCGAGCCGCGTCGGGGAGTTCCACATGACGTCGAGCAGGAAGTCGTGCACCCGCGCCTGGTTCAGGATGACATGGGGGAACTCGCTGAGCCCGTCCTCCGTGTCTTGGATCCGGCCGCTCCTGACGATGGTGTCGGGACGGGCATCGTCGGGCTTCCAAAAGGTCGTCTCGTTGACCCAGTAGGCCTCCTTCAGCACTCGCTCACTGAAGCCGTAGGCCTCGAAGACCTCCACCGTGCGACAGGCGATACCGTCGGCCTGGCCTCGCAGCAGCCGGCCGGGCTTCTGCTCGATGATCCTGGTGCGGATCTCGGGAAACTCCGCCAGTTGCGCTGCCAGGGTGAGGCCGGCCGGACCGCATCCGACGATCAGGACGTCGACCTCTTCCGGCAGGCGGTCGGAAGGCTGCCGCCGGCCATGGCCGTCGGCCGGCTCGGCGATGTTCGGATCTCCGGGCCGGAACCCGTTGAGATGGAACTGCATCGTCGTCTCCTCGTCGGCGTCATGCCGACGCCCAGCGGACGGGGCCCGGCCACGTCGCGGACGGCGCTCGCGACCGCCACGCCTGTGCAGCCGTCGGTGTTGCTGGTCTCCTCCGGGATCCAAGTGTCGAGCGTCAGCACGAAGCGTGCAAACACCCCGAGGCCTGAAACGAACCGCGACGGCACCTCTCCCGGAAGCCGAGACCTGCACTCGCATCGACGGCCAGGTCCCTTGCGCGATTGACGAGCGAATCGGAGGTCTGTCGACCAGCTCTGGGCGGCGGACCGGTCTCGATTGCCAGAGCGGAGTCTTCAGCCCGACACGGATGACTTCAGGACGCCCCCGCCGGCAACCAGCCCGGCTCGGGCTCTCCGAACTTGTCGAGCAGGTAGTCGCGCGAAGCCTCAACCGCCCTGCGGGGCCCATCGAGCGACGCCTTCAGCTTGAATCCCTCTTTGAGCAGCTCCCCATCGACGAGGACGGTCTTGACGTTGGAGATGTCTGCGGCGCAGACGACTGCGCCCACCGGATCGATGATGGGAGCCACGTTCACCGCCGACCCGTCGAGGATCACGACATCCGCCTTCTTCCCGGGTGTGAGCGATCCGGTGCGATCGGCGATGCCCGCCACCTCGGCTCCACCGATGGTCGCCCAGGCGAGGGCCTGGCGTGAGGTGATGAGGCCCGGCGATGGCACCAGGCCATCGAGATCGGCGTCCCAGGCAGCCTGATGCTTGAGCCCCCGTTCGGACCCGAACACCGCGTGCATCTGGGTGAACTGGTCGGCCGACGCAGTCGTGGCCACATCCGAGGAGAGTCCCACCGGCACCCCGTACTCCAACGCGGTGACCGCCGGCGCCCAGCCGTGTCCCATCTGGATCTCGATCTGCGGCGCCAGGCTGACGGTTCCCCCTGAATCGGCCACGAGCTGCCACTCCTCGTCGGTGAGGTGGGAGGCGTGGACATAGGTGGTTCCCGGATAGAGGAGGTCCATGTCCCGCAGGGCTGTGAGTTGACCTTTCGTATACCCGAAACGGTCCATGGCGACGTGCACCGTGATGTTGATGCCGAGCTCTTTGGCGAGCTCCCAGTCGTGACGGACCACATCGGGCTTGCAGAAGCCAGGTCCCCGGGTGGCCAGGCCCATCGTGATCCGGCCGTCGTCTGAGCTGAAATACTGCGCCCGCAGGCGCCGGGCATCGTCGCCGTCGGAGCTCAGGACGCTGCCGGTGTAGTCGGGACCGAACCACCAATCGACGAGCGAGGTGTTGGGGAAGCCATAGGCAAAGACCGACCTGATGCCGCTGTCCTGGAGAGCGCGCACCGAGGCGTCTGCATGCTCGGGCGTGTTCATGATGTGCGCCCAGTCGACGAGCGTCGTGATGCCGGCGTTGATGCATTCGAGGGCACCCCACTGCGTAGCCGAGTAGACGTCGTCCGGTCGATAGTGAGGGGCGAACTTGTCGAGGATGGCGCCGAAGTAGGTGATGAGAGCGAAGTCGGGGGCACAGGTCCGGATGCACGTCTCCCACGTGTGGCGATGAGTATCGACGAACCCGGGGATGACGATGTCACCGGCGGCATCGATGACCCGGGCCCCGTCGGCCGGCAGGCCGCCACCAACCGCCGCGATCCTGTCATCCTCGATGAGAACATCCGCCTTCGGCATCTCACCGAGTTCGGGATCCTGGGTCAGCACGATCCCGCCGCGGATGAGGATTCGATCAGTCACCGGCCTTGTCCTTTCTCCGTGGCTCAGTACCCCTGCGTGGTGCGGCCGGGCTGCGATGTCTCCGGCGTCACCTGAAGCGTGCCTGCGGGCCACGCCCCTCACCGGAGCGTACTCATCAGCGATGTCTGCCCGCACCGACGTGGTGGGGCTCCAAGACTCGATCGGCGCCCGCGGGAACTCGTCGAGAGTTCCCTCGTCTCTCTCCTGGTGGATCTCTTCTTCGGAGCGCAGCACCCTGCGGGTCGACACCCTCCTTCCCGTGCGTCCGGTCTCCCCGCACTGGTGGACGTCCACCTCACCGGGACGATGCGGACTGGGTGAGGGGCCCTCGTTCTTGCACTTGAGCGCAAGACGGTGATGTCGCTCATCGGCGCGAGAACCAAGACCGACCGGTGCCGTGGCTGGGCGACACCGTCGGCGTGGTCCGCGGCGGTAGCGGTCTGAGTTGGGCTCGACGGTGCTCGATCACGCCGATCAGGGCGACGGCGACTGCGGCCCCGGAGATCACCACGGGCTCCGTCAGGCCCGACGCAGCCGCCGCCGGCGCGAGGACAACGATGGCTCCCAGGATGACCAGCCGCGCTGTCAGCACGAGACGGCCCGCCATCCAGGCCAGCCACGCCACGCCACCCACGTAGGCGGTGATCCCCAGCACGAGAGAAGCCGCGGCAGAGGTGGACGCCGCGCCTCCGTGGGCGATGGCCTCCTCGAGCGAGGCGGCGACGCCGACCACTCCGATCACCACCACGAAATGAACGAAGCTGTAGGCGTTGCGGACGAGGTCGATGCCCTCCGCAGCCTCGACACGCTCTTCGAGCCAGTCCTTGAACCAACCGAAGTAGACCCACCAGAGTCCGCATACCAGGGCAACCGCCGCACCCTCGACGAGGAGCGAGGTAACGGTGGGCTCCGATGACGAAGACCCGACTCCCACGGCGATGAGCGACTCCCCGAGGGCGATGATCACGAACAGGCCGTGGCGTTCGGCGAAGTGGGAGACGTGGAGGCGCCAGGCCACCCCCCGCACCACGACCCCGGCGAGGAGATCGAGGAGGATGGCAGCCGCCCAGAACCCGGTGCGGGGACCCGGATCCAGAAGGGCCCCGACCGACAGAGCCACCATGGCCGGCACCGAGGCGAGGGCGAACAGGCCCATCGATCGGGCCATCTGACGGTCCGAATCGCCGCCGACCCATGCGTACAGGCCCATCCCGATCGACCGGATGAGGAGGTACGGAACGAGGAAGAGCCAGGGGCTTCCCGCAAAGGTCTCGCTCACCGACCGCGCCATGAAGAACGCCACTGCCGCAGCTACCAACACCACCAGCTCGACGACGGGGTGGGTGGTGTCCGCCGGGCTCAGCGTCCAGGTGAACTGAGTCCAGGCCCACCACACCAGCCAGGCGACCAAGGCGGCGCGACCGGCTCCCGCCCAGGTGAGGTCCTCTGCCAACAGGGCAGTCACCTGCGTCACGGCGTACACGAAGACGAGGTCGAAGAAGAGCTCGATGAACGTGGCCCCCTGAGGCTCGGCGCTCGTCCGCGGGCGGGTCAACGAAGCAGTCGCCATGGCGGCAGGAGGCTACCGGCTGGGCAGAGCCCCAGCGGCGCCCAATCGAGTCGGGATCCGAGGGGAACGGGATCCCGACTCGTCTCAGGGCACGACGCGGGCACTCCCACCCGTCCGTCTAGCTGAGTGACGGGTGGTAACAACCTCCTCCAGCCCGGTGCCTGAAGTCTTTCACCGCTTACCGCCGGCTCGGTTCGGCCGACCTCAGTCCTAGCTGGATCCCATGCTCTGACCGGATCCGGGATACCGAGCGCCTCCGGCGCGCGTCGAGACAGGAGAAGGAATGAAGCTGGGACTCACGAGGATGTTCGTGCTCGTCGTCGCAATGGCGCTGCTCGCGGCAGCATGCGGCGGCGGAGGCGCATCCGAGACCACCACCACAGCCGCCCCCGTGACCACGGCGGCGCCCGATTCGACAACGACGACTGCTCCCGACGGCATCACGAGCTACGACGGCGTTCAGCCTGCCACCATCCAGATCATCGCACGGGGAACGTTCCGTGACCCCGAGGTCGGTCTGGCGAGCGGGTCGGGAGCCGGAAGCGGCTTCATCATCAGCCCCGACGGCGTCGCGGTGACCAACAACCACGTCGTCGCCGGCGCCGCCACCCTCGAGGTGTTCGTGGGCGGCGACACCACCACGAGCTACAACGCCACGATCCTTGGCGTCTCCGAGTGCAACGACCTCGCCCTCATCGACATCAACGAGCGCGAGCCGCTCCCCTACCTCGAGTGGTACGCCGACGACGTGCGCGCCGGACTCGAGGTGTACGCGGCGGGTTACCCGCTGGGGGACCCCGAGTTCACCCTCACCGGTGGCATCGTCGCCAAGGCGAAGGCGGGCGGCGACCTCACCGGGACCTCGTCGATCGACCATACCGTCGAGCACGACGCCAACATCCAGCCGGGCAGCTCCGGCGGGCCGCTCGTGTCCGCAGACGGGAAGGTCGTCGCGGTCAACTACGCCGGCGGCGCCCTCGCCTCGTCCACGGAGCAGTTCTTCGCCATCGCCGCAGACCTCGCCGAGCCTGCGGTCGAGGAGCTCAGGGATGGTGACTTCGAGTCGCTCGGCATCAACGGCTGGGCCGTCTGGGACGATTCCCTCGGCCTGTCGGGCATCTGGGTGGCCGGAGTGGCTCCCGGATCTCCGGCTGCCGAAGCCGCGCTCCTGCCCGGTGACATCATCACCGCCCTGAACGGCCTCCCCATGGGGACCGACGGGACTTTCAAGGACTACTGCGACGTCATCCGCACCTCCGGCGAAGGCCGAGCGATGGCCGTCGAGGTGCTCCGCTGGGACAGCTCCGAGGTACTACGCGGAGAGATCAACGGTGACGAGCCGATCCAACAGGCCTTCTCGTTCCTCGAGGAGGTCGAGGAGGACTTCGACGTCGACACCGGTGTCACCGCCTACTCCGGGTACCAGACCGTCACCGACGATTGGGGGGTGCTGACAGTCGAGGTCCCGCTGGAGTGGTCGGACATCAACTCGTCGCCCGGCACCTTCGATGACGGCACCACCGTGCCGTTCATCACCGCCGCCACCGGCTACGACGCGTTCATCGCCAGCTACGACGTTCCCGGCATGCAGTACGTGGCGTTCGATCCCAGCCAGAGCATCGACGAGGCGCTCTCAGGGTGGGCCCCTGCCGCCGGGCAGTGCACGGATCTCGGTGTGTACGACTACGCCGACGGGGTGTTCACCGGCAGCTACCAGGTGTGGGACGATTGCCTCGGAAACGGAACCGTCGCCCTCGTCCTGGCGGCCAAGCCGGCCGAGGGCGACTACACGGTGGTGATCTACGCCCAGATCGTGAGCGACGCCGACTGGGAGGCCGTCGACCGGATCTTCGCCAGCTTCAACGTCATCCGCTGACCGACACGAACCCAACGTTCTTGCGCCCGGCGCCGCGCCGCTGCGAACCCACAAACGGGACGGCGCGGCGCCGGCGATATACGCAGCATGCAGCGCTCTGGGCTCGCCAGATCGGAATGTCGGCCCACGCGTCCGGATCCCAGGCGATCAAAGCCATCTCCGCCACAGGAGTCGACCAGGTCATCGCCGTGTTCCCCGAGTTCCTTGGCTCCAGCCGACTCTCAGCAGAACTCCTGGAGCGGTGGGAGTCCGCTGAGGACCTCGGAGGCTGATCGGAGAACGTACGAGCCCCACCGAGCTGGAGGAAGGGGGATTCAGATTCGGGTGCCGTCTCGATCGCCGCACGAAACCTCAGCGAGCGGCGAGCTCCGACCACACGTAGCCGGCGACGGCTCTCACATCGTCCGCTGAGAGCCGGGTCTCGAAACCGGGCATCCGCCCCGGCACT
>Ga0299906_10003156_pt1 | contig 13586 bp, 11 predicted proteins | sample RVTome_14_FD_200259 | JGI IMG/M metagenome (GOLD analysis project Ga0299906, IMG submission 200259) | Soil microbial communities from uranium-contaminated site in the Upper Colorado River Basin, Wyoming, United States - RVT145D125 (version 2) ...
GCGTGGACCCGATTGCATTCGCTGGCTCGAGGGACAGGGCGTCCGCTTCACGCGCAACGCATCCACGGGTGAGCTGCACCTGACTCAGGAAGGCGGCCATAGCAGCCGTCGGATCGTGCATGCGGATGACGCGACGGGCGTCGCCGTCATGAGCGTGCTCGCGGCGCGTGCGCAGAATCATTCCCGCATCGAGTTTCACGATAACTGCTTCGTGACTCAGCTGCTGACCTCTCGGCAGCTCGGGCTGTCCGGGCCGGACCGCTGCGTGGGCGTGCGATTGATCAACGAGCTCAGCGGCCTGGCCGAAACGCTCTGGGCGGACGCCGTGATCCTTGCGACCGGCGGAGCCTCGGGCTTGTACGAGCATGCGACGAATTACTCCACCGGTGACGGCATCGCGATGGCCTGGCGCGCCGGTTGCCGGGTCGCCAATCTCGAGTTCATCCAGTTTCACCCGACGTGCCTGTACGACGCCAACAGCGTCTCCGTGTTGATCACGGAGGCCGTGAGAGGCGAGGGGGGCGTGCTCAAGCTCCCGGACGGCACGGCATTCATGCGGCGCTACGACGAGCGGGCCGACCTGGCGCCGCGGGACATCGTCTCTCGGGCGATCGTCGCGGAGATGCGCCGCTTGGATCTGGATCACGTGTATCTCGACATCAGCCACGAGCCGGCGGCGATGATTCGGGAGCGATTTCCGAACGTACTCAAAGTTTGCGCGGCGCACGGCTACGATCTGACGAAACAGCCGGTCCCGGTGGTGCCGGCGGCGCACTACACCTGCGGCGGCATCGTCGTCGATGCGCGCAGTCAGACCGACGTGCAGCAACTCTATGCGCTCGGTGAGTGCAGCTTCACGGGCCTGCATGGCGCAAATCGGCTGGCGAGCAATTCTCTGCTCGAAGCTCTGGCCTTCGCCGCGGTCATCAGCGACGACATCGAGACGCGCCTCGGCGAGCCGCTCGGCCGCGGACGCGTGCCCGTCAGCTCCGATCGAAGCGCGCTGGCGGTGGTCGGGAAGGCGGACTCGGTGATCGAGGCTTGGACGGCGAGGTTGCGTCGAGTGATGTGGACGCAGGTTGGCATCATCCGGACGCGAGAGGGTCTCGAGCGCGCGCGCCTCGAGCTCGATGCGCTCGAGGCCGATCTCGACCGCGGCGGGCAGGCCTCGCGCCAGAGCTGCGCGGCGCTCGAGTTTCGCAACCTCGTGACCGTTGCGCGCCTGGTGACCGAAAGCGCCCGGCGCAGGCACGAGAGCCGCGGGCTGCATTTCAACGCCGATTATCCCAAGCCGCAGCCGGAGCCGCGGGACACGGCGCTGCAACCCGTCGGCTTCTAGCGCGACGACATTGGAGCGGCCGGCGGCGGCTTGTTCATTCCGGTCGTTCTTGCCGCGAAAACGCCGGCTAGTGAGGTAGCTCCTCGACGACGTAAGCGCCGACGTCGTGGATCTCGTCGAGCGTCAAGGTCGCGCCGAAGGGCGGCATGGCGTTGAAGCCTTGCGTGACCCGCAGCATGACGAACTCCAGATCCGTTGCTTCGATGAGCGGCGTACCGCCGGCGTGGCCGCCTTCCCCCGCGCTGCCGTGGCAGAAGGCGCAGGCGCCCTCGAACAAGGTCCGGCCGTTCGCGAGATTCGGCGTGCGATCGGGGATCGCCGTCAGCATCGGCTGGGCCCCAGGGGTCGCGACCTCGTCCAGGGTTCCTTGCAACGAGAATAGCCATAGGCTGTCGCCCCGGGGCGAGCCGATGTACGCGTTGCCCGCGGAGAAAGCGGCGATGTACTGCGAGCCCTCGTGCTCGAATATCGCCACGGGTGCGTTCATCCCGGCGCCCGTCTGGAACTCCCAGAGCACGGTCCCGTCGCTGCTGTTGAGCGCGGTCAAGCGCCCGTCGTGGCGTCCGCTGAAGACCAGCCCGCCGGCGGTCGTCACGGAACCGCCATGGCAGCGGTCGCGCCAACGGTAGCGCCAGACGAGCTTATTGGTGTGCATGTCGAGCGCTGCGAAGATTCCGCTGATATGCACGGGCAGGGCGCCGAATCGCCCGCCGAGGTAGCGATCGCCGACCTCCATCGGGTACTCCTCTTCGATGCCCCCGCGGAAAAACGACATTCGATCGGTCGCGCAGACGTAGAGAAAGCCCGTGTCGGGATCATAAGAGCTTGGCGACCAGTTGGCGCCGCCGTTGTGACTCGGCTTGATGACCGCGCCCTCGGGGCCGAAAGGCGTGAAGATCCGGCCCTGGTTGATCAGCGGCGGGTAGCCTTCGGGCAGGATATCCACCTCCTGCGGAACGAAGGCGTCGCCGATCGGATGGGGTTGCGTCGGGCTCGTCTTCTGGTGGGCATCCTGTGGCGCCGGCCGCTCCTCGATCCCGATCAAGGGCTCCCCGGTTTCGCGGTCCAAGATGTAGACCCAGCCGGTCTTGCCGGGCTCGGCGAGCGCTTTGCGCATGCGGCCGTCGAGCTCGATGTCGAACAGCACTACCGGGCTCGGCGCGTCGTAGTCCCATAAGTCGTGGTGTACCTGTTGGAAGTGCCAGCGGTATTCGCCGGTTCTCGCCTCGATCGCAACGATCGAGTTGGCGAACAGGTTGTCGCCCTCCCGAACGTTGCCGTTGAAATCCGGGCCCGGGTTTCCGGTCGAGAAATACATGAGGCCGAGCTCGGGATCGACGGCCGGCGTCTGCCAAACCGTCGCGCCGCCGTACTGGTAAACATCGCTGCCGGCGGGCCAGGTGTCGTGCCCGATTTCTCCGGGATTCGGCACGGTATAGAACGTCCAAACGTGCTCGCCGGTGCGCGCGTCGTAGGCTTTCAAGCGCCCCTGCACACCGTTCTCCGCCCCGGCGAAGCCGGTGACCACGAGACCGTCGTAGTAAAGCGGCGCGCTGGTGATGCTGAACCCGCGTTGCCAAGGCTCCGCCTGGACTGACCAGACGACTTCGCCGTTGCGCTGGTCCAGCGCAACGAGCCGGCCGTCGAGCTGACCGACGTAGATTCTGCCGTCGCCCATTCCCAAGCCCCGGCTCGTCCATCCGCAGCAAATCACGTTGATACTCTCATCGAGATTCGCCGTATATGCCCACAGTATCTCGCCGGTCTCGACGCTCACCGCGAAAACATCGTCGGCGCCCGTGATGATGTAGACGACGCCGGCGTAAACGAGGGGCGTCGCCTCGCCGGAATACTTGTCGTCCAGGCCCGAGCCGCGCAGCCGCGTTCTCCACTCGCCTCTGAGGCTCGCGACGTTTCCACGATTGACCTGCATCAGCGGCGAGTATCGTTGGTTGTAGATATTGCCGCCGTTGGTCACCCAGTCGGCGCTAGGGAGGGCTCGGAGGCGATCGCCCGAGAATGCGGGCGCTTGCTCGGGCTGCGCCTGGGCGACGGCGGCGGGGGGGATCGCGAGATAGATCGCGATGGTCGCGACCGAAGCCGCGATTCGCCCCGATTTAGGTGAAATGAACGAATGACGCATGTTTGCACTCCAGCGCGTATTGTTCCGGCGAGACCGGTTGTTCTAGGCTGTCGGAGCGTGCCGCCGCCGCTCGAGCGGCGGTGCGGGCAGTCCACGGCAAGAATACCGCAACTTCGCTTCCGAATGTCATGCCGGCGCGGGGGGTCGCGTGGCTCTGCCGCCGACGCCGGCTTCATGTGGGCGCACGCCCGCGGATCGGTTATGCTCCAAGGCCGGTCCGGCGTCGGCCGTAAGCCGCAACCGTCAGAACATCAACGCCTGGAAAACAGCGAGCAACGCCTCTCGAGCATGGAGATCTTTCGACACAGTCGTGACGTCTGGGGACAGGAGACTCTGCTGGGGATTTCCTGGGATCTCTTGCCTGTCTTCTTTTGGGCCGGCGTTGCGTTCATCGCCGGCCACGCGATTTACTCCTGGTTGACGGCGCCGAAGCGCAGCTAGCGATGCCGAGGGAGGGAGTCGCATCGGCGCCTGCGGCCCGACGGACGCGACGGTTGACCCGCCACGCGCTCGTGGACCGGCTGTTTCACTGGCTCGCCGGCGGCAGCGTGCTGCTGCTGCTGGCGACGAGTCTGCTGCCGGTGTTGGGCTTGGAGTTCGCCTGGGTCACGGTCCATTGGATCACGGGGCTGATTCTGGCCATTCTGGTCCTAGCGCATAGCGTCCGCGCCGTCTGCTATCAAGACCTCGCGAGCATGTGGATCAGCGGCAAAGACCTGAAGCGCGGCCTGCGAGACCTCGGTCTGGGAGGCAAGGGTCCGGATCGCGCTGCGATGATCGTCGGGAAATACTCTCTCGCGCAGAAGGCGATTCACCATGCTTTTTCTATCGTGCTGCTGACTGCGGTCGTGACCGGGCTTCTGATGCTGGTGCGGATCGATGCGCCGTTCTGGAATCGTAATCCCTATTGGTTGAGTGGCGGCACCTGGGGCGTGATTTATACTCTGCACGGCCTCGCGTCGCTGCTGCTCGTGACCATGATCATCATGCACGTGTATTTCGCCCTCAGGCCGGAGAAGCTCTACCTGACGAGATCGATGATCGTCGGCTGGATTAGGGGCGAGGAGTACGAGAAGTACTACGATCCCAGCGGCTGGCCTCTTGAAAGCAATCGGGACGGAGACCGGTGAGCAGCGACGACGCACAAGACCTGGACCGGCGCATCGACGCGATCGAATCGGCCTATGAGTTCATGCTCGCCTATGCAGCGCAGGGCAGGCAGAGCGATCAGGGCGGCGGCGCCGCGTCGGAGCTCCGAAGCTATCTTCGGGCGATGGAGAATGCCCTCGACGGCCTTGGCGAGGTGGTTCAGGCTCGCGCAAAGGGGCTCGGCGAGGGGGTCGCGGAGTCGATCGAGCCGTTTCTCGATGCGGTGCGGATCGATGCCGGCAGGGCCTTGGCCTTGATTCGGCTTGCGTCGGCGAAATCGGCGATCAGCTCGCAGCTGATCGACAACGTCAACGCATCGATTCACCTACGAGCCTTGCTGACGGATCTATTCGTCGTCGACGAGAGCCTCAAGAAATAGCCGAGAGATCGAGATGGCGAAAAAGCTGATTTGGGACTTGTCCGTGAGGATCGTTCATTGGGCCCTAGTCGTGCTGATCTTCGGCTCCTGGTACACGGTCGAAGTCGCGGGCGATATGGACACCCACATGCTGATCGGCCAAGTGATCTTGAGCCTGGTTCTGTTTCGAATCGTCTGGGGGTTCGTCGGCACGCGATACGCTCGTTTCTCGAGTTTCTGGTTCAAGCCCAGGGAGATCGTGGCGAGCGCCAGGTCATTGTTCAGCCGCGCCGCGCCCGTCTACGCCGGGCATAATCCCGTCGGTGGCATCTCCGTGTTTCTCATGCTGGCGCTCGCCCTGCTTCAAACGACCACGGGATTGTTCGCGACCGACGGCGACTTCTACGCCGGCCCGCTCAACGACTTGATCTCCGGCGCAGCGGGGAACGGGGTGACGGATTATCACGAGCTCAATTTCAACATTCTGTTGCTCGCGATCTGTTTGCATGTCGTCGCGGTGCTCTACTATCTGCTGTTCAAGCGGCAGAACTTGATCGCGCCGATGATCGTCGGCGGCAAGCCGGACGAGGCCGGCAACCTGGAGGCCATTCCTAGCTCCAGGCCATGGCTGGCTTTAGGAATCTATCTCGGCGTAGCGGCCGCCATCTACGCAGTGCTTCACTTACGCTAGAAGCCCGCGCGGCTACTCGTTGCGTTGCCGATATTCTCGATGACAATTGCCGCAGGCCGGGCCGATCTGCTCTGAAGCGGCGGCTTGGGCCGCCTGAAAACCTCCGCTCTGTGCCTGCGAGGCGACTGTCTGCGCGGCGGTGTGTAAGGTCGCCGCGCGCTCCAGGAAATCGTTCCAGTTCGCCCAGATTCCCGGCAATGCGTTGCTGCCGGGGAGCATTTCGGAATCGCTGCCAGACAGGAAACCTTCCTCGATCATGCCGGCTACGGCGGCGAGATCGGCTGCGAACTCCACGAATGTTTCCTCATCGACGGGGATATTGCCGTCGGCCATGTCCCTGAGCTTCCCCGCTTTGAAGGCAATGACGTGCATGAGCCCTTGTCGATATTCCATCGCGGCGTACTCGGGCGACTCGACGTCGACGTTGGCTGCGCCTTGAGGCCCGGCGGCGCCGCCGTCCGGCGCTTGACCACATGCGACGAGCACGAGCATGGCACCCGCTGGGGCAAGTGCGACTGGGTTACCTGGATGTTTCATGAGCGCTTCCCCTGGGTCCAAGTGTGAGGCGCTGGTAGCGTAAACAAGCCCGCTCGGGGCCTGCAAGCATCCGAGGTCGTCACTGCAGCGTGCCTCTTCGAAGAAACACGCCACGCTCCCCCGACTTGACGACGATTTCCTTGCGGGCGGCGTTTCTAAGCACGGTGATGGGCACGTCGATGCCGGCAGGCCCGAGGCTCCACGCAGTTCTGAAGAAATGGCCGAGACTGTAGACGGGCTGATCGTCGACGCGAATGATCGTGTCACCGGGGCGTATTCCGGCGTTGTCCGCGGGACAGTTCCGATACACGCCGACGACCGTGAGCTCACCGCTCTCGTCGTGCACCAATAGACCCAACCATGGACGGGGTGGCTCGACGCGCCTGCCGTGCTCGCAGATCTCGTCGAGATACGGGTATAGAGTGTCGATCGGGACAAACATGTTTACGGTTCGCTGCTTGCGTTTCACCTCGAATCCCTGGATCACCAGGGATCCGATCCCACAGAGACGCCCCAGCGAATCCACCAGCGCTGCCCCCGACCAGCTCGGGTGGGGCGGCGCCGTGAAGATCGCTTCCTCGAGCAGGTACTCCCAGCGACCCGCGAACTCTTGCCGGGAGACGACCCGCGCTTCCACCGTCTGCGGGTCGGAGCCGAGGCTACCGGCGACCGTCACGGCGTCGCCGACTCGCAAGGTGTCCGCATCGGCAACGGCTAGCGACGGTCCGTCCAAGGGTGTGCTCGGCTTGATCAAAGCCAGGCCGCTGCGAAAATCGTTGCCGACGACGAACGCGGGAGACGTGCGCCCGTCCTCGCTCCTGACCCAGATCTCGTCTGCTTCGTTGACGAGGTAGCCGATCGTGACCAGCAGGCCGTCGGATCGAATGCGGACGGCGTGCCCGGCGCGCTCGGTGCCGAGGAGACCCGCGGTCATTGCGTCTTCCGGAACGTACGCTTTCACCGAAACGAGGGCATTGAGCTCCATGCTCTCGAGCACTTCCGTCGTGTGTGCAGATTCTGTCATGGGTGCCCGATATAGTAGTCAGATGAGCGCGCGCGGCAAACCTCCCTCATTCTTCGGGCGGCGGCAGCACGCTGTCGATGTACCTGATGAGCGCGTTGGCGTCGCGCGATACGGCCTCGGCCCGTCTTCGGCCCGCTGCGACGAGATCTCCACGCAGACTGGTCACTATGGCCGCTAGGTTTTGCTTCATGACTAGGAGCTCTCGCTGCGACACCAACGCGCCACTCGCGTGCGCCTGCTGCAGGCTCTCCCGCACCAATCGCACGACCTGCCGCGAGGATTCCGTGGTGACGCCGCCGTCTTGGAGCGCGATGCCGATCGCCGCCCGCAGCAAGTAGGAGTTACGGTCGGGCTCTATGAGGATGGCGCGGTCGATCAGCCGCAACGCGTCGAACGCATAGCTTTCGAGGTCGCTCGTCACCTTGCTCCGCCACTCCACCCGCAGCCGCGTCGCGTCCGGATACCACGCATCCGTGACGCCCGCTCTCCCGAGCACGCCGTCGATCTGAGCCAGAGACTGCCAGTCCTGTTGCTGGGCGAATTGCCAGCCCTGGATGACGGCGGCGGCCGAGACCGGAAGGCCTTGGGCGCGCTCGACGACGGTTCCCTCGGCGCTGCCTTGCGCAAGCTGAGCGAGATTGCGCGCGATGGAGTAATACCGCGCCTGGGCGTTGGCGGGATTGCGCTCGAGCGCGCTCAGGTACGCAGCGTTGGCCTGAGTCGTATCGCCGCGGGCGGCATACAGCAGTCCCACGATCAACGAGCGGGTCGATGCGTCGGGATGAGCTTCAGCCAGCTGTGCGACCCGCGCCTGCTGTCCCAGCAGAATCAGCTTTCGGGCGACGTAACCGTAGTCGATCCGATTCGCGAGCCTCGAGAATATCCAGCTGTCGCGTCGCCGCAGCGGATCATGGATTCGAAAGAGCTCGCCGAGCTCGGAGCGAGTAAGCCCGTCCGCGCGGCTTCGGCTTCGCGTGGCCAACAGCAGGTTGTCGTCCGTGCTGACGGTCGCGCCGTCGGCGAAGCTTTCCATGCTGTCTTCGTCGACGACCAGCGCGGCGATCAAATCCTCGACGCCGTTCATGCCCATGCGGCTGTAGTGCATGACGTCGTCGGTGATCGGCTCGCCGGTTCCGGCGATCTGCATTTCCGGTTCGATCTCTCCGTCCGAGGCCAGGAACGCGAGCATCTGTGAGGAAGGGTGGTAGAGGCGAACGTTCCCGAACGCGCTCGCGAGCGTCGCGGCCATGCTGCGCAGCGCAGCGGCATCGACGAACTCCGAGTCAATCCACTGAACGAAAACACCGTTTTCCGTCAAGTGCGTCTTGGCTTCGATCAGAAAGTCCCGGGTAAAGAGATGGCTCGAGGCGCTCGTCCAGGGATGCGAGAGTTGCGAGACGATGGCGTCGTAGCGCTTGCTCGTCAGCCGTAAGGCGTTGCGCGCATCGTTGATGATCAGTGTGACCCTCTGATCTTGCAGCGGGTCGCGATCTCGGTTGTCAGCCAGGGCTCGATTCGCCTCGACCACCTCGGGCTCGAGCTCGATGACGTCGATCGAGCGAAGCGACGGCGGCGCGCCCTCGAGCGCGACGCCTCCGCCCAGACCGATCAGCAACATCGTTTCGGCGTTCGGACGCGCGGCGACCGGCAAAGCCGCCAGCCATTTTTCCCCGCCCTGCATGGGCGGGCTGCCTTTCGCCGTGACGGAGCCTTCCGGCAAACCGCTGGCTCGCAGGTAGTAGACCTCGTTTTCCTGAACGACCAGCACGGTTGCCGAACGACCGACGCCGTAGAAGATCTCGGCAGTGTCGGCCGCGTAGCCGAGCGGGAATCCCGTGCTCGAAACTACCGCATCCGGGCGCGACGGGTGGTAGGCAAACACGCTCAAGAGCACGCCGCCCGCCGCCGCGCCGAGCGTGGCGACTCGAGGGCGCGCGATTACCGCAGCCGCCCACAAGGCCAGCGCGCAGTTGGCGATCGCCGCCAGCTTGATCGAGCCTTCGAACCCGAGGGAAGGGAGCAGCACGAAACCGGCCAGAAAGGCGCCGGCGCCGGCGCCGGCAGTGTTCCAGGCGAAGATCTTCGCCGCGGCCGGGCCGGCACCGGCGACGTTTTTCGCGAGAATCCGCACGGCCAGCGGAAAGGTCGCGCCGATGAGCACCGCCGACGGCAGCATCACGATCGCCGCGTAAGCGGCCAGGGCCGCCAGCGACCGGGTCGCGGGCAGCAACGGCCCGAGCGTCGCGAACAGCAGAACCGAGCACAACGCGATCGCGAGCTGCGCGACGACGAAAGCGCCCGCGGCCCGCTGCCGGTCGGTGGCCAGCCGCGCGGCGAATAGGCTGCCTAGGCCGATGCCGCCGAGAAACGCCGCCAGCATGGTCGCGAGCGACGTGATGCTGCCACCCACGACGTGCGTGAGCAGCCGCATCCACAGAACCTCGTGCAGAAACGCGATCGCGCCCGACGCGAGCATCACCGGCAGGATCCAAGCGGGCTGCTGGTGAAATGCGCTGGCGGCCCCCGGCTTTCCAGCCAACCACGGCACGATGCAGGCGGAGAAGAAGCCGTCGGCCGCGGTGGCTCCGTGCTTCGCCGTCGCCCGTCCGGCGCCCGTCGCGGATTCGGCGCCGAGCGCGCGACGAAGCGGCCCGGCGACGACGCCGAAGATCGCGAAGTTGATAGCGGCTCCGCTCCACATCGTGTGCATCAGGCCGGCGCCGGGCAGCAGAACGAATCCGGCGACGACGGCGCCGGCGGCCGCTCCGAGGGCATTGAGCCCGTATAGCCACGCGACCTTGGGTCCGATGTCGCGGTCGAGCCGGACGGCGAAACGTGTCAGCAGCGGCAACGTGGCTCCCATGAGCGCGGTCGGCACTGCCAGCACCGGCAGAGCGACGATTAGGAGAAACAGCGGCTGGCCGAGCGCGGCGGCCGTCGGCGGCGACGCCTGGTCGCCGCTCAGCCAAACGTAGATGCTCATGGCGGTGGCAAGCAGGGCGGGCACCGCCAATGCCGACGCGGCGATGGCGGCTTCGAGCAAACCGTAGGTCCAGACGGGGCGTGCAATACGCGCGACCAGCCTGGCCGCGAGCCCCGCGCCGCCGGCCAGTCCGCCCATGTGGGCGGTCAAGACCGCGGCAACGGCGATCTCGCCGCTGCCGAAAACGACGGAGAACTGCCGCAGCCAGGCGATCTGATACAGCATCGCGGCGAACCCGGACATGAAGAAACAGCAATGCAGGCCGACGCCGACGAGCCTCGTGTGCTGCTTGGAAATGGTATTGCCGGAAGCGGCTGTGGCCATTCTTAACTGTTCCGCGTCGATCTAGGGCCGGAGCCGCGGTGGTCGCCGAGTCTCAGCGGCGTATTATTGCCCACCAGCGAGCAATATTCAGCAGGCTCATGAGCGAAGCGGCCACGTAGGTCAACGCGGCGGCGGTGAGAATTCGGCGTGCCCGCGGCTCGTCTCCGTTCAGCAGCACGCCTCGCTCCCTGAGCAGCGGCAGCGCACGCGAGAAGCTCGCGTCGAATTCCGTCGGCAGCGTCAACAGGTGGATGACGGTGCCGGTGCCGAGCGTTGCGAGCCCGCCCAAAAACGTCACCAGGCCGACGAAGGGGATCCGCGACAAGGCCACGGTGAACGGCGCCAGCAGAAGCAGGCCTGCGCCGAGCTTCTCGATCGGCCTCACCCAGAGCACCAGACGAGTCCTCCATTGGAGCGGTCGAAAGCCCAGAGCGTCCTGATAGGCGTGGCCGACCTCGTGCGCGGCGACGGTGATCGCGGTCAGGGAGCGGCTGTCGAAGTTTCCGGGAGACAATCTGACGGCTTTGGTCGTCGGATCGTAGTGGTCGCCCTGGTCGGCGGATTCGACGCGGACCCAGCCGAGTTCGATGCTGTCCAGCAGACGGCGCGCGAGCTCGCCGCCGGTGTAGGGATAGCGATCGCGCGGCAGGCTGTAGCGGGCGAGCACGGCCTTGACCCAAAGCCCGGGCCCGACGATCAGCCCGAGGAACAAGATCAGAAGTATCACGATAGACATAGCGGCGAGCCGTGACGGGCTTCGATCTCGGGAGCTCAGCTCTTCGAGCTCACCAGCAGCTGGTGGAACAAGCTCGATTCTCTCTTGAAGAAGCCTTGGGTATGAAAAGAGTCCGGCAGTTGCAGTAGCTCGTAGTCGAGGTGATGACAGATTTCGTGGAGGATCGTTCGCAAGAAGGTTCGAAAGGCGACGGTCCGCTTGTGGCGCGCCGTTCGCATCCAAACGCTGATGCGCGCGCGGCTGCGGCCTTCCGGTCGTTCGTAGAGCCCGTGCAGCTCGCCCCAATCATGGCTGGGGCGAACGGCCAGCACCTTTAGGGCCACCGGCGCCAGGCCCAGGTCGGCCAGCAGCCCATCCGTCAGCTCCCGCGCGGCAAGCTCGACGGCGGCACGGTGCTCCACGGCCAGCGCCTGCCCGAGACGCCGCACCGCGGGATGCAATATTTGCGGCTCGTGAAGCGCGACCCGCTCGACGGCCTCGCTGCGACGATAAATGGCCTGGTTGGCTTTATTGAGGCGCGCGTAGTACGCGTAGGGCATGCCGAGGCGGTTACTATTGCGGGCGCGGCGCGATGCTGGTCTCGATTTCGGCGGCGGTGCGGCTCGACGTGTCGGCGGCGGAGCTCGTGCGGGCTCTCATCTCGGCGCCGGACACGGCGAGCTGGCCCCAGAGCGCGAGAGGCTGCTCGCTGAAGATGCGCTCCGCGCTGGCCGAGACGACGCGCCAACTGCCTGCTTCGATCTCCTCGTCGAGCTGTCCGGGTCCCCAGCTCGCGTGCCCTGCGTAAAAACGCACGACCTCGTCGGTGGTGGCGTCCACGCGCTGCTCGAGAAACTCGAGATCGGTGCTGGCGTAGATGTCCTCGAGCAGGGGCTCGGCCTGCGGCTCGGACGACTCGGCTCCACGGCTCAAAACCAGGACATTGGCCTGCGCAAGCGGCCCACCGTGGAAGATCCTTCCCCGGTAGCGTTGCATGTAGGGCAGCCCCGGAAAGAGCTGCGCGGCCGACACCCAGGTCGGGCGGTTGATCGCGATGCCGATAGCACCGTCGGTGTCGTAGTGGAGCAGGAGCAGGACCGTCTTCGAGAATCGCGGATCCGGCACGCGCTCGCTGGCGACGAGCAGGGCGCCGCGTTCCTGCGCCGCTCCGATAAGCGGGGTCAGCGTTAATGCGAGAGCGGCCAGCGTCATTCGGCGTGTCACGAAACCATCATACCTTGATAGCCGTGGCTCGCCCATGACGCTTGCGGGTCGCGATTCGCCGTCCGGGTCTTGCCTCGCAGTCCAGCGCGGCTATCATCTCGGCCCCGATACACCCGGAGGATCCTGAAGGTGGTCCCGAGCAACGCGCTGATCGAACCCCCGCGGGGCTTTCGCATGCCCGCCGAATGGATGCGCCATCAGGCAACCTGGATTTCCTGGCCGCACAACTCGGATACCTGGCCCGGCAAACTGGGCGCGATAGAGGCGCCGATGGTCGCTGTCGTCAGCGCGCTCGCTGTCGTCGAGAGCGTGCATATCAACGTGCTCGATGAAGACCACGCCCGCTATCTCGAGGGGCTGCTGCGAGGCCGGACGCCTTCGGGGAGCGTGGTACTGCACCGGATCCCGACGAACGATGCATGGTGCCGGGATCACGGGGCGATATTTGTAAGCGGCGCCGCCGGCAACGGCCAGGCGCTGCTCGCTTTGAAGTTTGCCTACAACGCCTGGGGCGGAAAGTATCCCCCGTTCGATCTCGATCGAACGGTCGCCGAGAAGATGGCGCAAGCTCTGGGAGTGCCGTGGCTGGAGAGCACAATGGTGCTCGAGGGCGGATCGATCGAGGTCAACGGGGACGGAGCGCTGATGACGACCGAGCAGTGCCTGTTGAATCCGAACAGGAATCCGGGCATGGATCGGGAATCGATGGAACGAATCATGCAACGGGCTTTCGGTGTCGGCGATATCATTTGGCTGGGCGAGGGCATCGAGGGGGACGACACGGACGGGCACATCGACGAGTTGAGCCGCTTCGTCTCGCGGCAGAGCGTCGTTACCGCGGTCGAGCCGAATCGCTCCGATCCCAACCATGCGCCCTTGCAGGCGAATCGTCGACGTCTCGAGGAAGCCAGGCTCGGCGGCGGCCGACTCGAAATCCTCGACCTGCCCATGCCCGAGCCGATCTACTATCGGGGAGAACGATTGCCCGCGAGCTACGCGAACTACTACGTCGCCAACGAGATCGTGCTCGTTCCCGCTTTCGGCGTGCCCCAGGATCGAAGCGCGATCTCCATCTTGTCGAGTTGTTTCCCGGATAGGC
>Ga0299906_10003157_pt1 | contig 13584 bp, 15 predicted proteins | sample RVTome_14_FD_200259 | JGI IMG/M metagenome (GOLD analysis project Ga0299906, IMG submission 200259) | Soil microbial communities from uranium-contaminated site in the Upper Colorado River Basin, Wyoming, United States - RVT145D125 (version 2) ...
GCCGGCGCGGAGATCGTGAACGACGTCACTGCCGTTTCGACCACCGACATGATCGCGGTGCTGGCCGAGTCGGGGGCGGGCGTGGTCCTGATGCACATGAAGGGAACACCGAGGACGATGCAAAAGGACCCGGTGTACGACGATGTCGTGGGTGAAGTGACTGCCTTCCTTGCTGAGCGGGCCCGAGCTCTGGTCGGCCAGGGCTTGGCCCCCGCTTCCATCGCTCTCGATCCCGGGATCGGGTTTGGCAAGACGACTGCTCACAATCTCGAGTTGATCGATGGGCTAGGACATATAGCCCGTCTCGGGTTTCCCGTGGTGCTCGGCGCCTCGCGAAAGTCATTTCTGGGCGAGGTAACCGGGATCGCGGACCCGAGGTTGCGCGATGCTGCCACCGCGGTGACCACGGCCCTCGGATTCTTGCGTGGAGCCAGGGTTTTTCGGGTCCACGATGTCATCGCATCCCGGGATGCCCTCCGCATTGCCGCCGCTATCGTGAATTCCCAGCAATGGGACGAATGGTCGCGGGACTAAAGCCCCGGGGTTTCACCTGGGTCATATCGGATCGTCTCGCGGTTTCTGAGCGGGTTGGTGGCTCCGGCTTCCAACACCGGCGGGTGCGACGAGAGGAAGAGATCACCTGGCTCGTGGAGGAGGCGAAGATCAATACTGTCGTCTCGATGCTTCCGGGCAACCAGAACCTACTTGCCTATCGGGAGGCAGGGATCACGACACATTCGGTCCCGATCGGGTTCGAGTTTGACGCCAAAGAGGTGCAGGAGTTCTTCAAGGTCCTGAGCAAGGCGACGTCGAAGAGCAACGCCAAAGTCCTGGTCCATCGAGAGGCGATCGACGACACCGTCGGAGGGTTGCTCGGTGGGTTTCTGGTCGTGTCCGGGTTGGTGAACGACCCGATTCTGGCTCTCGCCGTGATACAGCAGATCCTGGGCAGGGCTCTCGGTCCCGAGGGCCGCTCGTTGATCCCCGCGACCACCGCTTCGTGACCGATCGGATCGAGTTACGAGGCATCGAGGTATTGGCACGCCACGGTGTGCTCGAGCGGGAGAAGGTCGAACCGCAGCTCTTCCGGGTAGATCTGACGGTCTTTCTCAGTCTGGCGGCGGCAGCCCGCTCCGATGACCTGGCGGACACGATCGACTATGGGAGGCTGGCCCAGGCGACGCACGACCTGGTCGAGTCGGAGAGTCATCAGCTGATCGAAACGTTGGCTGAGCGTGTGGCCCAGCTGGTCCTTGCCGAGCCCGGGGTGGAGCGTGTGCTGGTCACCATTCACAAGCCCGACGCCCCGATTCCCCTCCAGTTCGAGGACGTAGCGGTCACGGTCGATCGGCCGCGATGACCAGATACGCCATCGCCCTCGGCTCCAACCTCGGAGACCGGGTCCAACACCTTCGTGCCGCCTTGGTCGAGATCAGTCGGATGGGAGAGATTCAGGGGATTTCGGGCTTGTACGAGACGGCGCCGGTCGGGGGTCCGGCGCAGGACCCATATCTCAACGCGGTCGTGATCGTCGAGTGCCCTCTTCAGCCGGGTCATCTGCTCGATCGGCTCCAGGCAGTCGAGTCGGATCTCGGTCGCGAGAGATCTGTCCGATGGGGACCCCGAACTCTCGACCTCGACATCATCGCGACAGATGGCGACCAGGTGCAGACTCCCGGGTTGGAGATCCCCCACCCACGGGCGACCGAACGGCGCTTCGTGCTCGAGCCCCTTGCCGAGGTGTGGCCCCAGGCGATGGTTGGCGATGGCATGCCGGCGGCGGCCGCGAGGGGTCTCGTCGCGGATCAGGAGGTCGAGCTACTGCTGTTGGACTGGGCCGATGCATCCGCACCCAGCCCCGGCCGCTACTGGGTGGGGGCTCAATTGGTGTTGATCTTCGCCGTCGCGGTGGCGATCGGCATCGACGGCTCGCTTCCCGACTCGGGTCTTGGCGTCACCCGGATCGGGGGTGGGCTGCTACTCGTGCTCGGGATCTCGACGGTGTCGCTGGCTGCTCGGGCTCTGGGCCAGTCATTGACGGCGATGCCTGAGCCGATTCCGGGTGCGGCAATGGTGGACACCGGCGTCTACTCGCGGGCACGTCATCCCATCTATGGGGGAGTCATCATGGTGATGCTTGGCGCATCGCTATTTCTGGCCAGCTCATGGGCGGCCCTGTTGAGCCTCGGGCTCTTTGGGTTCTTCTGGGCGAAGACGACCTATGAGGAGCGAGTGTTGCGTGTTGCCCATCCCGGCTACCGGGCCTATCGCCACCGGGTTCGTCATCGAATGATCCCCTTTGTGATCTGAGCTTGGTCCGCGGCAAGAAGGACAATCGGCCCTACCACCCATCCCCGGATCCGTGCTAGCTTCCACACATGGGAAGCAGCCGCGGCCCACCTTTTGTCCATGACGATCTTCCAGCAACACGTCCAGGACAGGAGGAATGATCTAGATGGCCAAACGGTCGCGAGAGCATCGCCAGGAAATCCCCGGGTATAACGAGAGTCGCCCCACGCGCGGAGAGCGCAAGCAGCAACATCGGGCGGTCAGACACCACACCCACCAGATGCTTCACATGGCCGACGATCCCGACGAGATCGTCGTGCCTGAAGTCAAGGGCGCCGGGGACAATCACGAGACTCCACCTCTCGAGCCGAACGGTGCGACGAAGCGCCGGTTTCGGGTCTGGAAGACCAAGTTCTGGAAACGGCGCGACGAGTACCACACGATGAAGTCCGAGATCGATGCGACATGGCCGGTCATCACCCCGAACCAGCTCGGAGAGGACCACATCTGAGCCGAGCGAAGTCGCCGCCGGACTAGTGCCCTGTCCGGCAGATCGTGCTCGTATTTCAACGGCCCTTGTCCCCCCTGGCAGCGTCCTCGTCCTTGACGAACGGCCCAGTGCGCCTTCGTCCTGCTCCTTGCCAGGAATGACAATTGCTCGCTGAAATAGCAAGCGAATCCACCGGACAGGACACTAGCCGGGCGGCAAATCACTCGGCCAATGACCGGTGGCTACCCTCGCCGCCATGCCGGATGAGGGTGGAAAGTGAACTTGGTGTTGGTTGGTCCGGGAAGGGCAGGCGGTTCCATCGCCATCGCCGCCACTCGGTCCGGTCATCAAATCGTCGGTGTTCTCTCCCGCTCCGCCGACCGGCGGTACGGGCCTGCGCTGAGATGGGAGGAGTTGCCTCCAGCCGACCTGATTCTGATCGCAGTCAGGGACGACGCCATCGAAGAGGTCGCAGACCGGCTGGCCCCCATCTGTGCCTCGATACCCGTGGCCGCCCATGTCTCGGGTTTCACCCCGGTGGCCGCCCTCGAAGCCCTGGCCAGGGTTGGCCTGGCAACCGGTGGCTTTCATCCTCTGCAGACACTCCCGGATGCGGAGCGCGGTGCCGATGCCCTCGCCAGATCCTACGTTGGGATCGGTGGTGCCCCGGCCGCCCGACCCGTCCTCACCGAGCTCGCGTTGTCGCTGGAGATGAAGCCGTTCGCATTGAGCGATGAGGTCCGGGCCCGATATCACGCCGGAGCGGCCGCGGCGTCGAACTTCGTGATCACGGCGCTGGAGACCGCCGGAGATCTGATGGCTGCCGCCGGGATCGAACCCGGTGTAGCGCAACCGCTCGTCGAGCGCGCGGTCGCCAATGTCTACGACCAGGGGACGCCCTCGGCCTTGACCGGGCCTATCGCCAGGGGTGACACCACGACCGTCAAGGGCCAGCTGGCGGCGGCGGCCGAGGTGTCATCGGACGTCGGGGACCAGTACCGGCTGATGGCCGAGGCAACAGCGATACGTGCCGGCCGGAGAAACGACAGCGCCAAATGGACCTGACCACCACGTTTGCCGGGACCAGGGAGAAGTACCGGGGCAAGGTGGGACTTCTGCCCACGCTCGGCTATTTCCACGAAGGGCATCTCGCCCTCATGGACCTGCTCCGGGAACGATGCGACACCCTGGTCGTGTCCCTGTTCGTCAACCCGACCCAGTTCGGTGATGAAGCCGACTTCGCCGCCTATCCCCGCGACACCGAGAGGGATGCCCGCCTGGCAGAGGGCCAATCGGTGGACATCCTGTTCGCGCCTGAGCTCGAAGAGGTCTACCCGGTCGGTCAGACCACGATCGTCGAGGTCGGAGGCGTCTCACAGGAGATGGAAGGCAGGTATCGACCCGGTCACTTCAGGGGTGTCGCCACTGTCGTCGCCAAGTTGTTCGCCGGTGTCCAACCGGATATCGCCTTGTTCGGGCGAAAGGATGCCCAACAACTCGCCGTGCTCAGGGCGATGGTGCGCGATCTCAGGTTTCCGGTTTCGATCATCGATGCACCACTCATTCGCGAACCGGACGGGTTTGCCCTTTCCAGCCGGAATGTTCGTCTCGACCCCCGAGCGCGTGAACGAGCGCTGGCCCTGAGCCGGGGTCTCTTTCAGGCAGCAGAGCAGGCGGACGCCGGCGAACGTCGGGCGGAACGTCTCGAAGCGACGGCCCGAAGGGCAATGAAGGGTCTCGAGGTCGATTACGCCACTCTCGCCTCGCAGGACACGATGGAACCCATGGCCCAACTCGACCGGCCGGCCGTCCTGGCCGTCGCCGCTCACGTTGCCGGGGTTCGGCTCATCGACAACATTGCCTTCGATTGGCGTGACGGCAAGCTGATGCCCGACCGGGGACTGATCCTCAGCGAGCCCAGCCGCCTCGGTACCCTGCCCTGATTCTCCGCCCAACCATCGAGCCCATATGACCGAGATACCCGACCCACTCGTTGCCGGTCGACGCCAGCACCATCAGGAGATCCTCGACTCCGGCGGCTACCCCCATCGCTACGAGCGAACCCACCGAGCGTCTGAGCTTCATCAACGGTTCTCCGAACTGGAGCCAGGCTCTGAGACCGACACCATGGTGTCCGTGGCTGGTCGGGTCATGCTCAAGAGGTCGTTTGGCAAGCTTCAGTTCGCCACACTTCAGGACGACTCGGGGTCCGTTCAGCTGTTCGTCGACCGATCGACGACAGGGGAGGCGATCTCGGACGAGTTTGCCCGGGTCGATCTAGGTGATTGGGTCGGGGCTTCGGGCTCGGTGATGACCACCAAGAAGGGCGAGCTCAGTGTTCGCGTCGCCGAGTTCACCGTTCTCCAGAAGAGCCTGCGGCCCTTGCCCGAGAAGTGGCACGGGCTGCACGATGTCGAGTTGCGAAGCCGTCGCCGTTATCTCGATTTGATGGTGAACGAAGAGGCGCGTCGAATTGCCCTGATGAGGGCGGCGATCGTGGGTGAGCTGAGGCGACAGTTCGAATCCAGAGGGTTTGTCGAGGTGGAGACACCGGTGTTACTCAGCCAGGCCACCGGGGCCAATGCTCGCCCCTTCGTCACCAAGCATCAAGCTCTCGACATGGAGATGTCTCTCCGGATCGCCACCGAGCTCCACCTCAAGAGGCTGGTCGTCGGCGGTCTGGAGAAGGTCTTCGAGATCGGGCGGATATTTCGCAACGAGGGAATCGACGCCACGCACAACCCCGAGTTCACCATGCTCGAGGCCTATCAGGCCCTTGCCGACTACTCCGACGTGATGTCTCTGGTCGAGGAGGTCATCGCGGCAGTGGCCGAGACGGTTCTCGGGGCGACCATGACAATGTTTCAGGGTCGCGAGCTCGACCTCTCCCCGCCATTTCGTCGGGCGTCCATGTCCACGTTGGTTTCCGAGAAGCTTGGCCAAGAGGTGAACCTCGATACGCCTTTGCCGGAGCTGGTATCGGTGGCGAGGAGTGCGGGAGTCGATGTGGAAAGTGGGTGGACGGCGTCTCGGATCTTGGCGGAGGTGTACGAGGGCATCGTCGAAGGTGGCATCTGGGAACCCACCTTCGTCACCCATCCGCCGGTCGAGGTTTCCCCCCTGGCCCGTCGCAACCGGCTGGACCCTCGTCTCGCCGATCGTTTCGAGCTGGTGATCGCCGGGTCCGAGTACGCAAATGCGTTCAGTGAGCTCAACGACCCTGATGACCAGCGCGGGCGGTTTGCGGCCCAGGCGGCGGCGCGCGAAGCCGGCGACGAAGAGGCTCACCCCATCGACGAGGATTATCTGCTGGCCCTCGAGTATGGGCTCCCCCCGACTGGTGGGCTGGGAATCGGGGTCGATCGCCTGGTGATGCTGCTCACTGACCAACCCCACATCAGGGAGGTCATCTTGTTCCCGACCCTCAGACCCGAATAGGAGCGGGCCACTAATGGCCGCTAGTTCTTGGCGGCGGCCACCCGCTCCAAGAGATAGCTCCCCAGTGTCTCCATGACGTTCTTTGCCTCCACCTCGGGCAGACCGGCCAGGGCGTCCGAGGCGATCTCGAGTCGTCTTCTCGCTTCGGTCAAGGCGGTGTCGATGTGGCCTCCTGCTCGCACGATGTCGATCACCTCGTTGACCACACTGTCCGGGTACGGATGATCGCTCTCCAAGAGCTCGCGGACCCGGTGCCCATCGCGGCCGATCAGCGCTTCCAGCACCGGCATGGTGAACTTGCCCTCCCGAATGTCGGAGCCTGCCGGTTTCCCGATCGTCTCGCCGTCGGCAACCAGGTCGAGGGCATCGTCGGCGATCTGGAACACCATGCCGACTTCCCAGGCCCAGTCGGAGAGGGACTCGACCACCGCCACGGGCGCGTCGGAGGCGAGAGCACCGAGCCGAGCCGATGTCCGAATCAATGAGGCCGTCTTGCCGGCGATCACCTGCTCGTAATCTTTGACGTCGTGGTCGAGATCGAAGTCGAGTTGCAGCTCGCGGGTCTGGCCTTGCACCAGATCGGCGTAGGTCGCCGCGAGTAGCCGCACCGACTCCTGGCTGAGGTGGGTGGCTGCCACCTCCGAGGCCCTCGCCATGAGGAAGTCTCCGGCCAGAATCGCAACGGTGTTGGTCCAGTTGGCGTTGACGGATGCCGCCCCACGCCTTATGTCCGCTTCGTCGATCACGTCATCGTGATAGAGCGAGCCGACGTGGATCAGCTCAACCGACACTCCTGCTTCGGTGGGCCGGTGATCCCGGGTATGGCCGAACTCGGCTGCGAGGAGGGCCAAGAGGGGTCGGAACCGCTTGCCCCCCGCCAGGAGAAGGTGTTGTGCGATCTTGGTCAGATAGGGGTCGTCGGCGGCTGCCGCCTCCAGCAACCTCTCCTCGACACGGGCGAGAGAATCCCAGACAATTGGAATACGAATGAGGCTTTGGAGGTCTTCCATCTGTGACGATGCTATTACGTGCACTTGGATGAGAAGCCAAGCCCGAAGGTCAGGAACCCGCCGGTGGTAAACTTGCGTATGTCAGGGTCAGGAGTCGAAGGTGTTTGAACGCTTCACAGATCGTGCCCGACGGGTCGTAGTCCTGGCCCAAGAAGAGGCACGCCTCCTTAATCACAACTACATCGGGACCGAGCACATCCTTCTCGGCCTGCTGAACGAGGGCGAAGGCATCGCGGCCCAGGCTCTGGAGAGCCTCGACATCGACCTCGCCTCGGTTCGTGAAGAGGTCGTGAAGATCATCGGCCAAGGTCAGCAATCGCCATCGGGTCATATCCCCTTCACCCCGAGGGCCAAGAAGGTGCTCGAGCTCAGTCTTCGTGAGGCTCTCCAGCTCGGTCACAACTACATCGGGACCGAGCACATCCTTCTCGGTCTTATACGCGAGGGCGAGGGTGTCGCCGCTCAAGTCCTTCAGCAACTGGGTGCCGAGCTGCAGAAAGTGCGCCAAACGGTCATCCAGCTGCTCTCCGGTCCCGGAGGGAGCGAGCAGCAAGCATCTGAGCCATCGAGTTCGAGCAGCCGGGAGTCCTCCCCGGGAGGGTCAACGGTGCTCGATCAGTTCGGGCGGAATTACACCCAGCTCGCCCGGGAGAAGAAGCTCGACCCCGTCATTGGCCGCACCCGCGAGATCGAGCGGGTCATGCAGATCCTGTCCCGACGCACCAAGAACAACCCCGTTCTCATTGGAGAGCCCGGGGTGGGCAAGACGGCCATCGTCGAGGGCTTGGCACAGCGCATCGTGGCCAAAGACGTTCCCGAGAACCTCCAGGGCAAGAACCTCTACTCGCTCGACCTCGGGGCTTTGGTCGCAGGTTCGCGCTACCGGGGTGACTTCGAAGAGCGTTTGAAGAAGGTGCTCAAAGAGATCAAGAGCCGCGGCGACATCGTCCTCTTCATCGACGAGATCCACACCCTGGTCGGCGCCGGCGCGGCTGAAGGCGCCATCGATGCCGCATCGATCCTCAAGCCGATGCTGGCCCGCGGTGAGCTGCAGACCGTCGGTGCCACCACGCTCGAGGAGTACCGCAAGTACCTGGAGAAGGACTCCGCCCTCGAACGCCGTTTTCAGCCGATCCAGGTCGACGAGCCATCGGTCAGCGAGACCATCCAGATCTTGCTCGGCCTCAAGGATCGCTATGAGGCTCACCATTCGGTGCGATTCACCGATCAAGCCATCGTCAGCGCGGCCAATCTGGCCGACCGCTATCTGTCCGATCGATTCCTCCCCGACAAGGCGATCGACCTCATCGATGAGGCAGGCAGCCGGACCCGGATCATGCGGACCAGCGCCGTTCCCGAGATCACTGCGATCGACGAGAAGCTGTCCAATCTCCGCAAGGACAAGCAGGACGCCGTCGCCCGTGAGAACTACGAGCGGGCCGCCAATCTCCGCGACGAGGAGCGGATCCTCCTCAGCGACCGCGCGGTCAAGGAGGCCGACGAGGCCGAATCCGGCTGGGTCATCGATGAGGAAGAGATAGCTGAGGTTCTCGCCCAGTGGACCGGGATCCCCGTTCACCGGCTCACCGAGGAGGAGACCGCTCGCCTCGTCCACATGGAGGACGAGCTGCACAAGAGGATCATCGGTCAGCACGACGCGATTACCGCTGTGTCCAAGGCGATCAGGCGGACACGTGCCGGGCTCAAGGACCCGCGTCGTCCATCTGGTTCGTTCATCTTCCTGGGCCCCTCGGGTGTGGGCAAGACAGAGACGGCCAAGGCTCTGGCTCAGTTCCTCTTCGGTCAGGAAGACGCACTCATCCAGCTCGATATGTCCGAGTACATGGAGAAGCACACCGTGAGTCGCCTGGTCGGCTCGCCTCCCGGTTACGTCGGTTACGACGAGGGTGGCCAGCTCACCGAGGCAGTGAGACGCAAGCCGTTCTCCGTGGTCCTCTTCGACGAGATAGAGAAGGCCCACCCCGACGTGTTCAACACGCTTCTCCAGATCCTCGAGGAGGGCCGTCTGACCGATGCCCAGGGTCGGACTGTCGACTTCAAGAACACCGTCATCATCATGACCTCCAACCTCGGCACACGCGACCTTCACAAGAAGTCTGTTGGCTTCCATGCCGAGGATGAGGAGATGAACTACGAGCACATGAAGGAGCGTGTGACCGACGAGCTCAAGAAGCACTTCCGCCCGGAGTTCATCAATCGGCTCGACGAGATCATCGTGTTCCACGAGCTGGCGATGGACGAGCTGAAGTCGATCGTCGACCTCATGTTGGAGCGAGTGCGCGATCAGCTCGAGGCCCAGCATCTCGACCTGGTTCTGACCGACGACGCCAAGGAACACCTCGGGTCCCGAGGCTATGACCCGGAGCTCGGAGCCAGGCCGCTGCGTCGTGCGATCCAGCGTCTCCTGGAAGACCCGCTCTCGGAGCGGGTGCTGCTGGGCGAGTTCAAGGCCGGGATCACGATCCTGGTCGGCGTCGACAGCGAGAACGACGAGTTGACTTTCGAAGCGGTGGCCCCGTCCGACACCCCGGAAAGGCCCCAAGTGGAGATGGCCGGACAGGACTGAACGCCTAAAGAGGCATTGGCTTTCAGCCGATGTTGATGGGGTCATCAAACCATCAATATGCCTCTACTCGTCGTAATCCTCGCGCTAACTTCCGCCCTCGCAACCGGCCCGGCTCCCGACTACACGCCGGTCAGTGACGAGGCGTACACCCTCGATCTCGAGATCGACGGGTATGTCAACGGCGCAATCGACAAGAACCGCCTGATGACGCTCAACGGCTGCACCCTCGAAAGAGATGCGGCCTACATGTACGCCTTGTTGATGGAAGCGGCGGAGAGGGACGACATCGAGCTCGGGTGGGAGGACTGCTATCGCTCCTACAACGTCCAGAAAGCCTCGTATGAGAGGCGTTGCCCCTATGAGGAAGAGCCTGTTTTCGAGACCGATCCCCTGACCGGCGAGAAGCTTCAGACCGGGTCGAAGGCGGTCCGGGTGTGCTCCGGCCCGCCGATCGCTCGTGCCGGGTTCTCCAACCATGGTTGGGGACGCGCCGTCGACTTCACCAGCGGTCGGAGTGTCTTGAGCTGCAACGACCGCGCCTTCCGCTGGCTGCAAGGAAATGCTCATCGCTTCGGTTGGGTCCATCCAAAGTGGGCTGCGTGTGACCGCTCGACGCGCGAGCCATGGCACTGGGAGTATGCGGGTGTCGCCGACCCCAATCTCGTGGATTACAACCGTCTCAACCTGGAGTTGCTCAAGACGGTCGAATAGCGCGGGTTCCCCGAGTCCCGGCAAAGCAGGTGCGCAGGTCGAATCCGGTCGGCGTGATTTAACCCACCCACCACCCCGTTCTAAGCTCCGATGGTGACTCTCGCCGACTACCTGCCTATCGGCCTGATGCTTCTGCTTGCCGGAGGGTTTGTCGCCGTGTCGCTGATTGTCTCCCGGTTCTTCAGCCCCAACAATCCCACCCGGGCCAAGCTGGATCCCTACGAGAGCGGCATCGTGCCGGAGGTCGAGCCGGTGCAGCGATTCCCGGTCAAGTTCTACCTGGTCGCGATGCTGTTCGTGATCTTCGACATCGAGATCATCTTCTTGTTTGCCTGGGCTTCGCTGTTCGACACCCTGGGCTGGTATGGAGTGGCGGCCGTGTTCATCTTCACATTCTTCGTCGCCGAGACACTGGCATATGTCTGGAAGCGGGGGGCTCTCGACTGGAACGTGCACAGACGGTCCCGGTACCTGACGGCCGACACATCGGACGAGGCCGCATAGTGCATCTGATGGGTGGAGAGCGCTGATGGCCACCACGGCCCCGGGCAACCTCCTCATGACCACCGTCGACCGCGCCGCCCGCTGGGCGCGGACCCGCTCGATGTTCCCAGCCACCTTCGGCCTCGCCTGCTGCGCCATCGAGATGATGGCGACGGGGGCCGCCCACTACGACCTCGCCCGTTTTGGCATGGAAGTGTTTCGCGCCTCGCCTCGCCAGGCCGACCTGATGATCGTTGCCGGCCGGGTCAGCCAGAAGATGGCCCCGGTGCTGCGGCAGGTCTACGACCAGATGCCCGACCCGAAATGGGTCATATCGATGGGGGCGTGCGCCTCCACCGGTGGCATGTTCAACAACTACGCCTTGGTCCAGGGCGTCGATCAGGTGGTGCCGGTCGACATCTATGTGCCCGGGTGCCCACCCGGGCCGCAAAGCCTCATGCATGGGATTCTGACCTTGCACGACAAGATCATGAGCGGGGAGATCGTCAATTGAGCGAGCCGGGCGACGCCGGGGTGGAGCGAGCAGTGGAGCCGATCGTGGATCGGGTCCTCCCCGACAATGACGTGCTGCATGACCTGCTCGAGCAGTTCGATGACGTCGGGTGGGAGGTCTCCCGAGGTCAGGACCTGGTTCACGTTCCCAACCACGGCTGGCTCGACTTTGCCCGAGCCGCCCACGACGCCGGCTTCGAGATGTGTGTCGACGTCACGGTGGTCGACTGGATGCGGTCCCGCCCGGAGCGGTTCGAGATCGTCGCCAATCTGCTCTCCATGCAGCACAAGCTGAGGCTGAGGATGACGACGACCGCACCACGAGAGCAACCGACCGTCGCCTCACTGGTCCCGATCTGGCCCGGGGTCAACTTTGCCGAGCGAGAGGCTTATGACATGTTTGGTGTGACCTTTGAGGGTCATCCCGACCTGACCCGGATCCTGATGCCCGACGAATGGGAAGGCCACCCACTGCGCAAGGACTTCGGTGTCGGAAGTGTCCCGGTGCAATTCAAAGAGAGCCATCAGGTGAACTGAGATGAGCGACGACACCAAGAGCGTCGAGACCATGGATGTCTGGGTCGCCGGCACCGAGGAACCACAGTTCAGCCCCACCGACGAGGGCGCCCAAGAGATCTCCGACCACGAATCCGATGCCCGACTCGACGAGCAATTCGGCAGGGTGGTCGAAGACGACTATGTCTTCGACGACTCGGTCGGTGATGAAGACGAACGGATGATCCTCAACATGGGGCCGCAACACCCGTCCACCCACGGGGTGCTGCGACTTCAGATCGAGCTCGAGGGCGAGATCATTCGGCGTACCAAGCCGATCATCGGCTACCTCCATACCGGCATGGAGAAGACGGCGGAGCAGCTCACCTTCTCCCAGGGTGGCACCAACGTCACCCGCATGGACTACCTGGCCCCATTCCACAACGAGCTGGCCCACGCGCTGGCGGTCGAGCGTCTGCTCGAGATCGAGGTGCCTCCACGGGCGGCTGCGATTCGGGTCTTGCTCACCGAGTTGAACCGCTGCTCATCGCATCTGGTGGCGCTGGCAACCAACGGCATGGACATCGGCGCGGTCTCGATGATGATCTACGGGTTCCGGGAGCGGGAGCAGATTCTCGCTTTCTTCGAGAAGACCACGGGACTCCGGATGAATCACAACTTCATACGGCCCGGAGGGGTTGCCGCCGACCTTCCGCCCGGTTGGAAGGACGATGTGGCCGAGATCCTCGACGAGCTGCCAAAACGCCTTGATCAATACGACGACCTCCTTCAGGACAACCCGATTTGGGGGTCGCGGACCAGGGGGGTCGGCGTCATCTCGGCTGAGGAGGCGATCGCCTACGGGATCACCGGGCCCCCGCTTCGTGCCGCCGGAGTCGATTGGGACCTGCGCAAGGCCTTCCCCTACAGCGGGATCGAGCAGTACGAGTTCGAGGTCCCGCTGGGCGAGCACGGGGATGTCTACGACCGCTACCGGATTCGGGTCGATGAGATCATCCAGTCGCTGCGCATCGCGGAACAGGTAATGGACTCGATGCCGAAAGGCGACTATCGGGTCGACGACCGCAAGGTGACTCCGCCCCCCCGCGCCCGGATCGACGAGTCGATGGAAGCCCTGATCCATCACTTCAAGCTGTTCACCGAGGGGTTCAAGGTCCCCCCGGGGGAGACCTACGTCGCCGTGGAGTCGCCCCGTGGCGAGCTGGGTTGCTATCTGGTCTCGGACGGCAAGGCGCGCCCATATCGGATGCACACCAGGGCCCCGTCCTTCGCCAACCTGCAAGCGCTGCCAATCGCCATGGCCGACTCTCTGATGGCTGACACCGTGGCCACCATCGCCTCCATGGACCCGGTGATGGGCGACGTCGACCGCTAGCCCCTGCCGACCGCTTACCTGACGTGGGTGGCGCTGTTTCTCCCCCTAGCGAACGAAGTGAGCCGTTTCTCCCCCCAGCGAACGAAGTGAGCGTTGGGGGGAGTACCCCGAAGGGGGGAGGGGGGGTCTTGGGGGGAGTACCCCGAAGGGGGGAGGGGGGGTCTTGGGGGGA
>Ga0299906_10003158_pt1 | contig 13584 bp, 11 predicted proteins | sample RVTome_14_FD_200259 | JGI IMG/M metagenome (GOLD analysis project Ga0299906, IMG submission 200259) | Soil microbial communities from uranium-contaminated site in the Upper Colorado River Basin, Wyoming, United States - RVT145D125 (version 2) ...
GCGGGATCGGCGGCGGAGCCGGCGGGCCGGACGGCACCGCGACCGCCGGCGCGGCCGGCTTCGAGGCGGCCGCCGGCCGGGGGGCGGGGGGGGCGGGGGGGGGCGGGGCGGGGGGGGGGGGGGGGCGCGCGGGCCGCCGCGGCCGCCCGGGCCCCCCCCCCCCCCCCCGGGGAACGGGGCTCCTGGTCCGCGACGGCGTGGCCCCCGGCCTGGCAGCCTAGCCGGGGATGCCTTCCCGCACCTTGACGGCCGCACCGTCCTGGAAATCCGCCATCTCCTCCGCGTTCAGGAGCGCACGGCCGACCGCGACGAGTCGGTCCTCCCGGTCCACGACGAGGCACTCGTCCCCAGGGCGGAGCCCCGCGTCGCAGGCGAGCACGAACCGCGCGAAGACGGACTTCCCCTCACGGTTGAACGGCACGGAGTCGTCGTCCACCACCACGCGCCCCGCCGGCGCAGGCAGCGCGCGGTGCAGGACCGCGCCCCCCGCGGCCTTCAGCGTCCACAGGCCGTCCCCGGCCCGGAGGCTGAGCACGTGCCGGCCGTCCAGGTGCACGGTCCGCAGTTTCCCGGTGCGCTCGCTGCGCTCCAGCCGCAGGTCGCCGCGCGTGAAGGCGGCTCCCGCGCCGGCCCCGAACTGCCAGTCGCAGGTCCGGACCACCTGCAGCCGCCCCGCATCCACCTGGCCCGCCTTGGACCCGGGGCCGGGGATAGCGGGCACGAAACCGTGCGCCTCCAGGAACACATCCTTCGTCTCCCCGACCCAGCCCATGTGCTCGCGGTCGAGGTCCTCGAGGCGGGGGAACACCGACTGCGCGAAGGGGTAGGCCTCGTCCAGGCCCAACGGGACGGGCCCGAGCGGCGAGACCACGACATGGTCCTGCTCCGGGTCGAGCCTGCCCAGGTGCGGGCCGTAGGGTTTGCCAAGGGGCTCCTTGTGCATGCCCAGTTCGATGCGCGCCTCGCCCTCGCGGGCCCAGCCCGTGGCGGCCATCTCGGGCGTGACCACGACCGGTCCGCCCTGGGGCACGACGCGCTCCCGGAGGCGTCGCCGGATGCGCGCGAAGAGCGGCCGCCGGTGCGTGAGGCTCCCCGTGTACCGAACGGCCCGCGCGCCGCTCGTCGGCTCGCGCTCCTCCAGCCACGCCTGCACCACGGGATCGCCGAGGCGGCGCGTCGCGGCGGCGAGCAGCGGGTGCCCTGCGGCGCGCTGCTCCACAAGCTCCCACAGGACGCCGTCGCGGATCGCCTGCCGGACGCGCCGCAGCTCCGCGAAGCAGACCTCCAGGTTCCACAGGGCCAGCTCCCGTGTCCGCTCCGCGGCCGGGGCCTGGCTCAGCTCCTTCGGGGTGTAGCGCCCCGCCGGCCCCCCCATGAACGGAAACTCCTCCAGGTCCTCCAGGTGGAGCGTGCCGTCCGGGACCATGATGCGGCCGTCCTTGGCGTACTTCGCGTAGCTGGAGGAGTCGAAGAGGTCGCACCCCAGGGCCGCCGCGATGGGGAACACGAGCGGGTGCCCGGCGCCGAAGAGGTGCAGCGGCCGGTCCTTGCGGAGCTGCGCCTGGCTGTGCAGGATGGCCTCCACGAGCTCCGGGTACCGCTGCTGCTCCATGAGCGGCACGACACCGCCGATCGTGTGGTAGTCCACGTCCAGGTCCCGGTACGCGGCCGCGCAGGCCTGGCGCAGTTCCGGATGCACGCCGCCCTGCACGGTCGCGTTGAGGAGGCTCCCCCCCTTGTGCTGCGTCGCCTCCCTCGTCCGCTCGAGCGTCTCGGCGACCCTCCGCCCGGCCTCCGCGCGGCCCATGTCCGGCGTCACGAAGCGGTCCAGGCAGGTCGCCACGTCCACGCCGATGTCCCGCTGGAAGGCGACGATCTCCACGGGGTCGAGCCGCACGTCGCCGTAGACGTAGCTCTGGAACGTGCCGCTGTCCGTCATGACGGGGCCGTCCCAGTCGAGGAGACGATGCACGCCCTCCTCCAGGGCCTGCTCGCGGAGCCGCTCGTGCTTCCACAGCACGTAGCTGTTCGTGATGACCATGCCGCAGCCGAAGCGCGCATGCATCTCCCGGGCGGAGACGAGGCGGATGTTCGGGTTCAGCACGGGCAGCAGCGTCGGGGTCGTCACCGTGCCGTGCGCCGTCCGGAAGCGGCCGATGCGGCCTGCGGCGGCGCGGTCGACGATCTCGAAGGCCATGGCGGGCGCCGCGACGCCGGCACCCCGTTTCAAGGCACCCCTCCGGCGCAGCCTCCAAATCCCCGTCCCCGGATGCGGAGCCGATGTCCCCCCGGGCCAAGGTGGAGGTCGAGAACGTCAACCACCCGGGGCAGGTCACGCGCGTGGACGCCGCGAAGTACGAGGCCATGCGCAAGGCGCTGCTCAAGGCCCTCCCCCCCTCCATGCCGGGACTCACCCAGGAAGAGATGGGGCGGGCCGTCCTGCCCCACCTCCCCGAGGACCTGTTCCCGGGCGGCGCGAAGGCCATGTGGTGGGCGAAGTGCGTCCAGCTCGACCTGGAGGCCAAGGGCCTCGTCTCGAGGGAGCCGACGCGGCCCCTCCGGTGGCATCGCGTCTGACGGGGTCGACCGTCGTATGCGCTTGCGGCCACGCGTGCCGGCCACGGCCCACGGCGATGCAACACGGATCCGTCCGCGTTACGGAGGTGGACGAGGAAGCGTGTCGGAACGGCGGCGCGGCATCGCCGCCCCGGAGCGAAGCGAGGGGATGCTGGAGCGCCAGGGCCCTGGCCTCCGGCCAGCACGCCGCGAGATCCTCCAGGTTGTGCTGGCTGTCGGGCCGGGCGGCGGATGACGTTGCCTCCTCGTGGGCGGTGACCTACACGTGACCTCGAGGCGGCGCGGCGGGAAGTGCGGTCGAAGGCCAAGCAGGTCGGCCATCACGCCGAGGGCTGCGGATCGGCAGGTCCTGCCATCCGTGGCCCCTCAGACCTGCTCGGCGCCGCGGAGGCCGGGATCCGCGCTGCGGGGACCGTAGTGATACTCCGTCGTCAGCGACATCGAGCCCATGCCGCCCGCGTCGAAGCCGCCCTCGCTCCGGACGATCTGGTCGTCGCGGATGGTCGCGGTGACGCGCATCGTCATGCCCTCCGACCGGATCTCGTAGACCGCGAGCACGTCGTCGCCCTCCCAGGACGCCTCGACCAGCTCCATCGGCGGCGGCTCCAGGGAGAGGCTGTCGATCATGCCCGCGAACATGGGGTCCAAGTCGCGGAGGAGCCGCTGCATGTCGCCCACGGTGCCGGCATCGCCTCCCATGCAGCCGTCGGCGGAGTTCGCCGTCTCCGCATCGGCGTCCTCCATGCCGATGGCCGCCATGCCCTCCGTCCGCAGGACCCATCGCCCCGGACTGCAGTACAGGAGGAAGCCCAGGTCCTGGAAGGCCTCTTCGGCCCCGGGGTCGCCGAGGCGGGCTTCCTCGACGCGGAGCGTCATGGTCACGGCGTCGTCCTCGTGCAGCTCCACGGCGCCGGCCAGGTCGAACGAGGCGTCCTCGCCCAAGCCCATCCGGAGGCGGAGGTCCATGCGTTGGAGGGAGCCGGCGGCGCCGGTCCACGCGGCCTGCAGGTCGTCGGCTGCGTCGCGGGCCACGGTCTCGGCGCTGACCTGGGCGCACCCGGCCAGGGCGACGACGGCGGCAAGCGCCAGCGCAGCGGTCTTCCCCACCATGCTCCACGCACCGCAGGGCCGCTTATGGGCCTTGCCGCTACGGGTGCTCCTTGCGCTTGAGGAGGACCGCCACGCCGACGGCGACGGCCGCCGCCGCGAGGACGACGAGCACCGTCAGGGCCCACCACTTGCCCGTGCCGAGGACCGGCGCGGGCCCCTGCGTGGGGCCGGCGGGGCTCTGCTCGGGCCCGGGGGCGACGCCTTCGCCCTCCACAGGGAAGCCGGGCAGGACGTCGCCGGGCTCCGTGCCGGGGGCCACGTGGCCGGGGCCGCCCGCGGCGAGGAAGAACGTGACGACGTAGACCGCGCCCTCGGGCGCCTCCGAGTCCGTGTAGCTGCGGGCGTCGGGCCCAAGCTCGGCCACGAGGACCCAGGGGCTCGTGCTGCGCCAGACCTGGAAGCCGGCGACGGGCGCCGGGGGTTCTCCCCAGGTGACGTGGAACCCGCCCCCGACGCGGGTCACGGTGGCGTCCACGCGGAAGTCCGGCACGCTGCCTGCGTCGTCCGGGTCCGTGCCGAGGAGCGTCTCGACGTCGTCCGTGAAGCCGTCGCCGTCACGGTCCGCAGGACCGGTCGGGGGCGTGGTGACGGGCGGCGTGATCGGCGGCGTGGTGACCGGCGGGGAGACGGGCGGCTGGACGCTCGGGGCCGGGCCACCGCCACCGCCTCCACCCGTGGACCGGGACGCGACGCCCGCGAAGCTGCTGAAGTCGGTGACGGTGAAGTTGACGGTCCACGTGACCGGCGGGCCGGCGTTCTGGGACGTCTGCACGATCGTCGGCTGCGTGGGCTTCAGTTGCCCGGTGGAGTCGTTGAAGCCGACGACGCGGAAGGCGCTGATGGTCCGGCCCAGGTTGGTGAAGAACGTATTCGGGACGTCGACGCTGAACGTGACGCTGCTGAAGTAGTCGGCCGCGTCCACCTCGCCGCTTCCCGGCACGAAGAGCCGCACCTGGAACACGAAGGCGGGGTCGTTGTTGGTCTGCGCGGAGAGCGCTGTCGGGTTGACGCCGAAGGGGGGCGACGCGCGGGACGGGAGCGTGCCCCCGGTGGTGGTCGACGACTCCATGGTCAGCGTGAGGCGGCTGCCCTCGGGCAACGGCTGCGAGGTCGTGAGCGTCACCTGCGAGAAGCCCGTGCCCGCGGGGAGGCCGCCAACGGTGACGGTCTCGCTCGCGTTCAGGCCGTCGCTCGCGCCCGGCATCGTGAACTGGAGGTCGGTCGTGTTCTGGCCGCCCGAGCTGCTGAGCGTCTGCGTGACCGTGACGTTCGCGGCGTCGGTCCCGTCCGTCACCGCGGCGCCCGCGGGATCGTAGAACGTGACCGACACGGGGAAGCTCTTCAGGGTCTCGCCCACTTGGCCGATGAAGGCCTGCATGCGCAGGTCGGCGGTGCCGCCCGCGTACGTGATCGCGCAGCCCGTGATGCGGACCTTGACGGTGATCGTGGTGTCGCCGGTGTCGCCGGCACCGTAGCCGTAGCCGGTCCCGGTGAACACCGAGGACGGGCTCACGAACTCGTAGCCGCCGCCGGAGACCTGGACGTCGTAGCCGTAGCCGAAGAAGCTGTCGGAGACGCGCGTGCCGCCCGTGATGGAGAGGATCGTCACGGTCGCCGTGCCGCCCACGGTGCGCGCGTCGCAGTGGAAGGGGTCCGGGCTTGCCTGGAGCGTCCCGCCGCTCAGCGTGTTGCCGCCGGGCGCGACGAGGACCTGGACGAAGTCGGCGGGGATGTGCTCCCCGTCCGGGATCGCGACCCGGAAGGTGACGTCGAACGGTGCGCCGGGGTCCGAACTGGGGACCCCGACGCCCCCGCTCGTGAGGTGCACGAGGGCGGCTTGCGTGGGGGACGGGAACAGAAACACCAGGCCACCGACCAGCAGGCCCGTGGCGGCCAAAGCGAGGAGAACATTGCGGTACGCGGCCATACGGCTGCCTCCCAAGAAGGGGTCATATTTAAGGTGTTTCTGAGGTCTCTAGGGGGAACGGGGTGATTTCCGGGGTTACGGCGGCGATCTTGTACACTCCTGCCGCGAGCACGGCATGTTCGGCGCCGGGCTCCACGGGGGCGACGACGTAGGCGATCTCCCGGTCCGCCAGCCAGTCGGCATCGGCGCCCTCCGTGGCGAGGTAGTGGGTGTAGTCCTCGCCGTTCAAGGGAGGGGCGCCAGGGTAGAGGACCGCGTAGGGCCGCGCGCCGGAGACGGCGGTCAGGACGGGCGCCTGCCACGGGTGCGCGAGGAACGTGTCGTCGGGGCCGGCCGGGGAGGCGGCGAAGGCCTGCACGCGTCGCCACGACGGCTCGTCGAAGACGTGGTAGTACGGCTCCGCAAGAAGCGCCTGGACGGGGAAGGCGAGGGCGACGGCGGCGACGGCGGCCACCGCGGCGGCCGCGACGGGACGGCGGCTCCGCTCCGGCGCGAGCCGGGCCGCCGTGCGCACGGCCACGGCGAGCCCGAGGCCGGCCAGGGCGGCGAGGGCCAGGAAGAACGCGTGGACGACGCGGGAGTACGTGGCGTCGTTGCGGTGCCCGAGCGCGATGCTCACCGCCATGGAGGCCGCAAGCAGCACCGCGAGGGCCAGCAGCACGCGGTGCGGCCGCGTGGCGGCGTCGCCCCGCATCACGGCGGCGAGGGCCCCCGCGACGACGAGCGTGTACACGAGCATGCCGGGGACGAGGAAGACGTCCTGCGCGAAGGGGAGCGTGTGCTCGCTGGACACCGCCGCGACGATGTCCTCGCGGGCGGCGGGGACGATCCACAGGAGCGGCAGGAGGACGCCGGCCGCGACGGCGAGGCGGTCGCGGAGCGCGCCGCCGCGGAGCATCATCGCAAGCAGGCCGGTGACGATGCACAGGACGCCGATCACGAGATGCATGAAGTGCGCGCCGGTGATGAGGAGCACGAGGCCGAAGAACCGCCCACCGCCCCGGCCGTGCAGCGCGACATGCAGGGTGGCGAGGATCCAGGGCAGAGCGAAGGCGCTCGGGACGAGGAATCCGACGCCGAGGAAGCGCACGGTGGTCGGCAGCATCGCCGTGAACGCTGCGGCGGCCAGGGCGCCCGGCGCCGGGCGGAGCACGAGCCAGAGGGTGAGGCCGAGGTAGGCGCTCCACAGGGCGGGCACGAAGCGGAAGAGGGCCGCGAGGTCGGCGCCCGTGAGCTGGGCGACCTGCGCGACCGCCAGGTCGAAGCCGCGCTCCGTGCGGAACCCTGAGACCGTCGTGAACAGGCCGGATCCCGCGGGCTCGCCCGTGTACGGGTCATCGATCTCGACCTTCGCCTGGCGGTCGATCTGGGCCATGCGGGCCATGTGGTAGTGCTCGTCGACGTGGAGCGGGTACGGGTGGTCGTCGCCGGCGGCGGCGTCGACGGCGCGCCGGGCCAGCTCCGGGTAGGCGGCCGCGGGCGAGTCGGGAACGTCGCCGGGGACGTGCGGCAGCCCGTGGACGAGCGCGAGGAAGCCCAGGACCCCGGCGAGGGCCAGGGCCCGGCGCCTCACGCGGCCTCCGTCAGGGCCCGCAGGCGGGGGGCGCCGATCATGACCGCGAGCGCCAGCGCGAGCAGGGCGGTCGTCGCCGCGGTCACGGGCACCCCGACGAGCGCGTCGAGGAGGATGGCGGCAAGCGGCAGGAGCGTGAGGCTGAAGACGGGGGCCAGGAGGAGGGGCAGGCGGCGGTCGGGGAAGACGCGGTCCGCGAGCGCGAGGCCGGGCAGCAGGAGGACGACGGTCCCGACGAGGAGGCGGATCCACCCGCCGGCCGTCGCGATGCCCAACTCCGCGTTCACGCCGCGCCCCCCGCGGCGCCCGCGGGCAGGCGCCCGCCGCCGGCCGCCCCGGCGCCAGAACCGGACGGTGCGGGGCCAAGGCGGCCGTCGACGAGGCGGTGCGTGCGGCCCACGCCGGCAAACAGCGGGTCGTGGGTGGCCACGAGGACGGCGGCGCCCTGGCCCGCCGCCGCCACCAAGGCATCGATGACGGTGCGGGCGTTCTCCGCGTCGAGGTTGCTTGTCGGCTCGTCGACCAGCAGGAGCGCGGGCTCCGTGGCGAGGGCGCGGGCGATGGCGACCCGCTGCTGCTCGCCGCCCGAGAGGCTGCCGGGCCTCCGCCCCAGGAGGCCGGCGATGCCGAAGGTCCCTGCGAGGGCCGCCACGCGCTCGCGGCGCTTCGCCCCGGGCACGCGGCGGAGCCGCAGCGGCAGGCCGATGTTCTCCTCGACGGTCAGCTCGCCGAGCAGGTTCAGGTGCTGGAAGACGAGGCCGACGTGGTCCGCCCGGACCCGGGCGCGGTCCGCGTCGTCGCCGGCCATGGGCCGGCCGCCGACATGCACGCTGCCCGACGTGGGGGACTCCAGGCCGGAGGCCACCGCGAGCAGGCTCGACTTGCCGGAGCCGCTGCGGCCCTGGAGGACGACCAGCTCCCCCGGATCCACGTCCAGGTCGATGTCCGCGAGGACGCCCGGCCGGGCGGGGTAGTCGAGGCGTACCTGCTCCAGCCGCAGGACCGGCACGCCGCGGCGATGCCGGGGCCGGCTTGTAAGCGTGCGCACTCGGCGTGGGCTCAACCTTTAACGGAGGATGCCCGCCTCGCCGGGCGTGGTCCTCGGGCGCCTCGTGCTCCGGCCCGATGTCGGGCTCGTCGTCGCCGTCCTCGGCACCGCGGCCGCGATCCTGCTGCCCGCCGCGGGAACCCTCGTGCTGCACGGCCTCGATGTCCGCGTGGACGATCCGCTGCGCCTCGTGTACGCGTCCGGGGGCGGCCCCGTGCGATGGCCGGTGGAGGGGCCGCAGCCGGACCTGGCGGTCACCGTCGCCGAGCGGGACGGGCTCGTCCTTGCCGCCTACACGGTGGGCCCGCCGGGCGTGGAGCCAGGGCAGGCGCGGCCGATGCCCCGCGCGCCCGAGGCGGGACCGCCCGTCCTGCACCTGGAGATCCTCCCGCGCGCCACGACGGTGGCGGACCTCGTGCCCGCCGACGCCTTCCTCGTCCACGCCTCCGAGCTGCCGGAACGGCCGTCGACGGCCGCGCTGTTCGGTGGGGCCGTCGAGGCGCCGGCCTGGGTCGTGCCCGCGCGGGGCGCCGACGCCTTCGAGGCCGGGGGGGCAGAGGACCTCCGCGGCAGCACCGTGGTGCTCGTCACCCTGTCGCTGCCGGCCGTCGCGCTCGTCGCGGGCGTCTTTGCCGACCACGAGGCCCGGGCGCGCCGCCGCACGGCCGCCACGCTCGCGGCGCTCGGCCGCCCCTCGCTGGGCCGCGACCTCCTCGTGGGCCGCGTCCTCCTCATGTCGCTCCTGGCGCTCGCTGTCGCCGCCGCCATGGTGCTCGCCCTCAGCACGCTCGGGGGCGCGGCGTTCCGGCCGCCCACCACGCCGTGGGGCGCCCTCGGACTGGCCCTCGGCGTGCCGACGGTCGTCGCGGCCGCCTCCGGGGCGGTGCGGGCCGCCCGCACCGACGGACTGCGGCTTCTTCGCGCCCCGCCGGACGAGCAGGACCCGCCGGGGCCGCGCCTGGCCTGGCTGCCGACGCCCGCGCGCCCGCTCGTGCTGGGCGTGCGCCTGCTGCCCGTCCTGCTCGTGGCCGCAGCGCTGTTCGTCGCCGACGTCGGCGTGCCGATCGGCGCCGCGTCCGTCCCGGTCGCGCTCGCCGGCGGCGACGACGAGTGGATCGTGGGCGCCGGCGAGGGGCTCGTGGCCGGCGGACGCACCGCGACCGCCCCGGCGGAGAGCCTGCGGTACCATCCGGACATCGGGGCCATCGTCGCGGAGGTGCTCCTGCCGACCACGCTCGAGGGGCGCACGGTCGTGCTGCGGGGCGGCGCTTGGGCGGACCTCGCGACGTACCATGGTCTGCACCTCGTGGAGGGTGCGCCGCCCGGCCCCCGCGGCATCGTCCTCGGCGCGGGGCTCGCGGACCGCATCGGCGCCCGGGTGGGCGACGCGGTCGCGGTCCAGGCCGTCGACCGCCCGCTCGTGGAGACGCTGCGCGTGGACGGCCTCTACGACGGGCCGCCGATCCTTCGGCAGGAAGGCCTGGTCGGCCTGGAGCGCGGCCAGGCCCTCGCCGGCCTCGCGCCGGACCAGGCGACGCTGCTTCGTGTCACGCCGCGCACCGAGGCGGCCCTGGCCGCGCTCTCGGAGCCCTCCGCGCGCATCGAGGTCGTGGGCATGCGCCTGGAGCCCCCTGAGCCCGTGGCGGGGGATGTCGTACGCGTCGCGCTGGACATCGTCAACCTCGGCGCGCGCGCCGGTGCGCGCCCTCTCACGGTCCGCGTCGACGGCGAGGCCGTGGCGGGCATGACGGCCACGCTTCCCCCGCACGGCCACGGCCAGGTCGCGGCGCGCTTCATCGCGCCCGAGGGCGCCTTCCGCGTGGACGTGAACCCCACCCGCGTCGAGGAGGCCACGGCTCCGCCCCGCCGGGTGGAGGTGCCGGCCATCGCCTTCGCCGGGCGGCCCTTCACCGTCGGGGTGACGGGGGCGGACGGCGCGCCGCTTGCCGACGTCCCGGTGCGGCTTCACGCGGGCCTCGAGGAGGCGGCGGACGGCGCGGACCCCATCGACGCGGGCGTCACGGGCGCAGACGGGACCGTGGTGCTCGTGCCGGACCGGGCCGGCGGGCTCGCGGTGGCCGCGGGCGCCGGCCCGCCCACCTACCGGGAGGTGCGCGTCGGCCGCGCCGAGGACGCCGAGGCGGCGCGCATCGAGGTGGCGCGCGTGTGGCTCGAACCGCCCCGGCCCCGCGTCGGAGAGCCCACGCGGCTGTCGGCCACCGTCGTGAACGTCGGCGGTGCGGCGGGGGAGGCCTCCATCGGTCTCTTCGTGGACGCCACGCGCCTCGGCGATGAGACGGTGCGCCTCGACCAGGGCGCCACGCGGTCCCTCGTCGTCGACTTCGTGGTCTCGGCGCCCGTGCGCCAGGTGCGCGCCGGCGACCTGGTGCTCCGGGTCGCCGAGACCACACCGGGCCAGGCGCCGTCCGCTCCGCCGGCGCGCTCCGGCGGCAGCCTCCAGGCCGAGGTGGCCGACCGCGTCCTAGGGGACGCCCAGCGGGTCCTTGGGGGGCTCGCGTCGATCGCGCTCCTCACGACGCTGGCCGTCGCGTTCCTGGCCACGGACCGCACGCTGCGCGGCCGCGCGCACGTCCTTGGCGTGCTGGAGGCGATGGGGCACGACGAGGCCGCGATCCGGCGCCGCGCTGCGTGGGAGGGAGGCACGCTGGGGGCGGTGACGGCCGCCCTCGCGGTCCTCCTGGGGAAGGCCGTGTTCCTCGGTCTCGGCGCCCTGGGCCGCCCGATCCTCTTCGGCCACGTCCTCGGCGACCCGGTCCAGCCCCTGTTCGCGTTGCAGGCCATCGCGGCCTTCGCCTTCGTGACCGCCCTCGCCGCCTACCTGGCCGCGGGCCGCACGCTGCGGGCCTCGCCGCTGCGGGGCGCGACGCGACGCCGCGACGAGCGCCTCCCGGTGGTGCCCGTCCAGGACCAGCTGCGGGGGACGGCATGAACCAGGCCACCGGGGCGGTCGCCGTCCTCGGCGCAGCCGCGCTGGCGCTGCCGTTCGGGGACGGCGGCGACGGCTACGGCTCGGCCGCCCTGGCGCTCGCCACCGCGGCGCTGTCCTGGCGCGCGTGGCCGGCCCCCGCCTGGCCCGCGGCGCTCGTCGTGGCGCTCGCGGGCCCGGGCCGGCTGCTGGGCGTGGCGCCGTCGCTGGCGCTCGCCGCCGCCCTCGCGGCCCTCGCGGTCCTGACGACGACGCGGTGGGCCGCGGCGGGCGCGGGCCTCGCGGGGGGGGCCGCAGCGACCTGGGCCTCCGCCTCACCGTGGGTGCTTCTTGCCGTGGCGGCGGGAGCCGTGGCGGTTTGGCCGCTGGCCGAGGCCAGGCCCCTCACGCCGCGCGCAGCGGAGAGCCTGGGGCGCGCCACGACGCTCGCCGCCTCCGCGGGGCTTGTCGCCGCCGTGCTGCTCGCGCCGACGATGGTCCCGGTGGGGCAGGAGGGCCCGGATGCGGGCCTGGCCCTCGGGGGCCTGGTCCTGCTCACTGCGGCGCAGGGCCCGGCGTGGCTCGTGGCCCGGCGGGCGCAGGACCGGCGGCGGGCGCTCTGGCCCCTCGTCGCGCTCGGCCTCGGGGCCGCCGCCGTCGCCACGGTGGCCGTGGAGCGGATCCCCACCGACGCCCCGCTCGGGGCCTTCGTGGTGGTCGCAGCGGTGCAGGCCCCGGTGGTCTGCCGGCTTGCGTCCCGCCACGCCCCCGGCCGGGCCGCGTGGGCCGTGGCCGGCGCGGTCGCCGGCCTGCTCGGATGGTCCCTGCGCGGCCTGCGCCTGCTCTGAGCGCCCGCGGCCTCCCGAGCCGCGGGGCCACGCATCCGGCGAGGCGCCGGCGGGCCCGTTGCACGGCTCAGGCCCAGGGGCGACGGGCGAGGGCGAACACCAGCGCGAGGGCCGCGGCCGCCACGAGGACGGGCCCGATGCGGCGCCGGGCCGCGGGGGCCAGGAAGGCGGTGAGGGTGCATGCGGCAAGCGCCGCCACAGCGCCCCACGCCACGTCCCGGCCGACCACGGCGACGGCGGCCGCGGCGGCGGCGAGCAACAGCACGGCCTCGGCCCTCATCCCACCGTCTCCAGTTCCAGCAGCGTGCGGCCCTCCTCGTCGGTTCCGGCCGCGGCGAAGCGCACCGGCGCCCCGTGGGCGGCGGCGGCCAAGAGCGCGACGAAGGAGCACGTGGGGCACCCGCCCTGGACGTGCCAGGGCGCCAGCTCTTCCCGGGCGGTCCGGCAGGCGTCGGCGTGGGCCAGGGGCCGGTACCGGACGCGGAGGCGAGGTCCGGCGTCCACGGCGACGGCGGCGCCGAGGCCGAGGCGAGGCAGGGCGCGGCGGACGTGGTCGGCCGCCTCGACGTCGCCGCCGCCCCGGGGGAGGCCGCTCTCCTGCTCCCAGCGTCGCAGGAGGGGGGCGCCGGGGGGCGGGACGGAGACGCCGAGCCGCCCTGGGCCGCGGTGCAGCACCTGGTCCCGGTGCAGTTCCGGAAGCGGGCCCGCGCGGCCGGCGGGGAGGAAGAGCCGCGGGGCGCCGTCCGCGAAGGCGTGGACGCCGTGGCCCTCGATGCCCAGGCCCCGGGCGAGCGCGGCCAGGCCGGCCATGGAGCCGTCCCCCGTGGGGCGCGAGGGGCGCCGGGTGCCGCTGACGACCGGCAGGGCGACGGCCGCGACGGCGAGCACGAGGGCGGCGGCGGGCTCGTCGGCGACGAAGAGCAGCAGGGCCGCCGCCCCGGCCATCAGCGCTCCGGCGACGCGGGCTCCCAGCACCGGGTCCACGCGGCCGGGACCCGCGGCGGCGACAAGAACGCACCGATGGGGCGCTCCAGGCGCCGCGTCGCGCCGGCGAGGGCCGTTCCGGCAACCCTTTTCCGGCCGGCGCCGGTCGCGCGGGCGTGCGTATCCTCGCGCCCGCGCTCCTCCTGCTGCTCCTGCTGCCCGCGGCGTCCCCCCAGGGACCGCAGGCCTACGGCGACGCGGCGACCGTGGAGGAGGGCGCGGTGGCGCCGGTGCAGACCGTCGTCGACGCGCTGCCGGGCGTGATGCGGGCCGCGACCGCGGAGGCGGACTTCGACGGGACGCCCGACGACGCACTGGCGGAGATCGCGCTCCTGCTGGACTTCGTCGCGGGCTTCGAGCTGCGGCCCGAGTGGCCCGAGGGATCCGTGGCGGAGGGCACGGACGCGCGCCGCGCGTACCCCTACGTCCAGGACGTGGTGGCCATGGCCGCCCGCATCCCGGACGAGGTCGGTGCCCTCGCCCGGACGCAGGCCGACTGCCTCGCCGATCCCGAGAGGGCCACGGCGGCCGAGGTGCGCGCGTGGAGCGGGGTGATGGCGGGAAGCGGTGCTCGCGTCGATGCCTTCACGG
>Ga0299906_10003159_pt1 | contig 13582 bp, 10 predicted proteins | sample RVTome_14_FD_200259 | JGI IMG/M metagenome (GOLD analysis project Ga0299906, IMG submission 200259) | Soil microbial communities from uranium-contaminated site in the Upper Colorado River Basin, Wyoming, United States - RVT145D125 (version 2) ...
AGTCGGTCAACCCTCCAGCCCTGCGCCCGCGGGAGATTGCTTCTGCGCAGCGTACCGAAACAACAACGCCGATGCGGCAAACAGCATGGCGAAGAACGAATTCAAACCAAAAACTGGCGCGACACCTGGGTGGAACGGCGGGTGGGGTGAGTTAGGATGAATTAGCACTTCTTGCCAGCCGGCTTTCCAAATCAAGAGCGCGATTACGGGCACCAACATTTGAGCGAGCGCCGTCGCGAACAGCGCCCGCGCCATTCCATGCGGTTCGAGGCGCGCGATGAAGGCGCCGATGATTCCGATGGCGAGCACCCCGAAATACATCAAATTGACGGGGCCGTCTCCGATGATGCCGACAGCGGCGGTTAGCCAGACGAGGATGAACGCTGCCGCAAGCGCAACGCCGACGGCGGCTCGGTACGCGGTATCGCCCGTTTTTGTCGTTTTGTGGGATATACCAAGTGATGCCATAAGAATTACCTCGGTTTGTTACCGTTATCGATTGGTTGTTTGGCGTGGACTTGCCGGCGCCGTTGGGGTCGAGGAGCCGGTACATCCCCGCCGGAATCGTGAGGGTCACATCCTTCAGCGCCTGCACGCCGTTGGCATAGGTTTTGGACACGCCGCGGATCTGTAATTCCATGATATAGGTCTTGGCTTTGCTGCGAATGTGGAGTTCTATGCGTGTCGCCGCCACGGTCAGGGGACCTTCGGGAACGTGCCTTCTCCGGTCTGCTCGGCCGTGACTCGCTCCGTATCGAGCTTCCAGAAGGTGTTCGTCTAGCGCCCGCCGACTGGCGGATACATCGCCGGCGGGCGGTCGAAGTCGACCCGCTCGACGTCGGTCCAGGGCACATACTCGGGGCGCTCGCGGCCGTCGACGAAGACCAGCATGCCGGCATTTCCATCGCTGAGGTCACCGCTGCGCTCTAGCTGCAGCTCCTCGCCGCTCTGGAGGGTCACCCTGGTGCGACCGGCGCCACGCTCTTCGCGGCCGGGGAGCACGAGCGAGGCGACCAGGCCGAAGGGGATGGTGTAGTCCACGCCCTGGGACGGGGCATCGAGCGTCTCGGTGGTCTCGCTCTCGTCGAGGTCGTAGACCAGCCGGCCGGCGAGGCGGCGGCCGGCGCGGGTCGTGACGCTGCCCGTGAGCGGGCGCCCCGGCGGGAAGTCGCCGTAGGAGGGGCCGCTGCCGCCGGGGCTGAACTCGACGCGCTCGAAGGCCTCCCAGGAGACCAGCACCCGGCCGTAGCGCCGGTCGTCGACGTAGATCCCGCGGTTGCCGTGGCCGACCTTGCGGGTGTCGGAGAGCACGATCTCGCGGCCGTCGCGCAGCGTCACCAGCGAGCTGCCGCGCGAGTGGCGAGTGATGGAGCGGATGGTGTCGAAACGCAGGCCGAGCGCGCCGTCGGCGGTGTGGCCGACGAGCTCGTCGCGACCGACGGCCTCCTCCCGGTCCCACTGGAGGAAGCCGGTGAAGTCGCCCTGGCGGGTGCGCACCGTACCGTGGAGCCGGTCCGGGACGTCGCCGAGCCGGGCGGTGGGCAGGAGCTCGATGGTGCGGATCTGATGCGGCCCGAGGTCCACGACGCCGCGCCTGCCGTCCCACACGCGCACGCCGTCGTCGAAGTCGCCGGCTTCGAGGCGGTCGAGGTCGAACACGGTGCCGCTCTTGAGGGTCACCCGCACGTCGGGGTCGAACGCGATCCCGCTCTCGAGAACCCCCCGCAGGCCGAGCTCGCCGCGCGCCTCGATGCGCGCGATGTCGCCGAAGCGCGCCATGAAAGGCCGGCCGAGGTCGATCTGGCGCTCGCCTCCCGGGATCTCGAACCCGAAGATCTCGATCGGGCGGCGCTCCTCGGTCAGCCGCTCGAGCGGCGCCAGGGCGACCCAGGGATTCTCGTCCTTGAAGCCGTTGAAGTAGTGGCCCCAGAACGCCTCTTCGTTGCCTCCCCAGCGCAGCCGCCCCTCGTAGGTGACGCCGTCATAGGTGGTGATGCGGCCGTAGAGGAAGCTCGGGTGGGCCTCCCCTGCCGCCGCGGTCGAGGGGGTGATCGCGGGCCAGGTTGCCGCGGCGGGATCGACGTCCTGCTCGAGGGCCCGGTAGCCGGCGACGAGGGCGAGGACGGTAAGCACGATGGCGGCCGCGCGTCCGGCGATAGTGGCTTTATTCATGTGGTTCTGTTGTTTTTGCTGTAGCTGCAGGGGCACGGTCGCGTCTACTCTTGCTGTGCATCGTCAGCCGTCAATCTCCACCCGCTCGATGTTGTCGTCATCCTCGCGCTCCTCCCAGTCGAGCAGGCGGTACGGGTCGATGCCGGCGAGGACCGGCTCGCGCGGCACCGTCACGGTGATCGTCTGCTCGCCGAAGCGGATGCGGTGCTGCTGCACGTAGAGCGGCGCGCTCAGTTCGTCGCCGCCCTCCTCGGCGCGGCCGAAGATCCCGATCTCCACCCATTCGTCCATCGGCACCTCGGTCTCGACGCCGACGCTGTCGGCCACCCCCTTGCGCGCCCGCACGCCGAGCGTCACCTGCCACGTGCCTGCTCCGGTCTGCTCCGCCGTGGCACGCTCCGTCTCGAGCGCCCAGTACGTGTTCACCTCGAAGAGATCGTGCAGCAGGTACTGCAGTGAGTCCGGCGTGACCGCCTGGAGCTCGCGGTACAGATCGAGTGTCGTCGCCAGGGGAGCACCTTGCGGTTCATGCTTCTCCAGCAGGCGCCGCAGCGCGCTGTTTACCCTCTCCTCGCCGACGTACTCGCTCAGCGCGTACAGTGCGAAGGGTCCCTTGCGGTAGGACAGGTACGGGTCGAGGCCCCGGAGCAACGGTTCACCCAGGCGGATCGGCGCGCGTGACCCTCGCATGAAGTTCAGAAGCCGCCGAAGCTGCCCGGGCCCCCTGGCGTTCTCCACGGCCTTCATCGCGTAATACCAGGCGACGCTCTCGGACATCACCGGCGCTCCCTCGACGTTTGCGTACGGCACCGTCCACTGGTGGGCCACCTCGTGGGCCATCACCGCGAAGGGGTGATCGAAGCCCCCCGGATCATCCTCTGGATTCAAGAGGGAGAACCCCTCTTCGTAGACGAGCATGCCGGGCACGGCGTGTACCCCCGTGCCGTCGCCGTCGCCGGGATGCTCGACGAGCGTGATGTGGCTGTACTCGTAGGGACCGAACTGCCTAGTGTAGTAGTCCAGGGAGGCCCGGATGCTCCGAACCATGCGGTCCAGGTTCGCCGTGTGCCCCGGGTGATGGAAGATCCGGATCGCGACGACTTGTCCTGAGCTTGTCGCAGGAGCCTGCCCCGACGAGTCGGAAGCCTGTCCCGCGCCGTCGGGGGCCTGCCACCGTGCTTCGTGCACCGCGTAGTCGGCGGAGAAGAAGAAAAGGTCGGTCCCGATGGGAGCATCGGTGGCATAGCGGAAGTAACGGCGCTCCCCTTCCGTCCACGTCCGGCGCAGCACCCCCGGCGCGACGGCGACCTGGTCCTCGTGAGTGCCCACCACCGCTTCGAAGTCGATCCCCTCGCCCCGATCCTTCCGCGCTTCGACGTCGTAGAGAGAGGCGATCAGGGGGCGCGGGGCGAGCCCGTGCTCCCGCCGGTCGCTGGCCATCATGAGCTCACGACTCCTTTGGTAGCCGATGGCGGGCAGCCAATCCTGATTCCTGAAGTAGGTGCCGTTTGCCACCACCGAGGCGTCTACGCCGCTCTCGCGGAAGCCATGCGGCTCGACGTGCACCTCGAAGTCGAGCCGCAGCGAATCGCCGGGCTGGATCTGCTGGGGCAGCGCATAGATCCGGTGGCCAAGCTCCTGGTCGGCGAGCACGCGGGCCGCCAGCCGGTCGAACTTCACCTCCCCGGTCTCGACGACCGGGACGGTGGCCACATGGACGGAGTCGATCGCCATGGCGCTGCGGTTCACGAGGCGGTACGTGCCGCGGATCTCCGCCTTCCGCTGATAGGGATAGATCTCGACGCGCAGGTTGACCCCCGTCAGCCGGGGCTGCGGGATGCCGTCGTACCGTCCGTAGCGCCGCTCGTACTCGGCGCGCCGCTCCGCGACGTCGGAGGCGGTGCGGTACTCGTTCAGCACGTTCGTGTTGTAGAAGATGAACCCGCCCAGCGTGAGGATGAGCCCCACCGCCGCCGCGGCCGTCCAGGCCGTGGGACGCGTGAGACGACGGCGCGCCCCCTGGAGGCGCACCCCGAGGCCCCGCTCCCTGCCGCGCACCCAGAGCAACCTCGCCACGACCGCGAGCAGCAGCGCCCACGCGGCCCAGTAGAGCTTGAACCACACCCAGGGCCCGAGGGACGGGCCGAAGCCGCTCATCTCCGTGTAGGACCACCCCGGGCCGGCGCCGTAGACGAGCAGGTTGTGCTCGATGCCGAACAGGGAGGACAGGGCGATGAACACGTAGGCGATGATCGCCACCAGGTGACCGACGTACTTCTGGTCCACCAGCACGTGCACCACGAGGGCGAGCAGCGCGAAGAGGAGATATTCGGGCAGCTGAAGCCCGAACAGGATTTTCAGGTACAGCCCGATCTCGAAGTCCTGATAACCCAGTATCACCTGAGCAAGCATCCCGGCCGTCGTCAGGAGTGCCATGAACACGGCGAGCACGAGGCCGAGCCCCAGGAACTTGCCGAGGAAAGGGGCCCATTCCGACCCCGGCAGCGCGTCGGTGATCTCGCCCAGGCCGGCGTCCCGTTCCCGCCAGACCAGCTCGCCAGCGAAGAAAACGATGAGGAGCGGGATGATCACCCAGCGGCTCAGTTCAGCAGATAGAGGGGCTGTCAACTCGCTGATGACGCGCGCGGTCGCGGGGACCAGCGGGGCGCCGCTGGATACCATCTGATCGAGCACCACGGGGAGCGCCAGGAGCGGGATGGCTGCCAGCAGGGCGAGCCCGACCCAGCTCGTCGAGATCGTTCGGAACGACGTCCACGCGATGGCGAGCGTCTGACGCGCGTGCATGGCGAAGCCGAACGTCCGCGGGACCTGCGGGACGGAGATCGGCGCGCTCGCCGTGACGCCGATGCCGGCAGGCGTCGACGCCGGCGGCGGGGCGTGCGCATCCCGACGGCCTGCCTTGAGCCTGCCGAGGGGTCGCATCCTGCGCCTCCACCAGCCTGCCCTGAGCGAGCGAATCGAATCGAATGGGGTGCGCTCGGTACGATGGGTGAAGCGGAAGCGCAGGTAGGTGACGGCGAGCGCCCCCAGGGCGATGCCGAGCCACAGGAGGCGGTTCCTGAGCACCGTGCCCTCCAGCCCGATCAGGCGCGTGCTCTTCTCGGTCGTCGTCCACAAATGCGCCAGATCCTCTACGATGAAGCGGATACCGGTCGGATCCAGCAGCGTCCCCAGGCCCCGCTTCCAAAGCAGGATGGAGGCGACGAAGAAGGCCATGAAGAGGAGGAGCATACTCCCGGCGTAGCTTGCCATGGCACGGCCGCTCCGCACCGCGAACCAGAACTGGATCGCCGTGGCGACGAAGGCGTTCGGCAGCGCGATGAAGGCGTAGGCGGTGAGATAAGCCGCCGGCCGGAACGGACCAATCAACTCGACATCCACGCCGGGCGCGTAGTAGGCCAGCAGGATGCCCGCCTGCACGGCGAGCAGGATCAACGCGTTGAGAACGAGGGCGGCGAGGAATCGCCCGCCGAGGTAGTCGGCCTTGCTGACGGGGGCGGTGTAGGTGAGGGGATACATGCCCGTCGCCACGTCCCGCGCCGCCGCTTCGCCGGCTACGACCGCGGCCACCAGAAGCCAGATCAGACCGCCAAATACCGTGGCGCCCGCGATGAGGAATGGCGCGTTGAGAAAGAAATCGGCGTAAAGCGCGTCAGCGATATAGTTTACTCGTACGAACAGGAACGCGAACACGACCAGGGCGGCGAAGATCAGCCAGGGCCAGGCACGGCGTAGCTGGTAGGCGAACTCGAAGCGAAAGACTGCCTGGAACTTCATGCCGCCACCTCTGGCTCCGGCTGCTCGCGGCGCCGGCCCATGTGTCCCGCCATCGTGCTGAAGTAGACGTCCTCGAGGTCCGGCTCGGCAGGCTCGAACTCCGAGCCGGGCGACGTCTCGCTATAGATGCGCACGACGATGCGCCCGGCGAGGAGCTTCGTCGAGATCACCGCGTGCGCGCGCTCCAGCTCTGCCAGCGCGCTCTTCTCGATCACGCGGCACCAGATCCGCCCCCTCATCTCCTCGACCGTGCGCAGCGGCTCGGCCTCAAGCAGGATCTTCCCCTGGTCGATGATCGCCATCCGCGTGCACAGCTCGGAGACGTCCTCGACGATGTGCGTGGAGAGGAGGACGACGCTGTGCTCGCCCAGCTCGCTGAGCAGGTTCAGGAACCGCACACGCTCGGCCGGGTCGAGGCCGGCCGTCGGCTCGTCGACGATCATCAGCTTCGGGTTGCCCAGCAGCGCCACGGCGACGCCGAAGCGCTGCCGCATGCCGCCCGAGTAACCATCCAGCTTCTGCGTGCGTACGTCCCACAGGTTCACCTGCCGGAGGAGCGCCTCGACGACCTCCCGGCGCACCCGGCGCTCGGCGATGCCCTTGAGCAACGCGAAGTGATCGAGCAGCTTCTCCGCGCTCACCTTCGGGTAGACGCCGAACTCCTGCGGCAGGTAGCCGAGCGTCTCGCGCACGCGGTCCTTCTGGCTCAGCACGTCGAGAGTCTGCCCCGGACCTGATCCGGGGTCGCCGAGGCGGATGCTGCCTCCGTCCGGCTCCTGCAACGTGGCCAGGATGCGCATGAGCGTGGACTTGCCCGCGCCGTTGGGGCCGAGCAGCCCGTAGATTCCCGCCGGAATCGTGAGCGTCACGTCCTTCAACGCTTTCACGCCGTTGGAATAGGTCTTGGATACCTCGCGAATGTGCAATTCCATAGCTGCCTGTCGTTGGTGCACGGTGCCCCGCGGCGGATGAACTCCTTGGGGAATCGTGCTCTGTAAATATCAGTAAGATAAAGCACTTTGCATTACAAAGTCAAGAATCATGGAATTGGCGGGACGCGGCGCCATCGTCTTGCGCGACACGGCGCTCTCGGCGCACCCGACCGGCAGCGGATTCGAGGTGCGGACGACGGGCGGAGCGGTCTATCGGGGCCGACGGCTCCTGCTTGCCACGGGCGCCTATACCAACGGGTTCGACCGGCTCCACCCCCGGCTCGACCTCGACGTCCGGGTGGAAACGGTGTGGTTGGAGCGGGTGTCTCCGCCCGACGTGGAACGCCTGCGCACAATGCCGGCGATCTGGTATGATTTTGAGGAATACCCGGCGTTTCCCTACGCCTACCTGCTGCCCCCGGTTCGGTATCCCGACGGCCATCACTACGTCAAGATCGGCGTCGACCGCGACCCCGATGCGGAGCACGACGCACCCGCCGGGATCAATGCCTTCTTCCGATCCGGCGGCAACGCGCAGCGCGGGCAGGAACTACGGGCCCTCCTGCATACCCTTCTGCCGGACCTGCCGCTTGCCGAAGGCCTCACCAAACCCTGCATCCTGACCTACACACCGCACGGCCGCCCGATGGTGGATGCGGCCCGGACAGCCGGGGTTTTCGTAGCCGTAGGGGGCTGCGGCGGAGCCGCCAAGTCGTCCGACGAGATCGGCCGGATGGCGGCGCTCCTCGTCCGCGAAGGTACCTGGGCGCACGACTTCGACGCGGGGCTGTTCCGGGCTTGCTACTGCTGACCGGGTTTAGTTCCGCCCGTCCCGTCCGATTCCCTGGGTAGTGTTTTTCTCAACCCTCACCCTGCGGAAACCTTGAGCCGGATGCATCCTCTACCCCTGTCCCTGTTGTTCCTTGTGATGCTCTCCGGGAGCGGCTGCGGGCCCAATCGCGCCTACGTGGAATACCTCAAAGGCAACGAAGCCTTCGAATCGATGGACCACGAGAAGGCGATGGCCCACTACAACGAGTCGCTGGCGCTGGACTCCAGCAATGCCGAAGCCTACCTCGGGCGCGGACGCATTCACTGGCTCTTCCTCCAACACAAACAGGTCGTGCCCAACATGACGCGCGCCCTGGAACTGGACCCGAACCTGGCCTGGGCCTATTATTTTCGCGGGATCAGCTTGATGAACCTCAACGACCTGGAGGCCGGCATCGACGACCTGACCGGATCCCTCGCGACGAACGCGTTGCCGGACGACTTTCGCCTCCGTGCCCTGCACTTTCGGGGCATCGGATACATGAACCTGGCCCGCTACGACGCCGCGATCAACGATCTGGACGCGTGTATCGCGCTCGACCCCGACCAGCCGCTCTACCGCTTTGAGCGAGGCACGCTCTACGAGGCATCAGGCCGCGCCGACGCGGCTATTGGCGACTATGAAGCTTTTCTCGCGCAATCCTTCGACGAGAACGAGCGAACCGAACAGGTCCGGGCAAAGCTGGGCGTGCTTCGCGGGACGCTGGAATAAGCCGCCCGGGTGGTGCTCGCTTTGTGTCGATAGGCTTTTGAACGCCTCCCTGGAGGGAGGTAGTTCCGTAGGGCCGGAGGGTGTACGAGGCCGCGGCGGACACCCCCCGTCGCCTGCGGCGCCAGCCCCCTCCAGGGGGCGGTTGGCTTTCCCTTACCGAAACAAGTACTCAAAGAGCATAAGAGGGTGGTTGTTTCTGCTCATCCACCTATCTCGATCACGAACATCGCCAGAACACCTAACGCGCCGCAGACGCTACACCCGTGCCAGGGCTTGATCCAGGTCTTCGATCAAGTCGTCGACATCCTCGATGCCGACCGACAGGCGGATCAGCGTATCCGATAAGCCTGCCGTGAGGCGTTCCTCACGGGGGATGGACGCATGGGTCATCGTCGCGGGATGCACGATGAGGCTTTCGACGCCGCCGAGGCTTTCCGCCAGGGAGAAGACCCGCGTGCCGGAAAGCACCTGCAGGGCCTTTTCCATGGTGTCGTCGGCGAGGGTGAACGAGATCATCCCCCCGAAGTCGCGCATCTGCTGCCGCGCCAGCGCGTGGCCGGGGTCCTCCGGCAAGCCGGGATAGTTGACGTGGCCGACGCCGGGGTGATCCTCCAGGAAGTCCGCCAGGCGGCGGGCGTTGGCACAGTGCCGCTCCATGCGCAGGTGGAGCGTCTTGATGCCGCGCAGCGTCAGGAAGCAATCCATCGGCCCCGGCACGGCGCCGCTGCTCTTGATCTGAAAACGCAGCTTCTCTTCCCAGTCGGCCCGGTTCGTGCACACGGCACCGCCGATGACATCGGAATGCCCGCCCAGGTACTTCGTGGTCGAATGCACGACGAGGTCGGCGCCGAGCGCCAGGGGCTGCTGCAGGTAGGGCGTGGCGAACGTGTTGTCGACAGCGACAGCGACACCACGGGTATGGGCGAGTTCGCAGAGCCGGCGGATATCCAGCACATGGATCAACGGGTTCGTCGGCGTCTCGATCCACAGCAACTTCGTCTCGGGCCGGAGCACCCGCTCCACGGCGTCCGTATCGTTCAAATCCACGAAGGAGGAGGTTATTCCGAAGGGGCCGTAGATCTGGCGAAAGAGGCGGTACGTGCCGCCGTAGAGGTCGTTCGACGCGACGATGTGGTCGCCCGGCCGCAGCGCTTTCACCAGGGCATCGGTGGCGGCCATGCCGGAGGCAAAGGCGATGCCGCAGGCAGCGCCTTCGAGAGCCGCGAGGTTTTCTTCGAGGGCCGTACGCGTCGGGTTCGTTACCCGAGCGTACTCGTGGCCCTGATGCTGTCCCGGCGCCGCCTGCACATACGTCGAGGTCTGATAAATCGGCGTCATGATCGCCCCCGTCGAGGGATCCGGCGCCTGGCCGGCATGGACGGCCAGCGTCCCGAACCGGTGCGTCTTCTCTACCGTTAGCGATTCCATACGTCAAGAAAGCAAATGGGACACGATGTGAAGGGGCACCTTGCCCATGGCGCGTGCTGTGCTTCACGAAGGGCTAAACACAAACAAACCCGGATCTCATAATCGAGGTCCGGGTCTGTTTCCCCATACGTTAAATTTTTTCGCCATAAATAATTCAATTGAGGCTGTAGCCGGCGCACTCGGAGATCCCTTCGGCCTTGTCGGTCTGGTTGGTCTGGACGTAGGACTGGAAGAGGGCGACGCAGATATCCCGGAGGCTCGACGTATCCGCCTCTTCCATCTCGGCCAGCGACTTGGCTTTCTCCAGCGGGGCGATGGCTTGCTGGAACAACGCGCGGCGCTCGTCCGCCTTCTGCTCCATCTGGGTCTCCATCTGCCGGATCTCCGTCTCGGACATCGACGCCCGCTTCTCGCGGAGTTCATCGTCCATCTTGGTCACCTCGTCGTTGAGGATGACCGCTTTGTTGACGTACGCCGCGCCGAGGTTGTAGTGGGCATTCCCATATTCGGGGTCGAGTTCGATGGCCTTCGTGAGTTGTTCGACGGCCCCGTCATAATCCTCCATTTGCAGCAGCAACGCGCCGTAGTTGTAGCGGTAGAGCTTGTTGTCCGGGTCTTTTTGAACGGCGTCCTGGTAGACCTGCAACGCCTCGTTCTCCCGCCCGGCTACGACGTAGAAGTTCATCAGCTGGGTCTGGATGCTTTCGTTCTCCGGATAGAGTCCCCGGGCCTTCTCCAGCAGCGCGATCCCTTCGTCGTACTGCTCGTAGGTCCGGTAGAGGTCGGAAAGATAGACGAAGGTATCCTCCGAGGTATCGCCTTTTTCGATGGCCATCTCGAACGGCTTGATCGCCATCTCACTGTTGCCGCTGCTGAAATAGGCGAACGCCTGGTTCATGTAGGCATCCGTCGAATCCGGGAAGATCATCGCTGCGTTGCCGAAGTACGTGGCGGCATCGTTGAATTGCGCCGCCTTGGCGTCGTCGGCGGCCTGCTGCCCCCGGTTGAACGTCTGGATACCCCGCTGGAACTCGTTGAAATACGCCGTCCGGAGCTGGTTTTCTACGGCCTCACTCTTCGTGGGGTCGAGTTCCATGGAACGGTTGTAGGCTTCCATCATCTGGTCCAGCAGCATCGTGTGCTCTTCGGCGTCGGTGACGGCGAACGCCTGCTCCTGGAGAATCTGGCCTTTGAGCTGATGGGCATCGGCGTTGTCGGGGTTGGTCTCCAGCGCCTTACCGATATTTTCCAGGGCACGGTCGTAGTCCTTGTTCCGGAGGTCCAGCTTGGCGCCTTCAACGTTCGGATCGCTGGAGCACCCGTCGGCGCCTACCAGCATCAATCCGCCCAGCAGGATCACGAAAAAGAGAGAAAGTCGCTTCATGGGTTCGGTGGGCTATGCCCGGAAAGGGTTTATTTATACGTACATGGGGGATCAAGCTATTAAGTGCAAATAGCTATTGAGGTTAAAAGGTACAACGGGCCGAAAGTTCTTACAACCCATATCGCTGGATTCTGCTTAGATTTTCCCATTCCAGTCGGACGGAGCCTGAAGCCTGGATGCTGGCCCGCTTTATCATCCCCACGAACCGCCCCGTAGACCTCGCGGCCCATGCCGACCTGCTCGCCGAGCATCCTCCGTTTCGCTTCTCCGTCCTCGGCCCGCGCTGCGTTGACGCCGCCGACTTCCTCCGGGCTTTTGATACAGCAGCGCAGGCCATTTCCTCTACCGCTTAACCTGTCGACCTGCAACCTGCCAACCTGTAACCTGCTAACCTTAAACAGATGTCCTACGCTACGACCGATCCGTCCCTTCGTTCTTTCATCGAGGTCGCGCCGGCCTCGCCGTTCCCCATCCAGAACCTGCCCTACGGAGTCTTTAAGCCGCGCGCCGGCGGTGCCCCGCGCATCGGCGTAGCGATTGGCGACTTCGTGCTCGACCTCGCCGTGCTGGAGGATAAACAGTTCTTCAAACGCCCGGAGGTATACACAGAACGCCCTTTTTCTCAGGCTTCGCTCAACCGCTTCATGGCGATGGGCCGCCCCGTCTGGACGACCGTACGGGAGACCCTCAGCAACCTGCTCCACGCCAACACATCGACCTTGCGGGACGACGCCGCCTTACGCCGGCAAGCCCTCCACCCGATGCGGGACGTCGACCTGCTGCTGCCTGCCGAGATCTGCGACTACACGGATTTTTACTCGTCCCGCGAACATGCCACCAACGTAGGCACGATGTTCCGGGGCAAAGAAAACGCCCTGCAGCCCAACTGGCTCCACCTGCCCGTCGGCTACCACGGTCGCGCCAGTTCGGTCATCGTCAGCGGCCGAGAGGTGCGGCGGCCCTGCGGACAGACTAAGCCCGACGACGGCCCGCCGCAGTACGGCCCCAGCCGCCTGCTCGACTTCGAACTGGAGGTGGGCTTTTTCGTCGGCCCCGGCAACCCGCTCGGCACCTCGATTCCCATCGAAAACGCCTTCGACCATATCTTCGGCCTCGTACTCGTCAACGACTGGAGCGCGCGTGACATCCAGAAGTGGGAATATGTGCCGTTGGGACCGTTTCTGGGCAAAAGTTTTGCCACCACCATCTCGCCCTGGGTCGTCACGCTGGAGGCCCTCGAACCGTTCCGCTGTGCCGGGCCGGTGCAAGCGCCGTCTCCGCTACCCTACCTGCAGTCGCCCGGTGATGCAGCCTACGACATCCATCTGGAAGTGGCACTCCGGACGGCCGCGCAGGAGACGCCGCATGTGATCTGCCGCTCCAACTACCGCTACCTGTACTGGAATGCCAGCCAGCAACTGGCCCACCATACCTCGGGCGGCTGCAACGTGCAACCCGGCGACCTGATGGCCTCTGGCACCCTCAGCGGGCCGACGCCCGACAGCTACGGCAGCCTCCTCGAACTGACCTGGCGGGGCGAGAAAAAGATCGAACTACCCGGCGGCGAGACGCGCACCTTCCTCCAGGACGGCGACCACGTTGTGATGACCGGCTGGGCCCAGGGCGACGGGTACCGCGTCGGCTTCGGCGAGGCCGGCGCCACCATTCTTCCCGCGCCGTGCTGACATACCGAGCCCTGACGTTTTTTCGACGCGTGCACGGCAGGGTCTGTCAAGCTGAAAGTCCGCCTTGTCAGTTTTTCAGAGCGCGTCCGCCACTTTTGGCAATCGGCCCGCCTGGTTTTGCCGAAATGGCAAAAAAACGGCGCTGGTACGCTGCTTGAAGGTTGGTATCGGTGAACCCAAGGAGGATCCCGCTCCTTTCTCATTGACCTTCCGATTCACCGAACCCATACAAGGAGGATCAACCATGACCAACCTGATTCGTTTCTCCCCCGGCACCGACATGCGTCGCCTGCAGCATGAGATCGACCGCCTCTTCGAAGGCTTCTTCCCGGCCCGCACCGGCAACAGCAACGAGGCCCTCGAAAGCGCCGTGTGGGCACCCCGTACCGACCTCTCGGAGACGGAAGACGCCTACTTCATCCACCTCGACCTGCCCGGCCTGAACAAGCAGGACGTCGAGATCAACTTCCACGACCGCACGCTGAGCATCAGCGGCGAGCGCCGGACGGAAGAGACCGCTGAGGATCGTAAGTTCGTGCGCGTTGAGCGCTCCTACGGCCGCTTCTACCGCGCCTTCACGCTGCCGCAGACCGTCAAGACCGACGGGATCCAGGCCAACTTCGACAACGGTGTGCTGACC
>Ga0299906_10003161_pt1 | contig 13581 bp, 11 predicted proteins | sample RVTome_14_FD_200259 | JGI IMG/M metagenome (GOLD analysis project Ga0299906, IMG submission 200259) | Soil microbial communities from uranium-contaminated site in the Upper Colorado River Basin, Wyoming, United States - RVT145D125 (version 2) ...
CCAGGGCCTCGCCCACCATGCGGTCCAGCGCCACCTGTCCGAGCCGCGGGCCGTCCTCGATGAAGTGATGCGGCGCATCGACGTGCGTGCCGGTGTGGCTCCCCATGGTGATCAGGGTGACGTTGGCGGCGGCGCCGTCTCGAATGCGATGCACGGCCTGCAACGTCGGCTCGGGATCGCCTGGATAGACGTGTTGGCCCGGTCCGTTCGGGACCGATACGTCGATCACGCGGGTGAAGGACGCCGTCACGCCGCGCGCCCGTAGGCGGCCGCCAGGCCGGGCCGCCCCGTCGCCTTCGCCCCGCGCGCCACCTCCGCCGCCACGCGGACGGCTTCGAGCAGGTTGCGGTGGTCGGCCACGTTCTGCCCGGCGATGTCGAACGCCGTGCCGTGCCCCGTCGACGTGCGCACCAGGGGCAGCCCGATCAGGAGCGTCACCACGCGCCCGAAACCCACCAGCTTGACCGCCATCAGCCCCTGATCGTGGTAGAGCGCCAGCGTCATGTCGTAGGCGCCGTCACGCGCGCGCAGGAAGACGGTGTCGCCCGGATACGGGCCCCGGGCGTCGATGCCGCGTTGCTGGGCCGCCTCGACGGCCGGGATGATGTGATCGATCTCCTCGCGTCCGAAGAGGCCCGCCTCGCCGGCATGCGGATTGAGCCCGGCCACGGCGATGCTCGGGGCGGCGACGCCCATGTCGCGCAGGGCGGCGTCCGCCAGCACCAGGCGCTCGAGGACGCGGTCACGGGTCACGTAGTCGCAGACGGCGCGCAGCGGCATGTGATTGGTGAAGAGCATGAGGCGCATGCGATCGACGACCATCACCATGGCGGGCTTGCTGCTCGTCAGCTCCCCCAGGATCTCCGTCTGGCCCTCGTACGGATGCCCGGCCGCACGCATCGCCTCCTTGTTCAGGGGAGCGGAGACCATGCCGTCGAGGCGGCCGTCGAGGGCCATGCGCCCCGCCTCCTTGGTGTAGTGCACGGCCGCGTCGCCGAAGCTCGCCTCGATCTCGCCCCAACGGTGCCTGCCCATGTCGATGTTGGCGTAGTCGATCACCTCCACGACTCCGGGCTCACCGCTGGCCTGCGCGGGGTCCGTGATTCGACGCAGCGGGGCACGGACACCGGCGGCCGCCATGGCGCGCTCGAGCACTCTCGCGTCTCCAAGCACCAACGGGATACAGCAAGCGGCCGCCACCGGGTCGGCCAGCGACTTCACCGTGATCTCCGGCCCGATGCCGGCAGCGTCTCCCATCGTGATTCCGATGCGTGGGCGATCAGTCATTTGATCTCACTCCGTGTAGGCCAGTTCCCCTGCCGTGTCGGGGTCACCGGCGATCATACCCTGGTAGATCTCGTCGAGGGCATCCAGATGGGCCGTCCAGCGGGCCGGGTCCGTGACCGCCGCGCGCGCGGCGTCGCCCAGACGCTGGCGCCTCTCCCCATCCCGTAGCAACTCCACGATGGCCGACGCAAAGCCGGCCTCCCCGTCGCCGACGCAGAGGCCCGTCACGCCGTCGTGCAGTCCCTTGGCGGACCCGGTCGTGGCCACGATGGCCTTGCCGGCGGCCATGTAGTTGAGCAGCTTCATCGGGAAGCCGCAGCGCTCCTCGCGCGGCGACACGAGCACGGTCGCTCGGGCCAGCTCGCCCTGCACCTCGGCGAAACTCGCCGTCTCGATCACCTCCACCCCGGGCTGGTGCAGGCAGACCTGCGCGGCCCGCGCGGCACCGGCATGCGTGAGCAGGCGCAGCCGGGCCGACGGAACCCGTCGTCGCACCCGCGCGAAGGCCCCCAGGAGATAGGCGAGGTTCTGGTAGCCGTCGAGATTGCCGGCGTAGACGATGACGTTCTCGTCGGGCGCGGCGGCAGCGCCAGCGCCAGCCGCCGGCAATATCTCCTCGGGCGCCAGCCTCGGCTCCAACCGCACGACGGTACCGGCCCCCAACCCGCGCAGCCGCTCCGCGAGCTCGGCCGTCACGGCGATGCTGCAATCGGCGCGGCGTGGAACCGCCCCGTCGAGCCAGGCCCCGACCCGGCGCAGGACGCGGCGCAGGCGCGTCCCGCGCGCATACGTCGGCAGCTCGTCCCGCATCGCCCCGTGCCCGTGATAGACCACCGGCCGCCCGAACAGGCGCCCCGCGATCAGGCCGAGTATGGCGGCCTCGTAGTTGTGCGCGTGCACCACGTCGACCCGCTCGCGCCAGATCGTCCGACACAGACGCAGGAGCAGCCAGACGTCGAGTGGCAGGCGCAGCGGATGGAAACCGGGCCGGTCATGGAGCCAGCGCCCGTACGCCACCACGTGCACGGCGTGTCCGCGCGAGCCCAGTCCCGTCGCCATCTGCTTGACGAGCACCTGCGACCCGCGGGGCGCGGGATACGGACCGGCGATCACCAGTGCGATGGTCATGAGCGCTCCGACTCCAGGTAACCGAGCGCCCGCAGGCGATCCGCGATGGCGGTGGCCTCGTCGGCGTCGAAGTACAGCGGCCGCTCGACCGGCATCACCGCGTCGTCCCAGCTCGGCGGCTCGCCCAGCGCCTCGGCGATCGCCCGTCCGTCGAGCCCGCGCGGCACGGCGGCGCCGGCGAGGGCCAGTACGGTGGGGGCCACGTCGACGATGTTCCGCCGCGACAGCTCGCCGCGTGCCGGCACGTCCCCGCCGGCGATCGCCACGAGACCGTCGCGGCGGTGGGCGCCGTTCATGCCGGCCCCCTTCCCGGCTCCGAAGGCCTCGGGTCCCAGGCGGCGCAGCGCCGGCCCCGGCCCCGGGCTGCGCAGGACCGAGGCGCTGTAGCCGTTCACGAGCGCCAGCTCCAACATGAGGTCCGGCGCCTGCGCGGTCGCCGGCCCCTCGTAGACGTCCTCCCGCCGCCAGACCCGCTCGACGACCGGCGCGCCGTCCGCGTCTCGCCATGCCCGCAGCGCCGCGGCCACGCGTTCCCGAACCACCGTGTAGTCGTGCGGCTCCACGCGACCGAGAGGCTCGCGCCCGCGCAGGTTCAGGCAGACGTTGGGGTGGTAGTCGAGCTCGTCGGAGTAGGCCAGCGTGTGCGCCCAGTCGATGCGCCCGAAACGGGCGCGCCCCTCGAGACGGCCCGCGGTCCCGCCGAGACGCCGGAGCAGCGCCGCCTGCCAGCGAAACGGCACGGCGCGCAGCGCCGCCTGGCGCAGGAACGCCCCCCCGCCGCCACCGCGGCGGAACCGCAGCCAGCCCGCCGACTCCAGCATCCGATTCGGGTACACGGCGCGGTCGCCGGCGCCGCCGCTGCCGTGGTCGGAAACGATCATGACCACCGCGTCGTCACCGACCGCCGCGCGCAGGCGACCCAACGCCCCGTCGAGGGCCTCGTAGACCCGGCGCACGGCGCCGCCCCAGGGGCTGGCGACGAAGCGCGGCGACGCGGGATCGTGGAAGCGCCAGAAGTGGTGGCTGACCGTATCGGACTCGCCGAAGACGACCATGGTCACGTCGGGCCGATCCCGGACCACGACGTGCTCGACCAGGCGCGTGCGGCGCTCGACCCCGTCGAGCAGGCTCGCGAGCGCACCCGCGTGCCACCCGGGCCCCGGCGCCACCTCCTGAAAGTCCGCGAACGGGACCCGGCCGACGGCTTCCCGGATCTCGGGCCAGCGCGCTCGGGGGGCGACGAAGCGCCCGTCGATCGCCGCCGTCACGGGCGTGTCGAAGCCACTGACCATCATCCCACCGGGCAGCGCCTCCGGCGGATACGTGGCCGGGACGGTGACGACGGCCACGCGCCGCCCCGCCCGCGCCAGCCGTGACCAGAACGCTTCCGTGCGCCGCCGGCTGCCGTTCACGAAGCGGACGTGGTACGTGCCCGGCACGCGTTCCGTGAAATCGAGCACGCCGTGGCGTCCTGGATTCACGCCGGTGACGAGCGACGTCCAGGCCGGGAACGTCGCCGCGGGCACCGTGGAGCGCAGTGGCGCCCACAGGCCCTCGCGCAACACCCGCGCCAGCTCCGGCAGCACACCGGCATCGAGCCACGGACGCAGCAGGTCGAGGCAGGCACCGTCGAGACCGACGACGAGCAGGGGCGGAGCCACGACCCCCGTCACTCCAGATAGCCGAGCGCCTTCAGCCGATCCTTGGTGGCGGCATCAATCTCGGTCTCGGCGCCCTGGCCTTCCTGCGCCCGCGCCTCGAGGACGCCGCGGCCGAGGGCCGCGCGCATCTCCTCGGCTTGCGGGCCGCGCGCCGCCACCAGGTTCTGCCGCTCCTGCGGGTCGCTGGCGACGTCGTACAACTCGCTTTCGGGGAGGGCGCGCGGGTTGCCGGGGTTCGCCGTCATGTACTTCCAGTCGCGGGTCCGCACCGCCTGCAGCACGTTGCCCTCGAAGTCCTCCTCCGAGAAGACCTGCGTGCGGTCGAGCGGGACGGCGGCGGTGAACGGCAACGGCTGGCCCTGCATCTGCCCGGAGGGCGAGGCGCCGGTGGCCGCGACGATCGTCGGGGCGATGTCGAGGCTCGCGGCCAGGCCCGGCACCACCTGACCCCGCGCGACCGCTCCCACCGGCTTCACGATCAGGGGGACCGCGATCTGCTCGTCGTAGAGCGTCGTGCCGTGCCACCAGCCGCCGTGCTCGTGGAACTCCTCGCCGTGGTCGGAGGTGAGCACGACCATGGTCGACTCGTAGAGGCCGCGGCTCCGCAGACCGGCGACGAGGCGCCCGATGTGCTCGTCCAGGTAGGCGATCTCGCCGTCGTAGAGATCGCTGAAGCGGCTCGCGAGGTCGGCCGGTGGGTTGGGATACTTGACGCGGGCGTAGCCCTCACCGTCGAAGGGATGGACCATGTACGGGTCGTGCGGATCCATGTAGTGCGCGTACAGGAAGAAGCGCTCGTTCGGCCGCACGCCGTCCAGCCAGGCCAGCGCCCGGTCCGTGACCACCTCCGCGGGCTGATAGTAGTGACGCACGTTCACCTGGCGGGCGAGGAAGCGCTCCCGGACCATGCGCAGCCCGCTGTAGAACGTGAGCTTGGCCGCGGCTTCCGTCGCCCCGAAGAAGAGATCCGGCGCCAGGTAGTGATACTCCGCGAACCCCTGCTGGAAGTTGAAGCTGTCCGAGACGTTGACGTTGTTGGGAAAGCCCACCGTGGCGTAGCCGTCCGCGGACATGACCTCGGCGAGCGTCTCGACGCGCTCCGGCAGGATGTCGACCTTGTGCACGGCGCTGTGGGACGACGGGTAGAGCCCCGTCAGGATGGTGGCGACCGACGGTCGCGTCCAGGAGGCCTGGGCGAACGCCGTGTAGCGCAGGCCGTCGTCCGCGAGCGCATCCATGTGCGGTGTGCGATTGCGCTCGTAGCCGTAGGTCGAGAGGCGGTCGGCTCGCAGGGTGTCGACGATCAGGAGGATGACGTTCGGCCCGTCCGACCCGGTCCGGCCGACCGCGCGCCGGCCGGCGACGCCGTCCGTTCCTCCCGCGGCTAGCCACCAGCCGCCGCCGATCGTCAGGACGATGAGCGCGGCCACCAGCGGGTTCGTGACGCCCGCCCGGCGCTCCTCGACGCCCCGGAGGCGGGACCAGAGCCAGACGCCGAGCACCAGGCAGCCCGCGGCGGCGGCCGCCTGCACCAGAAGCGGCATGGGGCCGCTCGGCAGTTGCTCCAAGAAGACGTCGCGAATCACGCGAAAGCGGCCGACCACCAGGCCGACCCCGAACGTGACGGCCGGAAACGAGACGGCGAAGCCCTCCAGCCCGACCAGGGCTGCCAGGACGCCGAGTCCGAGGCCACCCAGGGCGCCGAGCGCCCCGTAGACGAGCACGCCCCAGCCGATCGGCAACGCGCCGTCGGCCGGTCCTCCGGACCACACGACCAGCGCCTCGACCGCTCCCACCAGCGCCCCGGCCAGCAACCCGCCGGCCAACCCGCCCCCTACGGCACGTAGATTCATGCTTCCCCTCCCCAGCCGATTCCGGTGTTCCTAGTCGTTGGGAAACTCGAGGTCGAGTTCGGCCGGATCACCGGTCACCCGAATGCCGCGGGGCGAGAGCTTGTAGAGATCCTGGGCCTTCCAGTGCAGAAAACGCCCTTGCTCCAGATCCTTCACCAGCGGGGCGAGCGTCTCGTAGTCGATGCCGAGCCGCCCCGGAAGGCCGTCCCGTGCGTGCAGGTACGGCACGTCCGGCGTCTCGTCCATGACCCGCCGATACTCGAGCAGAATGGTGCGTTTGATGTTCACCCGTCGTTCCTCACAGCCGGAGGATCTTCTCGGACTGGACGCCCCGCAAGGCGTTGCGTGTGTCGACCAGCACCGGAACGGTCTCGAGAATCGCCCCGTAGTCGATCTCGCGATGATCCGTCAGCACGACGGCACAGTCGATGTGCTGCATGGACCCGTTGGTGAGCGGCAGCGAGTCCATCGACAGCCCCTCTTCACGCAGCGCCGGAACGTAGGGGTCGGTGTAGGACAGGACGGCCCCCTTGTCGGCGAGCAGCTTCATCACGGTCAGCGCGGGCGACTCGCGTACGTCGTTGACTCCGGCCTTGTAGGCGACCCCGAGCACGTGGACGCGCGCGCCGCGCACACTCTTGGCGTCCCGGTTGAGCGCATCCGTGATCTTCTCGACCACGAAGCGCGGCATGCTCTCGTTGATGTAGCCCGCGAGCTCGATGAAGCGCGCGTCGAACCCGTTCATGCGCGCCTTCCAGGACAGGTAGAACGGATCGATCGGGATGCAGTGTCCGCCCAGTCCCGGGCCGGGGTAGAAGGCCATGAACCCGAACGGCTTCGTCTTCGCCGCGTCGATCACTTCCCAGACGTCGATCTTGAGCGCGCTGCACATGAGCGCGATCTCGTTGACGAGACCGATGTTGACGCTGCGGAAGGTGTTCTCGAGCAGCTTGACCATCTCGGCCACGTGGGGCGAGGACACCGCCACCACCGTATCGACGGACCGCTCGTAGAGCGCCTTGGCCAGCTCACTGCACACCGGCGTCATGCCGCCGACGACCTTGGGGATGTTGCGCGTGTTGTACACGGCGTTGCCCGGATCGATGCGCTCTGGCGAGAACGCCAGGCAGAAGTCCTCGCCCACCTTGAGCCCGCTCGCCTCGAGGGCCGGCCGGACCACCTCGTCGGTCGTGCCCGGGTAGGTCGTGCTCTCGAGGATGACCAGCTGGCCCGGCCGCAGATGCTTGCGGATCTCGTTCACCGCCGACACGACGTAGGTGAGGTCCGGGTCCTTCGTCTTGCGCAGCGGCGTCGGAACGCAGATGTTGATCGTGTCCAGGTCCCGGATCACCGAGAACTCGGTCGTCGCCTCGAAGCGACCCGCCCCGACCTGCTCGGCGATCTCCTCGTCGCTGACGTCGACGATGTACGATTTACCGGCCTTGATGGCCTCGATCTTCCGCTCGTCCAGGTCGATGCCGGTCACGTGCATGCCGGCCCGCGCGAACTCCAAGGCCAACGGCAAGCCGACGTAGCCGAGCCCGATCACCCCGCAGCGCGCTTCGCCGTGCTCGATCTTCTCCTTCAGTTCCCTCATCGATACTCCCTGGCTTCCGCCTTGATCTGCGTACCGTACTCTACGTCACGGCCGTCTTCGACCGCTTTCGGTGCCCGTCCGACCGCGGCGGGCCGTCTGGGCGGTCCGCCGAACCCTCCACCTCGCAGGCCCTCAGTCGTTCGCGCAAGCGGGGCGCATGGTCCGCCAGGTGCCGCCCGATGAAGACGGCCTGCGTCTCCGCGACGTCCAACACGGGCAGCCAGTCCAGGTCCCAGCGGCCACAGGTGTAGTTGAACAGGCAGGGCCGGTCCCGGCCGGCCAGCCGGACCACGCCCTTGGCGCGTAGGATCGCGCGCGGCAGGCCGCCCAGCACGCGCTCGAAGCGCCGCAGGTCGAGTGGACGGGCGCTGCGATACGTGACGGTCTCGATGCCGTCCTCCTCGAGGTGAGCGCCCGCGGGCGCCGCCTGGGCCCCCTGGGCCCGGAGCGTCCCCACCCCGGTCGCGAAGAGGAGTCGGGCATCCACCGCGCCCCGCTCCGCCCGCACACACACCGCCCGCGGGTTGAGACGGGCGAGACGCCGCTGCGTCCTGTCCAGCGCCGCGGCCCCGACCAGGTCGGTCTTGTTCAGCACGAGGAAGTCGGCGGCTTCGATCTGCGCCCGCACGGCATCCGACTCCGCCAGATGCCGCTCCACGTCGGCCGCGTCCACGAGCGTGACGATGGCGTCGAGGCCCAACCCCGCGGCCAGCACGCGGCGCACGAGGGGTTCCGGATGCGCCACACCGGTCGATTCGATGATGATCAGGTGCGGGTTCCCGGTGTCGATGATCTCCTGGATCGCCACGTCGAAGCGGTAGTCGTCGATCGTACAGCAGAGGCAGCCGCTCGAGAGCTCGACCATCTTCTCGACGGCCGACAGGCCCGTCACGACGCGGCCGTCGATCCCCTCCTCGCCGAGCTCGTTCATCACGACCGCCACGCGCTGTCCCAGCAGGCCGTGCTGCAACACGTGGCGCAGCAAGGTGGTCTTCCCGCTTCCGAGGAACCCGGTCAGGATGTCGACGGCGACCGTCCGCACGATGTCTCTTGGTCGGCCACCACGGGCTCGGGGCCACGGGCAGCCGGGGGCCCGTTGGTAGCCGAGATGCGGGCGCGCCGCAAACGCCGTCTCACGCAATCAGGAGCGGTTCCCGCGGGACAGCCGAACCCGCAGCGACCGCAGATCGTCACCGCTGAGCAGCAGAACCGCCCGATACGGCAGACCCGACTCGCGGTGGAACATGACCAGCAGGATCGTCGCCGCCAGGCCGTACGAGACCACGCTCGAGAGCGCCGAGCCGCGGATGCCCCAGCGCGGAATGAGCCACACGTTGAGCCCCACGTTGACGACGAGCGCCGTGACGGCCGCCACGGCGTTCACGTGCTGCCGATTGCGACTGGTGAAGTTGCGCGTGAGCAGCAGGTAGAGCGCCATCATGACCACCCCGGGCAGAAGAATGAGCATCGGGACGATCGACTCCTCGAAGCGCGAGCCATACAGGAGCCGCAGCACGGACGGCCCAGCCACGGCGTAGCCCGCGCCGCCCAGCATCATGAGCGCGAACGTGTGGCGACAGACCGTCGCCGTGGCGGCATGCGCCGCCCCCTCGTCCGCGGCGGCCAGACGGGGGAAGAGGACCGTGCCCAGCGCATCGGGAACGCGCAGCAGCAACCCCGTCAGGTTGACCGCCACGGTGTACATCCCCACCTGTGCCGAATCGCTGAGGTAGCCGATCAGCGCCTGGTCGACGCGCATGTGCGACGTCGCCGCCAGCGTCTGCACGTGCGAGAGTCCACCGAAGGCGAGCATGCCCCGGAGCAGCTTCACGTCGAGTCGCGGTCGAATCGGGGCCAGGCGATTCACGCGCACGGCGATCCACAGGCAGGTGAAGACCATGATCCCCACCTGCGTCCACACCGCGGCCGTGAGCCCCAGGTCGAGCCACAGCAGCACGACCGCCATGCCGACCAGGGCCAGCACGTTCGGCACGATCTGCTGGAAGTTGTACTCGCGGAAGCGCTCGAGCCCCTGGGCGATTCCCATGAGGTAGGCCTGCAGAATCACGAACGGCACGACGACGAGCACCGAGTAGAAGGCGTCGACGGAGGCTCCCTTCATCAGGTTGGCGAGCAGCCAGTCGCGCGCGACGTAGCAACCGACCATCGCCAGACCACCCGTACCGACGGCCACGGCTACGGCCGTCGAGACGACCCGGCCGGCGGCCACGCCGCGGCGCCGGATGAAGTAGACGCTGGCTTGCGGAATCCCCAGTTTCACCAGGTTGGCCAGCAACGTGGGCACGGTCACGACGATGAGCTGGAACAACCCCCGGCCCTCCGGGGCCAGCACGCGAGCGAGGATCACCCCCGTCCCGATCCCGATCAGGGTCATCACCACCTGACCGCCGAAGATCCGGCCTGCGTCCCGCAGAAACCGTTCGCGTCGAGGAGGCGTCGTCACGACGGTCCCATCCGGGCGGGTCCCGTCAGCGCGAAGAGTGCGTGTCCATCGGCGTCGGCGGCGGCCGAGCCCAAGGAGCCGGCGAAGTCGCGCCACAACCCATGCACACGCATTTCGAAGGGGTCCGCCCCGCCGCCGAGCCCGGCGCGGTCGACGGCCACGTGCGTCACGCCGAGGGCGAGCGCCCTCGCGCGCAAGTCGGCCGCCGACCCGATGGTCCGGTAGTCGATCAACGTCTGCTCGAGATAGCTGCCGAGCACGAACGGACGCTCGATGAAGTACGGGTGGGGAATCTTCTCGAGGACGAGGACCAATCCGTCCGGCGGCACGACCGCGTTGGCCTGCCGCCAGAACCGAAATCGCCACGAATGACGCTCGAGGAAGGCCTCGGGCGCCATCCGTCCCGTGGCGACCCGGACTTGATCGGGCCACAGCGGCTGCAGCAGCCGCGACGTGACGACGAGCTGCCCGGCGACGGTGACCGCCACGACCAGTCTCCAGCCACGACGCCCGAGCACGGGCCGGCCGCCCGCGACGCCCGCCGCCACCCAGAGTGCCAGCGCCGGCAACACATAGCGCGGGTGTGCCCACGCCCCGCCGGCAATGACGGTCACGTACGCCGCAGACAGCAGGAGGACGGCGCGCCGCCGACGCGAGCGGCGGGCTGCCCACACGGCCGCCGGCAGAAAGGCCAGGGCGAACGGGCCGATGTCGAGGCTCTGGCGCGTCGCTCGCTCGAACGACTCCGGATACATCGTCAGGTCCCACGGAAAACGCAGCCATTCCAGGCCCGCATAGGGCGACCCGTCACGGCGCTCGGCACGCTGGACCCGGTACTGCCGATAGTACTCGTCCAGGTAGGCGGCCGCTTCCGGTGTCCAATTGCGGCCGCCGAAGAGCGAGTGCGCGAAGGGGTGCAGCGGATTGCCGACCTCGACCAGGTTGCGAACGTAGGGCGGCGCGGCGACCGCCCCAGCCAGGGCGGCGAACACGACCGTCGCGACGAGACGCTCCCTCGGCGGCCGCCCGCCGCGCAGCAGCACCGCGAGGCCGAGCAGGGCCGGCCACAGCAGGCCCATGATCTTGGTGCCGCCGGCGAGGCCCGCCAGCAGCCCCAGCCGGCGCAGCGCCCCGTCGTCCGACCGCCGCCGCCAGTCGAGGAACGCCGTCACCGCCAGCGCCGCGTTGCCCATCAGCAGCAGGTCGGCCCCGGCGCGCGTCATCAGGGACCAGCTCATCGGCTGGGTCATGAGCAGCAGCACCGCGGCCAGTCCGGCACCACGCAGCAGATGGCGCTCGACCAGGCGCCCGACCGCCGCGACGGCCAGAAGCCCGGTGAGCCCGTTCAGCAACCGGGCCAGCGACTCGCCGTGCACCGCATAGCCGGCGGCGAACACCCAGTTCGCCAGAAACTGCTGCTGGCCCCAGAACGACCAGGGGGTCGGCACGAGGCCGTGCGCGGCCGCATACAGCTTCGGGTAGGCGAGCTGGTACTTGGTCTGATCGCCCGTCATGGCCGGGGCCAGCATCGCGCAGACTTCCGCCGCCAAGACCGCGAGGATCACCGCGCACGGCAGCACGTCGCGCCGCCCCGGGCGGCAGCGCGGGTCGCCCAGCGCTCGGCGGAGTCGCGGCGCCCCGGCGAGGCCGGCGAGCGCCAACAGGACGACCAGGGGCACCCAGTGCAACCAGCCGGCTGCCGCGAGCGCGAGCGAGCCGAGACCGAGGCCCCCGAGCCCCACCGCCAGGCCGACCAACACGTCGTCGCGGGGGTCGGCCGGCGCCGCCCCCACCAGATGCACGGCGCGCATCCCACCCGCGGCCAGCGCGCCCGCCACCAGCAGGAGCAGCAGGAGCGACGTCATCGAGCGACGGGCAGGTACGTCGACCAGTAGACCGCGTACACGACGAGCGCCCAGGCCAGCAGCGTCAGGCGGGCCGGCCGACCGTACCGGAGGCGCCCCGGGCGCGCGCCGGGCCGCTCAGAAGACGTACGGGATGAAGCGCTTCGTGCGTCGTGCATAGGCATCGTAGTCGGCGAACGTACGCCTCAACGCGGCTTCCTCCCGACGCCCGCGGATCATCAGCACCGCCACCGCGACCAGGGAGAGGCCGAGGCTTCTCCAGGCTCCGAGTGTAAGCGGCGCCCCCAACGCGATCAACGCTTGCCCCAGGTACATGGGGTGGCGCACCAGTCGAAACGGCCCCGCGTGCACGAGCGGGGCACCGCGCACCGGCTGGACGAAGGGACTCAGTGCGTCGCCCAGCGCCCGGCCCCCCGCCCGGTACAGGTAGACGCCGAAGGCAAAACCGGCCAGCCCGGCCCACCGGCCTGCCGTCGCCCCACCGAGCACCGCCGCCTCCACGGGGGCCGCCACGAGCAGGACATAGAAGACGAGGTGATGCACCGCGACCAGACGCAACGGCTCGCCGGGCTCGGGCCGCGGCGTGGCCCGCACGGGAACGTCGGGATCTCGGAAGCGCACCAGGAGGAGCGCCACCAGCAGCGCGTAGGCGACGCCCCACCCCATCGCTCACGACGGCAGGGCCACGGCGGCGCGCCGCCCGTGCCGGAGGCCGGCGAGGCCCCCAGCCGCCAGAAACACCAGCGCGCTCGCAACCTCGCGTCCCCAGGCCGCGCCCGTCCCGGGAGCCCACAAGCTGGCGACGAACGCTCTGCTCCCCGTCCGGTCGACGACGATCTCCCCGAACACGGGCACGGGGGCGTGCAGGTGGGCGTCCGACAGCGGCCACAGAAAGCGCGCCCCATGGGGCGCCACCGCGTCCACAGTGAAGTAGTCGATCAGCAGGTGGCTGCCGAAGGCCACGGCCGCGAACGTCGCGGTCCACGACGCCCGCCACTGCGGCGGCCCCGCCCGGCGGGCCCACCACCACGCGGCGAGGGCGACCACCGCCACCCCCATCAGACTGTGCGTCGGGCCGCGGTGAAAGGCGGTGGGCGCCCCCATCGCCAGCCCGGGCAGGAAGTCGAGGTCGGGCGCATTCGCCAGCACGATGGCGCCGACCAGGAGCCCCACGCGATGCGGCCCGGACGGACGCATCGCTTCGTAGACGAGGTACCCGGCGCCGGCGTGCGTCAGGCAGAGCGCCATGCGATCACGGCGCGGTCGACGAGGCGCGCTTCTCCGGCACCGACTCCTCGGCGCGGAGGAACGGCATCACCTTGGCCGCGCGCTGGCGCCGGCCCAGGGTGAGGCGGAGCTTCAGCAGGAAGAACAGGTTCTGGAAGCCGTCCTTCCACAGGTTGAGCTTGCTCACGCCGACGCGCTCGCCGTAGTAGATCGGCATCTCGAGGCACCGCAGCTCCGGGTGCGTGAAGGCGAGGATCTTGATCTCCTCCGAGAGCGCCATGCCGTCACTCTGGGGCCGAATCTTCTCCAGGATGTCCCGCTTGAAGACCCACATGCCCGACTGCGAGTCGATCAGGAACTTGAAAAAGAGCGCCATCGTCGACCCCGACAGGATGGCGTTGCCGAGCAGACGCAGCGGGCTCTTGTCCTCGCCGCTCTTGGACCGCCAGCGGCGCGCCGTCATGAAGTCGATGTTCTCCTCGATCATGACGTGCAGCAG
>Ga0299906_10003162_pt1 | contig 13580 bp, 13 predicted proteins | sample RVTome_14_FD_200259 | JGI IMG/M metagenome (GOLD analysis project Ga0299906, IMG submission 200259) | Soil microbial communities from uranium-contaminated site in the Upper Colorado River Basin, Wyoming, United States - RVT145D125 (version 2) ...
GCGCAACCCGCGCGCCCGGCGCCGCCGACTCACCAACCACCACCTGAATCAGGGATAGACCTGGAACCGGATCGGCTGATCGAACTGGAAGCCAGGCGCCGGCGAGATGAAGAGATCGGGATCGAAATCCACGACGGCTTTCGCGTACCCGGCGAACTGCGGCGCGTTCACGAACGGCGGCGTCGCGCCCAGGATGCGGGCCGAGACGTTCATCTCGTAGAGCCCCGGCGTGTTGCCGGTGAACGCGAGAATGTCGACGTAGGTGTACACCCCCGGGACGAGATTGAAGCCCCCGCCCGAATGGACGACGTTCATGTTCGCCTGGCCGAGCGTCCAGCTCGTCAGGTTCCCGGTCTGGTACCGGACCTCGTACGGCAGCGCGAAGTTCGACAGCACGTCGCCGGCCGTCGTCCCGGGCGCGATCACCAGGAACGGGTTCAGGAACATCACCGTCGCGACGAACGCCGGCTCGCCCACCTTGATCACCTGATGCGGAAGGAGGGGCCCGCCGATCGCGATCGGCTGGATCGGGCCCAGCGCGTACAGGTTCCACCAGCCCTGGGGCTCGGCGATCTCCGGACGCTGGCGCTGCATCGCCTCGTCCAGCGCGCTCTTGACGCGCGCTTCGACGAGCGCCTTGATGTCGTCCGCCGTCGTCTCCCGGTACGGGCGAACGACTTCCAGCCCCGGACTGCGGTCCGGAGCGCCCTCCGGCGCGGCGCGCCGAAGCTCGACTTTGGTTGCTGCTCTCATTTCAACGACTCCTTTGACGGGTTGCGATCTTGGAAGCCACGCCTTGCGGCTTCGGATCGAACTGTAGGGAGGCTCGGCCGCGGGGCGTTAGCACGAACCCGGCGATGGGTTGGACGGATCCGCCGAGCGCTTGGACAATCCTGCGCGCGCCGCGCTACTGACCGGGCGCGCCGGACTGGTACTGCGTCGGGCAGACGCCCACGCAGCGGCGGAACGTGCGCGAGAAGTACGCGAGATCGTTGAAGCCCACGCCGAAGCCGACCTCTTTCACCGACACTCCGGGCGCGGCGAGCAGGTCGCAGGCGCGCCGGATGCGGTATTGGACGACGTAGTGGCTGAACGTCACGCCGTGCTCCCGCTTGAACACCCGGCTGAAATGCGATGAACTCAGGTGGCAGACCCGCGCCGCGGCGGCGAGATCGATCCGCTCGTGGAAGTTCGCGGCGATCAGCGCGATCGCCGGTGCGGTGCGCCGGTCGCGGCGGCCGGGCGACCGGGCCGGCAGGGGGAGCTCGAGCTGCATGTGCACCTTCGGTGGGATTTCCGCGCGCGCCGGGCCGATCTGCCCGCGTCCGACCACGGCTGCCGACACGCTAGTCGATCACGGGCCGCGGCGGTAGAGGAGCGTCGGACTAGAGCGATGGTCGTATTGCTCGCGGCGACGACTGTCGGCGGTCGCCGACAACCGGCGCGCGGGCCCTCGCGGACGTAAGATCTCAGGCGCCGGCCGCCAGCCCGATGCCCGCGAACCTGTCGCCCGAGTACAAAGCTGCGGAAGCCGCGTTCCGCAAGGCGCGCGATCCGCGCGAGCGGCTGGACTGGCTGCGCGAGATGCTGCGGACGATCCCCAAGCACAAGGGGACCGATCACCTCCAGGCCGACATCAAGCGCCGCATCAAGGAGCTCTCCGAGGAGCTGGAAGGGCCGCGGAAGGGCGGCGCGCGCGGCGGTCCCGCCCTCGTGGTCCGCCCCGAGGGCGCGGCGCAGGTCGCGCTGGTCGGCCCGCCGAACTCGGGCAAGTCGGCGCTGCACGCGCGACTGACCGGCTCCGGCGCGCACGTCGCGGAGTACCCGTTCACGACCCAGGTTCCGGAGCCCGGGATGATGGTGCACGAGGACATCGCCTTCCAGCTCGTCGATCTGCCGGCGGTGTCGCCGGAGCACGCGGTGCCGTGGCTCGCCGGGGCGCTGCAGACCGCGGACGCGTGCCTGCTCGTGGTCGATCTCGGCGACCCGAACTGCGTCGAGCGGGTCCAGGCCGTGCACGCGCTGCTGCGCGAGAAGCGCGTCACGCTCACCGACCGCTGGCCGTACGCCGACGCTGCGCCGGCCAGGGGCGCCGCCGACGTCGACGACGATCCCTTCGCGCTGCGGCTGCCGACGCTGCTCGTCGCCAACAAGGCGGACCTCAGCGACGACGAGGGCGCGGAGCTCGACGCGTTTCGCGATCTGACCGGATCCCGCTACCCGGCGGCTCCGACCTCGGCGACGACCGGCCAGGGGCTGGGGGAGCTCGGCCCCTGGCTCGTCCGCAACCTCGGGATCGTGCGCGTCTACACCAAGGCGCCCGGCAAGCCCCCGGCGAAGGACCACCCGTTCACGCTGCGGCGCGGTCAGACGGTCGAGGACGTCGCGCGCCTCGTCCACAAGGACATCGCGCAATCGCTCAAGTACGCCCGCGTGTGGGGCAGGTCGGGGTTCGACGGGCAGCACGTCGGGCGGGAACACCGCCTGGAGGACGGCGACGTGGTCGAGCTGCACGCCTGACGGCGTGAAATATTCACGGCGGCGGAGACCGCCGCGCGACAGCCGTCCGGCGGCGAGGGGATTTCTGCTTTCGGCCGGCGGCGCGCCGGAATACGCTCACCGGTTCGCATCGAAGCGCTCCCCGGTGTCCAAACTCTTCCGCTATTCGTCGTTCGTGGGCCTGGTGGCAGTGGTTGCGGTCATCGTGGCGCTGTCGTGGTTCTATCGCCGGCTCGCGTTCGAGTCCTTGGTCGAGAGCGAGGCCCGGTCGAACGTGACCCTCACCCGGGCGTTCGCCAACTCGATCTGGCCGCGCTACGCCGGGTTCGTGCGCTACGCCGGCCAGATACCGCCCCACGAGCTGCGCGCGCGCGCCGAAATCGGGGACCTCCAGGAGGACCTGAGGGTGCTCGCCAAAGGCCTCGACGTGGTCAAGGTCAAGATCTACAACCTGGACGGCCTGACGGTCTTCTCGACCGACTTCCGGCAGATCGGCGAGGACAAGTCGGGCAACCCCGGCTTTCTGGGTGCCCGGGTGGGCGCGACGCAGAGCGAGATCACGTTCCGTGAGCGCTTCGACGCCTGGGAGGGGGTGATCAACGACCGGAACCTGATCGCCACGTACGTCCCGGTGCACACTGACGCCGCCGCGCCGGTCGAGGCGGTGATGGAGGTCTATTCGGACGTGACCGGGCTGGTGTCGAAGATGGAGCGGACCCAGTCGCAGATCATCACCGGCGTGGTCAGCGCCCTGTCGGCGCTCTACCTGCTGATGCTGTGGATGGCGGGCCGCGCCGACCGGATCCTCCGCAAGCAGGAGGCACAGCGGGTCGCGAACGAGGAGCGTATCCGCTACCAGGCGTACCACGACCTGCTCACCGGGCTGCCGAACCGGACCAGCTTCGCGGAGCACCTCGAGGAGGCGATGCGCCGCTCGAAGCGCTTCGGCTGGTCGGTGGCGCTGATGTTCCTCGACCTGGATCGCTTCAAGCGCGTGAACGACAGCCTCGGCCACGAAGCGGGCGACGAGCTGCTGCGGATCGTGGCGAGCCGCCTCAAGACCTGCATTCGCGAGACCGACATCCTGTTTCGCATGGGCGGCGACGAGTTCACCGTGCTGCTCGAGAACGTCCGGACGCCCGAGGAAGTGGCGGCGGTCGCCGCCCGCATGATCTCCGCCGTGGCCCAGCCGGCCGAGATCTCGCATCACGAGCTCACTCCCACCGCGAGCATCGGCATCGCGATCTACCCCAGGGACGATCAGCGCGGCGAGCGGCTGGTGAAGGCCGCCGACGCGGCCATGTATCGCGCCAAGGACGTCGGCCGCAACCGCTACGCGTTCTTCACCCAGGAGATGACCGAGCGCGTGGAGAGCCAGCTGCGGCTCGAGGCCGACCTGGAGCGCGCCCTCAAGCTCGGCGAGTTCGTCCTGCACTATCAGCCGCGGGTGTCGACGGCGACGCGACGCGTGGTCAGCATCGAGGCGCTGCTGCGCTGGAACAAGCCCCAGGTGGGGCTCGTTGCGCCGGGCGGCTTCGTGCCGCTCCTGGAGGAGTCCGGGCTGATCGTCCCGGTCGGCGCCTGGGTGCTGCGAACCGCGTGCCGGCAGGCCAAGGTGTGGCAGGAGACGAGCCTGCCCGCGATGCGCATCTCGGTCAACATCTCGTCGCGCCAGTTCCGGAACGAGGCGCTCGTGGAGACGATTCGCGATGCGCTCGAGACGAGCGGCCTGGCCGCCGAATGCCTCGAGCTCGAGCTCACGGAGAGCCTGCTGGTCGAGAGCGCCGAGAACGCGGTCACGATCATGCAGCGCCTCAAGGCGCTCGGCGTCACCCTCTCGATCGACGACTTCGGGACCGGCTACTCGTCGCTCAACTACCTGAAGCGCTTCCCGATCGACTGCCTGAAGATCGACAGCAGCTTCGTACACGACCTCCACACCAGCGCGAAGGATGCGGCGATCGTCGAGGCGATCTCGGCGCTGGCGAAGAGCCTCGGCATCGGCCTCGTCGCCGAGGGCGTGGAGGAGGTCCGCCAGGCCGACTTCCTGAGCGCGCGCTACTGCACCGAGCTGCAGGGGTTCCTGTTCAGCCACCCGCTGTCCGCGGACGAGGTCGTGGACGCGGTCCGGAGACTTGCGCCGGCGTCGGAAGCGACCGCCGAGGTGGTTTAGTCCACCGTCCTCAGGCTCGGCACCGGAGCGGCAGGTAGCCCGCCGGAACGTCGGTCCGGTTCTCGCCCTTGACCGTCATCTTGTCGGGCGTCGGGGCATACCCGCAGACCCAGGTGACCGGCACGATCGGCGCATCCTCCACGACGGCCGGGCGAAGGGTGAGGACCTTGCCCTTGATCTGACTGTTCACCCGATTGCCGAACGTGATGTGAATCGCGCCGTTCTCGACCGCCACCGAGCTGATGAAGTTGTTGACGATCTTCTCGGCGGGAGGCAGCGCGGCGGCGGTGTTCTCGACGGGGAAGGTTTGTCCGGCGGTCCAGGATGCGGCGACCGGGCCTTTCACGATGTCCGCGAGCGGCAGCGCTTCGGCGATCTGATCCCTGATGAACTTGTCCTGGTAGCTCGGCAGCGCCATGAGCAGCAGGATGGCGACGATCGCGAGGATCACCAGCATCTCGATCATCGTGAAGCCGCTGTTCCTTTTCGCCATCCTGCAGGTCTGAAAATCGCCGTCCCAAGAGATTGGCATAGGTCCCCAAACGCTGCCGCGGCGCGCCACCGCAGGAATCCTTCGGCCGGTGGTAGGCTTGCCCACCCTCAAGCCGGACTGACCGGCGGTGAAGCGCAGCACCGATCGGATCCTCACCACGCACGTCGGCAGCCTGATCCGCCCGCCGGAGCTCCTCGAGTTCCTGGCCGCGAAGCGCGACCGGCGCCCGGTCGACGAGGCGGCCTATGCCGCGTGCCTCGAGGGCGCGGTCGCCGCGATCGTGAGCCGGCAGGCCGCGGCGGGGGTCGACATCCCGAGCGACGGGGAGTTCGGCAAGTCGATCAGCTGGTCGCAGTATCTGCTCGAGCGCATGAGCGGCTTCGAGCGGCGGCCGGCGGCGCCCGGCGCCAACCCGTTCACGCGCGGGGCGGACCGCACGCGGTTCGCCGAGTTCTACGCCGAGCTCGACGCCAAGGAGGGTTTCGCGACGACGACCGAATCGGTCTGCGTCGGCCCCATCGCCTACACCGGGCAGGCGGCGCTCCAGCGCGACATCGACAACTTCAAGGCGGCCCTCGAGGGCGTCCGGGTCGAGGAGGCGTTCCTGCCCGTCGCGGCGCCGTCGAGCGTCATCCCCGACCGCAGGAACGAGCATTACCCGAGCGACGAGGCCTGCCTGGAGGCGATCGCGGCGGCGATGCGAACGGAGTACCGCACGATCGTCGACGCCGGCTTCGTGGTTCAGCTCGACGACGCGCGGGCGGCGGTCGCGTACGACCGGATGGTGCCGCCGGCGACCTTCGCCGACTACCGGAGCTGGCTCGCGCGGCACATCGAGGTGATGAACCACGCGCTCGAGGGCATCCCGCGGGACCGGGTGCGCTATCACGTGTGCTGGGGGAGCTGGCCCGGTCCCCACACGACCGACGTGCCGCTGCAGGACATCGTCGATCTCGTGCTCAGGGCGCGCGTCGGCGCGCTGGTCATCGAGGGCGCCAATCCGCGCCACGAGCACGAGTGGCGGGTGTGGGAGAACGTCGAGCTTCCGCAGGACACGGTGCTGATCCCGGGCGTCATCAGCCACGCCACCAACATCGTCGAGCATCCGGAGCTGGTGGCCGAGCGGATTGTCCGGCTCGCGCGGCTGGTGGGCCGCGAGAACGTGATTGCGGGCACCGACTGCGGCTTTGCCCAGGGTCCCTTCTACCGGCGGGTGCACCCGTCAATCATGTGGGCCAAGCTCGAGGCACTGGCCGAAGGGGCGCGGCTGGCGACGAAGGCGCTCTGGGCCTAGGCCGTGCCGCGGTGGCCGGCGGCCAGCGGCTTCAGGCACGCGTACGCGACGTCGTGGAACGGCGTCGCGACGCCGATCCGGCGGGCCTCGCGGCTCACGTACCCGCTCAGCCAGTCGAGCTCGAGCGGCTTGCCGGCTTCCAGATCCTCGAGCATCGAGACCTTCGCTTCGGGCTGGTAGCGTTCGGCGAGCGCGAGCATGTGCTCGACGATGCCGGATTCCAGCGCCACGCCCTTCGCGGTCGCGAGCGCGACGACTTCCGTCATCGCCTGGCGGTACAGGGCCCGCAGCTTGCGGTCCTCGCGGATGGGGCCGATCGGCTGGCGCGAGAGACAGGAGATCGCGCTCAAGCCGGCGACCGGAACGAACTTCCGCCACTGCTCGGTCTGCACGCTGTCCGAGACGCGCGCGTCGATCCCGGCGCTGACGCAGACCTCGCGGAACGCCGCGACGCGCTGCGACGCCCGGCCGTCCAGTTCACCGAAGATGAGCGAGTTGATGTCGCTCCGGCAGTGGACGACGCCCGGCGCCACGACCGTCGAGTTGACGAAGACGACGCCGCCGACGACGTGCGTCGAACCGACGATGGCGCCGATCTCCTCGGGGGCGGTGACCCCGTTCTGGACCGGCACCAGCGTGGTCTCCGGCCCGATCATGGGGCGCAGCTGCTGCGAAGACGCCGCCAGGTCGTACAGCTTGACCGACTGGACGACGACGTCGACCGGCCCGACCGCGGCCGGGTCGTCGGTCGCGGCGATGTCCGTGGCCGCGAGCTCGCCGTCCGGTGTGGTGACGCGAAGGCCGTCGGCACGGATCGCCGCGAGGTGGGCGCCGCGGCAGATCAGCGTGACCTCCGCGCCGGCGCGAGCGAGCAACGCTCCCACATAGGAGCCGACCCCCCCCGCGCCCATAACCGCGATCCTCACGTGCCGACTCGCCTCCCGCTCCGACAGGCGCGATACTACCGGACGGACCCGCATCCGCGCGGCCGACCGAGGAGGAGCCCCCGACGATGATGCGCAGCACCGACCGCATTCTCACCACCCACGTCGGCAGCCTGCCGCGGCCGGCCGACCTTCTGGCGATGCTCCGCGCGAGGGAGCGTGGCCAAGCCCAGGACGCGCAGGCGTTCGCCGCCCGGGTGCGCGCCGCGGTGACCGACGTCGTGCGCAAGCAGCTGGAGCTCGGCGTGGACATCGTCGACGACGGCGAGATGGGGAAGCCGGGCTTCATCCACTATGCGAACGAGCGGCTCGCCGGTTTCGAGCCGCTCAACGAAGCGGTGGGGAGCCCGTGGAAGAACTCGCGGGAGGTCAAGGCCTTTCCGGAGTTCTACGAGTGGTTCGGGCGCGTCATGCCCAGCCCCGCGGCAACCGCGGGCCACATGGTCTGCACCGGCCCGATCTCCTACAAGGGCCAGGCGCACGTGCAGGCCGACATCGCGAACCTGAAGGCCGCGCTCGGGAACGGCAAGGTCGAGGACGTCTTCATGCCGGCGATCTCGCCGACGAGCGTCGAGGACTGGCAGCGCAACCGGTACTACAAGACCCAGGAGGAGTTCCTGTTCGCGATCGCGGACGCGATGCGCGAGGAGTACAGGGCGATCGTCGACGCCGGGCTCATCGTCCAGATCGACGACCCTCATATTGCAACCTGCTACGTGATCAGGTCCGACTTGAGCGTCGAGCAGGTCCGCAAGTGGGCCGAGGTCCGGGTCGAGGCGCTCAACCACGCGCTGCGGGATCTGCCGCGCGACCGGGTCCGCTGGCACACCTGCTACGGGATCAACATCGGCCCGCGCGTGCACGACCTCGAGCTGAAGCACTTCATCGACCTCATGCTGAAGGTCCGCGCCGGCGCGATCTCGTTCGAGGCGGCGAATCCGCGCCACGAGCACGAGTGGCGCGTCTGGGAGAGCGTCAAGCTGCCCCAGGACACGGTGCTCATCCCGGGCACGATCACGCATTCGAGCGTGCTGGTCGAGCACCCGGAGCTCGTGGCCGACCGGATCGCGCGCTTCGCCAGGATCGTCGGCCGCGAGAACGTCATCGCCGGGGCCGACTGCGGGTTCGGCACCTTCGCCGGTTCGGAGGAGATCCACGAGAGCGTCGTCTGGGCGAAGTTCGCGGCCCTGGTGGAGGGCGCACGCATCGCCTCGAAGCAGCTCTGGCGGTAGGGTCGAGCGACGCTACCCGTCGGGCGGCTTGTCGTCCCCCGGCGATCCGCCCCCGGCCCGGCGCTCACGGGTGAGGCTGTAGTAGATCCCGGCGAAGATCACCGCCGCCCCGAGCAGGGTGGCGAGCTCGATCGGCTCGCCGTAGAACGCTGCCCCGACGACGGCGATCAGCGGCAACCTGAGGAAGTCCAGGGGGACGACGAACGTCGCGTCGGCGAGCATGAAGGCGCGGGTCAGGCAGTAGTGCGAGCCGAAGCCGGCGCCGCCCACGGCGACGATCCAGGGCAGGTCGGCCACCGTCGGCGTGACCCAGCCGGGCAGCGCCGTGGCGAGGCCGAGCGGCATCTGCATCACCGACATGTAGAAGAGCACGGCGAGCGGCGAGTCCGTCGCCGACAGCCGCTTGGTCGCCACCATCACCGAGGCGAAGGCGACCGCCGCGGCGAGGGTCGCGAGCGCCCCGGGATGAACCACGGCGAGACCGGGCCTGAGGATGATCAGGATGCCGGCGAGCCCCAGCACGAGCATGACGATCCGCCCGCGGTCGAGCCGTTCGCCGAGCACGAGCGTCGCGAGCACCGCCGTCCACACCGGCATGGTGAACTCGATCGCGAAGACGGTCGCGAGCGGCAGCACGCCGATCGCGTAGACCCAGGCGGCCTGCCCCCCGAAGTGCAGGACGTTGCGGGTCGCGTGGAGGCCGATCCGCCGGGTCCGAAGCGCCCCGAGCCCGTAGCGCGGCAGCACCGCGAGCACCATGAGGAACGAGATGGAGCTGCGGAAAAACAGGATCTCGAAGGTGCCCATGGTGTCGAGGAGTTCGCGCACCGCGACCGCCATCAGCGAGAAGCAGAGCAGCGCCCCGCCCATCCACAGCGCGGCGCGGAGCGCGTGGTGGCCGCGGGCCGGGCCGCCTGCCGCGATTGCCTTCGCCACTACTCCGCCGCGATCAGGCTCGCCAGGTAATCCGGGTCGGCGCGCAGCCGCGCGGAGGGGCCGTCATAGACGATCCGGCCCTTGTCCATGACCACGGTGCGCTCGGAGAACGCCAGCGCGACCCGGCTGTTCTGCTCGACCAGCACGATGGAGAGCCCGCCTTGCGCGCGCAGGCGCAGCAGCACCTGGGTGAGCGCCTCGACGATCAGCGGCGCGAGCCCCTCGGTCGGCTCGTCCATCAGGAGCACGCTCGGATTGGTGATGAGCGCGCGCGCGATCGCGAGCATCTGCTGCTCGCCGCCGGAGAGGTGGTTGCCGGCGTGGCCGAGCCGTTCCTTGAGGTTGGGGAACAGCTCGAACACGCGCGCGAAGGTCCAGTGGCCGGGGCGCGCGCCGAGCTCGAGGTTCTCGCGCACCGACAGCGACGGAAAGATCTCGCGCTCCTGCGGCACGAAGCCGAGGCCCGCCAGCGCGCGGCGGTGGACCGGCGCGGCGTCGATGCGACGACCGTCGAGCGCGATCTGGCCGGCGTGCAGCGTGGTGTGACCCATGATGGTCGCGAGCAGGGTCGACTTGCCGACCCCGTTGCGACCGATCACGCTCAGGCTCTCGTCTGCGGCGAGCGCGAGATCGATCCCTTCCAGCACCACCGTCTCGCCGTAGCCGGCCGAGACCCCCTGGAGCGCGAGCGCGTCAGACATCGGCGCTCCCCAGGTACACGGCCCGCACCTCGCGGTTGCCGGCGATCTCGGCGGGCGGCCCTTCGGCGAAGATCGCGCCGCTCACCATCACGGTGATGCGCTCGGCGAACCGGAACACGAGGTCCATGTCGTGCTCGATGATCAGCACGGCGATTTCCTTCGGCAGCCCGGCGATCGCGTCGAGGAGGATGTGGCTCTCGGCGCTCGGGATGCCGGCGGCCGGCTCGTCGAGCAGCAGCACCCGGGGCTTGAGGCCGAGGGCGATCGCGATCTCGACCAGGCGCTGCCGGCCGTAAGGCAGCTCGTGGATGCGCCGGCCGGCGTCGCCCTCGAGCTTGAGCGTTTCGAGCAGGCCGGAAGCCTCCGCGATCACGTCCGCACGCCGGCCGGCCGGGCGGAACATCGATCCGCCTGCGCCGAGGCGCTCGGCGACCGCGATGTACACGTTGTCCAGCACCGTCAGGCCGCGGAACAGCTGGTTGATCTGGAACGTGCGCGCGATGCCGCGCTTGACCCGCTTCGCCTGCGGCAGCGCGGTCAGGTCCTCGCCCTCGAGGAGCACCGCGCCGCGCGACGGCGGCAGGACGCCGGTGAGCAGGTTGACGAGCGTCGTCTTGCCGGCGCCGTTGGGTCCGATGAGCGCGTGGCGCGCGCCGCGCTCGAGGCGAAAGTCGATGTCGCGCGCCACCTCGAGCGCGCCGAAGCTCTTGCAGAGCTGCCGGGTCTCGAGCAGCGCCGCCATCAGCGCGCGACCGCCGCGCGCAAACGCCGCCACAGCGCGTCCGCGATCCCGAGGATGCCGTTGCGCGCGTAGAGCGCGACCGCGATGAGCAGCAGGCCGACGCCGAGCTGCCACGTGGTCGGGTAGGCTCTGGCGAGCACGTGCTCGAGCACCATGTACGCGATCGCTCCGACGAAGGCGCCGTAGAGTCGGCCGTAGCCGCCGAGGATAAGGATGATCAGGACGCCCGCCGCCCGGTCCAGGCCGAGCGTGGCGAGGTTCACGTACGCGTTCGCCTGCGTGAACAGCGCGCCCGCGACGCCGGCAATGGCGGCCGAGATGGCGTAGACGATCACGAGCCGCGCGCGCACGGGCGCGCCGACCGCGTGCATGCGCAGCACGTTCTCGCGGATGCCGGTGAGGCTCTGCCCGAAGGGCGAATACACCAGCATGCGCACCACCACGAAGCAGACGAAGAGCACGACCAGGGCGTAGAGGTACTGCGACCGGTAGTACAGCAGGTCGAAGGGAAACAGCCCGAGGATCGCTTGGAACTGCAGGCCGGGCATGCCGTCGAAGCTGCCGGTGTACTCGTGAGCCATGTTCGCGCTTTCCTCGAGGAGCGCCATGGTGCACAGGGTGAGCATCAGCAGCGTCAGCCCCTGGGTGCGCAGCAGCACGTAGCCGCTGGCGAGCCCGATGGCGCCGGCGACCAGGGCCGCCGCCACGAGCCCGCTCAGCGGCTCGTTCCAGCCGGCGTGCGCCGCGAGCATGCCGACGGTGTAGGCGCCGGCGCCGAAGAACGCCGCGTGGCCGAGGGTGACGATGCCCGCGTAGCCCATCACGAGGTCGAGCGACAGCGCGAACAGGATCGCGATCACGAGCTGCGTGCCGAACGCGAGGTAGCTCGGCAGGAAGAAAAACAGCGCGACCCCGGCGAGCCAGGGCGCCGCCTCCCACCACTTGACGCGGTGACGGTCGGCCAGCGCCCGCGCCGCCGCGAGCCCGGGCCCGGCAGGCGCGGTCATCCGCTGCGCCGGCCGAAGAGGCCCTGCGGCCGCCACAGCAGCAGCGCGAGGGTGAGCGCGTAGATGAACATCGTGCCGCCCTTCGGGAAGTGGATCTTGAGCACGAAGTCGAGGATGCCGATGAGCGCCGCGGCGAAGAACACGCCCGTCACCCGGCCCAGGCCGCCGACCGCCACCACGATCAGGAAGTAGATCAGATAGCGCAGCGGATACTGCGGATCGAGGCCGAGGATCTCCGCGCCGAGGCCGGCGCCCACCGCCGCGAGGCCGCCGCCGAGCGCGAACGTGAGGGTGAAGAGCCGCCCGACGTCGATGCCGAGCGACTCGGCCATGCGCCGGTTGTCGACCGCGGCGCGGATCTGGGCGCCGATGCGCGTGCGCTCGAATCCGAGCCACAGCGCAGCCGCGAGCAGCACCCCGGCGGCGATGATCGCGAGGCTGTAGGTGCGGTAGCGGATGAAGCCGAGGTCGGTCTGGCCGCGCAGCCACTCGGGCAGCACCACGGTCTGCGTCTCGGGGCCGAAGCCGAGCGTGATCGAGGCGATCATCACCAGCACCAGCCCGATCGTGAACAGCACCTGGTCGAGCTCGGAGGCGCGGTACAGCCGCGCGTAGAGCAGTTTCTCGAGCAGCACCGAGAGCGCTGCGATCGCGACGAAGCCGACCGCAACTGCGGCGAAGAACGGCAGCCCCCAGAGCTTCATCGTCTGCACGATGACGTAACCGCCGAGCATCGCGAAGCCGCCGTGGGCGAGGTTCACGAAGCCCATGAGCCCCATGGTGACCGAGAGCCCGACCGACACGATGAACAGCACCATGCCGGCGGCGAGGCCGCCGAGCGCGATGCTGATCAGGTCCATCGGGTGGACGTCCCGGCGCGCGCGCCGAGCACCGAAAAAAAGCCGCCGCCCGGCGATCTGCTGGGGGCGGCGGCCTGGAGCTTGCGGGAGCGCTCGGGCGGCGCTACTTGCCGCACCGGCCGACCTTGAGCTCCTTGCACATGTCCTTCACGGCCTGGGTCGTCCCGATCGTCCGCTGATAGAGGCGCCCGTCCTTCATCGAGAGCTCGCTCAGGTACTCGTTCATGACCACGTCGCGCGTCACCGGGTCGATCATGATCGGGCCGCGCGGGCTGTCGGCGAATTTCCAGCCCTTGAGCGCCGCCATCGCCTTGTCGGGATCGATCTTGCAGTTGAGCGTGCGCACGACGTGCGCGATCGCGGCCATGCCGTCGTAGCCCTGGATGCCCATGAAGTCCGGCGTCGTGTCGGGCCCGTACTCCTTCTTCCAGGCGGCGACCAGGCGCTTGTTGGCCGGGTTGTCGAGGTCGGCGTGATAGTGGTGCATCGTGATCAGGCCGACCGCGTCCTTGCCCATCGCCTGCAGCTTGAAGTCCTGGGTGATGTCCCCCGGCCCGATCAGCTTGATGCCGGCCTGGCGCATGCCGAGCGCGCCATAGGTCTTGACCACGCCCACCGCGTGATCGCCCGCGGGCACGAACACGAAGAACACGTCGGGCTTCTTGTCCTTGGCGCGCTGGAAGAACGGCGTGAAGTCGG
>Ga0299906_10003163_pt1 | contig 13580 bp, 12 predicted proteins | sample RVTome_14_FD_200259 | JGI IMG/M metagenome (GOLD analysis project Ga0299906, IMG submission 200259) | Soil microbial communities from uranium-contaminated site in the Upper Colorado River Basin, Wyoming, United States - RVT145D125 (version 2) ...
GTGGACGTGAAGAACGCCACCTGGACGAACACCATCGGCGCCAGCGAGCTGATCACGGTCTGGAAGGACCCCGACTTCGACCCGGCGCTGCGCGCCGTCTACTACGCCCGCGTCCTCGAGATCCCAACGCCGCGGTGGACGGCGTACGACGCCAAGCACTTCGGCGTCGACGCCCCGCCGGAGGCGCCGATGACGACCCAGGAGCGGGCCTACACCTCGCCCATCTGGTACACGCCGGCCGGCTAGAACGCCGACCCGCCGTCCGGCGCCACCGCGACGTGTCCGCCCTCGACGACAACGGGCACGATGGGGCGGCCGCCGGTGAGCTTGAGCAACTCGGTGACGGCCGGCCCCTGCGTGCCCACGGCGATCTCGGTGACGCGCGCACCCCGCGCCGCCAGCTCGGCGCGCTTGGCGTCGCAGTACGGACAGCCCGCGCGCACGGAGAGCAGCACGCGGGGCGCGGCCGTCACGGCACCTCCGTGCCGCAGATGAGCGTCGCCGAGGCGCTGAACATGCCGCCCAGCCCGTGGCAGATGGTCGTCTTGGCGTTCGCGACCTGCCGCGGGCCACACTCGCCACGGAGCTGGCGCACCGCCTCGACCAGCGTGAACATTCCGTACATGCCCGTGTGCGTGTACGAGAGGCCGCCGCCGTTGGTGTTCATGGGGAACGCGCCGCCCGGGGCCGTCCGCCCGCCCGAGACGAACGCCCCGCCCTCGCCCGGTGCGCAGAAGCCCGCCGCCTCGAGACCCATCACCGGCACGATCGTGAAGGCGTCGTAGAACTCCGCGACGTCGATGTCGGCGTGCGCGACGCCGGCCATCTCGAAGGCGCGCTCGGCGGCCAGGCGCGCCGCGTCCCAGTTCGAGAAGTCGGGCATCTGACTGACGTAGACGTGCGTCGACGCCTCACCCGTGCCGAGCACGTAGACCGGCGGACGCGGCAGATCCTTGGCGCGCTCGCTGGTCGTCAGCACCACCGCGCCGCCGCCGTCGGTGACGAGACAGCAGTCGAGCAGGTGCAGCGGCCAGGCGATGACGCGCGAGGCCAGCACCTCGTCCACGGTGAGCGGGTCGCGCATCATGGCGCGCGGGTTCAGCTCGGCCCACTGGCGGGTCGAGACGGCCAGCTCGGCGAGCTGCTCGCTGGTGGTGCCGTAGCGGCGCATGTGGGCGGTGGCGGCCAGCGCGTAGCCGGTGGGCGGCCCGTAGAGCCCGAAGGGGTTCTCGAACTGCAGGCGCACCGAGTCGGGACCGAAGCGCGTTCCCGGCATGCCGACGCGCGAACGACCGCTCTCGCCGTGCGTGATGAGCGCCACCTCGCACAGCCCCGTCTCGAGCGCCGCCATGGCGTGCTCGACCAGCGCCATGAACGAGCAGCCGCCGATCTGCGTCCCGTCGATGTAGCGGGGCGTGATGCCCATGTACTCGGCCGTCTCCGACGCCATCCACAAGCCCGCGCAGAAGATGCCGTCGACGTCCTGCTTGGTCAGCCCGGCGTCGGCCAGCGCATTACGGGCCGCCTCGGCATGCAGCGCGAAGGCCGACTTGTGCGGCAGCTTGCCCAGCTCGTCCGACTCGGCGGCGCCCACGATGGCGACCCGGCCGCGCAGCCGCCGGCGCGTGGCGGCGCTCATCGGCGCGCCTCCGGGCGGAAGTGCGGCAGGCCGATCTCGTCGTTCACGTCCACGAAGGTCACCTCGACGGGCATGCCGATCTCGAGCCGTTCGGGCTCGGGCTCGACGTCGATCAGGTTCGTCATCAGCCGCGGCCCCTCGTCCAGCTCGACCATGGCGAGCACGTAGGGCGCCGGCAGCGGGAAATCGCGCGGTCCCCGATACACGATCGTGAAGGTCAGCAGGCGACCGCGCCCGCTCACGCGCCGCCACTCGAGGGCACCGGACAGACACGTCGGGCAGGCGGCCCGCGGGTAGAAGAAGAACGCGCCGCAGGCCGTGCAGAACGGCAGCGTCAGCTCGTGCCGGCGCGCCGCCTCCCAGTAGGGACGCGTCTCCGGCAAGGGCACGGGGATGGGGCCGCGGTACTCGTCCGGCATGGGGGCAGCATGTAGCGGCGCGCTTCGCGGGGGGTCAAGGCCGACTCGGGTCGGCGCCGGATGGGTGGCGACGTGTTCGCACTCGAGGTCGGCGCGGAGACGTCCCACCCGGCCGGACTCCACCGTCCGACCGCACTCGGTGATGTCGACGCCGCCGGCCGCCGAGGCCCGGCCGCATGGCTCGTACTGACGCTACTCCACCACCTTGGCTTTGAACTTCCCGGGAACCGGCGTCACGTCCGCGCTGGTGAACGTCCCGTTCCAGCACTCGCTCTGCTCGCCGAAGATCTGCACCGACAGGGGCACCCTGGCCTCGGAGAAAGGACGCGCTGGGTGTGTTCGACGCGTGCTGACGAGCACGGGTTCGCCCGTGTGACACGACGGCTCCAGGCCAGCCCCTGCCGGCCAGCGCCGCGCTGGACTAGCACGGCGGCATGAGAGCGCTCGCCATCCTCGCGACCGGCCTGCTCGTCGTGCCAGCGTCCACGGGGGCGAGCATCGAGGTGGTGGCCGCGGCGGGCGTTCGGGCGAGCGACGGGTGCGGGGAACGATGCGGGCCGACCCGTCGGGAACGATCACGGAGGCGCCGACCGTCGTCCTGCCGCGGCGCATCCCGTGTACGGGCCGCGACGCCGCCGAGCCCTTCGAGGACGTCACCGACGACGGGCTCTACGAGGCCCGCGCCGGCGAGGTCCACGCGCTCGTGGTGCCGGGGACCGACACGGAACTCGGCGAGGTGCACCGCGTGGTCCGGGTCGTGGCGCGCGGCGAGCGGGTGGCGCTGCTCACGGTCCTGCGCGCGGCCGACGGCTCGAACGACCACCCGTATGCGCTCTTCGGCGGCACGATCGATCGGCCGCGCCCGATCATGGTGGACGGCGACCCGATCGGCGAGGCGCAGTTCCGCGTCCGGCTCGACGACGAGCTCCTTCTCGCTGGTGCGCCGCGCCGTGGTGCTCGCCGTCGACGGGATGCTGCTGCGGAGCCAGCCGGGGCGCTCGCTGCGCACCATGGTGACGAAGGCGGACGCCCCGAGCGCGCGCGAGTTCGTGAGCCTCCATCTCCGGCTCGGGGAGCTGATCGGCGGTGGCTCGCGCACGTACTTCGAGGCGAGGACGCCCGACGGCTCGAGCGTGCTCGGCAGCGCCCTCGCGGCGGCCGGCCCCGTCGCGATCACGACCGTCCACGACGCCGACGGCTCACGCCTGATGGCGTGGCCGCGAAGCGGACGCGGGCGGACGCTCGTGTCCGTCGGCGACGCACTGCCGGCGGGCGGCACCGTCGCCGCGCTACCCGACTACAGTGCCGACCTCGCCGCGCGCGGCGGCCGCGTCGTCGCAGCCGTCGACGCCTCGGCCGACGCGCCGGCCCCCGAACTCCTGATTCGCCTGCGCCTCGAGCGACCGCGTCGCCCCCGCCGCGAGGTGCTTCAGCAGCTCGCCCTGGATAAGGCGCCGTCCCGGCGCCAGCCGGTGCGAGAGGCCGTTCAACAGCAGCATCGTGCGCAGCACGAGGCCGAAGTCGCCGGGAATGCGACGAATGCGGGTCGCACTCAGCACGGTCGCGAGATCGTCGGCGCCGGTCGAGTCGCCCATGATGCTCAGGATGAGCGATCGCAGGTGCTCGGGCTGGATCTCCTCGATGTCGAAGGACAGCGCGGCGGCTGCTTCGAGCGCGGCGTCGCTGTCGCCGATCAGGGCGGCGACGATCATGTGAGCGAGCAGGCTCGCGAAGTTCGCCGGCAACTCCTTGCAGAGGCCGAAGTCGAGCAGGCCGATCCGGCCGTCCCGGAGCACCAGGAGATTGCCGGGGTGCGGGTCGCCGTGGAAGAAGCCGTACTCGAAGAGCATCGCGCCGTAGAGGTCGCCGATCCGACGCCCCACCCGGCTCGGCTCGTGGCCGGCCGCACGCAGCGTCTGCGTGCGTGTCACCTGGATGCCGTCCAGATACTCCATCACGATGACGCGATCGCGCGTGTACTGCTCGTAGATGCGCGGCACGCAGACGTCCGAGCGGGCGGCGAGCAGCTCGCCCAGGCGGCGCGTCGACTCCGCTTCGCGGCGGAAGTCGAGCTCCATCTCCACGAAGCGTGTGATCTCGTTGGCGATGCTCCGCAAGTCGAGGCTTCGCTGCATGTGCTGGACGGCCGCCGCGACCCGACGCAGCATGAGCAGATCGAGCGGGATGATGCGGCGCGCTTCGGGGTACTGGATCTTGATCACCACGTCGCTTCCGTCCAGCAGCCGCGCGCGATGAACCTGCGCGAGCGACGCGGCGCCGAGCGGCGTGCGGTCGACCGACGCGAAGACGCCGTCGATCACCGCACCGAGCTCCGCCTCGACCAGCGGCCGCAACGTCTCGAACGGACGCGGCGGGACGTCGTCGTGGAAGCGAGAGAGCTTGTCGATGAACGGCCGCGGCAGGAGATCGGCGCGCGCGCCGCCGATCTGCGCCGCCTTGATGAGGCCACCTTCGAGCGCGAGCGCCAGACGACGAATCTGCTCGGCCGCGGCCTCGTGGACGCGATCCCACGCCTCCTGCGACGGCGGGCGACGCAGCCAGATCTGGCGCGCCATGAGCGACCAGTAGCGTGGCAGCACCCGTGCCAGCGCGAGCAGGACCCGGAGCGCACGGTACGCTCGAAGGTGCTTCAGCCTCATGCCGTGCTCTCCTTCGTCCCGACGACGCCGTGCAGGAAGACCTGCGCGATCGTCGACGTGATCTCCTCGTCGCCGAGGGGCAGGAAGCGACTTCCGCCGAGCACCACCTGCGACAGGAACATGATGACGATCGTGCCGATCAATCCGCGACCGGCGACGATCAGCGAGATCTCCCCCGCGCGCTCGGGGCCGAGCTGCTGCTCGAGGTAGGCCGCGATCAGCTTGTTGCCCGGTATGACGATCCGCTCGAGGGCGTCCTGGGCCTGCTTCAGGTGGCTCGGCAGCTCCCGCACGGCGAGCAAGACCAGGTCGCGATGCTCGCTCAGGTGCCGCCACGCCTCGCGCACGAAGGAGTGCACTGCGTCTTCGAACGGCCGCTCGACCATGGTCTCGGCCAGGCTCTGAATGTTCGGCAGCAGGCTGTAGCGCCGCAGCACGTCCTCGAGCAACGCCTGCTTGCTCGCGAAGTACAGATAGAAGGAACCCTTCGAGATGCCGGCCGCCTCGGCGATGGCGGCCACGGAGGTGCCGTCGAATCCCTTCTCGGCCCAGAGGGCGAGCGCCACCTCGGCCAGCTCCGTCCGGCGCGCCTCGTAGAAGGCGTCGCGCTCGCTTGCAGCGATCTTGGCCATCGACTATGGTTATGACCAACCGGTCGGTCATTTTCAATAGAGCGAGGTAAGCGATGGAAACATCACAGGAAGCCCGGCAAACCACCGAGGAATTCGACCTCTTCCTGCCGCTTCGCAGCCGCGGAGGCCTGGAGAACCCGTTCGCCGTCTACTCCCTGCTGCGCACCGTACGGCCGGTCATGCGCATGCCCGTTCGCGGCTACGACGGGCCGGGCGTCTGGTTCCTCACCCGCTACGACGACGTGCATGCCGCTCTGCGCGACCCGCGTCTGTCGGCCGACCGCATGCGCGCCCACATCATCCGTGAGAACGTCGATCGCCTCCCCGCCTTCATCCAGCAGACCACGCGCAACGTGCGCTCCATGCTGAACGTGGATCCTCCCGATCACACGCGCTTGCGGAAGCTCGTCAACAAGGCTTTCACGCCTCGGCGCATCGCGGGGCTGCGCGGGTGCATCGAGGCGATCGTCGACGAGCTGCTCGCAGCGGTCGTGGATCAGGGACACATGGACGTGATCGACGCGCTCGCGGCGCCGCTGCCCGCCATCGTGATCGCCGAGCTGCTCGGCGTCCCTCCCGAGGACCATCGTCGGTTCAAGGCCTGGGCCTCGACGATCGTCGCGGGTCTCGGCGAGCCTACGGTCGGCGCGCGGCGCGTGTCGACCGAGCCGGCGATGCAGGCCCTGTTCGGCTACCTCGCAGACGTCATCGCGGCGCGCCGCGCCGAGCCCCGCGACGATCTCATCAGCGCCATGATCCAGGCGCAGGAGGAGGACGACGCGCTGACGGACAGCGAGCTGCTGTCCACGAGCAATCTGCTGCTCATCGCCGGACACGAAACCACGACCAACCTGATCGGCAACGGGCTGCTCGCCCTGCTGCGCGAGCCCGAGGAGCTGGCGCGCCTGCGCAGCGACATGGCGCTCCTGCCGACCGCCATCGAGGAGCTCCTGCGCTACGACGGCCCCGTGCAGGCCACGATCCGCGCCGCCCGCGAGGACATCGAGATCGACGGCCATGAGATCGAGGAGGGCGCGCTGCTGCTGCTCGGCATCGGTGCCGCCAACCACGACCCGGCAGTGTTCGACGAGCCGGAGCGCCTGGACGTCGCGCGTGATCCGAATCCGCACCTCGGCTTCGGCTTCGGACCCCACTTCTGCCTGGGCGCGCCGCTCGCACGGCTCGAGGGCGAGGTCGCGTTCCGGGCACTGCTGGAGCGCTTCCCGAACGTGAGGCTCCAGGACGAGGCGCCGCAGTATCGTCCGAATCCGGTTCTGCGCGGCCTGGAGTCGCTGTCGGTCTCGTTCTAGCTCGGCGGGCCGACTCTCGCGCGGAGTTCCCACGACGTCGACCCCGAGGGCAGATTGACGAGGATGAGAGTCACCGTCTCGTTGCCGCCGGTGGCCACCTGGAACTGCTCGCCACCATCGAGGAGCCGGCCGTGGTGTGCCGCATCCTCAGGCACGTCGGCCGGGGTCCAGTGTGACTGGGTTCGCCGGGTTCTCTACCTGCTTTGCCATCTGGGGCCAGAATGGCGATGTGGCCGCCGCTCCAGGGCCTCGAGTCTACCTCAGCCGCCTCTGCTGCCTCGCCCCCGCGCGCGTCGCCCGCGGCCCCGGGACCACGGGGCACTGGGGATCTAATCCTGGAAGATCCACCAGGATCCGCGAATACGGGTGTACACACGATCACTCTCGACCTGCGGCGGTGGGATGGCGAACCAGCCGATCCCCTTGTGATGCGTGTCTCCACCCCAGCCGGCGCCCCAGAGGGCGAACCACACTCGCCGGTCATCGTCGCGGTCGAGGCGTAGCACGTCGACCTGATCCATCAAGCGCTTGTACTCCTGCAACCCCGCCTCCCCGATCCCGAGCATGCTCACGTCAGCGCTCAGCAGACTGCCGTTCGGCATGACGAAGTCCGGGGCGATCGTTCCAACCGACGGATCGTCACGAAGCATCGTCAGGAGAGTCTCGAACTCGTCCACATGGGCCTCGAAATGTACGCGGACTCGCGCGTCCGAAGGTGGGACCTGAGACAGCACGCATCGCCCTCCCATGACCGCCACGGTCCAGCACCCAAGGAGGAGCAGCAGCGAACGGACGCTGGCGCGTACGGGCGAAGTGCCGACGCGCGGCGCCACAGGAAACGGGTTCCGCCAGGTTTGGACAAGGAACGAGCCAAACAGCACGACCAACAGGCCCGAGATCCCAACCGGGACGAGCCCTTCGATGCCACCCTCTCGGACGAACCAATCGATCGTCACACCCAACGCCGCGACCGACGCCAAGAGGGGTGCCCCAACCAGTGGCAACGCCAGTGCCCTCATGGTGATCGTCCACGCTCGGGTGGCGGGATGCGGCAACGGCATGCGGGCTCCTTCCCACAGTGTTCGCGCCTCGGCAAAGCCGCCCTTGGTTTGGCTAGCTGTCCACGTCGCCACGATCACCGATCTCGGACGTCGCCCGTTCCCGCCTGTACCCTACGCTCCGCGAGGCGCTGGTACTGCGAGTCCGCTCGGACTCACGAACGGCGCCGATGCTCGCCGCACCAATCTCCGCGAAAAGATCCAGCCGGGGGAACGGTCCCTTCGTACACTGCACGTTCGTTCGTCGCGAGTGGTACCTGACGGAGCGCATGCACGTGGGCTGGATCCTCGGGACGATTCGCTCCTCGCTGTCTTCGCGGGCATACCGTGACGCCCGCCGTATCAAGCCCGGCTGGGGACGTGTGGAAAAGAGGCTTGCAGGAACTCGGCGATGAGCGTTAGGGTCGACGTACACGAAGCAGAGAGGAGGGAGCCCATGCGCGCTCACATCGCTGCGGTCGTCACGATCGCGATCCTCGGCATCTCGTCGCACCCGGCTGGTGCGGACCCTGCAGGGTGCCAGAAGCAGATCATCAACCAGCTCTTCAAGTTCAAGAAAGTCTTCTTGAAGATGCGTGTGAAGTGCCTCGACAAGCAGAACTTCCTCAAGATCGAGGGGCCCTGCCCCGATGATGTCGCCACGGCCAAGACCGCGGCGACGCTCGTCAAGCTCAAGGAGCGCGTGGCGACGCGCTGCACGGCCGGTGACCTCGTCGCTCTCGGATACCCGCCGTCGTGCGACTTCGACGCCGCGGCGACGGGGGTCGAGGCGACCTGCGCCGCCCTCCCCGCGAGCACGCCGGCCGAGCTGGCCGAGTGCCTGGCCTGCTGGAAGGGCGCCGAACTCTCCGAGTTCGCCGCCACGCTCTACGCCAGCCACGCCATCGAGGTCTGCCAGGGCGCGCTCGACTCGACGTCCGCCACCTGCAGCCCGCTCGACTGCACGACGCCGCTCCCGGAGCAGCGTAACCTCGGCGACGGCGGCGACGGGCTCTGCCAGAAGAGCATCGGCCGGTCCGGCTTCAAGCACGTCGTCAAGATCGAAAAAGTGCTCGAGAAGTGCGGCCTCGAGGGCGGCAGCCGAGCCACCTGCCTCGCCGACGAAAAGAATCAGGCGATTCTCGCGGCGCTAGACGACAAGCTGCTCGCACGCATCAAGAAGCGCTGCGGGAACCGCATTCCGGCCGCTGAGACGCCCTTCTGCTGCCGCATGGGCGGCGGCAACATGTGCATCGCCGCCGCGACCCGGGCGGACTGCGTCGACGCCGGCGGAGACGTGCAGGACGACAAGTTCTGCGACGTCGACGACACCTGCGCGAACACGCCCGGGCCGGGCAAGCCGATCACCTGGTGGGAAACGTGCCCCATCAGTGACTCGTGTCCGGGCGCCGCGCTCGCCACGATCGACGACCTGAGCGCGTGCGTCGACGCGAGCGCCGAAGAGATCGCCGCCGAGATGCTCTGCCGGCAGTTCCCGTCCGGCTGGCCGTGTCCAGGCGGCTCACCCAGCGGCGCGTTCCTCTGAGCACTCGTCCAGCGCAGGGACGAAAACCGAGTGCGGGGGTGTCGGTGACATCTCGCCGTGTCGTCACCACACGGCCACACCGCCCGGCCGCCCTGGCTGAGTCCGGGGCGATCACCGACTCGTGGTTGCACTGCTCGGCCCCGGCGGTGGGCGTTCCAGCCCGGCGTTACGATTTGTAGCGTCCTCCGACTGCGTTTGTCGCTGTCCGGACGCGGCCACCTGGTAGTTGCCCGTGTCGTCCACTAACAACTCGTGCGCTTCCCCGCCAGTCGCATACTCCCCGATCTGCAGGAACGTCCCGGCATCCCAGACGTCGATGTGGGTTCCCGCCCGCCGCTGGCTGGCACGCGTCGGTCGCGTCGCAGCAGGGGAAGGCATCGCATCCAAGGCCCGTCGTGCAGCAGGATCTACGACGTCAACGACATCTTCCGCCGAGGGCACGACTCGGTGCCAGTGTCGTGTCCCAGTCTCGCCATCATTGGCACAGAAGGACCCTCCGAGAGTAGACTCTCGAACCGTCCGGGACCTCCTTCTCCATCGGTCGAGATGCCGAAGCCTAGAATACCATTCGCGCTGCTTCTCCTGACCCTTGCAGGCTGCGTTCCCAGCCTCGGGCCGCTTCGCCTGGCCGAGATCAAGGGCCAGCTCGTCGACCGGGACAGTCGAGAGCCGATCGCGGGGGCGGAAATCTTCCAGGTCTACCGCGGGGGCGGCGTCCCCGGGGCGGAGGCCCGTGTCTATCATTCGCGCTGGACCCGGACCGATGGCCAGGGTCGCTTCTTCTTCGCGTCAGCGGTCGCGCCCAGCGTGCGGATGTGGCTGCTCGCAACCTACGGCCCGCGATACGATTTCTATCACCCCGCGTACGGGCTCGTGCGCGGCCCCAGCACGGCCGCCTCTCACCTGACGCTGCAGGGCTCGCTCGACCAAGCGGAACAGCGCCGCATGGATCTGCAGGTGTTCTGCAATTCGGTCGCCGACGACGCGGGAAGCCGTCATCTCCGCGAGATCGCCTGCCCCAGGAACGAATCACGCTAAGCCCAGCGGCGGCGCAGGAGCGTCCGCCGGTTTGACCCCCGCCAGGATCTTCAGTAAGCGAACGGACGACAGCGGTCGTTCCCAATCGACCGTGGGAGGAAAGAACCGGGCGCACTTCGCCGTTCGGGTTCATTCGGTCCGGACGGCGCAGTGGCCAAAGGGGGGTCACATGCGTACGTCTACTCGTAGGCCACGGGGGCGTCTCGTCCTCGCAACCATCTTTCTCGTCTTCTCGGTGGCAGGTATCGGGAGCGCCGGCGTCGGAGGCGATGACGCGGGCACCTGCGTCAATGCCTGCGGCGGCTACGGTGCCGGCAACAACGGGAACAACTGCTACTGCGATTCGCTGTGCACCAACTACGGAGACTGCTGCGCGGACTACCAGCCGGTCTGTAACGGCAACACGGGCTGCACGCCCAACTCCGGCGGCCGTTACATCCTGCACATCGGCGGCATGTGCTCGCAGGGTTGGAACGACACCCTCGCGAACAAGTCGGGGTACACGAGCATCGACGTCAAGGCGGTGCAGACCAATCACAGCGGCTTGGCCGACGGCAGCCACACGGTGGGCATCTACCTGGATAGCTGCTGCACCGGTTCGAACCTCTGCTACGTGCTGAACTACAGCGGAGGAGACAACGTCGTGGGGCATCGGTTCGCCAACTCGGCGACCAACTGGAACATCAACTGGGTGGGCACGTCCGCCGGTGCCGGCGGGGGCAGCGAGCTGTCCGGCAACTTCCTGGCCGACATCTTCGGCCCGTGCGACTACTCGGGGCGCCTCGGCGTGAGCGAAGCGCGCAACAGCTACAATCACAATGACACCAACGGCGAGACGGTCTACCACATCGGTGGGTACGACGGCTGGTGGTACAGCTCGTGGCTGCTCCCCGGCGAAGACGACGGCGCGGTTGCGTACCACTCGGCGGGTGCGATCACCAACAACGTGTCCACCAGCAACCTCTGCACCGGTCCCAAGTTCGCGAATCACGTGATCGCCTGGACCTGCTCGGGGTACAACCTCGATCACTACGAAATGAAGACCAAATTCATGACCAACCTCGGCTGGTGAGCAGGACGTTGCGCCGGTCCAGACGCCTCTGGTGGGCATCGGGAATCGTCGGCGTCTTGGTCGCTTTCGCGCTCTTTCCGGCGCCGGAGCGATCCCCGGAGCCCACTCGACCCCCGTCCGAGGGAGAAGCGCCGACGGTGGCGACAAAACATCGGCCGATGGCCATCGCCGCGGCGGCCAGCCGTCGCCGCCCGAAACCTGCCGACGTGACGGACGCGCAAGTCCCGCCCCAGATCCAGCGCTTTCTCGAAGCCAACGTCTATCCGCCGACGTCTCGGCCGCTGACTGCCGACGCGGTCGATCTCCTGTATCCGAATCGGCGCTACGAGAAGCCGCAGCCGCTCGACGAGGACGGCGAGATCACCTTCGTCTTCACGGCCGACCGCTACTACTATACGGGCGACGAGGTCGCGCACGTCTGGCTCGAGGTACTGAAAGGGGACGAGCCGGCGCGCGTTCAGCTCGACCGCGCGACTGCTCGCGCCGAAGGAGGCGGGGGGTCCGGTGGCGCGCTCGTCGATCTGGGGCTGCGTCCCGCCGGTGCGCTCTGGAGCACCGACCTGAGTTTGGGGAACGCCTTCCCCGGCCACCACGGAAGCATCCTGCTCGAGGTGGCCTTCCGCGCGGACGGAGGCGAGCCTCACAGCGCCGCGGTCCGCATTTTCTCGACGCCGGTCGAGCGCGTCCCCGCGCGGCTCACGGGCGACGTTCGGGACTCCCTCATCGATGGCAGCCTGCTCGTGGAAGTCGACGTCGACGTGTTCGAGCCCGGCTTCTATCGCTTCGACGCCAACCTCTACGACCGTGACGGTGCGCCGCTCGCGTTCACGGTGTTCAAGGGCGACCTGGCCCCGGGTGAACAGTGGCTCCCGCTCGAGTTCTTCGGCAAGGTTCTCCGAGACCAGGGGGTCATGGGGCCCTACTCCGTGGAGCAGATTCGAGGCTATCGCTTCCTCGAAGGACAAACGCCGGACCGCGAGCTATTGATCGACGATCCACTGACCCACCTCACCTCGGCGTACGACGTCGCCTCGTTCTCGGACGCGGAGTACACCAGCGAGCACACGGAGCGAATGATCGACCTCATGCTCGACGACATCGAGAACGGCCGGACGCTCGATTCGCCCGTCCTCGTCGGGGAGATCAGGTAAGCCTCAGGAGCGAGGACAGCAGAGGTGATGCGCATCCGCCCCTGGCGGGTCCGTCAGTCTGCCGTTGGAGGCCAGATGGGTAGTCTCTTGATGCGTATGGGAGCGATCGTCGGGTGCCTGGTCGGATCAGCGCACGCGGTCGATGTTCCCGTCGCGCCGAAGAAGTTGATCGTCGTCGACAAGGTCACGGCGACGAGCACGGCGAAGCTGGTCTACGTCTCGAAGGATCGGACGGCCGGGATCACGAAGGGGACCGGCACCGACGTCGACGAGATCACGGCGCGGTTCGACGTGCGCTACGGGAATGGCAGCGGAAGCGGTGCCTTCGTGCTCCCAATCGGCGCAAGCGACGGAACGGCGGTCTGGTTGGTGAACGAGGATGCGGTCGCGAAGTACGTGAACGAGGCCGCACCGGGCGGAGTGACACAGGCGAGGGTCGCCGTGGTCAAGCCGGGGAAGCTCCTCAAGTTGGTCGGGAGGGGGCGGGGGGACGAGCCGTTGGACATTCTCACTGCCGGCGATCCCGGCGCCGCCGGCGTGCGGACGGCATTCTGCCTCGCCAACGGCGACGAGGAGCACTGTCACTGTTCGATCTTCCCCGGCTGTGCATACAAGCCGATCGCGGGTGGTACGGGCGCGAAGTTGGTCTGCAGAAAAGGCGCGGGCGACCCGCTCTGCCTGGCGACTGGTTGTTCGCCGCCATCAGCAGTGACGCGGCTCGAGTTTCGCACCGGCATCGGCACGATGGATTGCGGCGGCTACCACCTCTCACCAGCCCCCACGCCCCCGTTCGGCGGTGAGATCCACGATGCGGGCGGCGACAAGCTCTCGGATCTCGGGTTGGGTTGTCTCTACCTCGGCGCGGGCCAGAGTACTGTGCCAGGAGGCGCCGTACCGGATGAGGCTTCGAGCATCTTCTCGATCGAGAAGATCTGTGATGGCGAGGAACTCCGTCTCATCGGTGACGGCGGGACCGGGGCCAACGACTGCACGCTCGGCGTCGATCCGGACGTGAGGCGCTGTGCCAACGGTCACCGCGGTACGGACGGTGACGGGGCTTGCACGACCGATGCCGA
>Ga0299906_10003164_pt1 | contig 13579 bp, 13 predicted proteins | sample RVTome_14_FD_200259 | JGI IMG/M metagenome (GOLD analysis project Ga0299906, IMG submission 200259) | Soil microbial communities from uranium-contaminated site in the Upper Colorado River Basin, Wyoming, United States - RVT145D125 (version 2) ...
GGTGAAGACGGGTCGGTGGCGCTCGAGGGACTACCCCCGGGCGACTACGTCGTCGAAGCGTGGCACGAGCAGTTCGGGGTCCTGACTCAGAACATCACGGTCACGACCGGAGAGACCGCCGATATTTCATTCGAGTTCACGGACCAGATGGCCGGTGCGCACGTACCGCTCGCCGAGCCGATTGACCTGCTCCACGCGAACGGCCACGGCGAGTTGGATCTTCCGTAAGCCCATGCCATCCGTCCGGAGACACCAATGACCTGGAGCTGGATCCTTCCGGAGAGCTTCTCGACCTTCGCCGGCGACGTCGATGCGATCTACTACGTGATCTTGTGGATCACCGGTATCGTCTTCGTGATCACCGAAGGTCTGCTCATCTACTTCGTGCTGCGGTACCGTCACAAGGAGGGTCGCAAGGCCACCTTCCATCATGGGAGCACCCGGATGGAGGTGGCGTGGACGCTGGTGCCGCTGATGATCGTCATCTGGATCGGCGTGGCGAGCAAGGGTGTGTGGGACCGCATGAAGAGAGATGTCCCCGACAACGCCATGGAACTCATCGTGACAGCCCAGCAGTTCGAATGGCAGGTCACCTACCCGGGCCTCGACGGAGTGCTCGGAACGGAAGACGACTTCACGCTCCTCAACCAGCTCCACGCCCCACAGGACCGGCCTATCCTGGTCTATCTCCGAGCCACGGACGTGCTCCATTCCTTCTTCCTGCCCGAGATGCGGGTCAAACAGGATGCGGTGCCGGGACAGGAGATCCGTGTCTGGTTCGAGGCCGTGGCGCCGGGCGACTACACCCTGGGCTGCGCCGAGCTGTGCGGGACGGGGCATACCACGATGAACGGAACGCTCACCGTGCATAGTCAGGTCGATTACGACGCGTGGGTGGCGAGCCAAGCACAGCAGTAGCGAGCGGGCGGCAGGCATGAATTATCTCACCGACTGGAAGGCAAGATGAGCACAACCGAACAGGGAATGGTGCAGAAGGCCGAACCCGGCGTGCATCATGATCACCACGAGCTGCCCTTCATCCGGCAGTACATCTTCTCGACCGACCACAAGATGATCGCGAAGCAGTTCATGTTCGTGAGCCTCTTCTTCCTGGTCGTGGGAGGGCTGCTCGCGACCCTGATGCGTTGGCAGCTCGGGTACCCTGGTCAGCCGATGCCGGGTGGAGGGATCCTGCCCGACGCGATGATGGCGCCGACGCCGGGTGGCGCCGTCATGCTGCCGGAGTTCTACAACTCGCTGGTGACCATGCATGGCACGATCATGATCTTCTTCGCGATCATGCCCCTCCTTGTCGGTCTGTTCGGGAACCTGCTCATCCCGCTCCAGATCGGCGCAGAGGACATGGCGTTCCCGCGGCTCAACATGGCTTCGTTCTGGCTCGCGGTACCCGCGGGCATCCTGATGCTGGCGAGCTTCGGCGTGGAGGGAGGCGCGGCCGGCGCGGGATGGACGTCATACGCACCGCTGAGCGCCTCGGGCGAGTACACGGGGGTATACCTCGGCCAGCAGCTCTGGCTTGTCAGCCTCACCATTCTGGGCTTCTCGTCCTTGGCGGGCGCGGTGAACTACATCACGACCGTGGTCAACATGCGCGCGCCCGGGATGACGTGGTTCCGCATTCCGCTCGCCACCTGGGCCCTGTTCATCACGGCGATCCTCGTCCTGCTCGCCATCCCGATCCTGGCGGGTGCGCTCATCATGCTGCTCTTCGACCAGACGATCGGAACCGCCTTCTTCCTTCCGGAATTCGATGGTGAGCCGCTCCTCTGGCAACACCTCTTCTGGTTCTTCGGACACCCCGAGGTCTACATCCTCATCCTGCCGGCGATGGGCATCGCGTCCGAAGTCATCGCGAACCGGGCTCGCAAGCCGATCTTCGGCTACCACTCCATGGTGCTCGCGATCATCGCGATCGCCTTCCTGGGCTGGATCGTGTGGGGGCACCACATGTTCCAGAGCGGCATGAACCCTATGCTCGGGACGTCGTTCATGATCTCGACGATGGCGATCGCGGTGCCCTCGGCGATCAAGACGTTCAACTGGCTGGCGACCCTCTGGAAGGGAGACATCCACCTCGACTCTCCGATGCTCTATGCGCTGGCGTTCGTATCGCTGTTCATCATCGGAGGGCTGTCCGGCATCTTCATGGCGTCGACCCCCGTCGACGTGTACATCCACGACACCTACTTCATCGTCGCGCACATCCACTACGTGCTCTTCGGCGGTAGCCTGTTCGCGATCTTCGCCGGAATCACGTTCTGGTATCCGAAGATGTTCGGCCGGCTGATGAACGAGCCGCTCAACAAGGTCCACTTCACGCTGACCTTCGTGCTCTACAACCTTGTATTCTGGCCCATGCACAACCTCGGGCTCCAGGGCATGATGCGCCGGATCTACGACTTCACGCAGTACGAGTACCTGCAGCCCCTGCAACCGATGAACCGCTTCATCACGACCTGCGTGTTTCTGCTCGTGGCGACTCAGGCGGTCTATGCGTTCAACTTCTTCTGGAGCATGTTCAAGGGAGAGAAGGCGAGCGCCAACCCGTGGAACTCGAACGGTCTCGAATGGACCGTGCCGTCCCCGCCTCCGCACGGGAACTTCGCGGAGACGCCCGTCGTCCACCGGGGTCCCTACGAGTACAGCTCGCCCGAGTCGGACACGGACTTCCTCCCGCAGACCGCTCCTCCGCGCCGTCAACCCGACCGGCCGCTCGAGCCGACGCCGACTCCCGAAGGAGCGTAACCGATGACGACATCCGCCGCCGCCGTCGACCGCGCTCCCATGCCGGGAATGAAGGTCTACAACCTAAAGCTCGGGCTGTGGGTCTTTCTTCTTTCGGAGGTGATGTTCTTCACCGGCCTCATCGGGTCGTACATCATTCTGCGGTTCGCGCACCCCGAGCACTTCGCGGAGCCCGGGGTGGTGCTGAACGTGCCGCTCACCGCGTTCAACACCTTCGTGCTGATCTGCTCCAGCGTGACGATGGTGAAGGCCTTCGCGGCCATCGAGCAAGGGGACCAGAGAGGTCTCAAGAGGTGGCTTCTCGCCACCATCGCGCTCGGCACCTTTTTCGTGGGCGTACAGGCTTTCGAGTACAACGTGCTCGCGAGCGAGGGCTTCGTGCCGGTGGCGGAGGAGTATCACGCCGTCGGCCGGCACCAGCCCCTCGACGGTCCCGCGATCGGCGGCCCGCTCTACGGTTCGACGTTCTACGCGATGACGGGGTTCCACGGGACGCACGTGACGATCGGCGTCCTGTGCCTGTGGTTCGTGTTCTGGCGCGCGCGGAAGGGCGCGTACAGCGCGCAAAGCTTTGGAGGCGTGGAGATCATCGGCCTCTATTGGCACTTCGTCGATCTGGTGTGGATCATTCTGTTCACCATCGTCTATCTCATATAGACTCAACCGAGGAGCGCGCATGGAATCCGACGCTCAACACAAGCAATCGCCGTACATGTTGATCTGGGTCGTGTTGTTCGTCCTCACGATGATGGAGGTCTTCTACGCCTTCCTGGAGCTTCCCAAGGTCTGGCTCGCTGCGGGGCTCATCATCATGGCGATCTGGAAGGCGCTCCTCGTCGCCCTCTACTACATGCACCTCCGGTTCGAGCCGAAGCGCTTGTGGGTGCTCGCTGCGTCACCGCTGCCTCTCGTCGCGATCCTACTCCTCGTCGTACTCCGGGAGAACTTCTGAGCGGGTCACCGTCATCGCCCATGTCCCTCATCGGTTTCCACCGTTTCCTGATCGTCACCGCGATCGTCTTCTGCCTCGGCTTCGGCGTGTGGGAATTCAGTTCCGTCGAATCCGGGGGTGGTCTGAGAGCGGTGGCTCTGGGCTCCATCTTCACGCTCCTCGGCATCGGGCTGGGCGCCTATTTGAGGCGGTTGGCACGCTTCCTGGGATACGAAGACGATCGCTCCATGCCCGGCTGATCCGCGTCGCGCGTGACCAGGGACAGAATTTCCGTGGCGCTCATCATCGGCCTGACGGTCGGCGCGGGATTTCTGGTGGCCACCACGCTGCGAGCGCCCGAGATTCAGAGCTACCCGCCGACGGTTCCGGCACCGGAGGAGGTCGGAGCGAGGAGGGTGGGGCCCGTCTTGGTGACCGTGGACGCGTCGGACGGCGACGAGTGGATCTACTTCGACTTCTCACGAGGGTCGGTGGTCGAGTCGCCGACAGCGAGAGGGTGGGACCTGGCGTTCCAGCGCCACCGGATCATCGTCAACGGTGGTCCGGGCTTCGTGGGTGAAGGGGGCGTACGTCCGCTGCCCTCCACCAGCTTGGACTCGGTTGACACCGTGCCCGATACGGCGTACGTCGTGAACCAGAGGGAGCGAGATTCCACCAACCCGGCACTGGAGCGCTGGTATGATTACAGTTGGACGAGCCACGTCCTCGAGCCGAAGCCGGTCGTGTACGCCGTGCGTACCGCCGACGGGCGGTTCGCCAAGCTTCAAATCCTGGGCTACTACTGTCCGGGAGCACGTCCCGGTTGCCTGACCCTGCGCTACGTCTATCAAGGCGATGGTGGGGTCGACGTACGGGCACCATGAGTCGATTCGAGACGCATCGCCGAGAGTTGCTGGGACCGATCCACCGGTTCGCCTGCCTTGCCGTCCTTGTCGTGCTCGGATGTGGCGTGCCGGCCGACGGCGGACGGTTGGGCGAGCTGCGGGGGACGCCCATGCACGTGCCGATCCCGAAGCCGCATCTGGTGTTCACCGACACGGAAGGCCGCCGGTTCGACCTGCGGGCCCAGACCGAGGGGTATCTGACGCTGGTCTTCTTCGGGTATACGCACTGCCCGGACGTATGCCCGATACAGATGGCGACCCTCGGTGCCGCGTTCCGGGAGCTCAGCCCCGAGCTCCGCAGCCGAATCAAGGTGGTCTTCGTTTCCACGGACCCGGAGCGTGACACCCCCGAGCGACTGAGAAAGTGGCTCGACGCCTACGACGGGACCTTCGTGGGTCTTCGAGGCCCGATCGAGGAAATCAACGAGGCGCTGTCCTCCATGATGCTACCCGGCATCGCCATGTTGCCCGGCGGTTCCCACGATGAACCCCTCATCGGGCATCCTGCCGCGGTGCTGGCCTTCGACGCCGACGGCCTGGCACGGATTCGCTACGGCTTCGGCGTCCGACGCTCGGACTGGTCGCACGACCTTCCGTTGCTCGCGAGCCCGTAAGGGACCGTGCCCGCCATCCAATGGTGGTGCTTCGCTCAGCAGGAGGCGTGGAGTTGGACGTGGCGACCCCTCCTCGGCGTCTGGATCGTCATCGCGCTTCTGGCGTGGGCGTACCGTCGACTCCTCGCCGGCTTGGCCCTCGGCAACGAGCCGGAGCCCGTCCGACGATGGCGCAACGTGTCGTTCGCGTCGGCGCTCTTCCTGCTCTGGGCCTCGCTGGACTGGCCACTGGGCCCACTGGGCGCGAGCTACCTGGCGAGCGTGCACATGATCCAGTTCCTGGCCGTGGGAGTGGCGTCGCCGGCCCTCCTGCTGCTCGCGCTCCCGCGCGCGGCGTTCGACGTGCTCCCGCGATGGCCCGCTGTCCTCGGGGTCATCGAAGCCGTCACCCAACCCTTGGCCGCGTTCTTCATTTTCAACATCGCCATGACCGTGTCCCATTGGCCGGGGGTCGTGGACATGCTCATGCCGACCCAGGCCGGCTCATTCCTCATCGACCTGATCTGGTTCACGGCGGGGCTCGTCTTCTGGTGGCCACTGATCGCGCCCGTTCCGAACCGGGCCGGCTTCCATCCGCTGGGCAAGATCGCGTACATGGCACTCAACGCGTTCCTGATCCACCCACCGTTCGCGATGATGATCTTCAGCGAGCACCCGATCTATTTGATTTACGAGCTGGCACCACCGGTGGGGAAGGATCCCCTGCACGACCAACAGCTCGCGGCGGCGATCATGAAGATCGGGTTGGCGTGGATCATGTTCGTGGCGGTCATCGTGGTCTTTCAACGCTGGCGGCGAAGCGACGCCGCGGGTGCGTGAGCCAAGAAGATCGCCGTAAAAAAGGGGAGCGCGCGAACCCGCGCCCGCATGTATTCCCCCGAGGCCCGGCAAGACTGGCGTCGGGGAGCGGGCGTGTATAACGTCACGGCGCCAAACCGAGGAGCGGCAACCTCCGTGACCCTCCTCTGCCTCCTTCGCCCCACCTCCCAATCGGTCGCAGCTTACGGATGATTCACGTCGAGAGGTCGCATGTATAGGCATGGTGCGCGTATGCATCCACATGACTGTATGCGATATCGAACCCGCGGCTTCGGGCTCGCTTGCGCGCTGACTCTCCTGGTTGGTTGCTCTGACGGCGCGCCCCCGCCAGGGCAGCCGATTGCTTTCAGCCACCGAACACACAGCGACGAGGGCATCTCCTGTGACCGTTGCCACCAGGGCGCGGAGACTCAGGCCGAGGCCGGTCTCCCACCGCTGTCCTCATGCGCGGTCTGCCATCGGCGGCGCGCCATCCCGGACCATCCGGAGGTGGTGAAGTTCATGACCAACCTCGATGCCGGCGAGCCGGTGCTGTGGCGTAAGGTGCACGTGATACCCCAGTCGGCCATGGTGCACTTCAAGCACAATGCCCACATGCGGGCCGGCATCGATTGCTCCACATGTCATGGGGATGTTGCCCGGATGACCGTGGCCCGTCAGGTTGTCGACGTCGCGAATATGGGGTGGTGCCTGTCGTGCCACCGCGAGAACGACGCAAGCGTGGACTGCCTGACCTGTCACCACTGATCTCCTCGCGTCGCGCCGCGACGCGAGGCCGCCTGAAGGTTCATATCGTGGGAGGTGGGAAGCATTGCGCAGACGAGACTTTCTGAAGGCGACGGCAGTCGGAGCCGGGGTGTCCCTGCTCCAGGGGTGCCGGAGGCCGGATGAAGAGTTCATCGTCCAGGTTCCCGAGCGACCCGGAGTGCTTCAGGGTGAGAGCGTCTGGCGCCCCGGAACCTGCCGACAGTGTTCGGCCGGATGCGGGATCCAGGTTCGGGTCGTGGACGGCAATGCCAAGAAGGTCGAGGGCAACGCTCAGCACCCTGTCAATCTGGGTGGGGTATGCGCGCTCGGACAATCTCTCTTACAGGAGATCTATAATCCAGATCGCATCCTCGCACCCCAGCGCCGAATCGGGGAGCGGGGGGAGGGGCGCTTCGAGCCCCTGTCGTGGGAGCAGGCGCTGGCCGCCGCGGTCGACGCTATCGGGGGAGTGCCGGGGGAGCGGCTGGCCTTCATAGGGTCCGACCGCCTGGGCTTCACGGGCGCACTTCTCAGCCGCTTCGCGGACGCCGTGGGCGCGCCGCCTCCGAGCTTTCTCGAAGCGCCCGAGCTGGAGGTGGAGCGCAGCGCGGCGCGGCTCAGCCTGGGGGTCGACGAAGTCCCCTATTTCGACCTGGCTCGCTCGGATTACGTGTTGTCGATTGGCGCGCCGATGGTGGACCGCTGGCGAAGTCCGGTGCACTACACGCGGGCTCTCGCCGAGATGCGACGGGGCAGGCGTGGACGTCGGGGCTGGCTGGTCCAGGCCGAGCCCCGCATGTCCCTGACCGCCGCCGCCGCGGACGAATGGCTTCCCGTGCGCCCCGGGACCGAGGGCGTCTTCGCGCGGGCCGTCGCCGGGGTCCTGTTGTCCGAAACCGAGGTCGGCGAGCCCGCGCGGAACCGCTACGTCCGGCTCTTCCCCGACGACCCGCCCGACTTGGACGCAGCCGCCGCGATCTGCGACGTGGGTCCGGAACGGATCGAGCGCGTGGCCCGGGAGCTGCATGCGGCGGAGAACCGCGTGGTGGTGGGAGGCGGCTCGGCTGCGGCGCACAGCAACGGTCTCTTCAACGTGGTTGCCTCGCTCGCACTGAACCTCCTGCTCGACAATCTCGGCCGACCCGGTGGCGTTTTTGCGCCGGTCCGCTTCGATCTGGCGGCGGCTGTCGCGCCGCCGCAGGCCCGGGAAACGTCGATGGCGGAGCTCGCGCGGCGACTTCGTGGCGAATCGCCCTCCCCGATCGAGGTCCTGTTCGTGGCCGACGCCGATCCCCTTCACGCGATCCCGGCGAGTTGGGGTCTCGGTGAGGCCGTTGCCGATGTCGGCACGACGATCGTCTTGAGCAGCTTTCTCGACGATACCACCCTACACGCCGACCTGGTCCTGCCATTGAACACCGAGCTCGAGCGGTTCAACGCCGTGGAGCCCGCGGCCTCCGTCGGCGTGCGCGTGCTCGGTCTGACCGCACCCGTGGTGGATCCTCTCGGTGAGGCTCACCACCCGGGCGATGTCGTGCTCGCCCTGGCGGCGGCCCTCGGGGAGCCGGTCGCGGATCGTTTCCCCTGGTCGAGCTTCGAAGCGCTCGTGCGGACGCGCATCGAGGAGGAACAGGCTCGCTTGCCGGGTGGCGCGGACGCCGCGCCGGCTTCCTACTACTTCGCCGCCATATCGCGGGGCATGATCGCCGAAGAGGGCGAGCCGACGACACCGCCCCCCGGCCCGACCGATGTCGCGCCGCCGGCGTCCGAAAGCCGAGTCGAGGACAATGCCGACGACTTCCCCTTCCAGCTCATACCCTACCAGTCGGTGAAGACGGCGCACGGCCGCGGCGCGAACCGCCCGTGGCTCCAGGAGCTACCCGATCCCATGTCCACCGTCATGTGGAACAGTTGGGTCGAGCTGTCGCCGCCCGACGCGGAGCGGGTCGGGGTGGCCGACGGAGACCGCGTTCGCGTAGAGTCGCCCGCAGGGTCGGTGGAGGCGGCGGTGGTCATCGATCCCGCGGTTCGTCCGGGCCTGATCGGCATGCCTCTCGGGCACGGCCACCGGGATTACGGTCGCTACGCCCGGGGCCGCGGTGTCAACCCCCTGGATCTCGTGGGCCGACTCGAGGTCGATGGTGTGTCGGCACCGGCGTGGGCGGCTGCGCGGGTCCGGATCGAGCGAATCGGAGCGGGTGAGCTCGCGCGCTTCGGTCGAAGCTTCACGGAAAGAGGTGAAAGCGAAAGGATTCCCGTGGGTTGGGCGGCGCAAGATCAAGACATGGATAGGGAGCAGGCATCATGACACGGTGGGGCATGGTGATCGACACGGACCGCTGCACGGGCTGCGGCGCCTGCGTCGTCGCGTGTCACGCTGAGAACAACATCCAGACCGTGGGAGAGGACGAGGCGAGTAAGGGTCGGGCGATGCACTGGCTCCGCATCGAGCGCCGCTACGAGGGCGTCTTCCCGGACGTGAAGGTGCGCTTCATGCCCGTCCTCTGTCAGCACTGTCAGGAGGCGCCGTGCGAGCCGGTCTGTCCGGTGTATGCGACGTACCGTAACCCGGAAGGGCTGAACGCGATGGTGTACAGCCGCTGCATCGGTACCCGTTACTGCGCCAACAACTGTCCCTATACCGTACGGTTCTTCAACTGGCACGCCGGGGAGTGGCCCGAGCCGCTGGATCGACAGCTCAACCCCGACGTCAGCGTGCGCCCGGTCGGGGTCATGGAGAAATGCACCTTCTGCGTGCAGAGAATCCAGGACGCCAAGAGCCGGGCAAAGGACGAGGAACGACAGGTCCGCGACGGAGAGATCGAGACGGCCTGCTCGCAGTCCTGTCCGGCACGGACGATCGTCTTCGGCGATCTGCATGATCCGGACAGCCGTGTGTCACAGCTCGCCAGAAGCGCCCGCGCGTTCCATCTCCTCGAGGATCTCGGCACCGAGCCTTCCGTGATCTACCTGAGGGGAGGCGAATAGGGGGTGGAGGTAACGACTTCGGCGGGCGTAAGCAGGTCGGAGCTGGAGGCTCCGGCATTCGAGGAAGAGGCGATCTTCCGACCAGTCGCCGGAATGCGACGCGGCTTGGTTGTGGGCAGCCTGATCACCGGCGCGCTCGCGGGCCTCCTCTTCTTCGCTTGGGGCTACCAGATCCGCAACGATATCGGCGTCGCCGGAATCAACCGCCCCGTCTTCTGGGGTTTCTACATCGCCAACTTCGTTTTCTGGATCGGCATCAGTCACGCCGGCACGCTGATCTCCGCCATCCTGCGCGTCACGTCCGCCGAGTGGCGGCGGCCGGTGACCCGCTGCGCCGAGGCCATCACCGTGTTCGCCCTGACGATCGGAGGCCTGTTCCCGCTGATCCACCTCGGTCGGCCGTGGCTGTTCTGGTTCATGGTACCGGTACCGAATAATCGGGGGCTCTGGCCGAACTTCCGCTCCCCGCTCGTCTGGGACATGATGGCGATCCTCACCTACCTCACGGGGAGCACCCTCTACCTTCTGCTGCCCATGCTGCCGGACCTGGCGATCCTTCGGGACCGCGCGGCGGCCGAAAACCCGCTGGGGTTCAGGGCCCGCCTCTACCGAGTTCTGGCTCTGGGATGGCGGGGCACGCCCCAGCAGTGGCACTCGCTGGAGCGTGGAATTCGCGTGATGGCGGTGCTCATCATCCCGGTGGCCGTCTCCGTTCACACCATCGTGTCGTGGGACTTCGCCATGACGCTCCAGCCGATGTGGCACAGCACGATCTTCGGCCCCTACTTCGTGGTCGGCGCCATCTACTCGGGCATCGCTGTGCTGATGGTCGCGATGTACGTCCTACGACGCGGCCTCGGCCTGGAGGACTACCTGAACGACCGGGTTTTCAACAACCTGGGCCTGCTCTTCGTCACCTTCGCCGTAATCTGGGGCTACTTCACCTTCGCCGAGCACCTGACCGTGTGGTACGGTAACGAGCCGTCGGAGATGATCGTCTTTTGGCAACGCGTGTCCGGCGATTATGCCATGATCTTTTGGGCCATGCTGATCTTCAATGTCGTCATTCCGCTGAGCGTGCTCCCCTTCCAATGGGGGCGACGACCTCTCGCGACGTGCCTGGTCGGCCTGGGGGTGCTCGTCGGCATGTGGATCGAGCGCTTCCTCATCGTGGTGGGGACCCTCCGCTTTCCGCGGCTCGATTTCACGGTGGGTACCTACCAGCCGACGTGGGTGGAGGTGGCGATCCTCGTCGGCTCCTTCGGCATGTTCGCGTTCATGTATTTCCTGTTCGTCCAGTTCGTCCCCATCGTCTCGATCTGGGAGGTGCGGGAGGGCAAGCACCTATCGAGTCATGGCGCCGAGAGAGCTGCGCCGGTGCGGCGGCTCATAGGCGAGGAGGCGTAGCATGGCGGGAGCTATCGCCTGGACGCATGCGGTGTTCACGTCGCCGTCCGACGCTCAGGTCGCGTTGCGACAACTCTCCGAGGCGGGGATCGTGGCGAGCGACATCGAGGTACGAAGCTCCGTTCCACACGAGGGGCTACACCCCATTGGGGCTAGCCCGCGCACACGGGTGCCGTTGATGGCGGTGCTGGGTGGCCTCGTGGGCGGCACGGGGGCGTTCCTGCTCACGAGCCTGTCGTCACTGGCGTACCCTCTGCCGACTGGCGCCATGCCCATCGTCCCTGGGCCACCCACCGGCATCATCACCTTCGAAGGCCTCGCCATTGGGGCCATGCTGTTCACGGCGTCGACCGTGCTCTACGAGGGCCGTGTTCTCACACGCCCGAGCCCCCCAGGGAAGCTCGACCGGTACCTGGCGGCCGGGAACATCGTCGTCTCGGTCAGGTGCACCCAAGCGCCACCGCCGGGGTGGGCCTCGACGGCGATCGTCACCGAGTCGCAGTCGGCCGAGCCATCGCCGTAATCGGTCTCGCGGGTCGCGGTGGCGGGCGGTCCAGAGCCCTGGCCGCGCCGCACAATTCCGGATAGCTTCGCGCGCCCGAGCTTGTCCCTGCCGGGTGTGTCTTGGACGGAGGAGTGTCGATGAGGTCGATGAGAGGGACGTCGGTGTGGGTCTCGAAGACGGACTCGACCAGACCCCTGAGGATCCACTTTGCGTCCATGAGGCCGGGTGGAGTGGTACGGTGGCGGTGGGCGGTCAGCGCAAGGTCCCGAGGAGCTCGGTAACGTGCAAGGGGCTGGAGGAGGTTCGACATTGCCGTTTGTGTGTTTCCCGGGCATGTTGGCGGCTCCATTTCCGCTCGTTCGCCGCCCGGAGTCCGTCGTGCGTTCCATCAGGATCATCGGAACCGCGGTGCTGGCGGTTGCGGCGTTGGCCGCGAGCGCGCCGCCCTCGGGATCCGTGCCGGCCGATGACTATCCCCGCCGAATCGGGATCGACGTCGATGGCTACCGCTTCGAGTTGAAACTCTCCGACGACACCGACGAGATCGTGGGTCGGGCCACGATCTCCCTCCGGTTCACGACGAACGGTGTCAGGGAGCTCCCGCTCGACCTCACGGGGCCGGACGCGACGGGCCGAGGCATGACGGTTGGAGCCGTGACCTCGAGCGGAGCGCCTCTGCCCTTCGCTCACGAGAACGACCTACTCCGGATCACGTTCGAGGAGGAGGGGCAGGCGGGTGGACGCCTGGACGTGGTGGTGGAGTACGGCGGAGCGCCCCAAACGGGCCTCGTGGTGGGCCCGAACCGATATGGTGACCGCACGTTCTTCAGCGACAATTGGCCCGATCGGGCTCGGGCGTGGTTGCCGACGATCGACCATCCCTACGACAAGGCGACGAGCGAGATGGTCGTCACGGCGCCGGCACACTATCAGGTCGTCTCGAACGGCATCCGCGTGGAAGAGACCGACGGCCTCGATGGCACGCGGAGGACGCACTGGAGGCAGTCGGTGCCCATCGCCACCTGGCTGTTCGTCCTGGGCGTGGCGCGCTTTGCCGTGCAGGAGGTCGACGACTTCGAGGGCCGGCCGATCCAGACGTGGGTGTACGCGCAGGATCGCGACGCCGGCTTCTTCGACTTCGCCGTCCCCACGAAGCAGGCAATGGCGTTCTACGCCGACTACGTCGGGCCCTACGCCTACGAGAAGCTGGCGAACGTCACCTCGCCGGTCACCGGCGGCGGCATGGAGGCCGCGACCGCCATCATGTACCACGAAAGCTCCGTTACCGGCGAGCGAGGCCCGCGTTGGCGCAACGTGATCATTCACGAGGTCGCGCATCAGTGGTTCGGCAACGCGGTGACCGAGTCCGATTGGGACGACGTGTGGCTGAGCGAGGGCTTCGCGACGTATTTCACGCTTCTGTTCGTCGAGCACGCCTACGGGCGGGACGAGTTCGTTCAGGGCTTACGGAGCTCGGCCGATCGAGTCTTTGCCCAGTACGCGAGCGACCCGACCTACCGGATCGTGCATGACGACCTCGACGAAATGAGCCGGGTCACCAGCGGCGCGACCTACCAGAAGGGATCTTGGGTGCTGCACATGCTTCGAGGCGTGATCGGGGACGAGGCATTTCGCACGGGTATCCGCGCGTATTATGCGCGTCACGTGAACGGCAATGCGACGACCGACGACTTTCGTGAGGCCATGGAGGAGGCATCCGGTCTCGACCTCCGACCGTTCTTCCGCCAATGGCTCTATGAAGGAGGCAACCCCCGCCTCCAGGGATGGTGGGAGTACGATCCGTCGGCACGTGCCGTGCGCGTCGAGCTCAATCAGACTCAGGAGGGCGGAACGATTTACGAGCTTCCGCTCGACATCGGCATCCATTTCGATGGAC
>Ga0299906_10003165_pt1 | contig 13579 bp, 9 predicted proteins | sample RVTome_14_FD_200259 | JGI IMG/M metagenome (GOLD analysis project Ga0299906, IMG submission 200259) | Soil microbial communities from uranium-contaminated site in the Upper Colorado River Basin, Wyoming, United States - RVT145D125 (version 2) ...
GTTGCACGTCACGTTCAACGAGCAAACGCGCATCGAACTCGAAACCCCGCACGGGACCGTAAGCTTTACTCCGGCTGCGTTCGCGCCCACGTCAACCAAGCTGCTGCTTGACGGACAGATCCGCGTGACGATGGCGCCGGTTGAATCCCGGCTCAGCGATGAAGGTTCGTTTGACGATCATCCCGCTATCGTCGCCGGTTCCGACGGCGAAATTTGTACGGCGTGGATCAGCTACGGCCGTGACGCCGATACCGTCGTCGCGCGTCGCTACACCGACGGCTCGTGGGACGAACCCGAGACGATCTCACCCGAGCCGGGGGATCACCATCGCGTGGATCTGGCACGCGACGGCGGTGGACGGCTGTGGGCGGTCTGGTCGGCGCAGCGCGACGGCAACTGGGATCTTTACGCGCGGGTTCATGCGGATGGACAGTGGATGCCGGTACAGCGAATCACGACCGATCCCGGCCCGGATATTCATCCTCAGCTTGCGAGTCGAAACGGACACGTCGCGTTGGTTTGGCAGAGCGCGCGTGACGGCAACGCCTGGGATATCCTTGCGGCCGCGCTGAACGGCGATCGGTTCGGCACGCCGGTGCGGGTCAGTCCTTCCGAGGCCAACGATTGGGAACCGGATGTTACGCTCGGTCCCGACGGCAAAGTCTGGGTCGCCTGGGACGGCTACGCGCGCGGCAACTACGACGTGTTCCTGCGCAGTTTCGAGATGCATGACGGGCGATTGACGTCGGCGAGCGAGGTGATCGACGTTGCCGACTCACCGCTCTATGAAACGCATCCGTCAATTGACGTCGATCCGGCGGGGCGGGTTTGGATCGCCTACCACGAGGGCGGGATCGAGTGGGGCAAAGACACCGGCTTTTGGACGCGACGGGAGGGATCGGAGCTGTACTCCGAGCGGTTCGTGCGCGTGGTGTGCATCGGGCCGGAAGGCCGGCGGTTTCCCGCCGAGGCGATTCAGTCGGAATTCCCCTATGAACTACGGCAGTTTTGCGACTATCCGCAACTCGAGGTCGACGACGACGGCCGGGTATGGGTGTTCTTTCGGCACCGGACGCTGCTGCTTTGGTCGGGTTATTCGAACGCGGCCCACCGTGCGATTTGGGAAATCTACGCGACTTACTACACGGGGGATCGCTGGAGTCCGCCGGTGTATCTACCGAGCAGCTTTGGCCGGAACGACATGCGGATGCGCACCACGGTCGACGACACGGGCCGCGTCTGGGCCGTTTGGCCGGATGACGGACGCGAACCGGCCGCGCCGAAAGGCTACCTGCCGCAACGCGCTGATGTTCATGCCGCTCCACTTGCGCGACCAACGACATCTGCGACCACGCCGAAACTGCAATCGGCGTCCGAGGCGGAATCGTTCACCAACGTCGTGCATCCCGACGAAGCGGCCGACGTGGCTCGCGTGCGCGCCTACCGGGCCGACGTGGGCGGCAAAACGTACCGGATCGTGCGCGGCGACTTTCATCGACATACCGACATCTCCCACGACGGCAACCGCGACGGCAGTTTGCTCGAAGCTTACCGCTACGCGTCCGACGCCGCCGCACAGGACTTGCTCGGCGTGACCGATCACGATTACGGCGCGACCGACTATGACTGGTGGCGGATCCAAAAGGCGGTCGACCTCTACCATGTGCCGGGACGGTTCGTGCCGATGTTCACCTACGAGCGCAGCCTCGGCTACCCGAACGGGCACCGTAACATCGTCCATGCCGTGCGCGGGGTGCGGCCGTTGCTGCGGACCGAGAGCCCGAAGGGGAACACCGGGCCGGTACTCTATCCGCACCTGCGCGAAACCGGCGGCATCGCCATGTCGCATACCTCCGGCACGAACATGGGCACCGATTGGCGCGACAACGATCCCGAGCTCGAACCGGTGGTCGAGATCTTTCAGGGAGATCGCAATTCGTACGAGCACGAAGGGGCGCCGCTGGCCGCCACCGGCGAGGCGCCCGAGCTGCATCGGGGCGGCTACCGGCCCAAGGGCTACGTCTGGAACGCCTGGGCCAAGGGTTTCAAGCTCGGCGTGCAGGCGAGCAGCGATCACGTGTCGACGCATTGCAGCTATGCCTGCCTCTATGTGTCGGACTTCACCCGCGAAGGTATCCTCGACGCCCTGCGCCGCCGACACTGCTACGGCGCGACCGACAACATCCTCATGGACGTGCGCCTGGTCACACCCGACGGCGAGCATCTGATGGGTGACATCGTGACCACCGACGCGTCGCCGCGGTTCAAGGTCACCCTCGACGGGACGGGACCGATTCGGGTCGTACACGTGATCAAGAACAACGCATACGTGTACCAGAAAGCCGGCGACGGCGACACGATCACGTTTACCTTCCACGACACGAACCCGACCGCCGGCGAGTCGTACTACTACGTCCGCGTTGAACAAACCGACGGACACGTCGGTTGGTCCAGCCCGATCTGGGTGGTGCGACAATAGAATGGGCGCCAGCCAGTCGTGAGGCCATCCGGCCGAAGGAGGATCGATGGCCGAGACGCGGTAGTCGCTACCCACGCCGATTTTGACGAACTCGAAGAGTGGGGTATACTGAACTCGAATCTTGAGCGTAGCACGACGATACGCCGCCCGTGCCGTCCCACATCCTCGAGGGGAGGTTCAAACAGAAAAGAATCTTTTCTTTTGGTGATAGGGTAACATGGACGCGTGTAAAAAAAACGATAACATGGCGTGGGTGGAGCATTGGCTTCGGACCGGCCCGGCGCTGAGCGAGGTTCGGCGTAACGCGCTGCGCCGTTATCATCACCAGGACCATATCGAAACCATCGATTCACTTCTGCAAATGGGGGTTGACATGGCAACGCCTCGTACCACCAGCGGCTTGGTCGAACTCCAACGTCTGTTTCAACCGGCTCGATGATATGAACGCACTTTATGAAGCGGCGCTGGAGGTGCAGCATTTTCTCCAAGCGCGCGAGTGGCGGTTCTGTATCATCGGCGGCCTGGCGGTGGTGCGGTGGGGTGAACCTCGGGCGACACAGGATGTGGATGTCAGCCTCTTGACCGGTTTGGGGGCGGAAGAGCAGTACGTCGATCTACTTCTGGAAGCGTTCGGCGTTCGTATAGAAGATGCAAGAAAGTTCGCTCTCGATCATCGCGTCGTGCTGGCCCGCGCTTCGAACGGCGTATCGCTCGATATCGCGCTTGCCGGATTTCCCTACGAAGAACAACTGATCGCCAGGGCCTCGGCGTTCGAGTTCGCGCCCGGCGCCACCCTTACCACCGCGTCCGCGGAAGATCTTGTCGTACTCAAAGCGTTCGCCGCACGTGACCGGGATTGGGTTGATATAGATGGGATTGTGACACGGCAATCCAACCGACTGGACTGGCATTATATCATGACCATGTTGGGGCCCTTGTGCGAATTGAAGGGGACGCCCGAGACCGTCGATCGATTGCAGCGAATACGCCAAGGACCATGATTGCGCGGTGAGGGCGGGGAGGTCCCACATCTCTCATGAAGCGGGATGGTAATCCTGAAGCGCCCGTACGTCCCATGGGTCGCCGCGGAGAGCGCGAATGGCGGACACCGCGGCGCGGGCGCCGGTGATGGTGGTGATCAGCGGGATCTGGTGGATGGTCGCCGCCGCTCGCCACTTGCCCTCGACGGAGTGGCTGCCGGTGTAGAGTGGGGTGTTCATCAGCAAATCGAGCGTACCGTTTTCGATGAGGTCGAGCAGGTACGGCGCGTCTCTACTCGGGGTCTTGGAGACCAGCTCGGCCTCGACGCCGACTCCGGCGAGCACCTTGCGGGTGCCTTCGGTAGCGAAGATTCTAAAACCCATCTCGGCCATGGCGCGTCCGATCGCGCCGATGACCGGCTTGTCGTCGTCGTTGACGCTGATCAGGACGTTGCCCTCGGTGGGCAGCGATCCGCCCGCCGCGATCTGACCCTTGGCGAACGCCAAGCCGAAGTCGCGGTCGATGCCCATCACCTCGCCGGTGCTGCGCATCTCCGGCCCGAGAATGACGTCCACGCCGGGGAACTTGGTGAACGGGAATACGGACTCCTTGACCGATACGTGCGTCGGCCAGGGCGCGTCGGCCAGTCCCATTTCGTCCATCACGGACTGGAGCGATCGTCCGAGCATCACGTTGGTGGCGACCTTGGCCCAGGGTACGCCGGTGGCTTTCGAGACGAACGGCACGGTCCGTGATGCCCGCGGGTTCACCTCGAGCACGTAGACCTGCTCGTCCTTGATCGCGTACTGTACGTTCATCAACCCGCACACGTTGAGCCGCCGGGCAAGGCGCATCGTCTGGTCCTTGAGTTCGTCGACGATGGCCGGGGAGAGTGAGTAGGGGGGTAGGGCACAAGCGCTGTCGCCCGAATGGATGCCCGCCTCTTCGATGTGCTCCATCACCCCGCACACCACGCAGCGTCCGTCGCCGTTCTCCCGTCCGGCGCCGCCGAAGTCGGCCACGCAATCGACGTCGACCTCGGTCGCGTTCTTGAGAAACTTGTCGATGAGGATCGGGTGCTCGCGGTCGGCGACGGCGGTGCGGTCGGTGGCCCGCAGCGCGTTGCGCATGTAGCGGTCGAGATCGGCTTCGATGTTGCAGATTTCCATCGCTCGGCCGCCGAGTACGTAGGACGGACGGACGAGCACCGGGTAACCGATCTCGGCGGCAATGCGAATCGCATCGGCGAGACCGAACGCGATCCCGTTGGGCGGCTGACGGAGTGCGAGTTCGTTCAGGATCTGCTGAAACGCCTCGCGGTCCTCGGCCAGGTGAATGTCCTCGGGGCTGGTGCCGATGATCGGAACTCCAGCGTCCTTGAGACCCTGGGCGAGATTGAGCGGCGTTTGCCCGCCGAACTGAACGATGATTCCCTTGACCAGCCCCGAACCGTCAGCCTTCCCGCCGAGCGGACCACCGTTGAGGCGTTCGATGACGTTGAGCACGTCTTCGTGCGTCAGCGGCTCGAAGAACAGCAGGTCGCTCGTGTCGTAGTCGGTGCTGACCGTCTCGGGGTTCGAGTTGATCATCACCGTCTCGAATCCACGCTCACTGGAAGCGAAGACGGCGTGCACACAGCAGTAGTCGAACTCGATGCCCTGTCCGATCCGGTTCGGCCCGCCGCCGAGTATGATGATCTTCGGTCGATCGCTGACGCGAATCTCGTCTTCAATGTGCGTTTCGGGAGGACCGGGCTCGATGCGGATCACAGGCGATTCGTGCGTGGAGTAGTAGTAGGGCGTGTAGGCTTCAAACTCCGCCGCACAGGTATCGACGAGCTTGTAGACCGGACGAACATCGGCACGCGCAGCCAGATCGGCAATCCGCGCCGGGGTGGTTCGCCAACAAGAGGCGAGCTGCACGTTCGAGTAGCCCCATTGTTTGGCCGGTTGCAACAGTTGTCGGGCTCGGTCGAGTTGGCCGGATTCCCACCCGCTCAGGTCGACGCTCGCCAATTCGTCTTCGAACTCGACCAGTTGCAGCATGTTTTCGAGGAACCAGGGATCGATCTTGGTCTTCTCGAAGATCTCGTCGACCGTCCAGCCCATCTTCATCGCGTACCGGACGTAGTAGAGTCGTCCCTGACAGGGGCGGACGAGCTTGTCGTGAAGGACATCCGCAGGGATGGGCCACTGCGTGGCGGATTCTTCTTCCGTGTCCGGCGGCGCTTCGTCGGCGCGTCGGCCTTGAATCACCGACGCGTCATCCTCGACATCGGTCGTCGGGTCGGCGGCGGGTATCTTCTTTTGTCGGGCGAGCCACTGGTCGTTGTGGTCGAGCCCGAGCCCGAACCGCTTGATCTCCATCGACCGGATGCCCTTTTGCAGCGCCTCCTTGAACGTCCGGCCGATCGCCATCGCCTCGCCCACGGATTTCATCTGCGTGGTCAGTGTTTCGTCGGCCTCGGGGAATTTCTCGAACGTCCAGCGCGGGATCTTGATCACGCAGTAATCGATGGTCGGCTCGAAGCTGGCCGGGGTCTCCTTGGTGATGTCGTTGGGGATCTCGTCGAGGGTGTAGCCGATGGCCAGCTTGGCCGCGATCTTGGCGATGGGAAAGCCGGTCGCCTTGCTCGCCAGGGCCGACGAGCGCGACACCCGCGGATTCATCTCGATCACCGTCATCCGGCCGGTAGCGGGGTCTACGGCGAACTGGATGTTCGATCCGCCGGTCTCGACGCCGATTACGCGCATGATCACCACCGCCGCATCGCGCATCCGCTGATATTCCTTGTCGGTCAGCGTCTGGGCGGGAGCGACGGTGATCGAATCGCCGGTGTGGACGCCCATCGGATCGAGGTTCTCGATCGAGCAGATGATGACGACGTTGTCCGCCCGGTCGCGCATCACTTCGAGCTCGTACTCCTTCCAGCCGTAGAGATTCTCCTCGACGAGGATTTCGCTGATGCGGGAGTACTCCAGGCCGCGCTGGGCGATGACCGCGAAATCTTCCATCGAGTAGGCGAAGCCGCCGCCCGTGCCGCCGAGGGTGTAGGCGGGGCGAATGCAGCAGGGGAGTTTGACGTCCTCGAGCACCGCGAGCGCTTCGGGATAGGTATGGGCGATGCCCGAGCGCGGGAGATCGAGCCCGGCCGCGAGCATCGCCTCCTTGAACGCGGTGCGGTTCTCGGCCTTGTGGATCACTTCGGCGGTCGCGCCGATCATCTCGACGCCGTGCCGGTCCAGGATGCCCGCCTCGGCCGATTCGATGGCGCAATTCAGGCCCGTCTGTCCGCCGAGCGTCGGCAGCAGCACGTCGACCCGCGGGCCCAACTCGGCCTCGCGCGCCAGCACCTTGTCGATCACCTCCGGCGTCACCGGTTCGACGTAGGTGCGATCGGCGAACTCCGGGTCGGTCATGATCGTCGCGGGGTTGGAGTTGAGCAGCACGACCCGCAACCCCTCTTCCCGCAGCGCCTTGCATGCCTGGGTCCCCGAGTAATCGAACTCGCAGCCCTGACCGATCACGATCGGTCCCGAGCCGATGATCATGACCGTCTTGATGTCGTCCCGTTTGGGCATGGTCGTCCGTTATCTGGGGGGGCACCGCAATCGCCGGTCGTCACGTCGGACCGGCAAAGTCGCGACAGTCTAGCGGCATGCGTCCCGGTGAGCAAAATATGAGGCGTGCGACAGGTGAGGAGGGGACACCTCAGGGCCGCGGGATGAATCCCATGGATCTGAGTTCACGCCGTTTCCCGGCTCGCGGCCTCTTCGAGACCGAAGCGCTCGATCGCCAGATCCCGTAACGCGAACTTCTGAATCTTGCCGGTCACGGTCAGCGGATAGCTGTCGACGAAGCTCACGTACCGCGGGACCTTGTAATGGGCGAGTTCTTTTTTACAAAACGCGCGCACGTCCTCTTCGGACATCGTTTCGCCGTCGTTGAGAATGATCCATGCCGACACCTGCTCCCCGAAGGTGAGATCCGGCACGCCGACGATCTGGGCGTCGCGGATCTTCGGGTGGGTGTAGAGAAACTCCTCGACCTCGCGGGGATAGATGTTCTCGCCGCCGCGTATGATGACGTCCTTGCTCCGGCCGGTGATGCGATAGAAACCGTCGTCGGTCTCCATGGCCAGGTCGCCGGTGTGCAGCCAGCCGTCGGCGTCGATCGCGGCGGCGGTCGCCTCGGCGTTCTTGTAATAGCCGGCCATGACGCAGTGGCCGCGAACGCAGAGCTCACCTTGCTGGTTAGGCCCGAGGGTTTGGCCGGTCTCGGGGTCGCAAATCTTGACCTCCAAGCCCGGCAACGCCGTCCCGACCGTGGCGACGCGTTTCTCCAGGGTGTCGGTGACCTCGGTCTGGGTGATCGCGGGTGACGCTTCAGTGAGCCCGTAGGCGATGGTCATCTCCCGGGCGCCCATGCGGTCGACCACCTGACGCATGATCTCGATGGGACAGGGACTACCGGCCATGATGCCGGTCCGCAGCGACGTGAGATCGAACTCGTCGAACCGTGGGTGACCGAGTTCGTTGATGAACATGGTGGGCACGCCGTAGAGCACGGTGCAGCGTTCACCGGCAACGGCCTCGAGAACCGACAAGGGCTCGAACGATTCGGCCGGGATCACGATCGCCGCGCCGTGGAGAATCGAGCAGAGTGAACCGAGCACGCAGCCGAAGCAATGATACAGTGGGACCGGGATGCACATGCGGTCCTGCTCGGACAGGTGCAGCCGGGCGCCGACGTAGTGCGCGTTAAGCAGCAGGTTGCGGTGCGTGAGCATCGCACCCTTCGGCGAGCCGGTGGTGCCCGAGGTGAACTGCATGTTGACCGGATCGGCGGCACGCATACCCGCGACACGCTCGGCCAGCGCATCGTCGGAGGTGCGCTCGGCCAAGGCGAGAAACGCCGGCCAGGTGTACATACCCGCGCCGGCGTGATCCTTGATCGAGACGACGCAGCGCATGTTGGGAAACACCTGCGATTGCAACGCGCCCGGTTCGGCGCCCGCCAGCTCGGGGATCGCCTGGCTGACGATGTCGAAGTAATTCGAGTGCTTGAAGGTGTCGGTCAGCAACAGGGTGGTGATGTCGGCGTGCTCGAGCACGAATTGCAATTCGCCGAGCCGGTAGGCGGGGTTGATGTTGACCAGCACCGCGCCGATCTTGGCGGCGGCGAATTGGGTGAGCAGCCACGCCGGCCAGTTCGTCGCCCAGATGCCCACATGCTCGCCCGCGGCGACCCCGGACGCCATGAGCGCCCGCGCGAGCCGGTCGACTTCCCGGCCGAACTCGGCATAAGACCAGCGCAACGATAACCGAGGAAACACGACCGCGTCGCGATCTCCGAACCGCTCGAGCGAGCGATCGAGGCACTGAGAGAATGTCAAACCGTCAACCCAAGGCGCGTCGGCCATCTTTCGTCGACTCCTCTTCGAATCAGGGCAGCCAGTTGGGCTTGCGTTTCTCGAAGAATGCTTGGATGCCCTCGCGACTCTCGTCCGAGAGACGGATCTTCAAGTGCCATTCGACCGCTTTCTTCAGGTCGTCGTCGATCGGGCGGTTCTGAAGCTCGTCGAGCAGCGTCTTCGTTGCCGCGAGGGCTCCGGGAGCGCCGGTCGCCAGTTCCCCAGCCAAGGTTTCGGCCCGGAACAGGAGCGCATCGGGCGCTACGACTTCGTTGACCAGGCCGATGCGCCATGCCTCGGCGGCGTCGATCATCTCACCGCCGAGCAGCAGGCGTCGTGCCTGGCGATCGCCGACCTGGCGCAGCAGATAGACCATGACGATCGCCGCGGTCAGACCGCGTTTGACTTCGGGATATCCGACCGTCGCGTCGTCGGCGACGAGCACGTAATCGCACGCCGACATCAACCCCGCGCCGCCGGCCACCGCCGCGCCGTTGACCGCCGCGATCGTCGGCTTGCCGCAGGCGTGCAACGCCTGAAACAACGCCATCAGGTTCGACGTATCCTTTTCGGGATCGGCTGCGGCGTCGTTGAATTCGGCGGCGACTTCGGCCAGATCCAGCCCGGCGCAAAACACCGGCCCGGCCCCGGTGACGACGATCGCACGCACGCACGGATCGTCTGCAGCGCGGGTTACGGCTTCATGCAGCGCAGCAACCAACTCCCGGCTCAGGGCGTTGCGCTTCTCAGGGCGATTTAGCGTAATCACCGCAGCCGAATCAGAATCCTCGATGCAAACCAGTGACATAACTATTCGTCAGAGGCGGTTGGTTTTTCGCTCGGCCGGGGCCGGCCATTGACGGACTGAACGGACGCGATGTGCATGAGGTTGACCAGAATCCAGTCATCCGCGACCGATTCCGTCGTTTCCGCTGTCGCCAGCCGATCAAATTGATCGATCGAGCGGATGGCCACGTAGATGTGTGTGGTGGTCACGACGGCCTGATCGGGATGACGCACATCAACATGGCGCCCATCCGAAAGCTTGAATCGCACTGGGCTGAACGGATGCCCTTTCAGCAGCCGCTTGTATTCTTCGGCACTCATGGTCATGCGTATGTCCTCCGTATCGCCTACGCGTCCGACTTCCGACGCATTGATTCTACCTCATCCGGCGCGGGGATGCGCATGTCGAGGATGATCCGGCCGAGCGTCTTGCCCTGGGCGTCGACGCGGCTGGAGCGACTGCCGCCGCCGTCGAGCACGTCGTGCAGGACAAAATTGAGCGCGCCGAGGTTCGGGAGCTCGTAGCGGTCGACCTTGCTCGGGCCGAGATGGTCGAAGTACGCTTTGACGCGTTCGGCGGTTACTTGCTGCTGGAGCCAAGTGTATCCGGCGTCGGTGTAGGCGAGCACGCCGATGTTGGCGCTGTCACCCTTGTCGCCCGATCGCGCGTGGGCGATCTCGCCGAGCCGGATGGTGTGCTCGGATGACGATGCACTCATGAGCCCACCTCGACCACGCGCACGTCGGGCTGGATCAATCGTCGCTCGATCAGCGTCGGCCAATACGCGAAAACCTCCTGCACTTTGGGGCGACCGGCGGCATACCCGGTGATCCCTTGCGGTCCCGTGGTCACCAGGGGGACGATTTCTTTCGTGAATCGCTCGATGGCCGCGCGCCGAGGATCCTTGGCGGTCATGCGTAACGTCACTTCACCGGCGTCATCCTCGCTCTTTACCGGAGGCGACATGAGCGTGAACGTCTCGATGCACTCGACGGAGAACTCCTCCAAATGATATCCCGCCCGTCTGACCCGTTCCTGAACGATCTCACCACAGCGAATACCCAGTTCACTCGCGCGCGGCGCGACGAGCGTCAGCGTCCCGGTGGCTCGATAGCCGTCGTGATAGGTGGCCGACACCTTGTAGGTATCCGGCGGCGGTCGGCCGGTCGCGCCGCGCACCGCGACGCGATCGTGACCCACCTCCTCGGCGGTCAGGGTCGTGAAGTCCACCGTCACGTCGGGCGAGAGATAGGCGGCCGGGTCGCCCAGTTCATAGACGAGCTGCTCCTTGACCGTTTCGGAGGTCACACAGCCACCCGTGCCGTCGGGCTTGGTCACCACGCAGTTGCCGTCGTCGTCGACTTCGACAATCGGGTAGCCGATGTTGGCCGGGTCGGGAATCTCGTCCCAATGCGTAAAGATGCCTCCGGTGACCTGTGTGCCGCACTCGATGAGATGACCGGCCACGGTGGCGCCGGCGAGACGCTGATGATCGTCCGCCGACCAGCCGAAGCGTGCCGCGGCCGGGGCGACGGTCATCGATGGATCGGCGACCCGACCGGTGATGATCAAATTCGCGCCCTGACTGATGGCCTCGACGATCGGTTCGGCGCCGATGTACGCGTTGGCGGTCACGAGTCGGTCGCGCACGAAGTCGATCAGCTCGAACGTTTCGAGATTCGAGAAGTTGTGGCCGTCGGCGATGAACCGATCCATCGACGGCATGAGATCGTCGCCGGTGACGACGCCCACGCGCATGCCGGTCAAGCCGGCGCTGCGCAGCCTCTCGATGCAGGCGTAGGCGCACCCTTGCGGATTCAGCCCGCCCGCGTTGGCGATCACCACCAGATTCGGTTGCTCGCGCCACACGTCGGCGAGCTGCGTGACGACGTCGACGAAATCCCGCGCGTAGCCGGCGTCGGCGTCGCGGGCGCGCTGCTTGGCCAGAATCGACATGGTGACTTCGGCCAGGTAATCGAGCGTCAGGAAGTCGATCCGTCCGCCGGCGGCCAATCGGACCGGGGCATCGATGTCATCGCCCCAAAAGCCCTGCCCGTTGCCGATGCGTACGATATCGCTCATGAGCGCATCACTTTTTTACACCTGCAAGACCCCGGTGTTGAACGGCCGCCCGTCATCATGCCGTGTGGCCGATTCGAGAGCGGTGATCAGCGCATCGCGTGTGTCGGCCGGCGCGATGATCCGATCCACCCAGCCCCGAGCGGCCGCGTAACGAACGTCGGTTTGCTGTTCGTAGCTGTCGCGGACGCGATCACGCAGCGTCGCGAGTTCTTCCTGGTCGACCGCATGGCCGTCGCGTTCCAGCGCCTTGCGCTGAATCTCCAGCAGCGTATCCGCCGCCTGAGCCGCGCCCATCACCGCGTACCGCGCCGACGGCCAGGCGAAGATGAACCGCGGGTCGAACGCCTTCCCGCACATCGCGTAATTGCCGGCTCCGAACGATCCGCCGACGATCACGGTGATCTTCGGGACGACGCTGTTGCTTACCACGTTCACCAGCTTCGCCCCGGCCCGAATGATCCCGCCTTGCTCGGCGTCACGTCCGACCATGAAGCCGTTGACGTCCTGCAGGAAGATCAATGGAACGCGTTCCTGATTGCAGCTCATGATGAAACGTGCGGCCTTGTCGGCACTGTCGTGGTAGAGCACGCCGCCGAACTGCAACGGACCGTTCGTGGGCCGGGTGCGCTCGCGCTGGTTGGCGACGACGCCGACGGCGAATCCGCCGAGCCGACCGACGCCGGTGATCACCGTCTTGCCGTAACGGGCTTTATATTCGTCGAACGGCGCGTCGTCGAGCACACATGTGAGCACGTCGCGCATGTCGTATTCCCCCTGACCGTCCGCGGGCACGATGTCGCAGAGGTCGTTCGGGGATCGAGCCGATGCGCATGATTCGATACGGTCGAAGCATGCCGCCGTTGTGTCGCGCGGCAGGTTACCGGCCAGTCGCCGCAACCGGTCGAGGCAGGTCTTCTCGTCCGGTTCGTGGAAATCGATCGTGCCGCTGATTTCGCTGTGCATCGTCGCGCCGCCGAGGTCCTCGTGCGAGACGTCCTGGCCGATCGCCGCCTTGACCAGGGCCGGACCGGCCAGGTAGAGGCCGCTGCCCTCGGTCATGAGCAGCTTGTCGCACAAGACGGGCAGGTAGCCGCCGCCGGCGACGCAGTTGCCCATGATCGCGGCATACTGCGGGATGCCCATGGCCGAGATCACCGCATTGTTGCGAAAGATCCGTCCGAAGTCGTCCTCGTCGGGAAACACGTCGTCCTGGAGGGGCAGGAAAACCCCAGCCGAGTCGACCAGGTAGATCAGCGGCAACCGGTTGTCGGTCGCGATCCGCTGGGCCCGGAGCACCTTCTTCGCGGTCTGCGGAAAAAACGCCCCGGCCTTGACCGTCGCGTCGTTGGCGATGATGACGAAGCGGCGACCGCCGACGGTTCCCAGACCGGTGACCACGCCCGCCGACGGGGCGCCACCCCAGTCGTCGTACATGCCCTCGCCGGCGAACAGATTAAGCTCAAACCAGGCCGAGTCCGCGTCGAGCAGCGTAGCGATCCGCTCCCGCGCGGTCATCCGACCCTTGACGTGCTGGGCCGCGATCGCCCGGTCGCCGCCGCCCGCCTCGATGCGCCGGGCGTCATCGGCGAGCCGTTCGATCATCTCGTGCCACGACCTATTCATGATCCCTTTCCCGTTGCGGGTTTTGCGGTACTATACTCGCCGACCGGGTCGACGGATACGGCGGTACAGTTCGGAGTAATGGTCATGGCAACTCGAGCATCGCTCAAGGCGATCCTGGAAGCGTTGGACTTCCAGCCCCAAGAGAGCACGACGTATTTCAACCAGATCACCGGTGAAATCGTGAGTGTCACCGACGACGAGATGGCGACGGCGG
>Ga0299906_10003166_pt1 | contig 13579 bp, 14 predicted proteins | sample RVTome_14_FD_200259 | JGI IMG/M metagenome (GOLD analysis project Ga0299906, IMG submission 200259) | Soil microbial communities from uranium-contaminated site in the Upper Colorado River Basin, Wyoming, United States - RVT145D125 (version 2) ...
CGCCGGCCCGACGTTGGTCTTCGGATCGAAGCGGAGGTATTCGACGCCGATCTGGTAAAGGTCGCGCGTCTGCAGCGGCAGCCAGTCCTCCAGCGGGTCGCTCGACAGCACCTGGTAGAAGGATGGGACGTCGGTGAACTCGACCTCGGTGCGGTTGATCCAGATGCCGGCGATTCGCTGCTTGCGCCGCACCGCCAGCGGATGGCGGGGGCCCTCGATGATGACGACGATCTTGCCGTCTTCCTTGATCGCGCCGAACAGCAGGACCTTGGTGCCGGTGAAGCCCGTGGTGATCTTGACCACGCTTTCAGACAGGTCGGCGATCAGCGGTTCGGCCTCCGCTGGCTGCGCGAAGGAAACGGCGAGAATGAGGATGGTAAGCAGTTTCCGCACGATCAATGCCCGGTCGCATATCCGATGGAGTAGAGGTCGATGGGCGTGGCGACGAGGTCGAACGCCAGCTTGGCGCACACCGCCAGGACCATGAGCGCGAGCAGGCCGCGCAGATGCTCGCCGCGGAGATAGCCGCCGACCTTCGTCCCGAACTGCGCCCCGACCACCGCGCCCAGCAACAGCAGGATCGCCAGCACGACATCGACCGTCTGGTTGATATACGCCTGCAGAAAGGTCGCGTTCGCGGTCACGAAGATGATCTGGAACAGCGATGTCCCGACGACGACCGCGGTCGGCATGCCGAGCATGTAGATCATCGCCGGGACCATCACGAAGCCGCCGCCGACGCCCATGATCGAAGCGAGGATGCCGACCAGGAAGCCCACGCTGAGAGGCAGCAGGGCGCTGATATAAAGCTTCGAGCGCCGGAAGCGCATCTTGAACGGCAGGCCGTGCAGGAAATTGTGCTGATGCAGCTTGCGTCGGGGCGTCGTCGCCGAGCGCATGCGCCGGATGGCGCGGCCGCTCTCGACCAGCATCAGGAGACCGATGATGCCGAGAAAGATCACGTAGGACAGGCGGATCACCAGGTCGATCTGTCCCAGCGTGCGAAGCTCGCGGAACAGCCAGACGCCGAAGGTCGAGCCGACCAGGCCGCCGATCAACAGCACGATCCCCATCTTGATGTCGACGTTGCCGCGCCGGAGATGCGCCATGACGCCGGAGACCGAGGAGGCGACGATCTGATTGGCCTCGGTCCCGACCGCGACGGCGGGCGGCACGCCGATGAAGATCAGCAGCGGCGTCATCAGGAAGCCGCCGCCGACGCCGAAGATCCCCGACAGCATGCCGACGGCTGCTCCCATGCCGACGAGCAGGAAGATATTCACCGAAATTTCGGCAATCGGCAGGTAGATATGCATCTGCGACGCCGCTTCCCCTGCCGGCGCGGCGATATATTATCTCGCTGAGCGGCGCAAACTCGCTGCGACGCACGCCGGCAATTCAAAGCTTTTCCTCAGGATTCGAGGGCGCATCATGCGCCGCACAATGCCGATGTCAACTGCCAGCCCTTTCCCGGCGCGTCGATTTCGGCAACCTCGCGTCTTTTTGTCACACTCTATGGGTTAGCGTGCGATTCCAGCGGCTTCCCAGTGGAAAGCGGCGGCGTCGCCGCGCCGGGTCAGTGGCCCTGGACGACCGGGCCGCCGGCAGCCTTCCAGCCCATTAGCCCGCCGGCAAGACGATACAGCTCCGAGTAGCCGGCCCGCGCCAGAAGCTCGGAAGCCATGCCGCAACGGATGCCGCTGGCGCACATCAGGAGGAGCCGTTTGCCGGCCGGGTCGGGGACGGTGCGAGGATCGAACGCGGACAACGGAATCGAGGTCGCCCCTTGGATGCGCTCCATGGCGAACTCATGAGGTTCCCGGACGTCCACGAGGACAGCTTCGCCCCGCTCGATCCAGCGCCGCGCTGTCTGCGGGTCGACCATCTCGATCCGCGGCTTCGTAGAACCGCCTTCGCTCACGGTCTGCGTCTCCGTCGAATGCCCCGACGGGAGGGTGTATTGGCCGCCGGATCATGTCAAGCACGATTGCAGCATCGGCGGGCCGCAATCGCGGAATAAATTCAGTGATATCAACAAATTGTGAGGGCGCGCTCTTCTTGCGGCCGAGCCCGCCGCCACACGGCCTACTGGCGGTAGTCCGCGCCCTGGCGGTCGAGCATCCTGAGCAGGCTGTCCCATTCCAGGTCGGCATAGGTGCCGCTTGCCCAGTTCGACTCGTAGCGCTTGATCGCGGCGGTCCGGGAGGGCTCGGACACCTCGATCAGCTCGCCGTTGCCGGCTGCCGTCTGGATCTGGCAGGCCGTCTCGAGGAAGTACATGCGCTTGAACGCTTCCTTGATCGATTTGCCGGCCGTCAGGAGGCCGTGGTTGCGCAGGATGATGCAGTCCGCCTTGGCGCAGTCCTTACCGAGGTGCTCGCGCTCGTCCATGTTGCCGACCACCACGTCGTATTCGTGGTAGGCGAGATTGCCGAGGACCAGCAGCGCCTGCTGGCTGATCGGCCGCAGCCCGCAGACCTGGGCCGCGACGGCCACGCTGGCGCGGGTGTGCAGGTGCATCACGCAGTTGGCGTCTGGCCGCGCCATCAGGACGCTGCTGTGGATGGTCCAGCCGGCTTCGTTGAATTCGCCCTGCTCGCCGATGACGTTGCCGTCGAAGTCCATCTTCACCAGACTCGAAGCCGTGACCTCGTCGAAAAACTCGCCGTAGCGGTTGATGAGGAATTGGTTCGGCTCGCCGGGAACCCGCGCGGAAAGGTGGGTGTAGATCAGATCCGTCATGCGCAGCTTGTCGACGATGCGATAGAGCGCGGCCAGGTCGCAGCGCGTCTGCCATTCCGCTTCGCTTATCTGCGATTCCTGCCGTAAGCTGGTGACTGCCATAGTGCCCTCATATCTTTGCCTGTTGCGCCGGGGCGCAAATGTCCTGCGCAAGCTTAGAGGAAAGGGGCGTACCGGCAAAGCCCGGTTGCGGGCGGGCGGCGGGTGAATACACTGCGGGATCGGCCGGTGCCGGGGACCAAGCGCGGAGACATCACGATGCCATCGGAAGGCCATCGAACGGGCGGGACGCGGGGCGTGGCCGCCGCAATCCTCGTCTTGCTCGCGCTGTCCCTGTCGGCGCCTGCGGCAACGGCCGCCGGCAAATCCGATGCCGTCGCCCAGGCGGATGCGGACAAGGTTCCGGCGGCCGAGCTCCAGGCCTTCGCCCGCGCTGCGCGTGCGGTGTTCAGCATCCGCCAGGCCTATGCGCCGAAGGTCCAGGCCGCGCACAGCGAGATCGATGCCAGCGGCCACATCCTCGCCGCCCAGAAGGAGATGGAGGCCGCGATCGGGCGCGAGGGCATTACGGTCGTGCGCTACAACGAGATCCTCGAAGCGGCGCAGCGCAACAGCGTCCTGGCGGCCCGCATCCAGACGCTGGTCGACAAGGCGGCGCAAGGGCGGTAACGCCGATGGCATCCTCTGCCCCCGACCTCATCCTGCGCGGCGGTAAGGTGATCACCGTCGATTCGCAGTTCTGCGTCGCCAGTGCCTTCGCCGTGAAGGACGGTCGCTTCGCGGCTGTCGGCGACGATCGGTCGATCTCCGCGTTGTCCGGCGACGGGACCCGCATCATCGAGGCCGAAGGGCGCGCCGTGGTTCCGGGGCTGATCGACGGCCACGCACATATGGACCGCGAGGGCCTCAAGGCGCTGATCTATCCGTCGCTCGCCGGCTGCCGGTCGATCGCGGACATCCTCGACCGGATCGCCGCGCTGTTCCGCGAGGCGGCGCCCGGCGACTGGATCGTCACCATGCCGGTCGGCGATCCGCCGAACTTCTTCGGCGTGCCCGACAGCCTTGCCGAGAAGCGCTATCCGAACCGTCACGACCTCGACCGCGTCGCGCCGGACAATCCCGTCTACATCAAGTCGATCTGGGGACCGTGGCGGCATGTCCTGCCGCTGGTCTCGATCGCCAACAGCAAAGCGCTGGAGGCGGCCGGCATTACGGCGGCGACGCAGTCGCCCAGCGCTCTGGTCGAGATCGAGCGAGAGCCGGGAACGGGCGCTCCGACCGGCGTCTTTATCGAGAACACGCCCTATCCCATTGTCGAGCTGACGCTGATGGCGGCGGCAGGCGGCTTCTCGGCGGCCGACAGGCTGCGCGGATTGCGCGAGAGCATGCGGCTCTACAACGCGGTCGGCACGACCAGCGTCTTCGAGGGGCACGGCGTCGCGGGCGAGGTGCTCGCGGCGTACCAGGCGCTGCGCGGCGCCGGCCAGTCGAGCGTCCGCGGCAACCTGGTGTTCAGCCCGTCCTGGAGCACGGTTGCGCCGGATGACCGCCTTGCCCTGCTGCGGAGCTGGGCGCGCTGGCTGGCGGGCCGCGGTCTCGGCGACCGCATGCTGCGTGTCGCCGGGATGTTCGCCGAGTTCGACGGCGGCGCGGATCACGCGCTGCGCGCCGGGGCCAACCCGTATACCGGCTGGGCCGGCTTCCATTTCGACGCCGGTCTGCCGCGCGAGGACTTGAAGACGGTGCTGGTCGAGGCGGCGCGGCTCGGCATCCGGGTCTCCGGCATCGTGCCGCCAATGCTCGGCCTGTTCGCCGAGGTCGACCGCGAAGCGCCGATCGGCGGCCAGCGTTGGGTGCTGGGTCACATCAACGTGCTGAGCGCCGAAGACGTGGCGCGCATCCGCGATCTCGGCCTGGTCGTGACCACCCACACCAACCGCTACGTCTACAAGGAGGGGCACCTGCTGCGGGAGCGCCTGGGCGCGGCGCGCGAGGACGACATCGTGCCGCTGCGCCGCCTGCTCGACGCCGGCGTTCATGTCTCTTTCGCGACCGACAACGTACCGATCTCGCTCTGGCATCCCGTCTGGCAGGCGGTCGCCCGGAGGAGCCTCTATACCGGTGAGGCGATCGCGCCCAGCCAGCGGCTGACCCGGGCGGAGGCGCTCCGCTGCGCCACAGCGGAAGGCGCCTGTCTGACCTTCGAGGAGGGGGAGAAAGGGTCGATCGAGCCGGGCAAGCTTGCCGACTTCGCCGTTCTGACCGATGATCCGCTCGCCTGTCCCGAGGACGCCCTCCGCGACATCACCGCCAAACTCACCGCCGTCGGCGGCCGCGTCGTGCACGGGAACGGAGATCATGCCTGAACGAGAGGAGCCCCAACCGATTCAGCACTTAGTTTACCTCGTCCTGAGCCTGTCGAAGGACGAGTACGCTCCCCTGCATCGAGCCGCTCATGCTTCGACAGGCTCAGCATGAGGTAATCAGAGGAAAACTATGGTTCCATCGTTCGCATTCATCGGCTTCGGAGAGGCCGGATCGACCGTGTCCGAAACGCTGCGCGCCGCCGGGGTCGAGCGGATCGCCACCTACGACATTTTGTTCGACGACGCGAAAAAGGGGCCACCGCTTAGGCAGCGGGCGGCGAAGCTCGGCGTCGAGGCCTGCGGCTCGGTCGCCGACGCGATCGCCGTCGCCGACATCGTCTTCTCGACCGTCGTCTGCAAGTCATCCCTGCCGGCGGCCGAGGCTGCGGCGAAGCACCTGAAGCCGTCGCAGTTCTACCTCGACTTCAATTCGATCTCGCCGGGCCTGAAGCGCCAAGTCGCCGCGGCGATCGAGCCGTCGGGCGCGCGCTTCGTCGAGGCGTCCGTGATGTCGAACGTGCCGGGCTATGGCCACCGCGTGCCGATGCTGCTCGGCGGCAAGGGCGCGCGCGACTTCATGGCCCTGGTCGCGCCGCTCGGTTTCAATGTGAAGTTCGTGCAGGAAGAGATCGGCCTCGCATCGGCGACCAAGATGGTGCGCAGCATCATGATGAAGGGGATGGAGGCGCTCTATCTCGAATGCATGCGCGCCGCGTCGCATTTCGGCATCGAGCAGGACGTTCTCGATTCGGTCGATGAATCGATCGCCGGCCGGAACTGGACGCAGAACTGCAACCGCGTGATGGCGCGCACCGTGATCCACGCCAAGCGGCGCGCCGACGAGATGGCGCAGGTCGCCGAGACGTTGCGCGAGATCGACATCGACCCGACGATGGCGGAGGCGACGGAACGCTGTCTCCGCTGGTGCTCGACGCTGGGCTTGAAGGAGGTCTACGCCGACGGCTTGGCGAATGATTATCGCGACGTGCTGGAGAAGATCGAGCGCGCGACGGCGCGCTGACGGGCTCACCCGACGGATTGGGACGTGCGTGGTGCGTGCTTCGACAAGCTCAGCATGAGGTTTTTCTCAATGCCACAAAGACATTACCTCATCCTGAGCTTGTCGAAGGACGCACGTCATTCGACGTTGCGGATGAAGTCGTAGGTCTTCTCGAACGCCTGCCCGGCGCTCTTCACAACCGACACGGTAGAGTGTGCTTCATTTGCAACAATGGTTGCGGAAAGCGTACCGGGGGAACTCGAACAGGGGGCCGCTCTCGTACAAGGCGCCTGCGTTACCACTTTCGATAGCGGTCTTGATCTCGGCGTCGAGGGGCGCGTGCGCGCCGCGATCGGACAGCGCCTCGAGGCCGTCGGTCGCGATTCCGCCGTCCGAGAAGATTCGATACTTGGCGTTGTGTGTGTCGCCGACCAGCCCGGAGAAATGCGCGTCGTTCGGGTAGTCGAGCGGATGCGACTTGGCAGTCCATGTGGCATCGACTTGAACCGTATATTTCACGGTTTCGGCGGCACTTGCCGGCGATGCGAGCGCGATGGCGGCGATGGCGGCTGCGAATGCGAAGGATTTCATCTTGGACTCTCCTAGGTTCGGTTGCGCGGTATTGCGCGTCGCGAAACTTTCGGAGAGCTGGACCGTTGTTTCTAATATCGATTGGCCATGGATTCGATGCGTCGGCGCTATGCCGCCGCGCGACCACCGAGAAGAGGGCGCAAATTGGGGTACCAATTAAGGCGAAAGCTACGTCTAGCGCGTAGTTGCCTCGTTCCGGGAAGCCTGCCATTAGAAAACAGCGAGATAGGCTCGGATCAATGATGCAAAGAACAAGATCTGGCCTAGCGGCGGCGGCTGCGAGTATGCAGCTTACCGACGCGCCTGAGGGGAAGTCCAGCCTGCAAATTCGGCTCAATGAAGCTGAGAGGCGGGCACAAGAGGCAGAGAACACTGCGCAAGATGCGCAGGTTACTCTCGCTCGGACCTTGCTCGAAGCGGCGCGTGTGGAGGCCGTCGTTACGGCCCGGATTAAGGCTGAACGCGAAGCCGAGATCGAGGCGCTCAAGGCGCAGCTCGACGCGGTGCAACGCGTTACGGCAGGATGCGACGCGCCGCTGCAAGAGCTGCGGGCAAGCGTCGCCGGCTGCGCGGCCGTTCCCGAGCTGCGGTCTCCCGGTCCTGTGGCATTGGAGGACGAGCCGGTCATCGATCCGGTTGCCATACCGCGCGGCAGCCTGTGGGGACCGGTCGGCACGACAATGCTTGCCCTGGTGCTATCCATTGCCGTTGCAAGCTATTCGCTGACCACGCAGTATATGCCGGAATTCGTGGCGGGCTTGTCCGCAACGGCGGCCGACGTCGCGTCGAGCATGGGTATCGCCGGCGCGCGCTCGCCGAATGCGTTGCTCGCAGACGCCCAGGTGTTGCCGGGCGCGGCCCAGGCCAACTGGCTGCTCTACATGCCGGTCGAGCCGGCTTCGGTGGCGGCCTATCTCGGCGGAGCGGCCCGGCCGAAGAACCAGCTCGCCATCAAGAACGCCTCGACCACCAATCAGTGACATTCGCGCCCCGGCGGTGGATGCCGGCCGGGCCTTGCCAAGCTCCACGGGCGTTTGCCCAACACGGCTTTGCATTGCGTCGCGCGTGCTGCCTATATTTCCCCGTGAACAAGAAAAAGACGCATTACACAGGGAGTGAGGCATGATCAGGATTACCGTCGCATCTCTATGTCTATTGCTCGGGTTTGCCATGGCGGGCGCGCCGGCCGGCGCCGCCGAGCCCGCCGGTACCGCGCCGGCTGCGTCGTCGCCGTCGCTCGCGAAATATGCCTGGATGTGGTCCGGTAAGGACGCCGGCGCGTCGCCGCGCCGGTTTGTGCCGGTCGCGGCCTGCACGATGGATTGCTGCTGCGAGTCCGTCGAGGCCGGTGCGAGGAAAAATCAATGCAAGTCGCACGACGAATGCCTCAATCTCGGTGGCATCTGCCGCAGCAAGGCCGACGCCAAGTGCAATTGACCGGCTCCGGCGGCGCTTCGCGGTCTCAGGCGTCCTTGTCGCGATAATCGCGGAGCACGTCGGGGTCCGGGTCGCAGCCGAGGCCCGGCCCGTCCGGCACCCGGAAAGCGCCGTTCCGCGCTTCCGTCCAGTCGCCGACCAGGCGTGCCTCCGGCGTGCAATAGAACCGCTCGACCATGCTCGGCCGCGGCATGGCGGCGAGCAGCTGCAGCGTGGCGAGGAAGCCGGGGCCGAAATAGGGCGAGTGCGGCACGACGGTGACCGCAGCGGTTTCGGCGAGTGCTGCGATCTTGCGGAACTCGCTGATGCCGCCGACCTTGGTGACGCTCGGCTGCGCGTAGGTCACCGCCCGGGCGTCGAACATGCGCTTGAACTCGAAAGCGGTGCAGGCGTTCTCGCCGGCCGCGATCGGAATGCCCGATTGCGCCTGCAGCTCGGCGAGCGCGGCGAAGTCCTCCGGCGGGAAGATCGGCTCTTCGAGCCAGTGCGGATCGAAGGGCCGGAACTTGGCGGCCATTGCCGCCGCCTCCTGCGGGCTCCACGGGCAGTTGGTATCGATCATGATGGCGACGTCGGGTCCGGCCGCCTCGCGCGCGGCGCGCACGGCGGGGACCGTCGTCTCGTGCAGCTTGACGTAGCGGTAGCCTTCGGCGACCGCGGCGGCGGTGCGCCCGGCGACGATCTCGGGGTCGGGACACTTCATCAGGCTGGCGTAGGCCGGCAGCGAATCGTGCGCCTTGCCGCCGAGCAGCTGGTGCAGCGGCATGCCGGCGGCTTTTCCGGCGATGTCCCACAGCGCGATGTCGACGCCGGAAATGGCGAACATGGTGACGCCGTAGCGGCCCCAGATGTGATTCGACTGCTGTAGCGTGTAGGCGATTCCCGCGATGTCGCGCGCGTCGCGGCCGATCAGGGCCGGCGCGATCATGTGGTCGACAGCGGCCTTGGTGGCGCGCAACGCGCCGTAGCCGAACGCGTCGCCCCATCCGGAGATTCCCGCGTCCGTATCGATTCGCAGCAGCACGTAATCCAGCGTGCGGCGGCCGCGCCATTCCTTGGCCTTGTCCCCGGTGTCGAAGGGCAGGCGGACGACGAAGCTCTCGACATTCTCGATACGCATGGGATGCCTCCTGTTCCAGGGTTTCATTGGGGTTTTCGGGATTCCGCCAGCCCGTTCCCGGTCCGGGCTTCTTTGCAACACTACTTTACCAATTGCGTTCATAGTCGGCCATTGCGGCGGTCTCCCGCTTGCGGCATTGCCGCCGCCGTGTCAGAGCTTGGAACAGCCGGATCGGTACTGATGCCGGCGTGTGTTGGACGTAGCAGATGGTTAATTGTTTCGTAACCACGGGACGTTATTAGGGTGTGTCTGTCGTCACAGACAGAAGCCGGCGGGGACTATAGCCTTGCCACAGTGGTTATTGGGAGCAGGGCTATGTTGACCATCCGATTTCGTACCTCGGAGTACCTATGTCACGATCCGAGCTGCGTCTTGTGCAGCGAGGACGCGGACTATGGCGAGCCGCTTGGGCATTATCGCTGCCAGTGCTGCGGCGAGGAGGACCCCGAGCTGTTCATGCTGCGGGATGACGTCTGGCGTCGCATTACCGGCAACCGGCCGGAGCTGTTGCTGTGCTGGCATTGCGCCGAGTCGGCGCTCGGCCGGCCGATCCTGCCGACCGATCTCACCAAGTGCCCGCTGAATTGCCAGCTCTATCCGTCGATGATGCTCGAGGCGGGCCACGATCTGGACAAGATCACGCGGCGCTACCGCGCCCATCGCCACGCGCGGATGGCCGCCTGACGCGCCGCCCGGCGCGCGCCGACTTTTCCTGACATCCGACCGTTTGCCGCAGCCGATTCGCCGCTCGATTTGAGCCGATTCGGCATTTGTGGTTTGTCTGGGAGAGAGCATCGTCGGGGAGCAGTCCGTTGAAGGTCCTGGAAGGCGTTGTTGTTGCCGATCTCAGCCGCGTCCTGGCGGGGCCGTTCTGCGCCCAGCAGCTCGCCGACATGGGCGCCGACGTGATCAAGGTCGAGAGCACGGACGGCGACGAGAACCGGCGCTGGCAGCCGCAGCTCCCCAACGGTCACAGCAGCAACTATGCCAGCGTCAACCGCGGCAAGCGCGCGATGACGCTCGACCTGAAATCGCCGCGCGGGCCGGAAGTGCTGCGCCGGCTGATCGAGCGGTCGGATGTCCTGCTGCACAATTTCCTGCCCGACACCGCCGCGCGCCTCGGCCTCGCCTACGAAAGCGTGCGCGCCGTCAATCCGCGGCTGGTCTACTGCACGATCAACGGCTATGGCGAACACGGCCCGCTGCGCAACAAGCCCGGCTACGATCTCATGGTGCAGGCCTTCTCCGGCACCATGTCGACGACCGGCTTCGAAGGCGGCCCGCCGGTGCGCTCCGGCGTGTCCTTCATCGACATGGCGACGGGGATCGCCGCCTATGGCGCGATCGTCGCCGCGCTGTTCGCGCGCGAGCGGACGGGTAAGGGCGCCTGGGTGCACGGCTCGCTGCTGGAGACGGCGGTGTCGCTGCTGGGATATCACGCGATCTCCTGGCTGCAGGGCGGCCAGCTGCCCGTCAAGCAGGGCTCCGGCAGCTCGAGCTCGGTGCCCTACCAGGCGTTCGAGTGCAACGACGGCTACATGCTGCTCGGCGCGCCCAACGACGCCGCCTGGATGCGGTTGTGCGAGGGGCTGGAAGATCCGGGCCTGGCGGCCGACGCGCGTTTCGCCAGCATCCGGCTGCGCGTCGACAACCGTGCGGTGCTGATCCCGCTGCTCGAGCGGCGGTTCCGCGAGAACACCGTGGCCCACTGGGTCGACCGGCTCGAGCGGAAGGGCATCGCCGTCTCGCCGCTCCAGACGCTGGACCAAGTGTTCACGCACCCACAGGTGCTGGCGAACGAGATGTTGGTGAAGCTGACCGATTCCGACGGTGCCGATATGCCGCTGGTCGGCATGCCGTTCAAGATGGAGACGGACGACGGTCCCATGTCGCCGTCGCGGCGCCCGGTGCCGCGCCTCGGCGCGCATACCGATGAAGTTCTTCGCGACGTGCTCGGCTATTCGGCGGACGAGGCTGCGGCGCTCCGCCGCGAGGGCGCCGTCTAGCCGCCGCCGCGATTTGCGCGGGTACGGAAAGCGCCGTAAGGTCGGGAATACCCCGACCGCTTGAACGGCTTCCCCGATTCCATCGATTTGCGACCGCTCGGCGGCAACGGGTGCAATATGCCCGGCGCATCCGCCGCGGCCGATGGGAGGAAGAGATGACGCAACCCGATCTCGAAGGCTTGGTCGAATACGAGCGCAAGGGCAACATCGTCACGCTGCGGCTCAACCGGCCGGATAGGCTCAACGCCTTCAGCGACGAGCTGGTGGCGGCGCTGATGGAGGCGCTGCGCCGCTTCGACGGCGACAGCGAGGCGCATCTCGCGATCATCTGCGGCAACGGCCGCGCTTTCTCCAGCGGCGCCGACGTGCACCAGCGCCAGCTCCGCAAGCGCGAGGAGTTCGAGAAGTACGGCGGCCCGCAGGCCTTCGGCGCGCATTCGTCGGACCTGCTGACCAAGTCGGTCAACTGGAAGCCGGTGATCGCCGCTGCGCACGGCTATGTGCTCGGGCTCGCGATCGGCATCGTTTTCGAATGCGACCTCGTGGTGGCCGAGGAGGGGACGAAGTTCCAGATCACCGAGACGCCGCGCGGGCTCGGCGCCTCGAAATACTGGGGCCTGCTGAACTACCGCAGCGGCGGCGCCTTCGGCACCGAGGTGGCGCTCACCGGCCGCTTCTTCACGGCGGAGGAATGCCTGGCGGCGAACCTGATCAACCGCGTCGCGCCCAAGGGCAAGCTGCTCGACGTCGCCAACGAGCTGGCCGAGGAAGTCTGCAAGAACCCGCCGCTCAGCGTGCGCGCCACCGTTCGCACCCGGCGCTGGTACATGGAGCAGCTCACCCGCGAGATCATGATGCAGACCGCGCCGCTCAAGCTCTATCTCTCCGAGGATTTCCAGGAAGCGGCGCGCGCCTTCGCGGAGAAGCGCAAGCCGGGGCCGTTCAAGGGACGGTGAGGGCGGAATAACGGCTACCGCCCAATTTGCAAAGTCCACCCTCTGGTCGAAAACACTTCGACTACGCGCGATCAGCCGGTCGAATCCGTGCTCGTTGGCCGGCTTTTCTCGCGAAGCTTTTCAATGAAGGCGCCTGCGAGAATTCCGCTGGGCATGGCCACAGCACCAATTCCAAGGATCGCGATGAAGCCCGCCATCACTTTGCCGAGAGCTGTTACTGGGTAGACATCCCCGTAGCCGACGGTCGTCAGCGTTACGACGCTCCACCACATGGCCCGCGTGATACTCCCAAATCCTTCCGGCTGAGCGTCGCCCTCTGCGAGATAGAGGAGAACGGAGGCGACATACCAGAGCACAACCGCAACTGCGAGGGCGGCCAGTAGCTCATTGACACAAGACCGCAGTGCATTGATGACGAGTTTGAAGGCCGGAAAATAACGGGCGATCTTGAACAGCCTCGCGACCCGCAGCGCCCGAAGCAGGCTCGGAGGGCTTAGGCCGACAGCTAGCAGAATCAATTCGGGGGCGAACGCAAGAAAATCGATAGCCATCATTGGCCAATTGGATCGAGCATACTTGCTCAGCCCGCTCCACCCTTGAAACCGTTCGTCGACGCCAACTGCAAAGAGCCGTAGCACAAACTCCGCACCGAACGACAACAGGACAAAGACGTTCAAAAACCAAAAAATGCCGCCTTCCTCGAATTGTATTTCCCGTTCCGTCTCCGCGGTGTAGAGGGCAAGGCTGAATAGGATCAGGAACAGAATAGTCCAGTTGGTGAGCGACAACCCCTTCCTGTCCGGGCGTTCAGCTTCTAGCTGGTGGTAAACTGATCGTCTAAGCGACGTTCCCGCTGCCATGTCGCAATTCTCCCCGATCTCGGTGCTGACGATGCCCATTCCGGTTTGTGCCGCGGGCCATATGTCAGCTATTTTTCAATTGTGACAGTAGCATAAACGGTATCTCTTAAAATCTGTCCGCTGCGCAATGGGCGCGCCGAATCCTTGCTGAGATGCAAGTACTGCGACGGGAGATCGCGGCGCTGAAATTACATTGAAACAACCGCGTTCGCCTGCAACAATTGAAACGTTACGATACCGCCAGCGACATCAAACGGAAACGCGCCGGGCGGACACTGTGGCACGCTGCGCCGGGAAGCGCAGCCCGCGGGCGCTCGAGCGAGGCACTGGCAGAGCGAAACGTGAAAAGACTGCCGGATTTGCGGCAGCAACATCTCGAAACAGGAACTGGCATCGGTATCCCGGCTGCGTTCATGCCGGGGAAGAGGCAATCAACACGAGGAGGAACACATGGCCCTACAGATTGGCGATACCGCGCCCGACTTCGAAGTCCAGACGACC
>Ga0299906_10003167_pt1 | contig 13575 bp, 14 predicted proteins | sample RVTome_14_FD_200259 | JGI IMG/M metagenome (GOLD analysis project Ga0299906, IMG submission 200259) | Soil microbial communities from uranium-contaminated site in the Upper Colorado River Basin, Wyoming, United States - RVT145D125 (version 2) ...
GAGCCCCAGGACGAGATCGACGGCGTGGATTCCCACCACAGGGCGGTCGAAGAGCTCCCCGAGGATGCCGAGCGCCTGACGGTCCGCGGGGTCGTTGAAGGTCGGCACGAGGACGGCCGCGTTCCCGACGTAGAAGTTCGCGTAGCTGGCGGGGAGGCGCTGCCCGTCGAAGTAGAGGGGCGTCGGCATGGGCAGCGCGACCACCTCCGGACGCGAGCCGTCCTCGAGGCGCGCGCTCTCGAGCCGCTCGCGGTTCTCGGCCAGCGGGCGGTGGTTCGCGTCCCGGCCATCGCGCTCGCGACACAGGACGACGGTGCGCTCGTCGACGAAACGGCACACGTCGTCTACGTGACCATGGGTGTCGTCCCCGGCGATGCCCTGGCCGAGCCAGAGCGCGTTCGAAGCGCCGAGCTGCCTGCGGAAGAGGGCCTCGTAGTCGCGGCGCGTGAAGCCGGGGTTGCGCACCTGGATCTCGGGATCCAGGAGGCACTCCTCGGTGGTGAGGAGGGAGCCGCGGCCGTTGACGTCGATGGCACCGCCCTCGAGGACGACCTCGCGGCCCCGGTGGACCGCCCGCCGCACCCGGCACCCGACGGCGCGAGCGGCGCGCAGCGGCACGCGGTCGTCTCTCCTCCAGTCGGGGTACTTGGCCCAGCCGTCGAAGCGGAAGCGGACGACCTGGACGTCACCCCTCCGGGCGCCCTTGACGAAGACCGGCCCGATGTCGCGGTTCCAGCCCCGATCCGTGGGAATCCTCAGGAGCTGCACGCCCTCCTCCGGGACTCCCGTCTTTCGGAGCGCCCGCCGCGCCGCGGTCTCCACCTCCCGGGACAGAACCAGGATCCGCAGCCGCTCCCCCGGGGCGAGCTTGCGGGCGATCTCTGCGACGGCCCAGGTGACCGCGGGCAGCTTGCCGGGCCAGTCGGAGCGCCGGTGTGGCCAGGTGATCCAGGTGGCCTCGTGCGGCGCCCATTCGGCCGGCATCGCGTAGCCGGCGGCCGCGGCGGTCAATCGAGGAAGCGCCGCTCGAGCCCGGCGTAGGCGTCGATCCTGCGGTCCCGGAGGAAGGGCCAGCCACGGCGCACCTCCTCGATCCGCCCCAGGTCGACCTCACCCACCAGGATCTCCTCCCGGTCCGCCGAGGCCTCGGCGAGCACGACGCCGAAGGGATCGCACAGGAAGGACGAGCCCCAGAACTCGAGGCCCGGATCCCCGGCATGCTGCCGCTCGTGGCCGACGCGGTTGACGGCGGCGACGAACACCCCGTTCGCGATCGCGTGGGACCGCTGCACGGTCTGCCAGGCGGCGCGCTGCGCGACCCCCTCGGAGCTCTTCTCGTGCGGGTGCCACCCGATCGCCGTGGGGTAGAAGAGCACGGCCGCTCCCTGCAGCGACGTCAGCCGCGCGCCCTCGGGGTACCACTGGTCCCAGCAGATCAGAGTCCCCAGGCGCCCGTAGCCGGTGTCGAAGGCCAGGAAGCCGAGGTCGCCCGGCGTGAAGTAGAACTTCTCGTAGAAAGCGGGGTCGTCGGGGATGTGCATCTTCCGGTACAGCCCCGCCAGGGAGCCGTCCACGTCGAGGATGGCGGCGCTGTTGTGGTACAGCCCGGCCGCGCGACGCTCGAACACCGGCGCGATCACCACCACCCGGTGCCGCTTCGCGGCGGCTCCCAGGCCCTCCGTGCTGGGACCCGGGACCGGTTCGGCCAGGTCGAAGAGGGCGACGTCCTCCCGCTGGCAGAAGTAGGGCGAGCGGTACAGCTCGGGGAGGCAGACGACCTGCGCGCCCCGGGCGGCGGCCTCACCCACCTTCTCCACGGCCTTCTCGAGGTTCCGCTCGGGGTCCGAGGACATCGACATCTGCACGATGCCGACGGTGAAGCGGGAGGGGTGAGCCATGACTGGCGTCGATTCTACGACGCCGGGGTCGCTTCCGAGAGAGAGGCCCGCGAGCCTACTCGGGGCGGGGAGCGAACTCCTCGACCAGGGCGAGGTAGCGGGGATCAGCCAGGAGCTGGCTCAGGTCCGTGTCCTCGGCGACCGCTTCCAGGTCGTAGAAACCCGCGGCGAAAGCGCGCTGGAGGAAAGTCAGGGCCGACTCGAGGTCGCTGGCGGCGGCGTAGATCTTCGCGAAGTAGTAGTACTGGAGGCCGACCTCGACGCCGGTGGCGTTGACCGAGCTCCCGGCGGGCGCGCTCAGGATCGAGGGGTCGAGGCGGTGCGCGGCCCGGTACGCGGCCAGGCCCTCGTCGAGCTGGCCCTGGGCGAGATAGGCCGCCCCCAGGTTCTTGTACCCGGTGGCGAAGTCCGGCTTCAGGGAGATCGCCCGCTCGTACAGCTTGAGGGCCTCGACGAAGTGGCGGCGATTGTGCTCGATGCTCCCCATGTTGTTCCAGACCGCGGCGTAGTCGGGATCGATCTCGAGAGCCCTCTCGTACTGCGCCCAGGCCTCGTTGGTGCGGCCGCTGCGCTGGTAGCAGATCCCCAGCTTGTTGTGGGCGACCGGATCGGACGGGGTGAGGGCGAGCACCCGGACCAGCGCCATGCTGGCCGACGAGAGAGACCCCCGGGCCGCCAGCAGGTCGGCCCGCCGCATCTCCTCCTGCGCGGCCACCACGCGGTGCGCCACGAGCTTCATGTCGTCCACGCTGATCGGCTGCGACGAGACCTTGACCGCGTCCAGGATCGTCCCGCCCGTCTGCGGGTTGACGAGCAGGTCGAAGGTCAGGAAGTCTCCGTCGGAGATCACCCGGGGAGCCGGACGCTCCGGACCGGAGGCCAGTGGCTTCGGGAGCGGGCAGCCGAGACAGCCGGTCCGGCGCCGCAGGTCGTCGGCGATCCGGGGCGAGAGCGGCCTCAGGACCACTCGCAGCCGTCCCGGGATCGCCAGGGCCTCGGCCTCCAGTCGGTAGCCGAAGTAGGTCCCCGCGTCCTCGTCGAAGAGCACGCGGCTCACGCCGTTCGTCCGCTGGACGACCACCTCGCCGATACCGCCGGTCCGGATCTCCTGCCCCGGATGCACGAGGGCGAAGCCGACGTGCAGCCCCCCCTCCAGGGTCGCGAAAGCGAACTCCGCCGCCGCTGCGGGAACCGCTGCGAGCAGGGCGAGGCCCGCGAGCATCGATCTCACTGCAGCGCTCCCTCCAGGACGATGGTCGCCCCCGAATCCCGAGCGGGCTGGAAGCCGGACAGGTCGGTGTGGGTGACCACCGCTGCTTCGAGGCGATCCGCCGACCGTATCGGCGCGCCTCCGCCGGACACGGTGGGGGTCGGCTGTGGCGGCCTGAGCGCGACGACCGCCGAAAGCACCAGCAGCACCACGGCTGCCGTAGCCACGGGCAGCGGCACCCTCACCGTCGAGGTGAAGAAGCGCACCCAGAGCGGTCGCGCCGGAGTCAGCTCTCGGTAGCTGGCGAGGACTCGCCGATCGAGGGACCGCGGCACCTCCGGAGCCACCCAGGCTTCGAGCACCTCGTCGAGCTCGTCCCGGTGCGGGTCCGGACCCTCCGCCCCGGAGCCTGCGCCTGCCATGCGTCTCTCGTCGTTCATGCTCTCCTCTCAGCCGCCCTCGAGACGGACATCTCCGCGAGCCGCGGGGCCAGCGTCCTGCGCAGCCGCTCCCGGCCGCGGTGCAACCGCGACTTGATCGTGCCCACGTCGACGCCCAGCGTCTCCGCTACCTCGGCCAGGGACATCTCCAGGTACTCGAACAGGATGACGGCCTCGCGCTGGAGCGGGGGCAGCTCCGACACGGCCCTGCGGACGCCCTCCGCCAGCTCGCCCTCGAGACACCGACCCAGGGGGTCGGCACCGCGGTCGTCGTCGCGTCGCTCGGGGGGCTCGTCCACCGCGGTCTCCAGTCGGTGCCGGCCCATCTGCTTCAGGGCCAGGTTCCTCGCCGCCGCGCAGAGGTACGTGCGGAGCGACGCCCTGTCGGGCTGATAGCCGTGGGGCCGGCGTATCAGCGACAGGAAGCAATCGTGGGTCACGTCCTCGGCGAGGGGGACGGACCCCAGCAGGCGATACGCAAAGCGGAACACCGGGGTGCGGTGCCGCTCGTAGATCAACAGGAACGCCGCCTCGTCTCCCCGGCCGGCCTTGTCGAGCAGTTCGGCGTCGGCTGCGTTGTCGGCCACTCGCCCCATCCCGGAACCGGAGGCGGCTCCCCGGGCTATTGTTACCTCGAACGGCGCCCAGGATACGCCCGGCGGCCGGTTCCGGCCGGAAGGCTATAATCCCCGCGAAACGGAGGCTGAGATTGGCTCGTCACACGCGGATGGAGACGCTGCGCGCCATGTACGAGACCGGCATCGTGCCTGTCTTCTACCACCCCGATGCGGAGGTCGTGAAGGGGGTGGCCCGGGCCTGCCTGGAGGGCGGGGCACGTCTGCTCGAGATCACGAACCGGGGCGACCTGGCCTGGCAGGTGTTCGCCGACCTGGAGCGTCACTGCGCCGCCGAGCTGCCGGAGCTGATCACAGGGGTGGGGTCGGTGGTCGACCCCGGGACGGCCGCGCTCTACATCAACTGTGGCGCCAGCTTCGTGGTCGGCCCGACCCTCGACGAGGATGTCGCCCGCACCTGCAACCGCCGGATGGTCCCCTACGCGCCGGGCTGTGGCAGCGTCAGCGAGATCTCCAGGGCCCAGGAGCTGGGCTGCGAGATCGTGAAGGTGTTCCCGGGGAAGCAGGTGGGGGGGCCCGGGTTCGTGAAGGCCGTCCGCGGGCCCATGCCGTGGACCTCGATCATGCCCACCGGCGGGGTGGAGCTGACGGAGGCGTCGCTGGGGGAGTGGTTCGATGCCGGCGTCGCCTGCGTGGGCATGGGGAGCAACCTGATCACCCGCGAGCTGCTCGAGAAGAGGGACTACCGCGGCGTAGCGGCGAACGTGGCACGGGCCCTGGAGCTGGTGGCCGGGGTCCGGGCCGCGGACCGTTGACTCAGATCTCCCCCGCGCGCATCTCGCCCAGCTCGTCGAGCAGGCGATCGCGCAGCGTGCCGACGAATCGCTCCAGCTCCCGGTCGTCGTCGGGGGGCGCGATCGGACCGACGACCCGGGTCTCGCCGCGGAGCTGGTGCGTCTTGAGGGCGAAATCGAGCAGGCCGCGAGTCTTCCACAGCCCGTCCCCGACCAGGAGGTACACCGGCATGCGGCGCTCCTCGAGGGCGGCCCGGATGCCCGCCCCCTTGAAGGGGCTCAGGCTCCCGTCCCGGGTCCGGTGCCCCTCGGGGAAGATCAGCAGACCGCCTTCCAGGGTGCGGGCGCCGCGCCGGATCGCCGAGACGGCTCCGCGCCTGTCGACCTCCGGGTCGACGATCGGGCAGCCGAGCATCCGCACGCAGGGCGAGACGAGCGGAATGAAGCGCGCGTAGCGCTTGCGCGTGACGAAGGTCGGAACCCTCGGGCGGGCGAGCAGCGTCGCGACGCAGATGTCGAGGAGCGACTGGTGGTTCGCGACGATCAGCACGGGCTCGTTCGTCGGGAGCGCTCCCTCCAGCCGGAACCGGGCCCCGCCGAGCTTCAGCCCCCCCAGGATCGAGGTGGACATCGCCTTCATGAAGGCCGCGACGAGGGCGGGCCGCCTGGCCGGGCGCAGCCACACCAGGGGCACCACGAGGGCGTAGAAGGGCACGGCTCCGAGCGGGAACAGCAGCAGCACGAGCAGGAGCGCGAGGGCGCTCCGCCCGCGGCGGACCGCTTCCATCATGAGATCCGGACCGGCATCGAATCCGGGCAAGATACATTGATCCCCGCGCCAACGGAAACCGCCGTTCTGGTACCCTGCCCCGGGCTTTCACATCGCTCGTGGCGAGCGCGGCGAGGGGGGTGCGGAGCGTGATGGAGGCACGACGCGCAGCGCTGGACGCGCTCCGGCGCCTCGAGGAGGGGAACCGCCGGTTCGCGGCGGGGAGCCGCAGCGCAAGCGGGCCCTCGGATCACGCCCGGCGGGCCGAGCTGGTCTCGGGCCAGGAGCCCCTCGCGATCGTGCTGGGCTGCTCGGACTCCAGGGTGCCGGCCGAGCTCGTCTTCGACCAGGGCCTGGGCGACCTCTTCGTGATCAGGGTGGCGGGACACGTCGTGGCGCCGTCCCAGATCGGGAGCGTGGAGTTCGCGGCCGAGCGCTTCGGCACGCGCCTGGTCGTGGTCCTGGGTCACTCCCTGTGCGGAGCCGTCAGCGCCACTCTCGACGAGCTGCGGCGCTCCGAGGGGACGCAGTCCCGCAACCTGCGCTCGATCGTCGACCGGATCCGGCCGTCAGTGGAGGGCCTGCTGCACACCGACCTCGCTGGGAACCCCGACGCCCTGGTCCGGGCCGCGGTCCGGGCGCACGTGCGGGTCGCCGCCGGCCAGCTCCGGCACGGCTCCGAGATCCTGGAGCGCCTGATTGACGAGCAAGGGCTGCTGGTCGTGGGCGCGGAGTACTCCCTGGAGAGCGGCGTCGTCGAGTTCTTCGACGGGGTGCCCGCGGGTTGAGCGCGAGCCCGCCGCTCCTGGAGACGGCGCGCCTCAAGCTGCGGCGGCTCGCCCACGCCGACGCCCCCTTCATCGTACGGCTTCTCAACGACGCGTCCTTCCTGCGCTACATCGGAGACCGGGGAGTGCGCACGGAGGAGGACGCCCGGCGCTACCTGGACCGCGGGCCCCTCGCCAGCTACCGGGAGCGGGGCTTCGGCCTGTACCTGGTCGCCGTCAAGGAGTCGGGCCTCCCCGCGGGCATCTGCGGGCTCCTCAAGCGCGACACGTTGCCCGACGTGGACCTCGGCTTCGCCTTCCTCCCGGACTTCAGATCCCTCGGCTACGCCACGGAGTCCGCCCGAGCGGTGCTGGAGCACGGCCGGACCCTGGGGATGGGGCGGATCGTCGCCGTCACCACCCCCGACAACGCCGGCTCGATCCGCGTGCTGCAGAAGCTGGGACTGCGCGCCGAGGGAACCCTGCGCCTCTCGGAGGGTGAGCCCGAGCTGCAGCTCTTCGCCCCCGCCCCACGCGTCGCGGCTCGGATTCCCCGGGTTCGACCGGGGTGAAGGGCCTCAGGGAGCGGCGGCGACCTGCGCGGGTCTCTTCCCGGCGATCCGGTCGAGGCGACCGATCAGCCTGGACAGCACCTGCTCGCCCGCGGGGTTCTCGACGAGGGCCACAGCCACGTAGCGCTTGCCGTCGTGCTCCACCAGGGCCGCGTCCGCGTGCCAGTGCTTCCAGGTGCCCGACTTCCGGAAGATGAGGAGTCGGGGCAGCGCGGCGAGACCCCGCACGAACTTGTGCCGGATCTCCGGCTGACCCAGGATGCGCTTCATCTCCGCCGACGCCCAGGGACTGATCAGCTCGCCCTGGTCGAGCATCACGAAGAATCGGGCCACCTGCCGGGCCGTGGCGCCGTGGGAGATGTTGTGGAGCGGGTCGCGGTGCCAGTAGCCCAGGGGCCCGCCGTAGTCCTTGCCGATCCAGAGCCCGCCGTTGCGGTCGGGGTCGTAGAGGGCGTACCGGGGATCCTCCAGGGTCCGGGCGATCGTCTCGAACCCGATCAGCTCGATCAGCCCGCTCGAGGCGCGGTTGTCCGAGCGCCGGATCATCAACTCGAGCTGGTTTCGCAAGGACCGGGTGTACTCGAGCTCCCCGGCGACGATGCGGTCGAAGACACCCAGCAGGATGGCGATCTTCGGCAGGCTCGCCGCGTACCGCATCCGGTCGTCGTCCAGCGCCGCGTAGCGGGGCTCCCGGGCGGAGAGATCCACGAGCGACACTGAGATCTGCCGGTGGCGCACCAGGGATCGGAAGGGGGGCCGGGCCAGCTCGATTTCCAGGGCCGCCTGGAGACGGGGGTCGCGTTCCGGGAGTGACAGCGGCCCCGCCGGCTCCTCCGACGCGGGATCCACGGCGCTGCGGACCGAGCCTGACGACGCGCACGCCAGCACGAGGGATACGAGGCCGCCAAAGGCCGCCCACCTGCGCACGGTCAATTCCCCACCTCTCCTCAACGGCGTCTACCCGATTGGCCTAAACGACGGAGTATCGGGCGGGCGGGGCTCCCTGTCAAGAGCCGCGCTGCGCGCCCCGGAACAGCTCCAAGTAGCGGCAACGGAAGGGCTTAGCTCAAAGGGGCCTGTTCGAGGTCGACGGGACGGCTCGCGTTCGCGAGCATCGGCTCGTCCATGACGGCGAGCTCCTGGAACAGCGCGCTGTTCCGGAAGCGGACGAAGGGACGGATCTGGAACAGCCAGAGCCGGCCCTCCGCGAAGCCGAACTCCATGTCCCAGATGCGGTCCCGGTCCGCGCCCTGCTGCCTCGACTCCCAGGTCTGGACGACCTGCCGCAGCTCCCGCAGGATGTCGGCCTCGTCCTCTTTTCCGAGCTGGCGAGAGAAGAGAAGCCCCGGACGCGGTCGGCGCGGCTTCGCGACCTCGGCGCCCACCTGGACCTGGCCGCAGGCGCCGGCTGGCTGTCGCCCCGAGAGCTGGGTGCGCTCCGGGGCGCCATCGAAGCCCTGTCCGGACGACGTGTACCGGCCCTCGAGTACCGCAGGACCCTCTCCTACCTGGCCCGGGCCCTGGACTGGGCGGTGGGGACCGGGAGACTCCTCTTCTCTCCCGTGGTGGACCGGTACGAGCAGGTCGAGCCCAAGGCGGCCGGCTTCCTGGACGCCGAGATCCGGGCGTCTCCCCTCTTGCACTACTCCTCCGAGCTGGACGTGCTGATCGACGACGCGGATGCCCTGCTCGGCCAGGCCCACGAGATGTTCGGGAGCGAGGTGCGGCATGGGATCCGCGGCCTCAACCCCGGCGTCGCTCAGCGGCCCCTGGCCATCGTCTCCGCGGAGAGCGCTGCGGATGCCTGCCGGCAGGACGACATCGTCGTGGTCCCCGAGACGATCCCCGAGATGCGCCCGGCGGCCGGCGTCCTGACTCTCGACGCCGGCAACCTGCTCTCCCACGTCCAGCTCCTCGCCCGGGGGATCGGCATTCCGAACGCGGCCATCTCCTCGGAGCTGCTGGCAGCGCTGGAGTCCCGGGCCGGGCGCGAGGTCTTCTACGCGGTCTCGCCGATGGGGGTCGTCCGGCTCGCTGATCCCGCTCAGCTCACGCCGGAGGAGCGCCGCCTCGTCGAGCGCGGCCGCGAGGCGCGGAAGACCCGCGTCGCCCTGGACGTGTCGCGACTCCGGTTGGAGCGCGACGAACCGATCCCGCTGAGCGATCTCCGCGGGGCGGACGCGGGTGTCGTGGTCGGCCCCAAGGCCGCGAAGCTCGGCGAGCTGCTCCACGAGTTCCCCGGTCACGTCGCTCCCGGGGTCGCGCTCCCCTTCGGTCTCTACCGGAAGCACGTGGACCGGCCCTTCGAGGGATCCGCCCTGACGGTCCGCGAGCAGATCGCCGGGGCCTACGCCCGGGCGGAGGAGCTGCGCGGCGCCGGTCGAGCCGAGGGGGAGATCGACGTCTACATGTTCGGTGAGCTGGCTCGCATCCGACGGGCGATCGCCGAGCTGCCGTGGCTCCCGGAGCTGCGCGCGGCCGTCGAGGAAGCGATGCTGGAGGCGTTCGGCGGGGACCTGGCGTCCGGGGTCTTCGTCCGGAGCGACACGAACCTCGAGGACCTCCCCCAGTTCTCCGGCGCGGGGCTGAACCTGACGGTCCCGCACGTGACGACCCTCGAAGCGATCCTGGCGTCCGTCAAGCGGGTCTGGACCTCGCCGTTCTCCGAGCGCGCCTACCTGTGGCGGAAGCAGGTGCTGGAGGATCGGGGGGAGATCTACCCCTCGGTGCTGCTGCTCCGGAGCGTCCCCTCCGAGAAGTCGGGGGTCCTGATCACCTCGGGGCTTCAGCTCGGCGGTCCCTGGGACCTGACCGTCGTCACCGGGGAAGGCGTCGGGGCAGCCGTCGAGGGCGACGACACCGAGACCCTGCTCGTCGATCCGGAAGGGCGAGTCACGCTGCTCTCCCAGGCCAAGGCGCCCTTCAAGAAGGTGCTGGGGGCCGCCGACCCGGGGGGCGTGGTCTGGGCGCCGACGAGCAAGGCCGACGTGCTCCTCACCCAGGACGAGGTCCGTGCTCGTAGCCGCGGTCTGGCTCCGGCTCGCGCTGGGCCTGCGGCGACACTACGTGGACGTGTTCCGGGAGAGCCTCACCCGGGAGGTCACGGAGACCCGGGTCGCGTTCCCGGCGCTGGACGCCGCCTCCCTGGAAACGCTCGCGGCGACCCTGAACGATCCTGACGACCGGCGCGCCTTGGCCGCCATGGACCTGCTGGCGGAGCAGAGCCGGGTCGGGCTGATTCCGGCCCTGATCCTCTTCCATCCCTCGGCCGAGGTGGTGCTGCGAGCCCTCGAGCTGTTCTCGTCGGCCCGCCGCGAGGACTACGACGCCATCGTGCCCCGCCTTCGGTCCCATCCCGACCCCAGGATCCGGGCCGCGGCCCTGCGCGCCGCCGCTGCCGCGGACGAGCCCGGGAAGCTGCTGGACGCGATGGGCGACCCCTCTCCGATCGTGCGGGCGACCGCCCTCGTCGGGCTGGCCGCACGCGCCGGGGCGGGCGACGGCGAGCTGGAGCGCCAGTTCCGGGACGTCGTCGAGGGCTCCTCCGCGGAGGCCCAGCTCGCGCTGGCGCAGGCGATACGGGCGCGGCCGGCCCCGGTCTTCGAGGGCGCGCTGCCGGGGCTCGCCCGCTCGCCGCACCTCGAGGTGCGCCGGGAGACGGTGCGGGCCATGAGCGCGCTGACCTCCGAGACGTTCCTGGCCCCACTCGTCGCGCTGCTTGCCGAGCAGACGCTGCGCGCCGACGTGCGGCGCGCCCTGGTGGCCCACGGCCAGCCGGCCCTTCGGAGCCTGGCCCGGACCCTCGCGGACGAGAGCCAGCCCCAGTCCGTACGGCGACACGTTCCGAAGGCCATCGCGGCCTTCCGGTCGGAGGCCGCGGCGTCGGAGCTGACGGAAGCTCTCGCGAGACGACAGGACGGCCTGCTGCGCTTCAGCGTCCTGAGCGCCCTCGGCAGCCTGCGCCGAGACCGCCCCGGCCTCGCCCTCGACCCGGTGCCTCTCGGCCGCGCCCTCGAGGGGGCCCTCGCCGACTCGGAGGCGCTGATGCGGGCTCGACGCGCGCTGGGAGGGGCCAGGCGCGCGGAGGTGGGCGGGGAGACCCCGGCCCGCGAAGCACTCGCCGCGCTCCTGAGACACAAGCAGCAGCACGCCGTCGAGCGCTGCTTCCGCCTGCTGAACCTCCTGCACCCCAGCGAGGATATCCTTCGCGCCTACCGGGCCCTCGAGAGCGAAGCGGGGGACGTCAGGTCCCGGGGTCGCGAGCTGGCCGAGCACGTCATCGCGCCGGAGGCTCGGCCCCGGCTGCTCCCGGTAATCGACGACCTCTACGAGACGGGCAGCGCGCCCGAGCCGGACGAGCCGGAGAAGCTGCCGGACGACGGCGAGGTCCTGCGGGACCTCCTCGAGGGGAGCAGCGACTCCCTGGCCGCGCTGGCCGCCTACCACGCGGGGGAGCTGGGCCTGACCCGGCTTCGGCCTCAGCTCACCCGGCTCCGCGACGCGGCTCCGCCGCCGGTGGCTGAGGTGGCGGCCCAGGCGCTCGACGCGCTCCCGGCCGGGACCGGCTGAGCATGGCGACCCCTGTCCTGTTCGTCGGTCCCCTGGAGAGGGTGCTCCACGTCAAGACGCATCCCGCCCTCGCGGGGCTCGGCTCCCGGGAGCTGGCGGCGGTCGCCCAGCACGCCCGGGAACGTCACTTCACCCGGGGGGCGGTCCTGCTCTCCCGGGACGAGCGCGCGGAGGCCTTCTTCCTGCTCGTGAAGGGGCGGGTCGAGCTGCGCAGCCCCGGCAACGCGCCGAGCGTCGTCTCCGCGGGGAGCGCGATCGCGTTTCTCGAGCTGCTCGCCCGCAGCGGGGCAGGCCTCGAGGCCCGGGCGCTGGGCTCGGGCCTCGCCCTGGAGCTGGACTGGCAGGCCCAGCTCGACGTCTGCGAGGAGCACTTCCCCGTGCTCCTGGAGTACGTCCGGTACGTCGCCGCGGGGGGCCTCCGGGAGCTGGAGCGGCTTCCCGACGGGACGTGGCTCGCGCGTCACGAGCCGGTGGTCGCGCCGGGTCGCCCCCTGAACCTCGTGGAGCGGATCCTCACCCTGCGGCAGGCGAAGGCCTTCTCCACGGGCAGCATCGACGCCCTGGCGGAGCTGGCTCGAGCCTGCTCCGAGCTGCGCTGCAGCGCCGGGGAGCCGCTGTGGCGGTGCGGAGATCCGTCGTCCTTCTTCCTGCTGGTCGCGGCCGGCACCGTCACCTGCACGACCGCGGACGGCCGGCGGCTGCACCAGCAGGGCTCGGCCCTCGCAGTGGGCCTCAACGAGGCCGTGATCGGGGAGCCGCGCTGGAACGACGCCGTGGCGCGCTCCGAGCTGGTCGCACTGCGCATCGACCTGGGCGGCTTCCTGGACGCCCTCGAGGAGCACTTCGACCTGGCGGTGGACTTCCTCTCGGTGATGGCGCGCAGGCTGATGGAGCTACGGGACCGGGCCGCGAGCGGCGACCCGGCGACAGGTCTCAGCCCGGCAGCGCCTCGCCCACCAGCTTCAGGCCCGTGAGCAGCAACAGAGCGTACGCGATCCGGTAGAAGAGCGCCTCTTCGATGCGGTCGTGGAGCCAGCGTCCGAGCCGGACGCCCAGCGGCGCCAGGGGGAGCAGGATCGCCGAGGTGGCCAGGTTGTCGGCGCGGAGCTGGCCGAGCCAGGCGTAGGGGACGAGCTTCACGTAGTTGATCACCGTGAACACGACGACCGTGGTGCCCACGTAGAGGCTGGGGCTCATGCGCTGCGGGAGCAGGTACACCGAGACCGGCGGTCCCCCGGCGTGGGCGAGGGTGCTCGTGAAGCCGGCGACTCCGCCCCAGAGCGCCCCGCTCCACACCCCGGGCGGGCGGGGCTCGTCGCCCCGCCCGAGACGCCGCGACAGGCCGAGGGCCCAGTCGGCGGAGAACGCCACGGCGATGGCGCCCACTGCGACCCTGAGCCAGCGCTCGTCGAACGTCCCGAAGGCCAGCGCGCCGAGCCCGATCCCCACCAGGGCGGCGGGCACCAGCCGCCCCACGTTCGGCCAGCTGTAGTGGCCCCGAAAGCCGGCCACGGCGAACAGGTCCATCACGCAGAGGATCGGGAGCAGGATCCCCGCGGCCTGGGGAAGCGGTACCGCGAAGGAGAGGACCGGCACGGCGATCATCCCCACGCCGCCGCCGAAGCCCCCTTTCGAGATCCCGACGATCAGCACCACGGGGACCGCCAGCAGGTAGAAGAGCGGGTCCGAGACGAAACCGGATCCCTGCACGCCCCCGCTACCTCCGCGACCGTGTCCGCCGCGCCCGTTTCTGCTTCCCTTTCTTCTTCGCACCGCCCTCCCGGCGCTCCCCCGCCGGGTCGCCGCCCTTCGGGTCAGCGAAGGCCTCGGCGCCGACCCAGGCGTCCGGAAGGGCGTCGCCGAAGGCCTCGAACAGGAAGCGGGAGGGGCTCGAGGCGGCCTTCCGGCCGCGGCGCGCCCGCTCCATCGCCCAGCTCATGGTCAGCGAGCTCATCGCCCGGGTGATGCCCACGTAGGCGAG